>Ga0182024_10015447_pt1 | contig 14621 bp, 15 predicted proteins | sample P32metaG_FD_120480 | JGI IMG/M metagenome (GOLD analysis project Ga0182024, IMG submission 120480) | Permafrost microbial communities from Stordalen Mire, Sweden - P3-2 metaG (Illumina Assembly) | ecosystem: Environmental > Terrestrial > Soil > Wetlands > Permafrost | place: Sweden: Stordalen... | reverse complement strand
CTGGCTTTGACACCAAAAGCCTCGGGAGGGGGCCACCCTCGGTGGTGGATTGTCAGTTCACCGGGGGTTCGGGGTGGTGGGTTTCAATGAGCAGGTCTGGTGGGTTCTACGTGAGCGCGGTCAACGCCCGCGGATATAGCTTGGATCGTCCCCGAGCCGGGGTGCTGACAACGGGCACTTGTCGGATGGGTTACGTCCACGCCCCGATCATCGGGTTGGGAGAACCCCGGTCTGTTCGGGGAGCGTCAGGGCGTGTTACCACGTGTCCTGACAGACCGGCTGCCCTCCGTCCGCAGGTGGTTGCGATGAGAGAGGCGACTGGCTACTTCCGACCGAAGGAACAGCGCTTGCACCAGCGCTTCAAGGTGGAGTCTGCGCTGCGGGTTCACTGCTCCTGAGCTTTACGCGAGATCCTGCGAGCGTCGGCGCTCGCCGTGGAGGCTGGTCGACCAAATCCTTGGTCAGTGCCGATATCCCCGGAGGTGCTCGATCCACGGCACCACCGTCTGCAGGAATGCGTTCTTTGACGGAGTGGCCAATAACGGATCGAGGTGGCTGTACGTCGAGTATCGGCTCACGATGGTCACGCTCGGGATCTTCGACTCGTGCTGGTAGGCGTGGGCGGCGTCGGCGACGGCGTTGTTGGCGCCGCCGAGCGAGGTCTGGATGACATAGAGCGGCACATTGACCTGACTGAGGTGGTAAAGCCGAAGCCCGAGCACGGTCGCGGCCGGAGTCTGGGTCAGTGAGCCGGCGACCCCAGCGTCGATGGTGAGACGTTCGGGGTAATACCAGTCAACCGGGCCGAGCGGTTCTTGCGAGAACGCAAAGGCGATGTCTTGCACCGGGGTTGGCCCGTCATTCACCCATCCGCGAGGTGAGCCACTGGCCGCCAGGTGCCCCGAGTGCACGTGGATGAGGGCCAAGCCGGCAGGTGAGGTCGATGCGTCGAAGGCATACCCGAGCTGCGCTTGATTGGTGGCCGGTACGGGGGGCTTGAGCTCGGAGGGGAGGAGGGCAAACTTCTGGCCGATCGAGGCAACGGTTGGTTCCTTCAGCGCGCCCAGGGCGCCAAGCTCGGCGAAGGGCCCCGTGATCCACGGCAGGCCGAAGCCGAGAAGATCGAGCCAAGGGCTACCCGCTTGCAACTTTGTCAGTGCAGCAGTGGCCTCGTCGGCGGTGGTAATCGGCGCGGAGCCAAAGCCACCTGGGAGGCCGGCGTCCCCGTCGATCCCGACGATGCCGGCGATGTCCTGATATCCGCCTCTGCCGTTGAAGTCCCACACCGGATAGATCGAGGCCTCGGCACCGCCCAACGAGTGGCCACCAAGGACCACCGTTCGTTTGCCACCGTCGCGAGCCAACTCGATGACGTTGTGAAGGTCACCCATCGCCACCGCCAGTCCCCACTGGTCCACGAAGCCGTACTGCGACGCCTTTAGCGGTTGGTAGTGGGACGTGATCTTGGGATCGGCAAGCCAGCCGACGTAGTAGTTGAAAGCCTGTTGGACCGTCGCGGTGCCGTGGAGGACCTTGAGGAGCATGGCGTTGTCCTCCAGTGCTCCCTCGCGTCGCATCTCGGCCCAGACCTGGAGATTCGGGACGTGTGCGGCGAGGTACGGCCCCACGATGTCGAAGTCGGCCGCTCCGGCGACGGTGCCAGGCACCAAGACCAAGACGTTGGTCGCCGACGGTGAACCGAACCGACGGACCATGACCTTGTCGTACACGGCGGGGGTGCCCTGTACCGACACTCCTGGGACGCTGAACGTAGAGGTCTCGCCCAGCGAGAGTCCTGAGGCGACGCTCGAGGCGGGACGAGCTGACGGCGTCGTGCTGCAACTCGCAGCCAGGACGGCCACCGCTACCAGCGAAGCGATCCGGAATCTCCTCGGCACTCGCACCACGTCACCCCCTAGAGCCCTCACAGGGGCTCGAACGCAAGACCGTATATCGGGAATCATTCACTGTGCCGGAGTTGCATGTTCTCGGCTGGACCCCCGGGAGGCCCCGATGCCGGGTATCCCTGCGCTCAGGCGCGATATCGCAGTGTCACCGCCAGGCTCGATACCGCATGCGTCCGGGTTCGAGCGGTCTCGATACGGCGTTACAAACCCGGCGCATGAGAGCGAGTGAGGTGGAGAAACGAGCCGACTGCGTCACGACGTTCGGTTGCCCGAGCCGAGCGACCTCGCGGGCGCGTCTCTCGTGCGGACTCGCATAACAGAAGAAGCTGTTAGCCAGGGTTCTTGGGTGCGACCCGGTAAACTTTGTTCACAGGTAGTGATCCAACTCAGGACTCCGATGACTGACTATTTGGTGACATGCGTTGACCGTGCCAGTGGCGGAGACCCTGAGCACAGTCACGTCTACCAGGCGTTCGTTCGTCCCGTGAAGGGGGGCATGGGGAGGCTCCTCCCCGTCAAGGACATTCGGCGAGAAATCAAGCTCGGCTATCACCACTTCTTGTCGGAAGACGAGCGTGGCCAACGCGTTCCAGTCAAGCGGTACAAATGTATCTGCGGGATCAAGACCATTCGCACCAAACCCGACGACCTTCACGACAGCAATCTCTCTTTGAAAGGCCCCTGCACCTAGGCGGTGCTGACTCGCCCCACTGACGACTCAGCCGCGTCCTCAGTGGAGTGATCTGGCCGGCCGTACCCGGTCGGCGTACCGCTGTCCCGCACAGCTAAGAGAATCCCGGTGTCACGCCCGCGCCTGCGTGGCGTGAGCGATGAGCGGCAAAGACTCAGAGCCGGAATCTGCGATCGATTCCAGGACATCACAGTGTCGATTTCAGAACCGGGAATCGTACTCCCAATATCGCTGTCGAGCAGTTTCGGAGGGGTCGACATCGGGCTGCCCCCCATCGAGGCGATCGGACTGGTCTTCTACCGGGGAGTTTGGAGGGCGCATCGTGGCGTGGAATGGTGACGGCGATGAGGGGTACGAGCGGGCACCACGCACGACGTCGCCCGACGACGAGTGTCTTGGCACTCCGCCTGGGCCAGCATCGCGCCCGACCGTCCCGTCGGCGCACCGAACGCGCTGGTCACACAGCGCAGGCGAGAGGAGGCCCTTCCTCTGACGCGCACACTCGGCACACTGCCAGCCTGGCGCCAACCCGTCGTGGCAATGGACCGCGCCACGCCCGTCGGCAACGCGCTGGACGCACCCTCGTGAGCCTTTCCCTTCTCTTTTTCACGGTCGTCATCGGCTCGCTGTACATTGCCACCTCGACCGGTGAGAGGAGCGAAAGCCTTCAGCGATCGCAGTCCCAGCCCTCGGTCCGCGCTCCTGCGTCATCGACGTCGCCGGCACCTGTGGTGGCGGCAGCACCAACGACCACGATCCCTCCACTCCCCGCGCCCACAGCGACCACGGCCGCTTCCAGGCCTCCCGTGCGCGTTACCGCCCCACCCAAGGCTGCCGCACCGCACGCCCGCGCTCCCGTCCCCCCGTCCGCCCCACCATCCCGACCCCACATCATGGTGATCATGATGGAAAACGAGACGTACAGCAGCGTGATCGGAAATGCGACACTTCCGTATCTCAACGGTACCCTGGCCAGCCACTACCTCGTGCTCCAACAGGCCTTTGCCGTCGGCCACCCCAGCCTGCCCAACTACCTCGAGGTGTTGTCGGGTTCGAGTTGGGGTGTGAGCAGTGATTGCTCCCCCGGCCCTGGCTGCCAAGGGGGCACGAGCCTTCCCAACCTGCTTGATCAGGCGGGGATCAGTTGGGCGGGTTACATGGAGAGCATGCCCGTGGCCGGTTACACGGGGGGCGACACCGGAGGTGCCGATGGATACGGGAACGACCTTTACGCCCAGCATCACAACCCCTTTGTGTACTTCCCCAGCTTGGCGGGTGAGCTGAACACACACGTGAAGCCTCTGGCGAGCATGGCGGGCGACCTCAACAGCCCGAATCCACCGGCCTTTGTGTGGGTGACGCCGAACATGCTCGACGACATGCACGACGGGCCGCTCAGCACCGGGGACACGTGGTTGTCACAGCAGATCCCGACGATTCAAGCCTCCAAGTGGTATCGAGAGGGCGGCGCCATCCTCGTTTTGTGGGACGAAGGTCAGGACTCCGATACTTCTGGCATCGCTGGTGGGAGCGGAGGACACGTGGCGGGAATCGTCGTCAGCCAGGCGCTCTATGGCAGTGCACCCGATGCCGCGCCTATCGATGATGCGGGCATCCTACGGTCGATCGAGAAGGTGTATGGCCTTGCCTACCTCGGTGACGCGGGCGATCCGGCCCGTGGGAGCTTCGCGGGCTTGTAGGCGGATACTCCTCGCGAGACAACAACAGGGCTTGGGACGGTCCTACGCTCGCTCGGGCGCCCTCGCGGTGAGACCATGTAAGGGTGAACCTCGACGACCTCGCTCAGGAACTCTACGGCCTTCCTCCCGAGAAGTTCACCGAAATGCGGAACACTCGGGCTAAGGAGATAGCTGCCACCGGGAACCGCGAGCTTGCAGGCGAGGTGCGGAGACTGCCCAAGCCGACGGTTGCCGCCTGGCTCGCAAACATGCTGGTGCGCAGACGCGCCGCCACCGTCGTGGAATTGGTGGCGTTGGGGCTGGACCTTCGCGCCGCGCAGAGTCGCGGGGCGCGAGAGGACATGCGACGGGTCTCGGAGCGACGCCGGGAGCTCATCCGGGACCTCGTTGGTTCCGCGTCGGAATCTGCTGTCGAGGCGGGTCACTCCATGAGTCCCCAAGTGCAACGACAACTCGAGGAGACACTCGAAGCAGCAGTTGCAGATGGCGAGTCGGCACGAATCCTCAGAGATGGCAGACTGAGCGGCCCGCTGCTCTTCATTGGCTTTGGAGGAACCAACGCGACCAGGCGGGCTCCCCCGCAGTCACCGCAGTCCAAAAGGGCCTCGTCACGACAGGATGACGCTCACGGGAAGCGCCAGGCTGCTGAGCAGGCACTCACTGACGCCACTCGCTCCCTGTCGAAAGCAAAAGAAGCAATGGAGTCGACCAAGGTGTCGGTGGAGCAGGCTCGGCGACGGCAGGCCGAGGCGTCTGCCCGCCATCACGCGGCAACGAAGGAATTGCGTGACGCGGCCCGTGACCTGGCAAGAGCAGATGAGAAGTTCGAGGCGACTCTTCGCAGTCGTGCAGACGCCGAGCAACAGCTGAAGGATTCCGCGCGTGTGCACAAGAATCGGCAGGCGGACCTCGGGTCGGCTTCGAAGTAGAGGTTACGGCCACGATCAAGGTGGCTCAGGGTTGAATCTCAATTCCGACGCCGTAGAATGGCTGGGTGTCGGATGACGTCGGAAAGTCCTCGAGGAGGAGATATACGGACCCAGCCCCGGAGAGTGGGCTACGAGAACTTCGAGCCAGAGGCCCGGGCCACGTTCTCGTGGCTCAGCCAATAGCCGATGGCAAATGGGCGGTCTACGTCTCGGCGTCTGAGATGGTCGCCAACGACGCCACCGTATTGGCCTCCTATTCCGACGTTGCCAACGACGAGGACGGATGAGCTCGGAGGCTAGAGCGAAGCTTCATGTCGACGGCCGGCTCACCGCTTCATCGAACTGATCGTTCGCATTCATCGGCTCGTGCCGAGCGGGCCCTGGGGCCATGACGGGCTCGAAATGGAGGGGGAGTGTCACACCAGGCCCTGACCGATGAACAGGTGGATCGGTTCATCGAGGATGGGTTCACACACCTCGAGGAGGTGGTTTCCCCACAGGTCGTCGCCTCGGGGCGGAATGCGATCTGGGACGACCTGAAGGAGAGCCCCCACGAGCCCACCTCGTGGACCCGACCCGTCGTCAGGCTCCTTCCCTCCGATGCTGCACCCTTCAAGGCCGCGTTCGAAGATGCTCGGCTCTCGACGGCGCTCGACCAGCTGGTTGGGGCGCGGCGCTGGCAACCGCGGCCCGATCTCGGTTGCTGCACCCTTCAAGGCCGCGTTCGAAGATGCTCGGCTCTCGACGGCGCTCGACCAGCTGGTTGGGGCGCGGCGCTGGCAACCGCGGCCCGATCTCGGTCTCTTTGTCGTTCGATTTCCCCACCATCGCGATCCGGGCGACACGGGTTGGCACATCGACAGCAGCTTCGCTCCCGAGGATGTGGTGACCGAGGACTTCGACTTCAGCCACTGGAGAGTGAACGTGACCTCGCGCGGGCGCGCGTTGTTGATGTTGTTCCTCTTCTCAGACGTGGGGCCAGATGATGCGCCCACTCGTATCAGGGTTGGATCCCATTCCGACGTACCACCGATCCTGCTTCCTGCCGGACACGATGGCATGGACGGCACAGCAGTCGCAGAGCTCGCGGCCGATGCGTCACGGTCACGCCCGGTCGCTCTCGCCACCGGAGCAGCGGGAGACGTCTACCTCTGTCATCCCTTCCTGGTCCACGCTGCGCAGCCCATGCGAGGAACCACCCCACGCTTCATGGCTCAGCCTCCGCTGGCCGAGAAGGAGCCGTTGAGACTCGAGCGTCCCGACGGGGCCTACTCGCCGGTGGAAGTCGCCATCCGGCGTGGGCTCACATCGCCAGTCGGCCCAGCGGACTCGTTGGGTAGGAACTGATGCTGAGCTCGTCGTCCTAGCCGACCGACGTTTTGAGAATGTCCTCGGTGGTGGGACTGGGAAAGTGGCGCAACACGCGGTAGTCCTCGGTCCGAACACCAAGATCGCTGGTCTCGGCGATTTTCCGACGGGTCCGTTCGGCCTCTGCCTCGGTCTCTTCGAGACATTCTCCCTCCCACATGGAGAACACGATGATCTCGTGACGCTGGCCGACTCGTTCGAGGCATGTCAGTCCCCGAAAACCTGCATGTCGAGCGAGTCTGCGCGCCGTACCGTCCAAGGCTTTGTTCAACGCGTCGATCTCGTCTGGAACGACATGGAAGGTGAACACCCTTGCGTACTGCATAGGTCAGCATTGTCGCATCTCGTCCCAGAGGTCCTAGCTGTCGGGGCGAGGATTGTGCATTGTTTGTGATTTGCGTGGCTCGATCGGGTGTCCTCAATGGTCGGTAGGGTCGACTTTGCCGATCTGTCGCAGCCACTCGGCGGTTCGCCGGAGGCCCTCGTCGAGGCTGATGGGGTCATACCCGAGTCTCTTGTAGGTCTTCGAGTCGGCCAGGTCGCGACCCGGCGTCTCAACCGACGCCAGTTTGAATGCGATGGCCATCAGTGTCGGTCCGAAAACCGCGAGCAACTCGGGATCGTCCGAAGGCGCGACGTCTTCGACCCGGTGGACGACGCCCGCCAGAGCGCAGATCCGGTTGCAGGCTTCAGCCGTGCTGACCACATCCTCGGGACGACCGTCGAGCATGTAGCGCTCACCCGACACACCTCGATCGAGAGCGAGAATGCAGCCGCGTGCGATGTCGTCGGCGAAGACCCAGCTCACCGGAAAGGTCAGATATTGGGTGATGCGCTGGCGAAGAGCAGACAGGAGAACACGATTGAAACTGGTCCGACCCAAGGCGTTGCTCGCTACCGGAGAGGGACCGAAGATCGCGCCCGGGTGGGTGGTGACCACGTCTTGACCGGCTGCGGCCCGCGTCATGGCATCTTGGAATGCGGCTATCTTGGTCAAGGTGTACGGATCGGAGCTCGGTTTCTTCATCACCGGGGCGTCTTCGCGCTCGAGGCCCCCGGCCGTGTCGAAGAATGTCCCCGTACTGACGGCGACCACGCGACGCAGGCCGAGTACCTCGGCGGCGTCGAGGACGTGCTTCGTGCCCCGGATGTTCACGGCCTCGAAGTCAGGCATGTTTTGACTGGCCCCGCCCAGAAGTGCCGCGCAGTGGATCGCCGAATCAGTCCCGGTGGCAGCCCGAAGGACGTCGTCGGCATCGGTAACGTCGCCCGTCACGATCTCGACCCCGAGGGCGCCGAGCGGCTCCGTATCCGCCGACGCGCGAGCCAGGGCACGGACATGGTCGCCGCGCTCGATCAGAAGTCTGCAGATGTTGGCACCGGCAAGCCCCGTAGCGCCGGTGACGAAGACCGTCTCACTCATGCCGGTGCCTGCTGCGGGACGTCGGAGTAGGCGGTGTCGACCTGGTCGTGGTTATAAGCGATCACGGGAGGGCTCGTCCCGAACACGTCGAGGGTGTGGATGAAGCGATGAAGGCCCATGGTGCTTGCACAGGTGAACCCGAGCTCGACGATTTGGGCGGAGGTGAAGACCTTGCCGAGCTCTCGGTAGACGTCGTCGTCGATGGCATGGTGGTCAGCCGAGAGCAAGTCGAGGAACTCCACCGCCAAGCGCTCCTGTTCCGTGAGCTGGGAGTGGCCTGGCGCCACGAGGCAGGCGACGTCCTCGTCGGTGATCGAGTCGTGCTTGCGGGACTGCATGCACGGTTGACACTCGCCCAACTGGGCACTGCGGATCCGGATGAGCTCGACGATCCGTGCCCCTAGGAGGCTCTGTTTCCCCATGACGCCACGCGCCGCATTGGTCATCAGGATCTGTGCCGTCTTATAGGCGAAGATCTGAAGCGGGACCGGCGTGGCGTAGGTGCCGTCAGCAACCCCCTCCTCGATGATCCGTCTTGGTTCGTCTGCGAGCTGGTCCAACGGGATCGGTTCTATCCTGGGCATTGCGTACCTACTCTCGGCCGGTACAGCGATCGGTTGGCGCTGTCCTTTCGAACTTATAAGGCGGGTGGTGTCGTGTCCATGGAGCCCTCATCAGTGCTGCTCACCGACAAGGTGGCTGTCGTGACCGGTGGCGGAGCAGGGATCGGCCGGGGCATCGCCCGCGCCTTCGCCGCCTTCGGTGCCTCGGTTGCGATCTGGGAGCGTGATCCGGAGACGGCGGCGTCGGCCGCCAAAGAGCTCGGAGGGCTTGGCCTTGCCACCGACGTCCGTGACTCTGTCGAGGTCGATGCCGCGCTGGCCCGAACAATTGGTGAGCTTGGACCGGTGAGCATTCTGGTGAACAACGCCGGGGGCGTCTTCTTTTCGCCGATCCTCGAGACCTCCGAGAATGGCTGGGACGCCCTCTACCGAGCCAATCTCAAGCACGTGATGGTGTGCACCCAGCGGGTGGCCCGGGCGATGGTGGAGAACGGAACGGGTGGCAGCATCATCAGCGTGACCTCGATCGAGGGTGTCAGGGCGGCCCCGGGCTACGCGGCCTACTCGGCGGCGAAAGCGGGTGTCATCAACTTCACGAAAACCGCTGCCCTGGAGCTCGCCCCTTACGGCATCCGGGTGAACGCACTGGCCCCCGACATCACCTTGACCGAGGGCATGGCGTCAGTGGCGCCGCCAGGGGCCGAAATCGGGTTCGGTCTCACCGTCCCCATGGGTCGTCCCGGTCATGTCGACGAGATGGCCGGAGCCGCCGTTTTCCTGGCCAGCTCGCTGTCGAGCTACGTGACGGGCCAGACCATCCACGTCGACGGCGGGACCCAGGCCTCGAGCGGCTGGTACCACCACCCCCAGAACGGTTCCTACGTCCTGGGACCTTCCTCCTGACAATTCCACGGCGACTCACCGTTCATCGCGGCCGGCGGAACCCACATGGGCGGACATGCCACCGTCGATGGCGATCATCTGTCCCGTGATGTAGCGCGACTCGTCTGAGGCCAGGAAGAGGACGAGGTTGGCGACGTCTGCGGGCTCACCGACGTAAGGCGTGAGCGTGGCACGACCGAGGCCCGCCAACATTTGATCGGAGAGATGTGCGCGGACGGCATCGGTGATAATGAGACCGGGAACGATGGTGTTGACACGCACACCCTGTTTGCCGTGGGATGCCGCCACGTACATGCTCAACGTGTTGACGCCCGCCTTGGAGACGCCGTAGGCAGTACGGGTGCGGTCGCCTTTGAGTGACGCTCCCGAGGACATGTTGATGATCGATCCACCGTCGTTGCGGACCATCTCGGGGATGGCGTGCTTGCACATCAACATCTGGCTGCGCAGGTTGACCGCCATGGTCCTCTCCCAGACCTCGATCGACAGGTCGGTGACCTGGGTGTCGCGGGACAAGAAGTCGGACTCCGTCAGGGCCGCATTGTTGTGGAGCACGTCGAGACGCCCATAGCGGGTAACGGTTGCCTCTATCGCCGCCGCCGCGGCGGCTTCTTCGGCAAGATCGGCCGGCACACCAAAAGCGTCGCCACCCGACGCGGCGATAGCTTGTGCAACCTGCTCTGCTCGAGCGCCATCGATGTCGACGACGACGACGGACGCGCCTTCCCTCGCCAATACTCGCGCCGTCGCTCCACCGATTCCTCCGGCGCCACCTGTCACGACGGCTACTTTTCCGTCCAGACGTCCCACGTCAGATTGCCTGATTCCGGATCGAGAGCTGTGACTGACCTAGACAGGTCTCACCCGGATGGACGGTGGGGGGAAGGTCTCGATCTTTCGGACTGGATATGTGCATGCTTCAGCCATCATCTCATGACATCGCAAGGTGAACACCCCCGACAAGAGGGATCGCTGACCGGACCCCCGATGCATGAGGGTCCCGGAATCGGGGTGCAAACGGAACGTCATCGACGGTCGGCCTGCGCGTACACTCGATGCAATCGGATGGACGCTTGTGGTCGGTGTAGCTCTGGTCGTGGTGGGCGCGGTCCTGCTCGCCCTGGTGGACGCCCCTCGACGGTTCATATGGCGCCTCCGCAATCCCAAAGGTGGAGCGCGGCGTCGGGGGTCGGGAGATCGAAGCCGCCAACCGGGGCCCGGTCCCGCTGGACTCTGGGTGACGACCGACGCCGAGCCCACATCCCAAGCGCCAGTCCGTGGGCGGTTTCGGCGACGGCGTACCACCGCGTCCCCGGGTCAGTTGGAGAGGCCTGGCCCGATCGGCGGCTGATACTCAGACTCAGTGGTGGCATCGGGTGTCGGATGCTCCGGGCGCAGGCGAGTCATCTCAGCTTCGGCTTCCTCAGCAGCTGCCCGGAGATCGTTGATCCGCTTGGACCACTGGGCGGGTGATTCGTCGGGCGGTACCGCTTTGGTCTTCGCCTCTTGAAACTCCCTGCGCGCGTGCTGCTGTTTCCTCAACGCTTGGCGCAAGGTTTCGGCTCGGTCCATGCCAATCACCCTATGCCCGGCACAGACGCAATCGTGCCAGAAAGGTCCAGGTGGCCGCTCTCGGACTCCAGAGCAGTTCAGCCTTGATCACCCCGGGCTGCTCCAACCAAGAGAATGGCCGCAGCCGGGAGGGATCCCGGTCACGGCGCCGGGGATGAGAGTGGCGGACGCCGCACCGCGTCGGGGCGGGATGGGACTCTCTGTCTCACCCCAACGTGTGCGGTCAGCACGGGTGGCCCTTTCACCCACGCGTGACCCTTGATGACGCCCCCGGCGACGAGACGACAAGACCGGATGATGGTTCGGTCGGGGAAGACGGCAGCTGACGTCGTCTCTCCCGGACCGTCTGTCTACGACCACTTGGCCGTCCGAGGATACGGTGACCAGCCGTGAGGCGGGGGAGTGGCACAGACACTGTGAGAACGATGCACCGACGGGGGTTCCTGGGTGGTGCCCTGGCCGGTGTCGCTGCGGTCGGGTTGGATGCGTGCAGTGCGCCGCACCGGACTCGCAGTCTCGTTCCACCGGGCCCGCATCTCCCCGGGTCGCGTCCCTTTCCGAAGTTGGCGGCTGGAACAGACATGATCCCGCAAATCGAACACATCGTGGTGCTCATGCTCGAGAATCATTCGTTCGACAACATCCTGGGAATGCTCGGTCGAGGCGACGGTTTCGACCTGGACGGCAGCGGCAGCCCGACGGCCACCAATCCCTACGGGGATCAGACTCTCCACGCCTTCCACATGCCCACCCCGTGTCAACTCGTCAACGCACCATCGAACAGTTGGGACGCCGCCCATCTCTCCTATGACGACGGCACCTGCCAAGGGTTCGCCAACAATGCCGGCGGCCCCGTGTCGATGGGCTATTACGACGCCACCGACCTTCCCTTCACGTATGGGCTGGCCAGGACCTTTCCCATTAATGACCGCTACTTCTCGTCGGTGATGGCGCAAACGTTCCCGAACCGACGATTCCTCATTTCCGGAACGGCTCTGGGCATCGTCGAAGACTCACTACCGAGCACCCTTCCGCCCCGAGGTGTCATCTTCCAGGAGCTGTCGAAACACGGGATCACCTGGCGTGACTATCACGCCTCGCTCCCGACACTCGCCACGTATCTCCCTCTGGCCCAGGAGCCGGCACTTCGATTGAATCTCGCGGAGGTCGATCAGTTCTTCATAGACGCCCACAAGGGCACTCTTCCTGCCTTCTGTCTGATCGACCCCAACTTTGACGAGGACTCCGAGGAGAACCCACAGGACATCCAGTACGGAGAGGTTTTCCTCGCCCAAGTTGTCAACGCTCTCATGGCTTGCCCACAGTGGGCCAAGGTTCTGTTCATCTGGAACTACGACGAGCACGGCGGGTATTTCGATCACGTTCCGCCGCCTATGGCCGTCCCCCCCGACGACGTTCGACCCGATATCACGGTCCCACCCAACCAGCCAGGGGGTTACGACCGCTACGGGTTCCGGGTGCCCATGGGGCTGGTGAGTCCTTATTCCAAGCCGGATTACGTGTCACACGTGGTGTCCGACCACGCGTCCATCTTGAAGCTGGTCGAGACGAAATGGAACCTGCCCGCGCTCACGAGGCGCGATGCGAGGGCGTCCAATCTGCTCGACATGATCGACCTCAAGGCCCCGCCGGCATTCCTCGATCCCCCCACCTTGCCGATGGCCGCCGACCCGGCGTTGCGCGCCCAGTGCACCGTGACAGGAGCGGGAACGATCCCGCCGGCTTCCGCCCTGACGGCGTGAAGGTCCAAGGCATGGACAAAGATGTCGATTCGCAAGCCCCTTCCTGTCGCCCATAATGGACCGATGGCAAGGGCGAAAGCCGGATCGTGAACGTGACCACCGTCGAGGAACTCGCCGCCGAAGTCCTCGCGCTTCAACTGCGGGTCGAGGCGTGCGAGAGTGTGCTGGCCATCCAGGCCCTCAAGGCGCGGTACGGCGAGCTTGTCGACAAGCGCTTTTCCGGAGGAGCGGTCGCCGATGCCGCCGTCCTTGCGCACGTCGCCGACGCTGTCGCAGCCCTGTTCACCGCTGACGGCGTCTGGGACGGAGGGCCGGGCCTCGGCAACGCCACCGGTCGTCCTGCTATTGCGAAGCGCCTGCGCGAGACCAAGCTCGCATTTTCACGACACTTTTTCATGAACCCGCGCATCGATGTCGACGGAGCAGAGGCAAAGGCCAGGTGGGATCTGCTCAGCCCATGCCGCCGTCCGGACGGGACGTCCTATTGGATGTCAGGGTACGAAGACGATGAATATGCGCGAGTCGACGGAGTATGGCTTCATCGCTCCATGAAGCTCACGACCGTGTTCATGAGTCGCGTCGGTGAGGGGTGGACGAAGGTGTTCGTCTAAGAGACCGGCACCTCGAGTCGAGACGAAGGCCCCTTGCCCATTGCCGCGGCCGCCGTCACCGATGAGTACTGCACGACAAAGGCGTCGTTGGGCACGAGCCGCCGCATGGTCGTGATCCAGAATGCGGAATCGTTCTTGGAAACGATGAGTTTGACTGCGTTGTCGGGCGGGCTCACCGCGAAACCCAGAAACGGATGGTTCTCGAGCTCGCCGTCTCTTGTGTGGCTCTCGACGTATCTGTTCACCACAGCGTCGTAGGCGTCGAGCCGCGTCATGCTGTACCTCTCGCTGACAAGGCTGATGTTCGCCCTTTGCCCCATGTGGATGTGATTTCTCGCGAATCGTTGATCAGCAGCGGTCAAACGAACCACGCCGACGTACAAGATGCCGCGCTTCCCGTTGTTGACGATCCACTCACCTCCATAGCGAGAACCCAAATACGCCTGCATCGTCGGCTCCGACCTAGGAAGATCAAGCGCTCCTTGGATCGCAAGGGCCGCTGGTACCGCGGGCGAGCTCTCTGGTCCGTGGGGCCCGGGCGGGATCTGAACCGCCAGTCGTGGCGCCTGGGCCTCGGGACTGTGACTCCCGCCGCAGCCACTGGCCACCATCAACCCGAGGAGCGGTCCCGCAAGAAGGCCAACGTGACGATGCCCGGGTCGTCTGCCGCCAGAGCCCGACGAACCCCAAGGTCGTCTGGGCCTGTCGCATGGCGCCAACCACAAGTCGTTGGACGGTGGGAAGGCTCTCGGAGTTTCCCACCGTCCAACGCTGTCAACGATCTGGTCGGGCTCCTCGATTCCGAAGGTTCTCGGCTCGGAGCTCAGACGGCACCCGACGGGTGTGTTACCGCCCGAGGAACCACCGGCCGGTGCGCTTGGCGACCCCCGTCCCCGTTCCCGTGAAGGAGCTGTCCGTGTCTGTTGACTCTTCGCCCAGGCGGCGCAAACGCAGTCGCCTCCAGGTTGCAGGGCCGACGACGGCGAACTGTGCCAACGCTCGCCGCGGGGCGTCCACCAGGACGAGCAGGGCCAAGCCCAGCAGGATCAGAACTGCGCCGATGACGCTCAGCATCCCGATGCCGGGTCCCGGGCCGGTGAAGGCCAGGGAGCTCGACGCCGCGGTGACGACCTTGGATGCGGCCGTGGTGGTGGTCCCCGCCTTGGTGGTGGTGGTGACGGGGGCCACCGT
>Ga0182024_10015446_pt1 | contig 14621 bp, 13 predicted proteins | sample P32metaG_FD_120480 | JGI IMG/M metagenome (GOLD analysis project Ga0182024, IMG submission 120480) | Permafrost microbial communities from Stordalen Mire, Sweden - P3-2 metaG (Illumina Assembly) | ecosystem: Environmental > Terrestrial > Soil > Wetlands > Permafrost | place: Sweden: Stordalen... | reverse complement strand
TGCTTGTCCGCGGCGTCCTAAGCGGCGATGTACTCACCATCTTCAATCACGAGCCTGAAACTCCTCTTTCTCACGAAGAATATCCAGTTGGAAAGTTAATCGCGCTTAGCGATCCATCCAACAAGCTCCCCAACTAATTTCCTCGCTTTGAGTTATTGTTCGGCAGGCCGGCCGCTGCCAGGAATTGTTGTATCTCCATATCGGTGCGCAGCACTGTTCAGGTAAGAGTTCATTGTTCCGATGTAGCCGATTACGATTCGGAGAGACCGGCTAGTGCGAAGTTTGGTTTTCCGTACGGTGGCGTCATCGTGACCGTAGCCGTTTTCTGCACGGCGGCGCCATCTGAGCGCAGCCGGTTTTCAGGCGTAGCGAAGGTTCTCCCGCTTAACCGCCCCCGGCGCGTGAGCGAAACTCCGCCGCTATGCAAACTTTACCTCCCTCGACTGCCAATAGAAAAGCCACGACCGTAGCCGTGGCTCTCTGAATCCCCGCTCCCGATACTTAACTTGCCTTGCGGTACGTATCTTCTCCCTCAGTATGCGTTCCCGTTCCAATCACTTCTTTGCGCCGTTCCCGCAGCCGGTTTTGGAAAGTATCCCAGCGTGGCCCGATGCCAACAGCGGTGTTGTCGATCTCCACTGTGTCGGTTCCAGCCGCGTACCCCGGCTCGATAAATTCTGTGTCGTCCAGATCCGCAGGCTCCGTTCGTCCGGTCACAATCGGATCCGACCCCGGTGCTCCCGCAGCTCGTGCTGAAGGCGAGTTGCCCGGCATCTGCTGCGGCGTAGGCGTAATGTTGCGATCCGTTCCCGCGCGATGCATCACCGGATCCGACTCCCACTTTGATCGGTATCTTCCCTCGTAATCCGACCATTGCTCGTCTGACTCCAAATCAGTCTCAGAATACGGAGGAAAGTTCTCAACCTGCTGCTTCGTTAGATCGGCAGCGAAATCATCTTGATGCTCATCGGACGGCCGCAAGCGCTCCGCCGGAACGATAAATTTCTTCGAGTTTAACCAACCCCCCGTGTCCACCACCACGTAGCGAATCAAGCCGGTGGTGTGATCGAAAATCACGTCGTCGATTTTTCCTAATTTTTCGTCGTCAAGTCCGTATAACTTCGAGCCGCGAATATCTTCCTCGGCGTCTGTGAAGCGGTAGTTTCGGAGCATTCCGTAATTCGCCATAGAATTTTGATCCTCTCGGAGATTCCAATCCTCGTGCTTATATTCGATGTCAGCCATCCCTCGCGCGTATATCAACAAAATTTCTGCCGGCGCCGACTATGTCCCGATCCTCCCTAGTCAATTCAGATTTTCCAGCTGTCAAGTTTATGTTTAGGGCACGTCCCCGCAAGACAATCAAGTGAATCATCTATAATCGCGTCAGGGTATTCCGCAAACCAACGATGCTATTTCTCCCATATTCTGCTTTTTTCATAGGCGGCGAGATCCTCGACCTTGTTTCCAGCACAGGTGCCGTCGCCAAGTTCGTCCTCTTCACTCTGCTGGCCTTCAGTCTCATTTCCTGGGCCATCATCCTGACCAAGTGGAGCTTGCTTCGGCGCGCCCGCGTGCAAAGTGGTCGCTTCTTGCGCGCTTTCCGCAAAGCCCAGCGCCTGCAGGACATTGCCACCGTCGCCGATCAGTTCCGTCCCAGCCCGCTCGTCGGTGTATTCGAAGGCGGCTTCCAGGAATATAAACGCCAGATCAGCACGCCTTCCGCCACATTACGTAGCCTGACGGCCGTGCAGCGCGGTATGCAAATCGGCGCGTCCGAAGAAATCACGCGCCTCGAGCGCAACGTTCCCTGGCTCGCTATCACCGCTTCCGTCACTCCGTTCATCGGACTGTTCGGCACCGTCTGGGGCATCATTGATGCTTTCCATGGACTCGGTACCGCTGGTGGCGCAACCCTCCGCGCCGTCGCGCCCGGTATCTCTGAGGCCCTGATCACTACCGCTGCCGGACTCGCCGCCGCCATTCCCGCTGTCATTGCCTACAACCTGATTGGTAACTCGATCCGCGTCTTTGCCGCCCGCGGCGATGACTTCTCTCTCGAAGTGATGAATGCCATCGAAAGCATGCAGCCCCAGGCTACTGCTCCACTCACAGCCGAGGTCCGGCGCTAATGGCCTTCACTTCTCCAAACGGCCGCACGCAAACCGCCCTTGCCGATATCAACATCACCCCGCTTGTCGATGTCGTCCTGGTGTTGCTTATCATCTTTATGGTGACCGCTCCTGTCCTGCAATCCGGAATCGAAGTAACTGTCCCCAAAACCCGTACCGTCAAAGAGATTACGGAAGAACGCACCGTCATCACCATCAACAAAGATCAACGCGTCTTCATGGGTAACGACGCCATCAATATCAATCAGATCGCGGCCCGGCTTCGCCAAAAGGTTCGCGATCCTCGCAATCAATTCGTCTTCGTCCGCGCCGATGAAAACGTTCCCTTCGGCGCTTTCGCCACCGTCATGGACGCCGTAAAGCAATCGGGCATCACCAACGTCAGCATCGTCACTCAGCCTTTGGAAGAAAATGGCGCAAAACGCTGAGATTTTTTTCGAACACGACAGTTGGGGACGCGCCCTCGCCTGGTCTGCGGGCTTTCACATTGCAATCACCGCCATTATCCTCCTCTATTCCACCTTTTTCACTGGCCCGCGCGGTGAGGGCTGGGGATCCGGCGGAGGCGGCGAGGCCATGGGAGTGACTATGGTCAGTTCCGTTCCCTTGCCGTCCATGCCGGCGCAAACTCAGAACGTTCTCGCCAACGAGTCCAAGGGCATCACCAAGTCTCAACCGAAGATTGAAGAAAAAGAACCTGACGCCATCGAAATCCAAGGCAAGAACGCAAAAGTAAAACCGCAGAAGCCTCCCAGCCCCACCAAGGCCAAGCCGCAGCCTCAACCCGAAGAAGAAACCAATCAGGTGGCCTTCGGCGAAGGCGGTCCGGTCAGCGGTCCCTACGGCAGTTTCGCAGCCGGCGGAGCCAAGGGTGGATTCGGCGTGACCGGCGGCGGCGGAGATTTTGGCACGCGTTACGCCTGGTATGTCCAGGTGATCCAGAAGAAGGTCTCGGAAAACTGGTTGAAGTATGAAGTCGATCCCCGCATCAGCACCGCGGAGCGCGTCTATATCACTTTCGACGTTGCCCGCGACGGTCACCCCTTCAACGTTCGGGTCGAGCAATCGAGCGGCGTTCCTTCCCTCGATACCTCGGCGGTTCGCGCTTTGCAGCGCATTGATACGTTCGGTACTTTGCCCCCGGATTACAGCGGCAGCAAGATTTCCGTTGAGTACTGGTTTGATTACAAGCGATAGATTATTTAGTTCCTGATAATTCCAAAGGTTCCACATTCGTGAGTATGATGAATTGCATCTTGCACCCTCGAACGTATCGGCATACGATACTCTGTCACGCGGTTCTCCCGTTTTTTTGCGCGCGTACTAAGTCAAAAGGGATGGCTCAGTCAACAACCAATAACTCGCATTTCCTTTTATCGGTAACCACTCCCGCCCTTGTCCGCTGCCTGCCTTCCCTTCTCCTCATCATTATTCTTTCCCTGGCTTCCGCTTCCTTTGCTCAGGATTGGGTTCGCACCGGTTCGGGCCTCGGCGTTGAAAAAGTGCGCCTTGCTGTTCCCGACTTCAAGCCTTCCTCCGCCGATCCGCAGAACACCGCCCTACTGAAGACTTTCAATGACACCTTCTGGAACGATCTCGATAACTCCGGCGTGGTCGAACTCGTCTCCAAAAGCTTTTACCCGTTGCAGGTGCCTGGTACTCCTCCCGAGGTCACTTTCGGTGTCTGGAACTCGCCTCCGCCCAATGCCGCCATGCTCGCCTTCGGCAACCTCGGAGTGGCAGCGGGCAAGCTCACCGTGCAAGGCTGGCTCTATGACGTCAAGAACACGGCCTCGCCACTGGTCATCGGCAAGCAGTACGGCGACGTCCCCACCGAAGACGCCGCCCGCCTTATCGCTCACAAATTCGCCGACGAAATTATCTTCCGCCTCGGTGGCGGCATCGCCGGCATCGCGGAAAGCAAAATTTATTTCGTCAGCGATCGCTCGGGCCACAAAGAAATCTGGGTCATGGATTATGACGGCTCCAACCAGCGTCAACTCACCCACCAGTCTTCCATCTCTTTGTCGCCTCGCGTTTCTCCCGACGGTTCACGCCTTGCCTTCAGTTCGCTGACCAAGTCCGGATGGGACATCCTGATGTTCTCCACCGAACTGGATCGTCTTGTCAGCTTCCCTCACTTCGGGGGCACGAATCTTTCCCCTTCCTGGTCGCCCGACGGCGCTCACCTCGCGTTCTCTTCTTCGCGCGGCGGACGCTCGGAGATTTTTGTAAGCGACGCCACCGGCGGAAACCTTCATCCCATGACCACTGGCCGCGGCCCGGATGTTTCCCCAGCATGGAATCGCAAGACCGGCGCGCAGATTGCCTTTGTCAGCGGCAACACCGGCTTGCCTCAGATCTACACCATGGAAGCCGACGGTACCAATCAGCAGCGTATGACCGATCAGGGCTACGCGGTCTCGCCGAACTGGTCGCCCAACGGGCAATTCCTCACCCTCGCCTGGATTCGTAAATACGGCCCCGGCGAGCCCGGCTCTTCCGACATTTATTTGATGGATATCGCCAGCAAGCAATGGGTCCAGCTTACCCACGATGGAGGACGCAACGACTTTCCCTCGTGGGCGCCCGACGGCCGTCACATCGTCTTCCAATCCAGCCGTTCCGGTAAGGAAGAAATCTGGATGATGCTCGCCGATGGCACCAAGCTCCATCAACTGACTTTTACAGGACGCAACTCTCAACCGAACTGGAGTTGGAAATAACTGGAGTTGGCAAGAACAAGTTCGGAATTAACTTCGTCTGACCTCGAGTTTGTCGGGGCCGCAGGAGGATCAAAAGTGAAGGGAATTTATATGAAACGTAACACTTTCAAGTCTGTCGCCACCATCATCGCCCTCAGCGCGATCATGATGCTCGGAGCCTGCAAGAAGAAAGCAGCGCCGCCACCACCGCCACCCCCACCGCCGCCTCCATCGCCCACGGCTTCCATCTCAGTCAGTCCTGACACGATCCAGCCTGGCCAGTCCGCCACTTTGACGTGGCAGACCACCAACGCCACCGACGTTTCCATCGACGGTATCGGCGCGGTTCAGCCCAACGGATCGCAGCAGGTGAGCCCCACCGCTTCCGCCACTTATCACCTCGCCGCCAAAGGTTCCGGCGGAACGCAGGAGGCCACTACCCGCCTTACCGTCACTCAAGCGCCGGCGCCGGTCGTCTCCACCCCATCGCCTTCGGAAGAGGATCTCTTCGGCCAGAGCGTGAGAGACGTCTATTTCGACTATGACAAGTCGGACCTTCGTCCCGATCAGCAAGCCGCCATTCAGGCGGACGCCCAATTCCTCAGCCAGCATGCCAACATCAACTTCACCGTTGAAGGGCACTGCGATTCGCGCGGCTCAACCGAATACAACCTCGCCCTCGGCGATCAGCGCGCCTCTTCGGTGAAGAGCGCTTTGGTAGCCGCCGGGGTCAGCGCCAACCGCGTCAAGACCATCAGCTACGGCAAAGAAAAGCCGTTCTGCATGGAAGAAAACGAAGCCTGCTGGCAGCAGAATCGCCGCGGCCACTTCGTCTATCAGAAGTAATGCGTACCTTTCCAGGCAGGGGCGAGATCTTCGTCCCTGCTTGTTCATTCCCCGCGACATCTCACAACCGCGTCGCCCAATCTCATCTAAAATGGTTTCAGGAACCTTTCGCTTATGAATCTAAAACGTTTTTGCACGCGATTCGCCATGCTCTCTGCCGTCTGTCTGGCAACCCTGCCGGCATGGAGTGTTAACAAGGAAACCATCCAGCTTCAGACCCAGGTCCAGCAGCTGCAGGAACAAATGACTGCCATGCAGCGCAGCTTCGACGAGCGCATGGGCGTCATGAACAACCTGGTCGAGCGCGACACCGACGCGGTCAACAAAGCAGCCGCCGCCATCAATGCTCTGCAACTCACCCTGCAGAAACAGCAGGGTGACTCGGCTTCTCATGTCGACCAGCTCTCCGGCCAGCTTCAAACCCTGAACGACTCGCTGGACGAGTTGAAGGCTCGTCTCGCCAAAGTCAGCAAGCAGCTTGAGGACATGCAGTCCACCAGTCAGAGCACTCAGGCGCAATTAGCCGACAAACAAGCGCAACAGCAGGCAATCGCCCAGGCGCCTCCGCCCGACATTCTCTACAATAACGCGTTGCGCGACTACAACGGCGCTAAGAACGATCTCGCCATGCAGGAGTTCTCCGATTACATCAAGTTCTATCCCAACACCGATCTCGCCGGAAATTGCTATTTCTATCTCGGCGAAATTCAATTCCGTCAGGGAAACTACCAGCAGGCCGCGCAGAGCTACGATCAGGTGGTGCAGAATTTTCCCACGGGATCCAAAGTTGCCTCGGCTCAACTGAAGAAAGGCTTTTCCCTGATCGAACTCGGTAAGCAGGAAGACGGAGTGGTGGAACTCCGCCACGTGATCCAACGCTACCCCAAGTCTCCCGAAGCCCTGCAGGCTCGCGAACGCCTGCGCAAACTCGGAGTATCTTCTGGACGCTCCGGCGAATAAATCCGCGTCACTCCGAATAGATTTCTAGAAGCGAGATGAAATGACGAAAATTTCTGACAACGACCCCGACCGCGCCAAGGGCGCAACCGAAGGCGAAGAGCACGATCACGACGGCAACGCGGCTCTTTCCGGCCCACTCGGCCACCGCGATCAGAATCCGCTTCTGAAAGACGCAGACTCCGACTTCCCCGAACCCGGCGGCAGTCCCGAGCACTCCACCGGACGTCCGCAACCAGCCGCGAAAAAAACAAAGTCGAAGAAGCCCTGAATTTCTCCGCCGTCCTAGACAGTCGAGCCGACTGCTCTCTGCGCCCACTGTGTTCAGGCCTTGCTTACGCAATCCATCACTACTCTCTCTACCTCAACCCAAAACCTGGATCGCGGATCCACAATCTCAAAGTGTCCGGCCCCGTCCACCGATACGAACTTCGCATCTTCTTTACTCTTCACCTTCTCGCTCACATAATCTTTGCTGATCGTTGGCGGCACCACGTCATCCGCCGTCCCGTGCACAACCTCCTGCCGTGTACGAATCGCCAGCTTCAGCGGATCCGCTTCCCGATAATGATCCGCCACTTCCTTCGGCGTCCCTCCCAGAAACTCCACGACCGCATCGTTGCTCAAATGCAATTCATAGGCCCGCATCAAATCAACAACGCCAGCCAGCGAAACCACCGCCTTCACTCCCATTTCATGCGACGCCAGACACAGCGCCAACTGCCCTCCCGCCGAGTGGCCCAGCGCAATCACCCGGTGTACGTCAAAATCGTATTGCGAACTTTTCTGCGTCAGGTACTGGTACGCCGCTCGAATATCTGCAAACGTGCCCGGCCATCCTCCCCCCGCATTCCCCACGCGCCGGTACTCGACATTCGCGGTCGCAATCCCTTTCGCCGTCAACGCCGCGCACAAATGCCCAAAATATCCCAGATCGTATTTCGCCCGCCAGAATCCGCCATGAATACAAATCGCCAGCGGATGCGGCCCCTTGGTTTTTGGCATCCGCAAATCGACAAACTGGTTCGCGTCCCGCCCGTAGGCCACACGAGCATCGGCCTTCGGCGGAGCTAAACTCAAAATGTCATCTGAGGATGTCATGTTGCTCGGTACTCGGTACTCGGTACTCGGTACTAACTACTCGTACCTCAACGCCTCAATCGGATCCAGTTTCGCCGCACGCATTGCCGGCACCATTCCGCTCACCACACCCACCACCGCCAGAATTCCAGTCGCCACCACCAAAATCATCGGCGATACAATCAGCCGCACGTCTCCCGCTTCCGCGTGTTTCGCCATTGCGCTGTACAACGTCAGCCGTCCTACCGACACCGACACCACATACGACAGTCCAATCCCCAGCATTCCGCCCACCGCCGTAATCACCATCGCCTCCGCCAGAAATTGGAAGAGAATATCGCTCTTTCGCGCCCCCAACGCCTTCTCTACTCCAATCTCCCGCGTTCGTTGGGTCACCGAAACCAGCATCATATTCATCAGGCCCACCCCGCCGATTCCTAGTGTCAGCGTTCCTATAAATCCCAGCAGAACCTTCAGAGCCAACGAAATAATTCCAAACTGCGATAGTTGCTTCTGCGCGTCGAACAGCGATATCGCGCGCGTATCGTCCGCCTTGAAATTGTGTGCCGCCGCCAGAGTAGCCCGCACGGTCTGATCAAGCTTGTCGTGATCCAGCCCTACCGAATCCATCCAGATTCCGTCCAGGTAATGATTGTCTTTCAACACATTCATCGAGTTGTACGGAATATAGATGGTCCGGTTATCGTCGCTATCGCCCTCCTGCATGCGCGGTTTCACCACTCCTATTACCTGAAACTCCACCCCGTTGATGCGAATATCCTCTCCCAGCGCCGGCGCTCCAGAGAAAAGCTTATCTTTCGCCTCCGAGCCAATCACCGCCACCAACCCGTGTTGCGCGTTGTCAGCGTCATTGATAAAACGGCCTTCTCCTATATCCAGGTTCCAGATATCACCGATCGCGGGATCCATTCCATTCACCGGCATCGTGAATGTGCGGTTTCCGTTCTGCACCGACGAATCCTTCTCCGACATCCGCACCACATGCTTGCAGAGCGGCACATTGTTTCGCATCAACTCGATGTCGTCGTTAGTAAACCGGATCTGCACTCCCGCTTTGTTCCCCCCCGCTTGTTGCGACGTTCTCCCCGGAAAAATCCCTACCGCGGTCGCTCCAAAACTCTGAAAGATATTTTCGATCGCCGTCCCGAATCCATTTCCATACGCCAGTAGCAGCACCACCGTCGCAATCCCCCACGCCATGCCTGCCATGGTCAATGTGGTCTTGCGTAAGTCATGCCGCATCGCCGCAAACGCCTGTGCCAATAAATCCCGATGCATAAATTGTTTTCTTTACCCTGTGTTCCCCAGTACCCTTTGTGGTTAAGATTTTCTCTCGGCCTGCGCCCGTACCGAAAAACGCTATCTGGGTACACGGTACTCGCGACTCTTTTACTCTTTCCTTAGCGCCTCCACCGGTTCCAATAGCGCCGCCCGCCGCGCCGGATATAATCCCGCCGCCACTCCCGCCAGTGCCAACGACACCACCGCCAACGCCGCCGTCCCCGCCACTAACTTCGGAGGATCGAAACCTTCGCCCAGGTTGACTCCGGACAAAGTTGCCATCACCCCGGCCGCCCCCGCAATCCCCGTAAGGCCGCTCAGCAATGTCAGAAACGCACCCTCCACAAAAAATTGAAACATGATGCTCGCGTTCGTCGCCCCCAGCGCCTTCCGCAATCCAATCTCCTGCGTGCGGTCCGCCACCGCTACCAGCATGATGTTGATAATCCCGATTGCGCCCAGCCCCAGCGTCACCAGTCCCACGCTTCCAAGGAACGTATTCATCGCGTCAAAAATCTTGCCCACCTGATCCACCGTCTGCACCGTATCCCACTCGTCAAACGAATCCAGATTGTTCGGATCGAACCCGTGATTCCGCGCAATCACCTGGTGCACCTGCAACTTCGCCGCCTCATGCTCCGCCCGCGTTTTCGGCTGGTAATTCATGAACGAAATCACGTCCGGCGCTTCGCCCACATTAATCGGACGAAAATACTCCCGCATCGTACTGAATGGCATAAAACTACGCAGGTTGAAATTATTGTTGTCCCCATGCCCAATGCGCTGCACCGTTCCAATCACTTCAAACTGCACTCCATTCAGCAGAATCGTGCTGCCCACCGCGGGCCGCCCCGGGAACAGCGTTCGCTGCACTTCGTCTCCCAGCACAATCACTGCTCGTTTCTGCTCCACGTCCATGGCATTCAGCCAGCGCCCTTCCTTGATCGGCAAATAGCGGATCTGGTTGAACATCGCCGGAACTCCCATGATCTGTCCGCTCGCCTGATAAAAATCGCTCACCGCCCGAATGTCACTCCGCGAAATTACCGGCGCGGCCGCTCCCACGCTCTTGCACTCCCGCAAAATGTCCTGATAATCGCGGTCCGTCAGGTAATACTGCCGCAGCGACGTAAAACTTCCCTGCATCGCCGGAGCCCGCCCCGACCATATGAACATTACGTTCTCGCCTAGCGTGTCAAACTGCTTCTTGTTCCCCGACCGGAATCCTTCTCCCAGTCCCACCAGCAGCAGCAGCGAAAACACGCCCCACGCGATCCCAAACATGGTTAGAAACGACCGCAGCTTATGGCTCCACAACGTCCGCAAGGTTTGCCCGAATATGTCGAAAAGAAGCCGCACTTCCGCATTATACGGACCGCGAATGGTAATGCCTTGCGGCGCTTTCGCCGTCCGCATGAGAATGCCTACATCACCCTTCGATCCGATCATCCTCGACCTTTCTTGGCTAACTCGTAGCGCCGTTCTTAATCCCAGCTCTTGCACGGTGAGCTATGATCCTGCTATGAAGTCCGGTATGAAGTCCGGCACTGGCAGGGCGTGTCTGCTCCTTTGGCTTTTAGGCGGCGCCTTCGGACAAGTACTCCCCCCGCGCCCTGACGTCCGCAGTGCTCAGTCCGCTCAAGATGCGCAGGCGCCCGCAACCGGCGTCGCCGACAAGCAAACCGGTGAACCCGCACAGACCGTCATCGATCTACCCCTCGCAAATCTTGTGAAATCCATTCCAGAACTGCGAGGATTGCAGCCGGCAGCGGACCAGCAAGAGCTACCCGCTCTTCTCGAAAAGGTAGGCGATAAAGCGGACGCTCTTTATCACAAAATGCCGAACCTCATGGCTCACGAAGACGTCGTCCAGCAGACTGGCCGTTCCAAAGAGACCCGGCAAAAGTTCGAATATTTGATCCTGTCTCACGCGACCGAGAAGGAGGTAAGGCTGGATGAGTATCGAGTAGATTTAGACAAAGCGCCCGCGCTAGACGAAACCTACAACCCGTCGGCGGTCCAATCCGGCGGCTCTCCCTTTGTCGACCTGGAACGTCTGAGCCGCGAAGCCAGCACACATAACAAAGGAGCCCTGCCCCTCAGTCAGGGCTTTGCCAACGGTTGGGTCTATTTCTATCCTGCCAATCGATCGCAATCCCGCTTCCGCTTCCTGGGACGGAACAGCATCCAGGGACGAAACTATTTAGTGATCGCTTTTGCGCAAGTGCCGGCAGCCGTGCAATCGCCCGGGCAGCTTCAATTTGAAGACCAGACGCTTCCCATCTACTACCAGGGCATCGCCTGGGTTGACGAGTCCGACCTCCAGATTGTGCATTTGCGCACCGATCTCCTCGTTCCCATGCCCATCGTTCACCTGCAAACCCTTAGCGCGGATATTTATTATGGAGAAACCCAGGTTGCACAAACCCAGCCCTTATGGCTGCCGCAGAAGGTTCTCATCAGGGTGGAAGCCGGTGGCCAGATGTTTCGCGAGACGCATGCCTACTCCAACTACCGCGCCTATGTGGTCAAAACCAGACTGATATTCTGACGTCGTTTGCATCGGCTCGAAGCTCCTCTCCGAAAAGACTCCGTCTCCTACGCTCGAACGCGGCCTCGAAAGAGCATTTCCGTATTCCCCCGCAATTTCATTTCTCTCTGGCTCAAAACTCGGCTATTCTCTACCCGGGATGTCTACGCTGCCTCTTTCCGAGCTTCTTGGCGCCACGGTGTATGACCCGTCCGGCGCGGCAAGCGGCCGCGTCCGCGAGGTCACGCTCGCCCCTCAGGAAGATCGCACCCGCATCGCCTCGCTCATCGTTAAAACCAAATCCGGCACTCGCATTCTTCCCTTTTCCGCCATCGCTACCATCGACGCGAACATTCACACTTCCACCAACCCTTCCGACTGGCCTGCGGCCAATGGCTCCGAGGGATTATTTCTTCTCGACCGGGATCTCCTCGACCAGCAGGTCATCGACATCAATGGCCGCAAAGTCGTCCGCGTGAATGACGTTGAACTGCAAATCGATTCCGTCACCGAAGGCGGGCACCCGCACACCACTCTCCGCGTTACTTCCATCGATATCGGTGCCCGTGGCGCCGTACGCCGCCTTCTGCGCGGACTTGCGCCTCGCACCGCGCTCCAGGCTCTGCTTCAGAAAATCCCCCTCCGCGCCATTCCCTGGAGCTTTGTCGATCTCATCGAGACCGATCCCGCTCGCCGCATCAAGCTGAAGACGACCCACGAAGGTCTGGCCAAACTTCACCCCGCGGATATCGCCGACATCATCGAAGATCTCGCCCCCGATGAGCGCGAGGCCGTTTTCCGTACTCTCGACGAAGAGACCGCTGCCGAGACCCTCGAAGAGGTCGAACCCAACATTCAGAAATCCATCGTCGAATCCCTCGACTCCGAACGCGCCGCCGATATCGTCGAAGAGATGGATCCTGACGCCGCCGCCGATCTTCTCGCCGATCTCTCCCAGGATCACACCGAGCAGATCCTCGTCGAGATGGAGCCCGAAGCCAGCCAGGAAGTCGTCGAACTTCTCGAGCATCGCGAAGAGACCGCCGCCGGCCGCATGACCACGGAATTCCTTGCTCTCCCCGTCACCGCCACCGTCGAAAACGCCATTGGCGTTCTGCGCGAGTTCGAAGGCGGCGTCGAAACCGTCGGCACCATCTACCTCGTCGACTCCCACGGCACTCTCGCCGGAGCCGTTCCTCTCGCCAAACTCGTTCTTGCCCAGGCCACAACTCCGCTACTCTCGCTTACCTCTGAGCCCCTCATCTCAACTCACGAGGGTACTAACGATAACGAAGTCGCCGAACTCTTCGACAAGTACAATCTCGTCACCCTTCCCGTCATCGATGAACACAACAAACTCGTCGGCGTCATCACCTCCGACGATGTCATCACGATGCTCCGCTCCAAACTCTAAATCTTGCTGGTCATCCCTCCGTTATTTGTCATCCCGAGCAAAGCGAGGGATCTTGGTTTTACTGGCTACTGGCAACTGACCACTGGTCACTGCCTCTCGGTATAATCATCAGTTCCCAGGAGACCCCCTTTGCCCTTCGATGACCTCCGCCAATGGATCGCGGCCCTTGAGCGCGCCGGCGAACTCAAACGCATCCAAACCGAAGTCGATCCCATCTTGGAAATTACAGAGATCACTGACAGAGTATGCAAAAGCGCCACAAATCATGTGGAGACAGCCGCCTCGGCTGTCCCGCCTAGCGAAGCGAGGCGGAACCCTCCGCCAAAACCCGGTGGCCCCGCTCTCCTCTTCCAAAACATAAAAAATCATCCCGGTTCACAGGTCCTCATTAATCAGTTCGGATCCGAAGCCCGCATGAAACTGGCCCTCGGCGTGAACTCCTTCGACGAGTTTGCCGACCGCATCCGCGTCTTCATGGACCTCAAGTCCCCGCAAGGTTTTCTCGACAAACTCAAAATGCTGCCCCTGCTCACCGAAGCCGGAAAATTTTTTCCCAAGACCGTCGCCAGCGGACCCTGCAAAGAAGTCATCAAGCGCGACAACTTCTCACTCCTCGACTTCCCCATCCTGCAATGCTGGCCGCAGGACGCCGGGCGCTTCATTACCCTCCCCTGCGTCGTCACCCGCGACCCCAAATCCGGCAAGCGCAACGTCGGAATGTATCGCCTCCAGGTCTACGACGCCACCACCACCGGCGCCCACTGGCAGCGCCAAAAAGTCGCCGCCGAGCATGCTCGTCAGCGCATGCGCGACGCAGCACAATCCATGTGGGGACAGCCGCCCTCGGCTGTCCATGCGAGCGAAGCTCGCTCCTCCGCCGTCGATCTGATGGCCCGCACCTCCGGAGGCCAAGTCCTCTCCAAAGAAAATCATCCCTCCGGCCGCATGGAAGTCGCCGTCGCCATCGGCACCGATCCCGCAGTAACTTTCTCCGCGATCGTCCCCGCTCCTCCCGACGTCGAAGAATATTTGATCGCCGGCTTCCTCCGCTCCGCTCCCGTCGAACTTGTCAAGTGCGAAACCGTCGATCTCGAAGTCCCCGCCTCCAGCGAAATCGTCCTCGAAGGCTACGTCAATCTCGACGAGCTCCGCACCGAAGGCCCTTTCGGCGACCACACCGGCTTCTACTCTCTCGCCGATCTCTACCCTGTCTTCCACGTGCAATGCATCACGCACCGCAAGGATCCCATCTACTCGACCACCATCGTCGGCAAGCCTCCCATGGAGGACGCCTACATGGGCAAAGCCGTCGAGCGCGTCTTTCTCCCGCTGATGCGCCTCACCATTCCTGAATTGATCGACATCAACCTACCGATCGAAGGCGTCTTTCATAATCTGATGATCGTGTCCATCCGCAAGTCCTATCCTGGCCAGGCCCGTAAAGTCATGAACGCTATCTGGTCGCTGGGCCAGGCCATGTTCACAAAATGCATCATCGTGGTCGACGAAGACGTCGACGTGCAGGATCTCGCCGACGTAACGTTGAAGGTCCTCAACCACATCGATCCCGAACGTGATATCCAGTTCACCCTCGGTCCCATCGACTCCCTCGACCACGCCTCCCGCCTCGCCAACTACGGCTCCAAGATGGGCAT
>Ga0182024_10015445_pt1 | contig 14624 bp, 8 predicted proteins | sample P32metaG_FD_120480 | JGI IMG/M metagenome (GOLD analysis project Ga0182024, IMG submission 120480) | Permafrost microbial communities from Stordalen Mire, Sweden - P3-2 metaG (Illumina Assembly) | ecosystem: Environmental > Terrestrial > Soil > Wetlands > Permafrost | place: Sweden: Stordalen... | reverse complement strand
TGAATGGCGCGCGCGATGAGCTCCTTGCCGGTTCCTGTTTCGCCCCCGATAAGCACGGTCGAATCCGTAGGCGCGACGTATTCGACTTGTTCGAGCACACTTTCCAATGCAGGGCTGCCGCCTATGATCTGCTCAAATCCACGTGGAGAAGAGCCTCGATCAAGACCGTTGAACATCTGGGAAGCGTCCATTGTGACCTCCTACAATTCTGGATTCTCACCTCAATCACCGTTCTCCATTGATCCACTCGCGGATGTATGGCGGGCAACTCCTGAGCTGGATGCCGCCCGTTTCGCAGCGCCTTAGAAAACTGACAGCGTCTTGATCCACAAGTGTCAGGTCCCTCAAGTCGAGAACAATCATGCGATCGCTGGATTCTGCGCTGAGCGGCGCTTCCAACCCGGCTATGTTTTCTGCATCCATTCGACCGCTCAACTTAAAGACCACTTCTCCGTTTGCGGCCCTGGTGATTTTCAACATCAACCCTCTCCTGAGAGGTCTTACCTTTGTGAGCCATATTGCACACCTCTGCAAGCAATCATAGGTCCAATATTAAGTTATTGAAAACAAGTCGATTAATAACGAACTGATTTCCTAAAGTTCGTAAATTTACGATTTTCCAGAAAATTTTCGAGCTTTCGGGGATTCGTGAGGAAGATATTCAATCGCGGTCTGTCGAGGGATTTGCAGATCTGAAGCGATTCTTGTCGATCTTGAGGGACCTGAGCTTTGAGTCCAGGGTAGAGCCTGGAATGCCCAGCTTGATTGCCGCGCCTGAGGGTCCTGACACCCTACCTCCGCTTTCGCGCAAAGCGGACTCAATCATCTCTTTCTCGCGGGAAGCAAGCTTTCGAGATAGTTCCGGCCGCCCCTCTTCGGGCCCGCCCTTCGACTCGCTTGCAAGAGGCTGCCGCGAAAGCCAACTCTCATCCACGGAGAAATACTCGGTGTCACACACGATTGCCGATCGTTCAATGACGTTCTGCAATTCGCGAATATTTCCCGGCCAGGGATACGATTGAAGGAGTTCCAGACTCTTCTTGTTTACGCTGCGGATGCTCTTTCCGGCCTTTCTCGCAAAACGGTCGATAAAGTACTCAACCAGCATCGGAATGTCTTCCCGACGTTCCCGCAGAGGAGGCACCTCGATCGGAAAAACGTTGAGCCGGTAAAAGAGATCGCTCCGAAACGTGCCCGCGGCGATTGCCGCCTGCAAGTCACGATTCGTAGCGGCAATCACCCGAACATTGGTTCGGATGGATCCTGTTCCACCGACACGCTCAAACTCGCGCTCCTGCAGGACTCGCAACAGCGCGATCTGGGTCGCGGCAGGAAGCTCTCCGATTTCATCGAGGAAGATCGTGCCTCCTTCGGCCAACTCAAAGCGCCCTAAACGCCGCTGTATTGCCCCCGTAAAGGCGCCCCTCTCATGGCCGAATAATTCCGACGCGATCAGGTCGCGCGGGATGGCGGCGCAATTCACGCTGACAAAGGCGCGCGAGGAACGGTGCGATCGTCTGTGGACCGCACGCGCGATCAGCTCTTTGCCTGTCCCGGTTTCGCCGGTGATCAGCACCGAAGAGTCTGTGGGGGCAACCTTGGATACACGAGAGAGTACCGCACGCAAGGCGGGAGAAGTGCCCACGATCTCCTCGAACATCGATGCCCTGTCTATTTCCTCGCGCAACGCCACATTCTCGTTCTGGAGCCGCTGCTCAGTCTGCTTGCGATCCTCGATATCGGTTCCAGCGAGATACCAACGTGTGATGCGTCCTTGTTCATCCCGTAGCGGGCTATAGCGGACGAGAAACCAGCGATACTTCTCCTCTGTTCCTAGTAATCGCAATTCGATTTCGTGTGGGAGGCCGTTTAAGAAGTTACTGTGCTCTTTGCCCATCATGCGCTCGAAATCATCTGGATGCACAAACCTGCGAGGGTCGCAGCTCTGCCATTTCTCAAGCGTAAATCCCAAATAATCGAGCATTGCCTGATTTGAATAAATACGAGTGCGATCAGGTCCTAATACAGCAACCTGCTGCGGCGCGAAATCCAGAATATGACGAAGCTCGTTTTCGCTTTGCCGGATCTTGTCTTCTGCCTGTTGGCGCTCGGTGACATCGATTACGGAGCCCACGAACTCAACAAGATCGCCGGATGGGCCGAGAACCGGGTGCGCTACTGCGTGGAGACCTCTGATTTCGCCACCGGGACGAATGATTCGGTAGTCCACCTCAAACTCTGTCCGTTCGAGCGTTGCTCGCTCTAATTTTGCCTCAATGATGGGTTGATCATCCGGATGAAAACGATGAGCGACTGTTTCGAATGGTGGCGTCCCGTCTGCCGGGTCAAAACCCATCAGGCGGAAGGACTCATCGGACCAGTACCTAAATTCGCCCGTAGCGGGGCTAAATGCCCAACTGCCAGTATGGCTGAGCCTCTGCGCTTCTGCCAAGTATGCTTCGCTTTCCCGAAGAACCTTCTCGGCGCGCTTGCGATCTTCGATATCGGTCATGAGGCCATACCAGCCGGTGATGCCGCCGTTTGTGTCTCGCACGGGAAGGACGCTGGACCGGCACCACCGATAAAGGCCATCGGCGCGGCGAAAACGGAATTCATCGTCGAGCGGAGTCCCGTTTGCCATCGAACTTGTAAAGGCGTCGATCACGCGATGGAGGTCATCTGGATGAACAGCATCGTTGGTCGACCAACGATCCATTTCCTCGATCGTCTTGCCGAAGTATTCGAGGTACGGCCGATTGGCAAGCTCAATCTTACCGGCCGGACTCAAGGCAGCCAGGAGCCCAGGAACGCTGTCAACAAACCGGCGGAGATTGTTTTCACTCGCCCGCAAGGACTCCTCAGCCCGGTTCCGCTCGGTGACGTCCGTCACGGCACCCACAAATTCGAGGTTGCCAGGGAAAGTCTCCAACGCGCGGGCTAAAACATGGATATATTTGATCGAACCGTCCGGCATCAGCAAGCGGTGCTCAACATCGAAATTTGCAGTTGTGCCGGTGGCGCGGTCGATCGTCTGTTTTGCAAGATCCAGGTCGTCGGGATGAGTTCGCTGGAACACTAACTCCAACGTAGGCTTAACCGATTGCTCGATCCCAAAGATCTTGAAGGTTTCTTCCGACCAGTAGATCTCGCCACTCGCAACATTCCAGCCGAAACTGCCTGTGTGGCTCAGCGTCTGGGCTTCGATTAAGTAAGCCTCATTGCGGCGCAGCGCTTCCTCGGCACGCTTGCGTTCAGCTCTCTCGTTGGCTTCACGCAGCGCGCGGAGTACCGACGGCGCCAATCTCGATAGGCGCGTTTTCAAAACATAATCCGTGGCGCCAATCTTGAGGGCTTCAATCGCAACTTCTTCGCCCAGCGTCCCCGTAACAAAGATGAATGGCACATCCGGGCAGGTACTTCTTGCGAGCTTTAATGCCGAAAGGCCATCAAAGGAAGGAAGAGTGTAATCCGCCAGAATCAGATCAAACCTGCCCCCCTCAAGAGAAGCCTGGAATGCCGGTTGCGTGTCGACCCTTGTCACTTCACACGCAATGCCTTCTGCCTCAAGCGACGCCTGGATCAGCTCGGCGTCGCGAGGATCGTCTTCCAGCGAAAGAATCCGCAATAGCTGGCGCAAGCTCACTTTCTTACGCTTCCCGGCGGGGCCGCATTGATGACTGCCCAGAAGACGCCCAGTTCCTTGATTGCGTTGACAAACTCGTGGAAATCAACCGGCTTGACCACATAGGCATTCACGCCGAGCTTGTAGCTTGAGACCAGATCATTCTCCTCGCGGGAAGAAGTGAGCACGACCACTGGAATCATCTTCAGATTGTCGTCGGACTTGACTTGCCGCAAGACCTCCAGCCCATCTATTTTGGGCAATTTAAGGTCCAATAGTATGACCGCAGGATGGTCGCTCGACCGTGAGGTGTATTTCCCGCGGCGATAAAGGTAATCCAGTGCCTCTTCGCCGTCACGGGTCACAATTACTTCATTGGCGAGGTTGTACCCCTCCAGAGCGGTCATGGTCAGCTCCACATCTTTTGGATCGTCCTCGACCATCAAAATACGTCCCAGGTTTTCCATAGCTTCCTTTCAGGATTTCGGAACCGAGAAATAGAATGTTGCGCCTTGATCGACCGCGCCCTCGGCACGGACCTTGCCTCCATGACGGTGAATGATCCGCTGAACGGTAGCGAGGCCAATGCCGGTACCCTCGAATGCGTCGGCGTGATGTAAGCGTTGAAAAACGCCAAACAGCTTATCGACATATTTCATATCGAAACCTGCCCCGTTATCCCTGACAAACACGGCTGCTTCATCTTCGCTTCCTTTGGCGCCGCCAATTTCGATCTCGGCCCGCGCTCTTTGGCGCGTGAACTTGATCGCGTTGGACACAAGGTTAACAAGAACAACCCTCAGCATCGAGCGGTCGCCGTAACAGGTTGGGAGCGAGTCGATCCGCCACACGATTTCGCGGCCTTCGGCTTCCTGCCGCAATTCGCTAACGACTTCCTTGACGAGTTGATCGAGATCGACCAGAGTCATTCGCGCTTCGACCCGCCCCATCCTTGAAAATGCAAGAAGGTCGTCGATCAGGTCGCCCATCCGCTTGGCCGATTCCAGGATCATCGTCATGTATCGCTGGCCCTTGTCGTCCAGCACTGAAGATGCATTTTTCTGCAGTAATTCTGCAAATCCAGCCATGTGCCGAAGTGGTGCGCGCAGGTCATGAGATACCGAATAGGCAAATGCTTCTAGTTCCTTGTTGGCGGCTTGCAGTTCTACGGACCACTTCGCGAGTTCCGCATTCAGACCGCGAATCTCTTCCTCTCGGCGCTTCTGGCCCGAGATGTCGTTGTTCGTTTCCAGGATTGCCGCGGGACGTTCATTTTCGTCGCGGCGCAGCGACCACCGGCTCGATACCGCAACCGTCGCTCCGTCGGATTTTGTATGCTTGACTTCGCCTTCCCAACGCCCAGTTCGCAACAACTCTGCATGGATGTCTTCGAGCGCTACCGGAAAAACCGTCCGCAACAGATCGTGGGATCGCTTCCCAATCGCCTGCCCCGGCGTCCATCCAAACAGCTCCTGGGCTCCTCTATTCCAGTACGTGATGCTATTGCCCATATCCCGGACGAAGATCGTATCGTGGGTAAGATCCAGCAGGCTGGCTTGCTGGGTTCGCTCGATCACCTCCGCCTGGAGTTCATCGCGGGCCCGTAAAAGCTCCAATTCTACACGGCGACGGACCGCACTGAACCAGGTGACAAGAGACGCAAACAGAATGAACATCACATAGTACGGAACCTCGGAACGAGTGACATAAAGTGAATGAAGCGGCTCGGTGAAATAGTAATTAAAGGCGACGCTTGAAAGCAGAAGCGCAAGAATTGCCGGTCCGGTCCCTTCATGCCAGGCAATCAGGGCCATTGCGAACAGGAAGAGCGGGAACTCCACGCCCTGGAAGTTGTGCCTCGCCAGGAAGAGTGCAGACTCGAGAGCAATCCCGACGGACAACACCGCCAGCCCGTAGCGTTGGATTATTGGCTGGATCTTCCGCTTCTGGATGTTCGACCGAGCCATAACTCGCCTCGTTCCGATGCTTCGGCGGCATCTGCTGGCCGCCAAATATAGCAGGATGCTTCCCGTAGGCCAGGTTTGCGCATCACCAAAATCTCATTACCCATGCTCTCTCAGCAATGTCAATTTGGCCTAGCTACCCCGAGACAACTTATATCAGACTGGAAAAATGATACCTCGTCTCCCGAACAGTTGAGCATAGATGGACCATGCACCCGGTCCGAGCAAACGAGGCTGGCTGCCAGAGCATCCACAAGATAGGGATCCCACTTTATCGAGATTGCAAAAGCGCTATCCAGATTTCGAGAGCCACGTCACCGTCCTTTCCGGGGCTCGTGCGGAAGGCATCTAAGTGCGATTTGCTAAAGGATTTCAAGATTTGAAGCGGTACTTGTCGATCTTGAGCGACCTGATCTTTGATTCCAGGGTAGAGCCTGGAATACCCAACCTGACGGCCGCGCCTGAAGGCCCTGACACACGCCCTCCGCTTTCGAGCAGGGCGGCCTCAATCATCTCTTTCTCCTCGTCGGCAAGCGTCCGAGATAGCTCTGGCTGGCTTTTCGGCTTGCTGGCAAGAGGCCGCAGCGACAGCCAGCTCTCATCCACGGAGAAACTCTCCGTGTCGCACACGATGACCGATCGCTCGATGACGTTCTGCAATTCGCGAATGTTACCCGGCCAGGGATACGACTGAAGCAATTCCATGGTCGTTTTGTTCACGCTACGGATGCTCTTTCCTGCCTTCCTCGCAAAACGATCGATGAAGTACGAAGCCAGCATCGGAATGTCTTCCCGTCGTTTCCGCAGAGGAGGCACCTCGATCGGAAAAACGTTGAGCCGGTAGAAGAGGTCACTCCGAAACATGCCCGCGGCGATTGCCGCCTCGAGGTCGCGATTGGTGGCGGCAATCACTCGAACGTTGGTCCGGATGGAACCGGTTCCTCCGACCCGCTCAAACTCGCGCTCCTGCAGAACTCGCAACAGCGAGATCTGAGTCTCGGCAGGAAGCTCACCGATTTCATCGAGGAAGATTGTGCCTCCTTCGGCTAACTCAAAGCGCCCTAATCGTCGCTGAAGTGCCCCCGTAAAGGCGCCTTTTTCATGTCCGAACAATTCCGACGCGATCAGATCGCGCGGGATGGCAGCGCAGTTCACACTGACAAAGGGCCGTGAAGAACGGTGCGATCGTTTGTGGACCGCACGCGCGATCAGTTCTTTGCCCGTTCCCGTTTCACCGGTGATTAGAACAGTGGAGTCTGTGGGAGCAACCCTGGCTACACGGGAGAGAACCGCGCGCAGAGCTGGAGAGTCTCCTACGATCTCCTCGAACATCGATGCCTGGACGACTTCTTCCTTCAGCGCTATATTCTCTTGGAAGAGCTGATCCCTTAAGCCTTTGATTTCCTCAAAGGCCTTTCGCAAGGCCTCTTCGGCCCGCGCGCGTTCGGTGACGTCGCGGACGGCGCCGGAGACAAGTGTGCCCTCCTCCGTCTCCAGCGGACCGAGACTGATCTCCACGGGAAACTCCGTTCCGTCTTTCCGCCGTCCGTACAACCTCAGACCTTCACCCATCGGCCGCACCCGAGGCTGCGCGAAGAACCCATTGCGGTGCTGCGGATGCCCGCCCCGAAATCGTTCCGGCACCAGAATCTCAACTTCTCGCCCCAGGATTTCTTCACGCCGATACCCGAACAACTTCTCCACCTGGGCATTGACCAGCACGATCGTGCCTTGGCGATTCATCACGATCATGGCATCCGGAGCGGATTCCAGCAGCCCGCGGAATTTCCGCTCGGCTTGCTTGCGCTCGGTGATGTCCGTGACGGCGCCCACAAATTCCAACTCGCCGGACGAAGTCTTCAACGCCCGAGCTACAACGTGAATGTGCTTAATCGATCCTTCCGGCATCATCAAGCGATGCTCGATATCAAAATCTTCCCATGCCCCGATTACGCGGTCGATAGTCTGCTCTACGAGATCTCTATCGTCGGGATGAGTTCGCTGGAATATCAACTCCAACGTGGGTTTAACGGCTCGATCGATTTCAAAAACGTTGTAGGTTTCCTCCGACCAGTAGATTTCCTCACTCGAAACGTTCCAGCCTAAGCTGCCGGTGTGGCTTATTCGCTGTGCTTCTGCCAGATAAGCTTCACTGCGTTGAAGCTGCGCTTCGACTAGCTTTCGGTCTTCGATATCGATGGTGGTCCCATACCATCTGACAATGTTCCCCAGATCATCGCGCAACGGCACGTTGCGAGCCAGAAACCAGCGGTACTCCCCGTCCGCCCTCCGCATGCGAACTTCAGCCTCCATGGGTTGCCCACCCTCCAAAGCTTTGCGCCATGCGACTGCTTGGGGCCTCAGATCGTCGGGGTGAACGATTTCAGCCCAATTCCATCCGGACAGGTCCCCGATCGAGGATCCCATGTACTCCACCATTCGCTCGTTGACGAAATCCAAGGAGCCGTCGGGCAAAGCGCTATTGACAAGTGCGGGAATGGTATTGATGACGCGGCGGAGCTGATCCTCGCTGCTCTGAAGAGTCGCGTAGAGGTCCCGCAACTGCCGCGCGGTCTGGTTGAATACTTGCCCGAGATGAGCGAGTTCATCTTCCCCACTGACAGGCACCTGATGTTCAAACTCTCCCCTCGCCAATCTCCTGGAACCTTCCACCAATTGCGCCAATGGGTTTGAGATGCTGCGGGTGATCGACAAACCCAGAGTCCCGGCGATCAGGAGCGTGAGAACCACCGACACGGGGACAAGCAAGAAAACTCTCCGTTCGACTCGCTTGATATTCAGAATGGTTTGCGCCTGCTCTTCGTCGACCTCACGATCGACTTTCTCGACCAGCGAGGAGGTCAGCGACTCCAGTGGGTGGACCTCGGTGGCCAGGCGAAGGTGCACCCCTTTCCAGTCGCCCGCGGTGGCCAGGCTGGTGATCGCGTCAAGTTGCGATTGCAGCGAGCCCTGGATGACTTCAAGGGTGGGCAAGATGCTGGGATCCTGTTGAGGATCGGAAGGCAGGAAGCGAAGTGCGCTTTCCGCTCGTTGCGTTTCCGACAAGAATGCCGTGTGCAGGGTGCCGGCTTCTGCCACCAATTGCCCTGCATCTTCTGAATCGGCGAGCGCCTCCAGCCGGTCGTGAAATGCCAAGAGGCTCGTGTGCACGCGTAACACGGCGACTAACTTCTGATCGAATCCATTCAGTCGCTCTGCCTGATCACGGACGAGATGAAACTGCCAGAGAACGACCGCATCGCCGCCTAACATCGACAGGATGATGAACACGAAGCAGAGCGTCAAACGCGGACCAATGTTGAGTCGCACTCATCCTCCAACCTGGCTCGTCTCCGAAAACTTCAGCGCTCCTGGGCTCGGCTCCCCGCTGGCAAAGGCGGTCCGCGCGAGACTGAACAGCAGGCTTGCGCAGAGCTCGCCCGCCCGTTGGATTCTGAACAACTGCAGACAACGGTAACATAAGATCGATCCGACGCTCGCTGGTCTTGGCCGCGCAAGCTGCTAGCCAGTAGCCAACATACATCGATTCTTAGTCGGGAAAGTGACTTCTATCCGTCCCGGATTATTCCTGTTGGTGTACTGTCTCAAAACCGGTGATTCTGACAAGTTCCTTCTCCAAGGCCGCAGCCGCCTCGGGCGCTTTGGACTCGCCGGTCAATACAGAATGCACGGCCCGGATATAGGCCTGGTCCACATCATCGTATGCCTTTCCAGTAACGGCGGATGGGCGAGATACCTCGTTTCCACCGGGCTTTTCACCGGGCTTAGCCAGCAGGGGAAAGCTCGTCAATAAGACGGCAGGCAGTTCGTAAATCTCCGGATCTGCGGGTGGGTCTGCACGGACCCGATTCGCCTCGAGATGGGCTTCCCTGTGGGTGAGAAACGAAACCAGCTTGATGGCCTCGGGCCGGTGAACTGAGAATCGGGATACGGCCAATCCCAACCCTCCCAAGGTCCCAACGCGCGCGCTTCTTCCACCGGGAAGACTGGTCACGCCAGCCCGATCGCGAAACGGCGACTGCGGAGAAGAATTCAGGAAAAAATTAGACCATCCAGGAATGAACGCTGTCTTGCCGGATACCCAAAAGGCATTGTATGTATCCCACTGTTCGTACGAAATCACAACGGGAGGCGAGATCCAACCCACCCAGTGGGCCGCCCGCTCCCAGGCGCGAATCGTAGCGGGGTTGTTTACGCTGATTTTCCTGTCGTCCTCAACAATGCGCCCGCCCCCTTCATCCATCTGCCATTCCAGTCCATTGCAGATCAACCCTTCATCGGCGACCCCAGGCCAAACGAAACCCCAAAAGTCCTTCACTCCCCTGGCGCGCTCACCGGCCTGGATACGGAAAGCCATCTTCTCAAGCTCATCCCAGGTTCTGGGCGGTGCGCTGTAGCCATATCTGTGCAGCAAATCTGTCCGATAATAAAGGACCCCCACATTCACGTGAAAGGGCATGGCTACTTGCTTGCCTTGCGACTTATAGCCACCAAGCAGCGCTGAGTCTTCCGAAGCGAGTTCTGAAGAGAAGTATGGCTCGAGGTCGATGAGATAGTCGCTCAAGATTCCGGTAAAGATCGTATCGATCCCGTACACATCGGGAGTGGCTGATCCCTCCTGAAGCAACTTACGGTCCAAGGCCAGCTTATCCCGATTATTCTCGGGAGCCGGAAGGTAGTTCACCTTGATTCCCGTCTGCAGCGTGAATTCCCGCAGCGCCTGGTCCATGACCAACTTGCGGGAGGTCACATCATGCATCCCTTCGGCATCGATGAAGGTCAAGGTCACTGCTTCAGGGGAGGAACGCTGGCAGCCGGACGTAGCGAATACAAGCGCCAGAATACCGATGGCTCCAGCAAGCCTGAACGTACCAAGCCAGAATCGAATCCTGTCGATTTGACTATGTTCCGGTTCTGGAATATTGAACTTCATCGGCGCTTTCTTGGGCAACTCATCTGCGAATCCAGTCTGGAGCAGCCCAAGCACTCTCCTCAACCGAAAATCCAAATCTGGGGCATTGTAGCAACTGAGGACTTCATCCGTCGCTCGGCGTCCACGTAGACGAGGGCGTATTTCTTAGTACTTCGCTGGAGGGGTTCGTCGGAGGACTTCGTTGATCCTTCTCAAATTCTGGGCTTTCCATTCTCGTCAAAGAGGGGTCGGGCCCGAATCAATGGCCTCCCTTGTAGCGGAATTTCCGCCAAATCTGTTGACGCCAAAGGGGTTCCCCGCTCATCTTGGTTGAAGCAGAATCGCCGAGGTACTCATTGAGCGCCATGGAGTTCCGACTTGATCGTGCTTCCACATCAGCCAGCCCGTTAGGCCAGTCCTTGACGTTGCCGTTGGATTGTGGCAGCATAATCGCCTAGCTGATGGGGTCGCCATTCGGATCTTTCCCTTTCCCCATCGCACCGCGGCTGGTTTCCTCCCGCCTGTTCTGTTGGATGTTTTCGTAAATCAGGCCTTTTCGGCGTGGAAATTTCTACTCTCAGGAAAGGCCGCTAAAGCGAGCCGACGAGATAAGCTTCTCCATAGCTGGATAGCTGCAGGGCCCTCTCACCGACAAGAACAGCAGCTCACCCAGACAAGACAGATTCTTGAAGGCCCACTGGGCGCGTGTCAGCCAGCTGCCGGCGCACAGCGAAGGCCCATTTCCGTTGATCGGGTTCCCCAGTGAGGCGACTATGCGGAAAAGGATTGGTGCCCTACCGTCCACCAGCTTAGTAATCGTTTTCGTTGCTCTCTCGATCCCAGTTACAGTGCCGGTTTTTGCGCAATACAGCAGCGGTGTCGAGGGAACGCTAACTGACCAGACCGGGGCTCTCCTCCCGTCTGCGCAGGTTTCCGTAACCAATCTCGCGACCGGGGTGAAAGAGACCGCAACAACCAATAGTCAGGGTTTCTTTCAGGTCCTCCACCTGCCGCCGGGGCGCTACGATGTGGCAATTTCGGCTGCCGGCTTCAGCCCATGGGTTCAAGCCGATGTCGATATTGAAGGCACAGACATAAGAACCATCTATCCCAAGCTCGCCGTCGGAACTACCCAAATAACTGTCCAGGTCATCGCCAACGCGGCCACGGTCGAGACGACAAGCGGCACCATCAGCCGCACCCTTGAGCAACAGACGGTTCAGGAGGCTCCGCTGGTCGGAGAAGATCTCTTTGCAAGTGTCGCCACGTTGTCCCCGGGCGTCACGGGATTGGGAGGCTCATTTGGCGGAGCCAGTTCTTCAGGCTCCCAGGGAACCAATAGCTTCAACGCGGAACCCGGCTACCAGATCATTGGCGCCGGGCAGCGCCAGGAGGACAACGAATATCAGGTTGATGGGACCAGCGTGAATGGCAATTCCAGAGACGGGATTGTCAATATAACTCCGGAGCCCGACAGTGTCTCCCAGATGAAGGTGAGTACCGACGTTTTTTCTGCCGACAAGGGCCGGCAAAGCGGCGCTCTCATCGAAGTGTTTACCAAGCCCGGAACGAACAGGTTTCATGGCACGCTCTCGGAGTTCTATACCGGCTCCGCTCTTACTGGAAGAACCGAGTTTCAATCGCAAGTCCCAAGGTATCTCCGCAATGACTTCGGAGGCTCCGTTGGCGGACCCATCCGTAAGGATAAGACATTCTTTTTCGGATCGATGTTCTGGAGCAAGAGCGATCAAGGTGTCACGTTAACCCAGCCCATCGAGACTCCGGACTTCGTCAGTTATGTCGAGACGAATTATCCAAACTCCATGGCCACACAATTCTTCAAAGCGGCGCCATCCGCGGGAATCCCCACGAGCGGCTTCCAAACAGTAGGCCAGATAGAGCAAGCGCTGGTTAGCCCGTATCCGGTTCCCGACATTCCAACGGATCTGGTCGCGCTGGGCAATGTTTCCATTAACCAGTCTCCTATTAACAACGGATTCCAAGGCCATGCCCGCTTGGACCACAATTTCCACAACGGCGACGACAAGCTTTTTTACAGTCTGTTCCGCAATACAACCCAGGGAGGAGTTCCCAACCCACGGCCGAACGTGGCCTATCTCAGTCCAAATGCAACCTGGTATCACAAGATAGATTATGTACACACCTTTTCTGCCAGACTTTTGAACGACGCGAGCATGTCATATATCCGGGCCGACGGTGACCAACCTCTTCCCCCGGGGAGCCTGAATGAACTTCCAAATGCGTATCCGGGCGGGCTGGGAGCAGGATTCGATTCCTGGGGGCCGTCTGGCTGGGTTCACAACAACTGGAACTGGCACGATGTGCTTACCTACGTGCGCGGCCAACATAACATTCGAGTGGGCGTGGAGGTCGATCGTCAACAGGATCTCGATGATTTCACTGCCGGTCTTGACCGACCGACTTTCGATTTTGCCAATATCGTGGACTTTGCTGTGGACCATCCAGACGTGCAGAGCGGCCCCATCGTGAATGTGAGTGCTGGCGGTACGGCGTCCAGTCTCTACTCGCGCGTCCTCATGCTCGAAACAGGTTCTTTTGTTCAGGATGATTGGAGGGTGAACAAGAGACTGACATTAAATGCCGGCCTGCGTTTCGACTATTTCGGCCATCTGGGAACTGTTACTTACGGACCCAACCCGCTCGCACTGTTTACGCCCGGCTCAGGAGGCACCCCCGAGGAGCAAATTGCAGACGGAATCATGAAAATCCACGGCGGTTCCGGCCAGGCAACCGACAATGCTCTCTGGCGATTCGTGCCCCGCTTTGGATTCGCCTACGATGTTTTTGGCAATGGAACAACCTCGGTCCACGGCGGGTACGGCCTATTCAGTAATAAAATTGGCGATCTTGCGTACGTCAGCGCGATGCGAACCAACCCGCCACAATTTGCCGACCCGAGTGTAAGCATCTTCAATGCTGGAACCACTCTTGCGAATTTCTCGTACGGAACGAGCAGCAGTGGCCCCACTGGGTTTGCACCGCCTCCCGGGATCCAATATGTAGTCAATCCTCAAGGCGGCCTGGCTGGTTCAAGGATCAGCGTGGGCGGAATCCAGCCGAGCTTTTCCCCTCCCATGGTGCACGATTGGGCACTGGGCGTTCAACGCAGCCTTGGCAAGAGTGTTGTGGTTGAAGCGGACTACTTCGGCACAGCAGGCAGACATCTTTATTTCCAGACCGACTCTAACCGCTTTGCGGGCGATCTGATTGTGAACAATGGAGCGCTCGCTCGCCTGAATCCCAGCTTTGGCTCCGTTATCTATGGCCAAAGCATCGGCATCGAGAACGGTCAGGTGGGATCCCTGGCTTTCTCCAAGTTTTTCACCCACGGATGGTCTCTGCACGTTGTCTACAACTACGGCAAGTCCCTCGATTACACCAGCAGCAACGACAATGGTGTTGGCGGGGCCGAGAATGTCTTTGATGTTAATGAGCCAAGTCTTAACTATGGACGTTCCGACTACGATTCACGTCACCGGCTCTCTGTGGACTCAGTGTGGAACATCCCGGGCTTTGCGAACGGTGTCCAACACTGGATCACGAGTGGATGGAGACTCTCCCCCGTAATTGTTTTGCAGTCGGGACAGCCGTTCACCGCATACACTTCGGCCTCGTTTCCGTCGGGAGACTGGAATGCAGATGGGTATGACTATGATATGCCCAACGTCCCCAGTTTTGGCCGTACGATTCACGCCAGCAGGTCCGCCTTCCTGACCGGAGTTTTTACAGCAAGCGAGTTCCCGGTGCCGACTCTGGGCACCGAAGGCAACCTGGGGCGGAATACATATAATGGCCCCGGACTTGCGAATGTCAATCTTGCTGCGGATCGGGTCTTTCAACTCCCATTTCTCGGGGATGCTGGTCAGTTCGAGCTCAGAGGGGAGTTCCTGAACCTTTTCAATCGGGTCAACCTTGTGACGCCAGTGGGCGATCTTTCGAACGGAGAGTTCGGAAAGTCAACAGATCAGAATCTGCCCAGAACCATTCAAGTCAGTGGAAAGATCCGATTCTAGGGCTTGGTTCTAGCGCCTGGAACGAATCGGCATGTTCGGGCATTCCCCAT
>Ga0182024_10015444_pt1 | contig 14624 bp, 27 predicted proteins | sample P32metaG_FD_120480 | JGI IMG/M metagenome (GOLD analysis project Ga0182024, IMG submission 120480) | Permafrost microbial communities from Stordalen Mire, Sweden - P3-2 metaG (Illumina Assembly) | ecosystem: Environmental > Terrestrial > Soil > Wetlands > Permafrost | place: Sweden: Stordalen... | reverse complement strand
GCCAGCTTACCCCTTCTCGTTCAAATTCCGTTGCCAGAGGTCGAATTGCGACGGTTTGTCGTTTGCACGCGAACACTTTGATGCCTTCCTCGGGAACCACGGTGTCTTGCATGCCAAACGCAAGAGCAGCGGCGCGGCGACAACGCACAGCGTAGTTGGGCGGGCTCCTCCATCTGTAAGCGCTGCTGCCGCAATGCCGCAACCGAGTCAATTCGTCCCTGGAAGTGGACACGTCTTTGGGAACGGCCATATTCATCGTCGCGTCAACTCATTCACGGATGTTTTCCCGCACTTCAACAGTAGACTGCTCCCTACCCCTTTGGGTAAGTCATCCGTTTCGCTGCTCGCACGCTACGGGCGCAGCGCTCCTGGGCCGGTTGAACGTAGTCGGCTTCATGACCTGCCATCTTGGGTGCTCTAATCGCTTCTATGCAGGTGGATTCTTACCAGCTCACCCAACTGCCTTTGCCTGCCAACTCAGCGAGAAAATTGCCAGATTTGCTCCTGGACTGACACTTCACTTCATAGCTGAGTTTTCCGCCGAGGCTATCAAGAGTGCTCTATCACGGTTCGCGGAGACATAACTCGCTAGTACGCCTCGAAACAGGCTACAGAGAATGATTTCCGTGAGGCTGCACCGCATCAGGCCTATCGCTCGGAATTATGAAGGGAGATCAAGTGAGCCGAGTGGTTAAGGTGGCACCAGGGCACGGCATTGCTCTTGATTGCGCCGTGGCTACGAAACTTCGCACTCTTTGGCGATCCTTCCCGCGATCTACTTCAAGAATCTGAGGAGTGATCTGTCATTTGATGCCTTATTGACGCGACTGTGCGTGATGCTGAGGTACGCTTTTGTTGGTGAGACTACTCGGCGTGGCACTAATTCCCTGTGGTTAGATGTCTCGCATGACACTGCAACATATCGGGGCCGAGGTAGCCAAACTTGATCCCCGGATTGTATCCGGAGTGGTGGTGGACGAGCTTTTACCGGCTGCTTCTCGCGAGGGTTGCAACTCTGCTACTTGTGATGCCATTGCTGACATCTTCGGCGCGGTGCCCTGCTTGGGCGTTCGTGCCAAGCTCTTGGTAGAAATGAGACAAGTACGTTGTTTTTGACATTTGATGTCTGAAGCAGTAGCTCAATACATCATCAGAGGCTGCCGGCAGTCACCGGCTCTGAGGGCGAAGATTCCGCTGGGCACATTTACTCGCCGCCTCCCTTTTCAACGTCTGCACCCCCGTACAATCACAAATGCTCGTTCCCGAAACTTGTCACACCGATGCAATACTTGCACTCGTGGGCAGCGAGCACGTCCTCGGCACAGTCGCTGGAATGATTCGCACAGGCCCAGCCGTCCAGTTGGAAAGCTGGATAAATTGTCTCTCAGCACGGAGAGCTCACACCTTCTCCGATGCCCTCAAGTCGGCGCAGCATACGGATAGTTGTCTTTCCGCTCTTTCTGTCACCCACCAGAGGAAATTGGTAAGCCGCCATATTAATAATCGCCACTGGTGGAACATTTCCCTCACGATTGCGCCGTTATTCTAAGATGATCCTGAGGACAAAAAGCCTTCAGACTGGGTTGATGAAGATTTCTGAACCCGCAGCGTCAAGGTGTGCACATTCGAGTTAGGTCGCGCTAGAATGTTTCGATTGACACGTTTCTATAGCCCGATGATTGGGATGAGGATGCCCCATATTCGATTCCTGATGCGGAAGCATGTGTCTTCTGTTTTTACAGGGCTTAAAAGCAATTCGGCTTAGTCATTGCGTTTTCGAGGCTATCAAACCCGAGGGATCGCTTGATGACGAGCTGACTGTTATTCCCGGCCCCGACGCCGAGAGGCCCGAGGAGTGGGATGACGAGGAGGATGGTAACTGAATCGCTCTGAGTATTCCCAACCTCATGGTTGGGGCGATTGGGTCCGCCCTCCAAGCCCAATCCCAACTATAAGGGTAAACGGAGCGCGCCACTGATCGACAACCCGGCCTACAAGGGCGTATGGGCGCCTTGCAAGGTCAAGAACCCCAGTTACTCCGCTGATAAAAAACCATCCAACTTCCACAAGATCGGCGGTGTTGGCTTCGAGATCTGGTTGCTGACTGAGGATATTCTGTTCGACCAACATCTACGTCGGTCACTCGAAAGAGGACCTAAGTCTCTTGCTGGCCGAGTCATTCAAGCAGGCATCGAAAGGGTTGCGAAGGAGGCCGAACAGCACTACACGTTAGCCACTCCAGCGGCCTACTACTTGCTACTCAGTTCACCCAGATCGCGTTGGTTGTTACCGATAAGGCTACGTTTGATGACATGCGTTTCAAGTGTTCCAAGGCCTAGGATCGGGCCCATCAAAGATCACAACACCGAGTCCCGCCTCCCACCATCACCACGTGCAGATGCCGGATTCGGTTCTACAGGCGGCATATTTGTTGACCCTCCCAGGACGTCAATGCGACTCCTCATTTAGTACAGAAAAAGAAGTCGCGCGCCGCCCTCAGCTCCAAATGGGCTCTTGGTGACCGCACGAACGGTCCCAAGGACTCTGCGAACAAGCCAGGGAAACTGAAGGATCCCCCCGTTGAGTCTGACAAGGAAACGTCCGACAAAGAGAAATGGAAATGAACTTTGGGCAGAAGTCTCAAGGACAAGTTTGGCCGCAGTTGTGAGTAGAATCGCTCTACACAGGTCGTCATTATGACTAACATGTGCCACAGTACCTACGTCAGGCTCCCAGCCGTCCAGCGTTCGAACGCAGTCTGGCCCATTTTCATCTATTTCTTCCGCGTACACTCTGAGCAGAGCGGTATCTCCCGTGCCCGTTGCTTCTCAATCCGCAACGCCTGTTCCTGTTGCAGGTGCAGAGAAGTCAATGCAGCCAAAAACTGGATCAATCGCTGTCCGCACCATGCGGTCGGTGCGTTCAATGGCGAAAATAGCGGCTGGACGCGAAGTGATACATGTACTTCCATGGGGAAGAGACTTGCGAAAAGCTCCATGAAAGGCAAGGAGCCATGTGTAGGAAGTGGGGAATCATGGCTGGTTGGCTCCCTCAGCTCCGCTGGTTCGCCCCCTCGCGATCACAAACACTACTAGTCTCCAACAGGAGCGACGCCCATCGACTAACAGCGAAACGTCCGCGCCTGGCATTAGGTTTGGCTCGATCATTCCCGGTCGCACAAGTCGTTTGTCCACATCAACAGCATTGAGTAGAGAAAGCGTTCTGCCGAGAGAATCGACGCCAACTCGCCGGCCATCAATTGACTCGAGGCGAACTTCAACGTCTTCTCGTCGGGCATCAGGAGCTGCTTCCTCTGCGATGGCAAGTTCATTCTGGATGCCTTCATCTCCGATTCCCGAAGCCGAAGCCGAGGGCCAGGACCAGCCTACCCCCAATCCTAAGCAAGACTCCAAATCAACCGATGGACTGAGACGTAGCGCTCTGTCCAATGTGTTTGACATTTTGATGTCGAGTGATTCATCCGAAACGCATCTCCCATACAGATTTCTCCAGATAGTTCCGTGGAATCGTATGGCGAGCTCTTTCCTACATCTTCGGGCGCTCAAGCAGATGCCCCTCTGGATCCTTTTGCTGCTGGCGATGTGGATTCGTATCTGCCACAAACCATCCGCGGTTTGTCAGCCCCTCGGAGGTTATGAACGCCCACAAGAATGCACTTTCAAGCTCTCTGCACCCTCACCCAGTTTCCAACCAGGATGGCATCTATCATTCCCTTTTATTGCCCGGAGACCAGCAAGAAATGATCAGCGAAAGTATGTGTTTTATATATCCTTTCGTCTGTGTCCTAACCTTTGATTCCTAGGCGCGAACGAAGAACCGCTTGTCCAGTTGATTCTCGCGAGCGACAGCACGGTGGATCTGTCGGTTCTCAACGAATGTGGGTGTGGGGTATAGTTCGACAGATGCCCTATCCTCAAGCAATTGAAAGGAACCGGCGGTGTCATCCTCTTTGTAGCAAAACAGCCACTTGGAGCTCATCTGAATCCGCCGCATCATCTTTCTGAAGTAGGATCAGCACGGCCGCTCGACAAGCTATTTTCATCCACATCATCGTAAGAATTCCCTGATGCGTTTTTCATACCGAGATCACAAGTTCAAGGCTGAGCCGCAACTTCTCATGAAGAGATTCTTCGGATGACAGAAAGCTTGGCTGCATCGAACGCCTCTGACGGCCAATGGTTCGTCGGTTCACAGGGCTATCAGCGGCTATGGAAGAGGGACTTCCCGATGACGGAGAGAGATGAATGGCTGGTATGTTGGGCACCCGGTAAGGTCTCAAGGAGGTTATGCTGGGTTCTTCCCGAAGGGTATTCGACAGGAACGGGCCAGGGCCAATGGTGCTTCCTTTACGAAGGTCGGCAACGCTCCCAGATAACGGTAAGTTGCCCATGTTGTACACTTTTTGAGGATTCGGCGTCGACTCACCGCCGAAAGACGAATCGGTGTTGAATGTCGTATTTCCTTCTGACCGCACAGAAGAAGGCACATCAAATAAGCGTTGGTAGATGCGTTCAGTGGTCGTCAACCGCTTTCACTGTTCAACAGTTGCTATTGCAAATTCGGGCATGGCGTCTGGTGACTGGCCAGGGGTTGCTGACAGCCATCGCCGAGCGGGTCTTGCCTCGGAGTTGTTGTCAAGTCAAGGCAATTTATGAAGTCAGAAAGCTCAGTCATGGCTTCATTGACTATTGCCAAGCCGCCAGAGTCCTCGTCCGCCCCGGTCGTCTTCGTGGCGGTATGAGCACAGCAGACAACCTCATATCCGAAAGCGACAGGTTGATGGGCTCGGTTCTTGATGTGGTTGAGATTGCTAGCGCGCAACACTGCAACATCGACCTACAACCATATTCAGCTCAACTTCATTTACAATCTTCAAGCGACATATGAGGAAGTCTTGCAGGCTATCGCTAGTTTCCTCTGGCGCTTGCACGTTACAGGGGGCCGGACGATGTAGAGGATAATGTAACGCCTGTTCGTTGTGTCATCGAAAATGTCTCTGGCTTCGTTAATTTCCACGACTACCAGGGGATTATGACAGAGAAGGGTAGCACCATTCTCAAGTCCAACCTGTTCACCATACCTTCCCTACCAAAGAATCTCTGCAACGGAAGCGGCACCAGGCGCACCTGGTCGACACTACGTACGCACGTGGCTTCCCAGATCTGTCCCAGAAGGCATTGCACAATCTCTGGATGGCAGCCAAATTGCGTAAACCGCCGCTGATTTTACCCAAAGTCTTACCTGAACACAAGGGGTGTGACGGGCGCGACGGCTGCAGGAGGTCGACCAGGCTCATGGAAACAACATTAGCATGGCCAGATGAACTTTCACCTCCACCCCAGAATACCCGGCCCGCTCACCCACTGCTCACCGCCACGTCGCCCCCAATTGGTCAGCGATACTCTTACTCACTTACCGTTGACCACGTTGAAACTAATTTATGTATGATGACCTCGCCAACAGACATGGAGTCCATAGTGCCGCAAGTTGAGGCCGCTCCTCAGGCTGTCGCTTCAGCGGGTTGCTGTCACGGCCCCCCTTCAATTCTGAGTGACAGAGCGCAGCTGGTAGAAAACGGCGATCTGCGCATTATTTACATCACACCTCGTCCTGGTGCCAAATTGCTGTGGTCCAGCGGTTATCATTGCAAGATCGGGAATGCTCCGAACACAGACGCCGTCCGCAGGAACATCGATTTTTGTGTGCAAACAGTGCAGCTCCAATGGAATGCACAGGTGCATCACCCCATCGCTGTGAGAGATTATATCAATGTGGGTCTGAGAAGGGATTTTGTTTCGCCCTACCCCCTGTGGCGCCCCGTGCCAACTTCACGTCCGGTTTCCCAAGCCCGAGTTGCCAGAGTCACTTGCCGATCTCTCCAATTTGCAAGGCGTCACCAACTTGGAGAAAGTCATTGTCATTGCTGGCTTTGCCGAAGTCAGCCGTGGGGTAGTTTGATTCCCCCTGGAGTGGGCATTACACTCAACTCGCTCTGCATCAACCCTCATCAGTTCGGCTTTCAGTTCCCGCTGTGGCAGGAGGTGGGGCGTGGGCTACCCGTTGAAGGATTCTGTGTTGCTGCTGGAGTCCCTGAAGAAGAACACGAGATTGGACGTCGGCCAGTCACAGAAATCTCGGCCCCAGGATCTAGCATCAGAACACCGGAACGTGTGTCTCAGGTGCACCGCCGTATGGAAGAGACTGTGCAGATGCGCCTCGCGCTACCCCCTCAGCGTGAGCTGAGTCCCCACCCCCGTGGGTGACTTTGGGCCGGGATTTCACTCAGCGACCAGGGTACGCCAAGCGTCCGGAAGTAATTCGCGTCCGATCTGGTGGACGGGAATCGCCCTCAATCATCCGCATATCATCGCCTGGTAGGGTGCGCCCGCCGGTGTCACCTGGGCCACTGGGCCACCACAACCTCCTGTACCCGTGGCGGCTCCCGGAGTCCTTCCGCCTTCGCCCTCAATTCACGTTCACCGAGAAATCCCTCGCGATGTCGTGGGTGAACTGTTCGGATTCTTCGGTCTGTTCTTGTTCTTTCCTAGAGGTGCTGTTCCGCTTTCTGCTTCTATTCGGACCGAACGCCAACTCTGACGACATCACCCCGGAGTTGTTCGAGCTCAAAGCGGCTGGCCTCTCCCTCGGTCGTCCTATCGATCCTGTGACATTCAAGAGGAAGATAGGCTTAGGCGAGAGGACGATTTGAAGCCTCGCGACTACTTGAACTTGAGTAATCGGACTAAAGGGGACAGGAAGATGGGCCGTGTGGATGACGACCAGCTGGCACACGAGCTTATTAAGGCAATCACTGCTCCGGCTGTATCGTCCAAAGCCCGTCTTGTGTCATCGAAATTCTTGTGAGTCGTTTTTTATCGCTGTGTCGACTTGGACTCGACTTGGGACTCAGATATCAATTTCAACTGGAATTCAACTGGGGCTGCTGCAGCTTGAATGAGATCCATCGCTTCCTCAGTCTCAAACGTTACGCGACCTTTGAGGAGTGGAACCCACACCCCACCGTCGCAGATGCCGCCCGCAAGCTCTACCGGACTAAGGAGAACCATGAGCTATCTGGCGGCCTCGTTTCCGAAGAGTCGAAACCCGTGGGCGATGTTGCAGGCTATTCTCGCCGATGCAGTTGCTCTAGTCTGTGGTGACTGTCATCTCACATATGACTGCACGCCATTCAACCTTGTCGCCCTGGGGCTTCACGGAAGGCTTTCGAAATATTTATAATGGGGCGGTATGCTGGGCCGAATCATTCAGAGGCCTACTGAGACATTTCCCGCCATGCTCGGTGTATATGCTTCCCCTCGTCACGCCAACCGGCCAACCCCCCCAAGGGACAATATCCTTCGCGTCAGTATGATGATTATGAGCATGGGAACCCCCCAAAGCTGGGCGAGATCAAGACTGTTACAGACCTGAATGCGATGTACGCTGCCTTGAGCGAGGAGTCGGACACAGGTCTCGTAACGCTTTGTGGAGATGTCTGCCTCAGCCCTAGTTTCCTGACGGTCATTGACGAGCCATCCAAATATGCGCGCGTCACACAACTCATGCAGAGCGTGTTCGTGCCCTGGGACTCTCTGGCACAAAGCAACCATGATACCATGCTGGAGCCCATCAAGGAGAAGAGTCTGGCGCTTGTGAGCATCGATATGTCGACACATAAGGATGTCTTCCGCCTTGTTCCTGTGCATTGGTCGTTGGCAGGTCTCCCGCTCAAGACATCCTCTGAGCCTCGCAGTATTTACTACGTGCTCAAGGAGATCTATATGTGAGTGTGTTATATGCTTTCTGCAACACTTTTTTCCCCGTCTGCTAAGACACCATGGTTTTTGACACGCCTCCCGGGATTTCCATGACCTTTTAGGTACCTCTATTGCAAAGTTGATGCTACTCTCAAGATACTGAATCACAGGGAGGCCGCAAGAATGTCGAGCGTCTACTGCTTCGTTAAGCTTAGTCTGCGGCTGCTGTAAGTCTTAATTCTGTAAAATGTTCCCGCTTTCCCCTCGATATCACGTACTGACTTGCGGGGTTCAAGGTTTCTGCCTCGGTCCTTGGCTCTGTTGCCAGCCTCTTCCTCGGCGATCATCGACCTGGTGTCGATGCGGTTCTCACGCACTTGGTTCAGATGGCGAACGACATCCTTGGTGTCATCTCCGCAGCCTCGATTGAGCTCTCGCAAAGTACGTCGAACGATCATCGAATTACTCCGTTCAACGACTGAGTCGAACAGCTTCTACCCTGCGCCTTATCCCCCGCACGAGCTCGAGGAAAGCTGAGGGGCGGCAAGCGCTAAGCTTGAGCTCCAGAACAAAATCATCGCTGTTCAGGGATACGTCGGCAAAGCACTCCGTATGTATTCTTGTCGCTTGTTTAATTGTGAGGGGAAAGCGGTCACTAAGCCTTTGTATGACGACTTGCTTTAGGTCTCGACCCCCGTCACCTTCCGCCATGCTACACAGGATAAATCTATCGGCCCTGTTGACTTTGTGGCAGGTACTCGATTATGGTTCGATTTCTATGCTGCAGGCGTCCATCATCAAGCCTTTGAGCACCCACCGGAAGTGAATATGGATGGACCTGCCAGTTTGTACACCCTCCTACATGGCGACGGTGTCTTCAAAGTACCTGGTGAGGAATTTGTTTACGCCGCAGCAAACGCAAGTTCTCCGAGCTGTGTTTAACCTCAAAAACGTCCGTCGTATGAAGGGTCCCGCGGGCACGCTTCAGCGCTTTGCTGCCGATGTTGCTTACACCGTCCATTTTGCTGTACGTTTTCACGGTCACTCCACAATGTAGTTCAATGTCTTGAATAACTGCAGGAGGCCCATTCAAAACTTGGAAAAGCCATCGTCGATGCCTTTTACCCACACACACCGATGCAGGATACCTGGGCTTCAGCGCCATGAGGCAAGAGGTGTGATAAGGGGCCGCTACGACAATGCAAACAATCAACTCCCAACGCTGTATCCCTGGGTGCGCCGGTGGAGATATCCTTGGATTTAGACAAGCAGGTTGTAGTGGTAACGGCAGTGGATAGCTTTAGATGGTTAAGCATTGAACGGAATCCAATGCCTTGAAGACTTTCTGTGATCACAGCATTAGGCGCAGTGAGGCAAATTGCACGCAATAACAAACGAAAATGGCAAAGCCAAGGATTATACACAAATATGGATAGAAACAAAAGCACACTCAAGCGCTAGAGAGCACATGCGACAGCGCAAACATGCAAGACAACTGACTACATGCGAAAGTGATCAGAATAGCCTCGCTGAACATGCAGAGACGGGGGTGTAGGCACGGCGTCGGTAGGCGTCCGCGGAAGCACATCAAAAGACCCAGCATCAAACCCTTTCGATATACTCTGGATGGATTTTTCAATCTCTGCGGTAGTGCTGTAGAAAACCTGGAGCCAGACATATAACGTCAACAAAGGCCAAGTCCAGCAGAGTCAGTCGCACCCCTGGTTTCGGGACTGTCCAGTCTCGAAGGAGGAATACGGCGCCGCAACATGTAGGAACCATTGCTATCCTTTGAAGTAATGCGTCGGTGTTCGCGAAACAGAAGGTGCATCGCATCATCTTCTCCCACACATTCGCTCGGAGCGGTGGATGTGCCCGACATTCCGCTAGCTCAACGAGGATTCAGAGATGCGCTATCATCGAGGTAATCATTGATGTCCCAGTTATCATCATTGCACGTGCCTTATCGATGACCGCGGCGGTGGCGGGATATTATCATCCATAGCTTCAGAGGCGTGGTATCGAGGCAATGTACAATGTACGCCTTACAACAGCATTACTGGAGTTGATCGTATGCGGCGTGCCATGTGAAGCCGATGTGGGAGGGGAACGAAGATATGCCTCGGAGGATAAAGCCGGTAGCGAATTAGCAGCCGGTGTAGGGGAGGGAGCGGTTGTGAGTGATTGTGTATTTCGATCGTTAGATGTCACTGAACCTGAACGGCTGAGAAATTCGTCGAGGGTGGCATGCGGATATCCAAGCTTTTCGGCAGCATCATACAGCTGACGAAGCACGGATACTGGAAACTTGGGATTGCTGAACCACGGAATCAGGTGGGGGTGGACCAACACGGTCTTTGGTGGTAGGCGGACGCTTTGGAACTTTGCAGGCGGTGCAGACCCAACGCTTCGTCATAGTTCTGGTGGTCGAGCGCAAGCTTAAAGCGGTACTCCGTTGGGTCAATGGTGAACTGGCGCACGGGCGCAGTCCTATCGAGGCAGTGGACGGTTTTCCCCTTGATGCAGATGAGGTAAAGCGGCTGGTCTGAGGTACGAATAATCCCATGATATATCATGCTAGCATCCTTGTGTTATTGACATTCGAGTACAGCATCGTACCCGTTGGGCAAGCAGAACTTCATATGACTGAGCGCCGTATAAACGAAGACCCCGCTGTCGTCCCATGCGCCACGCTTGATGCGGGTCGTCTCGTGCACCAGCAGCTTTGGAGACAAATTCTTGCTTGCGACCGTCGCGGCTAGGCAAATAGGTCAATAAAGCGACACGTTTTGGGGATAACCACGCACACTACGCTTGCTTAATAAAGCGACCACATCACCATCATGGCTCCAGATGGCATATTTGACTGGCGGCGACGTCACACCCAAGAGCGTTTTCTGTTGTTGGGGGTCGTAGAGCACAACATTGGTCGGAGAACTTAGGAGAAGGCATCCGGTGCCTCCATAGAATATTTTGTTTGTAGTGACAGGTGGTTTCACAGTTTTCGTGACGGCGTTCAACAAATTCCGCACCGTGATAGTCTACCGCAGAAAGTATTTGAGGGTTTCTGTTGAAATATACTGAAAATGGACTTACTTGCGCTGTCTTGTCGAGAACAGTGAAACAGTCGGAAGCCACAAATGCTACCGCGCTTTCCATCTGAAGAGGAATCTCTGAGCTCCGGGCCAATATCCATAGGTAGACCAGCTAGCTCATAAACGTTGCTGTCCGTCGCCTGCGAGGAAATTCGTATCGAACGTGAATAGGTGACGATAAGAAAAATTAGAGTGGATGCAAACCGTGGTTCTTGATGCGGTGATCACAGCAGCACGCTCGGCTGGGTTGCAGCTCAAAGTTCGAGGCGGCAGATATTGGTTCCTGAGCTTTCGCACGCTCAAGACACCAACATCAGGTCTGGTGTTAAGGTCATACTGGCGAACATATTTATCCCGAATATAATAGACAGTATCATTTCAGGGCGAAAAGGCGGGCCGCTCTCTCCAATTTGAAAACAATGAGGCCGCTATCATGTGGAGCCACGCACAAATTGAGGGTGGGAAGTCAGAGGCCAAAAGCGATCGTGTTCTTGTCGGAAAGTCTGGATCGATGTGCATTTCGTCATGTCCCACAGACGAATTGTTTGTCCTCTCCCGTGGAAAGGATGAATTCATGCCGTGGATGGAATAATGACATGAACACATTATTGAAATGCCCGCGGCAGGTGTCGACCTCCCAAGCTTTGGTATCACTCATTCTCCAGAGTTTCACTTGCCGGTCGTTAACGCAGGGAACGATCAGAGGAATGGTTGGGTGGAATGCAGCGTAGTTGACGCCTCAGTCGTGGCCCTCGAGAACATACTTCACAGTAGCAATGGTGTCGAACGAGTCAAAAGCATTCGGAGGTGCATAGGCAGGCCAGCTTTTCGAAGAGCGGAAATATCCCAATATCCCATACTCGTACAGTCTGGTCTTGGCCCATGGAGACCACTAGATCCTCTTTAGTGCAGACATAATATAGTGTGAATACCCGGTGAGCATTGTTATGCAATTCTTGGAAGTCCTGTTCCAAATCCGAATCGTTTGATCGTCTGAAGCGGAGAGCTGCAAATTACATTAGTACACCTGTGAACAGAGTAATAACAGAAAATACCGCGTACAATCCACGGCATTTCGTGATGGAACTGGACAGTCGGACATAGTCCACGTGGCCATGCGATGTGAATAGGCGTCGCCTGCTTTGAGGTCGCAAGTCTGTACAGCCATTTAGCCTAATATTTCTATATAAACACACCCCAAACTTTGACATTATAGTCATCTCCTCCGGTTGCAAGTAAGGGACGTGTCGGATGAAAAGCGACGCCTCGCACCGGCCCTGTGTCAAGCGTAAAAAGGAATTTCCGCAAAAATGACTGGATAAGACCCCCACACCATCATGTTCCTCAAATCGATCAACAAGGGTGCCCATCTGGTAGTTCCACAGCTGGACGCTTCCGTTGTGAAGGGAAGTGCGCTTAAATGAAACCTTCGCCTGATCGCTGGACCCACCAAGTTTGATGATAACATAGGTTGAACGAGTCAACAGCGGGCGTTGTTGGCAAGGAATGGAGAATGTAGGTCAGAGATGTTGGACCTGACAGTGAAACCCAGTGAGCCTACAAGGCCGTCATCTCAGCACCCACGAACTAGGATTGTACCATATATTCGAGCCTCAGTACGCTGGGGTCCAGTAGGCGTGTTCAACATATGGGTGTCGGTACTTGTGGGAGGGATGGGGAAGGCTGAGGTTGTTAGGGGCCGAATCATGTATGGCTACGGTCCTAGGGGTGTGATGATGAAGGCGTCTTTTGCGCCGGAGAGGACGACACAGCGCCTTCTTCTTCGTCAAGTTTCCGTTTTTCCCACCGTGTTTCAGTGATCGGCCGGAAGAATGTGCGGTCAAACCCGTATTGTTTGCCATGGGCGCATATCAGAGGATCAGGGTTCTGTATAACGTTGCGCCTGTATGACGGGAGGCAAGAGATTAACAAGAGGGCATGAGAAGCACGCGTGGCCGGGGCGGCGAACAGAAAGGGCCGGCTTGCCTTATCTTCTTCCTTCGGCGCAGGTCGCAAGCTCGTGACGTTTTCGTAAACACCAGTGGCGAGCTGCTGCGCAGCCTCGTACGTCCCCTTGCGCCTCTTGGAGGCGTGCGGTGGGTCTGTTGAGGATGAGGGATCGAGCGCGGCAATAGGCGGCTGTGGGGGGCGATTGTTTGGAGAGTCGCGCAGGGTCCCAACGGTGTTAGATGGAGGTGGAAGTTGACTAGTTAGATTCACATGGCTCGGGCCTGAAAGTGATGAATTGACACATCTCCATCTTGTCTGCTAGAGTTGATCCCGCTTCCGGACCCTTGTGCTGATGAAGGACGCGAACGATAATCGCGTGCGACACGCGCCCAGAAGGGGAGTGGTGGCGGTCGGGGCAGCCCCCTGAAGAGAATGGCTGCCGGAGAAAAACGCGGCATAGAGCGAGAGCGCAAGAGGCGGACTAGTAGGCCGTTCGCCAGGCCAATTCCGGTTGCCACGGGCCTTTGCTTGCTCTCGCTCGCTGGCTTGGCAAATAACCAAATACAGGCAGACACGCCAAACTCACTTAGGGTCCAATGGCGGTAAGCATACCCGCTCCTCGATGTCTGTCAAAATTTGAGCAAGGGCTAATTCAAGTCGGCGAGTCTCCTCCTGCTGGGTGACGAGTTCTTGACATAGTCAGCATAGATCTCAGTGTAGGTTCGTACGCTATTTTGAAGTTTGATAGCGAGATTGGCCGCAGGGCTCGGGAAAAACGAATTCGAGCCAACAGATCCTGGTGTTCTGGGAGTCTGAGTTGAGGCTCGCGGCGCGCCAGGTGTTCCAATATCCATGGGACGCGTGGTATCTGTCACCAGGCGGAGTTCCTCGAGTCTATTTTCCAGGTCATCGCCCCTTTTACGTTTCTTCGACAGTCCCTCCTTAAGTCGCGCTTCCGTCTCGGCAGTTTTAGCAACCACAGAATCCCATTCTTGCTCGATTTCTTCGAGACGCCGTCGTGACTCCTCATTGCGCCTATCCATGAGCTCTGCTAGCCGCTTCTGAGTTTCCAATTCGGCTCGGAAAGATGTGGTTTGTTGTGCTAGCTCGGTTTGCAGCTCCGCGATGCGTCTGACAGCATCTTCAAGTTGAGTTTCCTGGGTCTGCCTCGCCTTCCGCATAGCTTCAAGGCGGGATTCAACAAATGACTTGTCTTGTCTCAGAGTGTCACCTTGAGATTGCAGGCGGATGATTTCGGCGTGCTGTAGCGCATCCATTGAGCAATCATCTTACACATGATTGTCACCAATCACGTACTTTTGTTCGGCGGTCATTTGACGATGATTCTTGTAATGCGTTCAGCTCCTCGGCTGCATACCTCTGGCTTTCGCTACAGACCAGATCGAGCTCTTGTTCGAGGGACTGCAAGCAGAACTGCATGTGACAGCATGTCAGTATCCAACGGCGATGGTGGGTATCGAGTATTTGTTCCGCACTTTGCTATAAATTTCATTCCAACGGGAAAGCGTTTCTAGGCATGGCAACCGGTACCGTCTCGAGAACTCCGTGCCTTGGAGGACTCGCGGACCGTCACATGATCTCATCTCGCTGTCCCCGTTTAATAAGCTTTTGCCTTCGCGGTCGCGATGTCCCCGACGTATGAAATAGGAGGGTTTTCTCGCTGGGCCGTTATTCGGCTTTACGGGTTTAGCCACGATTTGCCAAGACTTTTGTGGTCACGGTTCTGCACAGCTGATTGGCTGCTCGGCTTTATTTCCGGCATATCGTAAGCCCCGCTGGC
>Ga0182024_10015443_pt1 | contig 14624 bp, 11 predicted proteins | sample P32metaG_FD_120480 | JGI IMG/M metagenome (GOLD analysis project Ga0182024, IMG submission 120480) | Permafrost microbial communities from Stordalen Mire, Sweden - P3-2 metaG (Illumina Assembly) | ecosystem: Environmental > Terrestrial > Soil > Wetlands > Permafrost | place: Sweden: Stordalen... | reverse complement strand
CCGAGCCCAGGCTGGCCGACATCGACCGGTTCATGCTCGCGTTCCTCCGCGATCACCAGGTCCCCGGCGCGTCGCTGGCGATCGCGCGCAACGGACGAATGGTCTACGCGCGCGGTTTCGGCTACGCCGACGTGGCGGCTAAGGAGCCGGTATCGCCCGATGCGCTGTTCCGGATCGCCAGCGTCAGCAAGCCCTTTACCTCGGCCGCCATCGTCCAGCTCATCGAACGCGGCAAGCTCAAGCTCGACGACAAGGCGTTCAAATTCATCGGCATCCAGCCGCACCTGGAAGCGGGAGAGAAGGTCGATCCGCGCCTCTGGCAGGTGACCATTGCCGAGTTGCTCCATCACACCGGCGGCTTCGACCGGGACAAATCGTTCGACCCGATGTTCCGCCCGATCGACATCGCCCGCTCGGTGGGCGCCCCGCCGCCGGCCAAGCCGCGCGACATCATCGAGTACATGATGGGCCGGCCGCTCGACTTCGACCCCGGCACGCGCGAGGCCTATTCGAACTTCGGCTATTGCGTCCTGGGCCGGGTGATCGAGAAGTCCTCGGGCATCTCGTATGCCGACTATGTGACCAAGGAAGTCCTGGCGCCGCTGGGCATCCGCCGGATGCGGATTGGGCATACTCTCGAAAACGAGCGCGTCGAGGAGGAAGTCCGCTACTATCCGCGCCATGACGAAAAGGTGAACAGCGTCTTCGGCGACGGCAAGCAAGTGCCGCGGGCCTACGGCGGGTGGTACATCGAAGCGATGGATTCCCACGGCGCATGGATCGCCTCGGCGCCGGAATTAGTGCGCTTCGCCAGCTCCCTCGACGACCCCGCGCGCTGCCCGATCCTTAAGGCCAGGAGCATCGCCGCGATCTTCGCAAGACCCAAGGACACCGGCTACGACGCCGCCGGCAAGCCCAAGGACGCCTACTACGCCTGCGGCTGGGAAGTCCGCCCCATCGAGAACGGCAAGTCCAACACCTGGCACGCCGGCCTGCTCGACGGCACGTCCACGCTCCTGGTCCGCCGATTCGACGGCTTCACCTGGGCCGTCCTCTTCAACACCGACAACGACGCGAATAACAAGAACCTCGTCGACATCATCGACCCGCAGATCCATGGCGTAGTCGACGGCATCAAGAGCTGGCCGCAAGGATGGGCATTTGAAGATGGTGCGACGGTCAAAAGGCAATAAGCTAAGAGAAACCCATGATCAACGCAGGAACGCCCACCGGTGCTTGCACCGCGGGTCTTTGGTGTGAAAGGCGCTGCCCCGAAGACTCCGGTTCGAGACTGTCCGCACGAACCCGCGGTGCAAGCACCAGTGGGCGGTCGCGCCGGCCGGTTCCCGTCCTTCATTTGGGTACTCGCCGCATTCATCGCAGCATTCCTTGTTTCAAAAGCCCGGGCCGAAATTCAAACCGACCCGTCTTCCCATGACGCAACATCCGCCGTCACCATCCACCAGGAAGGCACCCGCGTGCGCGCCATATGGCCCCTCGACGATAGGGAATTCGGCATCCTCCGTCTCGAACTGCAACCGGATCGCCCGTTGATCGATGAGCTGGCGATCGGCGATTCCCTGGAGCCCGAAATGCCGCTGCTCAAGGGAGTGGACCCGGTGACGCTGGTTACCGTCGGCACGCGCGACCTGCGTGCCCAGGGGGCATGGGTTGCCTTTTTCGACGACCCGCCCAAGCGGCCGCACGAGACGTTCCTGGCGTCGCTGGAAAAAAAGGCCGTCCGCTTTGAGACCCACGGGAATCGCTCGACGATCATCATCGATGGCCTCACCGCCGGCCCCTTTAAGGGCGACCTCCGTTTCACGCTCTACCCCGGCTCGCGGCTGGTGCAGGTGCAGGCTGTGGTCAGCACCGACAAGGACGCCTGCGCCATCGTCTACGATGGCGGGCTGACCAGCGGCGCTCGCCCGGCGTGGAAATCCGTCGCCTGGTTCGACACGTCAGACCACCTGCAACGGGTCGATGCGGTGTCTGCCGACCCGGCCCGCCAGGCGGCCGCGCCGCTGGCGTCGCGGAACCGGGCCATCGTCGCCGAATGTGACAATGGGTCGGTGGCGATCTTCCCGCCTCCGCACCAGTTCCTCTACCCGCTCGACTTCGCCGACAACTTCAAATACGTCTGGCACGGTAAAGGCTGGCAGCAGAAGGTAGACGGCTACGGCATCGGCGTCCGGCAACCGCCGGAAGGGGACAAACGCCATGTCCCCTGGATGAACGCCCCGCCGCATACCGAGCAGCGCCTCGGTGTTTTCTACCTGCTGAGCCGCGGCAAGGCCGAAGACGCCATGGAGCAGGTCCGGCTCTACACGCACGGCGACAAATTCAAAAAGCTCGACGGCTATCTCACCTTCACCAGCCATTACCACATCGAGCACACGCTCCATTTCGTCGAGGCACAGAAGCAGCAAAAGACCACCGGCATCCCCAGAGGCATGGAGGAGCCCGGCTTCGTCAAAGCGTTCAAATCAGCCGGCGTGGACATCGTTCATCTGGCCGAGTTCCACGTCAATCGCGACGAAGCGTTCATGGCCAACCGCCTGCCGCTATTGAAGACCCTGCACAGCGAATGCGATCGCCTCTCCGATGACCGGTTCCTGCTCCTGCCCGGCGAAGAGCCGAACCTCGCCCTGGGCGGCCACTGGATCAGCCTGTTCCCCAAGCCGGTATACTGGACGCTGGAGCGAAAAAAGGAACAGCCGTTCTCCGAGGAGATCGAAGGGTATGGCACCGTCTACCATGCCGGGGACTCGGCGGACGTGCTCCGGCTGATGGAGCGGGAAAACGGCTTGATGTGGACAGCCCATCCCCGCATCAAGTCCTCATTTGGCTTTCCCGACGTTTACCGCCATAAGGACTATTTCCTGTCCGACCATTTCCTGGGCGCCGCCTGGAAGGCGATGCCCGCCGACGCCTCGCTGCCGCGTCTGGGCGTGCGCAGTCTCGACCTCATGGACGACATGGCGAATTGGGGCCTGCGCAAGTACGTGCTCGGCGAAGTCGACATATTCCAGGTCAACCCCGACTATGAACTCTACGGCCACATGAACGTCAACTACCTCAAGCTCGACCGCCTCCCGCACTATCGCGACGGATGGCAGCCGGTCCTCGACACGCTCCGCCAGGGCAGGTTCTTCGTAACCACCGGCGAAGTGCTCATCCCCAGCTTCACCATCGGCGGCAAGGAAGCCGGCCAGACGGTCAAGCGGCCGGCTGATTCGGATGCTCCGCTGGTCATGGATGCCAAGCTCGAATGGACTTTCCCCCTCGCGTTTGCCGAGGTGATTTCCGGTGACGGCGAAAAAGTCTACCGCCAGCACATCGACCTGTCCGACACCGGCCCATTCGGCACCCGCGAGCTGCACGTCCCGGTGCCGCTGGCCGGGCGGAAGTGGGTACGGCTGGAAGTCTGGGACATCGCGACGAACGGGGCGTTCACGGAGCCGGTGTGGGTTGAGTGACCTCACCCCGGCACGTTCCGATCCAACTCCTCGAGCCACACCCGCGCCTCGGCGTCGCTGGGCGCGCGCCAGTCGCCGCGCGGCGACAGCGAGCCGCCGGAGCCTACTTTGGGGGCGTTGGGCATTGCCGATCGTTTGAACTGGCTGATCTGGAAAAAACGGTACAGGAAGACGCGCAGCCAGCGCTTGATCGTCGGCAGGTCGTACTGCCGGCGGGCCGACTCCGGGAAGCCCGGCGGCCATTCGCCGGCGGAGGCGTCGCCCCATGCGTGATGAGCCAGGAAGGCCACTTTGCTCGGCAGGAAGCCGTAGCGAGTGATCTGGTACAGGTTGAAGTCCTGCAACTCGTAAGGACCGATCTTCTCCTCGGTGCGCTGGGCGGGGCCGGTGCCTGCCGACGCGCCGGCAGTCGCGGGGACGAGTTCGGGGGAGATTTCCGTGGCGAGGATGGAGCGGAGCACTTCGCGCTCCGGGCCGATCAGCTCGCCGCGCTCGATCTCCCAGCGGATCAAGTGCTGAATGAGCGTCTTGGGGACCGAGGCGTTCACGTTGTAGTGCGACATGTGATCGCCGACGCCGTACGTGCACCAGCCCAGGGCCAGCTCCGACAGGTCGCCCGTGCCCAGGACCAGCGCGTGGTGGTGATTGGCCAGGCGGAACAGGTGGCTGGTCCGCTCGCCGGCCTGGACGTTCTCAAACGTCACGTCATAAACCGGCTCGCCCCGCGCGAACGGATGGCCCAGGTCAATGAGCATCTGCGTGCAGGAGGGCCGGATGTCGATTTCGGCGGCAGTCACCTTCAGAGCGGTCATCAACTGCCAGGCGTTGGACCGCGTCATGTCCGTGGTGGCAAAGCCGGGCATGGTGTAGCCCAGGATGTTGGCCCGCGGCAGCTTGAGGCGGTCCATGGTCCGGCAGGCCACGATCAACGCCTGGGTCGAATCGAGCCCGCCGGAGACGCCGATCACGATCTTCTGGATGCCACTGGCCCGAAGGCGTTGCTCGAGGCCGGCCACCTGGATGTTGTAGGTCTCAAAGCAGCGCTCATCCCATTCGCCTGGGTCGTGGGGGACGAAGGGGAACCGCCGGGTGCTGCGCCGCAGCGGCACCTCGCCTTGCGGCAACCCCAGGTCGAAGCGCACGCGCCGCAGCGTCGCCAGCCGGTCGCGATAGAGGGTCGTGGCATCGCCGAAACTCGTCCAGCGGATGCGCTCCTGGCGGAGCCGGTCCAGGTCAATGTCGGCAGTGATCCGCTGGGCGCTGTCGCTGAAGCGCTCGGACTCGGCCAGGAGGTTGCCGTTCTCGTAAACCATCGCGTGCCCGTCCCAGGCCAGGTCGGTCGTGCTTTCGCCCTGGCCGGCGGCGGTGTACAGATAAGCCGCCACGCACCGCCCCGACTGACTGGCGCACAGTTCCCGGCGATAGGCCGCCTTGCCTATCGTGATGTTGCTGGCGGAAAGGTTGGTCAGCACCGTCGCCCCGCCCAGCGCGGCCCAAGTGGATGGCGGCACCGGCGTCCAGACGTCCTCGCAAATCTCCACGTGCAGCACGAAGCCGGGCAAGTCCGAAGCTTCAAAGAGCAGATCGCTGCCGAACGGCACCGGGTAATCGCCGAGCACCGCCAGGCGCGCCTCGCGGAAATACGCCGCGGTTCCCGGCGTGAACTGCCGCTTTTCATAAAACTCGCGGTAGTTGGGCAGGTACGTCTTGGGGGTGATGCCCAAGACCCGGCCGCGGTGGATCACCACGGCGCAGTTGAACAGCCGGCCCTCCAGACGCAGCGGCAAGCCCACGATCAACCCGGTGCGCAGGCCGGCACTCTCGCTTACGACGCGGGCCAGGGCCTGCTCCGAGGCGTCCAACAGGGCATCCTGGTGGAACAGGTCCTCATTGGAATACCCGGACAAACCCAGTTCGGGGAACAGCGCCACAACGCAGTTGTCGGCGTCGGCCTGCCCGGCCAGCACGAGCGTCTGCTCGGCGTTGTAGGCAGGGTCGGCCACCCGGACTGGAGGCACGCAGGCGCAGACCCGCGCATATCCATGGCGGTAAATCGAGGCGAAGGGAAGGCCGGGCGAGTTCATCATCAATGAGTTTAGGTGAGGAGGGGCGAATCGCAAACACGCTCTGTGGCTTGGGTTCACCTTGCGGCCGTCAGTTGCCCCATTTGGGCAATGCGTGCGGACTGAAGCGTTTGTAATCGATGAGCCAGGCTGGCCGATATGACGAAATACCTGTGTGATTTTTGGGGTTGCCCCTTTTTCACGGCCCGTGTTACCGACAAACCCACACGCGCGGAGGACACGCGGACCGGCGCCAGGTGGCGCTGGCGGACCCGCGCGAACGTTGTTCAGTTTCCACTCGAAAGGAGTTAGACCATGACGAAGTCGTACACGCGTCGGGCCGGTTTGGGCCTCGGCCTTGCATTGCTTGTCGGGCTCGCCGCCTATCCGTTGGCTATCCGACCGGCTCAGGCTGCAGAGGATCGGCATCACCCGCCCATTCACGCGGCGATCGAATCGCTCGAGGCTGCCAAGGTTGAGGTCCAGGAGGCCAAACATGAATGGGGCGGAGAAAAGAAGGAGGCCGTCGAAGCCATCGATCGCGCGATCGAGCACCTCAGGAAGCTCGACGAGTTCCACGAGTAGGCCGAAAGCGCGCGACCATTCATGAATCCTGTTTAGCCTGGTTTAGCGGCCTCGCTTGCGAGGCCGCTAAACATTTGAATTCGCAGGGGACGAGGCATGGCTCAGATGCGGTAGATGGGAGCGCGGCGTCATTCTAAGCTGGCTCAGAGCGCCGGATCATTGTTTATGACCCCTCAGATGAACCGCAAATTCTGGATTCTGTTCGACGATTTCGGATCGGCCGTCAGGGAGCTATCGGAAACGCTTTCGCTATCGCTTGGCGAGGACGACGTCGAAGACCTCATCCGGCGGCTGGGAACATGGTCGTACTCAGACGGACGAGTGCTCGTCGTCCAGCACCGTGGGCCTTCCGACGTTCACATCGAACTGGAAACGGATGAGTGCGACGGGGTATTTTTTGATGTGAGCTGTCAAGACCCAGCCTATCAGCGCACAAAGGGGGTGCTTGCAAAATACAACCCCTTGAATGGCCGATAGGCCTCACAGGCCCGGCGGCCACGGCAAGCTCCATCTTGATAGCGGCCATGAGTCCGGAACTGGTCCAACTGGCGCAGCTCACCATTCCGATCAGGAATGCCCTCCACGCCGAGACTGGAGTTTACGACGGTCCGGATCGAAGTTGCGCAAGACCCCCCCCTCTCCGATCCGGACCGTTGTAAACCCCGGCCTCGCGCCGCGCTCCTGTTGCAAATCCAACCGGCGTCCCGCATCCTTCGTGTGTTGCGCCGGCGAAGGGTATGGCAAATCGCGGTCTTTGGCCCACCGGCTTGTTTCCGCTTTTATTCCGGAGCGTTTTCAAATGGCCAAGCATTGGCGTTGTGCGGTGATCGGGGCGAGCATGGTCGGGCAGACGCACGTGCGCGTGCTGTGGCAGCAACTACCCAACGCGAAGCTGGTGGCGGTCTGCGACCTCAACCCCGACCGCGCCCAGGCCACCCTCGATAAGCACAAGGTCACCGGCGTGCCGATCTACAAGGACCAGGCGGAAATGCACGCCAAGGAGCAGCTCGATGTCGTGCACATCGCCACCCCCAGCGGCATCCATCTCCCGCCGGCCATCCTGGCGATGGAACACGGCTGCAATGCGATCGTGGAAAAGCCCCTGGAAATCCGCCTCGACCGCATCGACCGGATGAACGAGGTCGCCCAGAAGCTGGGCCGAAAACTCGCGTACATCTCCCAGAACCGCTGGAACGAGGCTAATCGGGCAATCAAGACAGCCGCCAGCGAAGGGCGCTTCGGGCGCCTCGCCTGGGCGGGGTGTTTCACGCCGTGGTACCGCCCTGACAAGTATTACGAAGAAGGCGGCTGGCGCGGCACGTGGTACATGGACGGCGGCGGCGCCATCATGAACCAGAGCGTCCACGCCATCGACCTGCTGCAGTGGATCGCCGGGCCGATCGTGCGGGTCAGTGCATACGCGGCGAGCCGGATCCATCCCAAGATCGAGGTTGAAGATACGCTCAGCGCCAGCCTGCGCTTCGAGAACGGGGCGTTCGGGAGCATCGTCGGCACCACCGCCATGTTCCCCGGCTCGCCGGCGCGCATCGAGATCGGCGGGGAGAACGGAACCGCCGTCAGCGAGAGCGGCCTCAAGACGTTCAAGTTCCGCGACGAGCGGCCCGAGGACAAGGAGTTGCAGGACCGCGTCAACGCCGTCGCTTCCGGCCAGACCCGCGGCGCTGCCGCCGCGGCCGACATCGGCCTGGAGTTGCACACCCGCAACATCGCCGACATCTTCCAGGCCTGGGACGAAGGCCGCGAAGCCGAAACCAATGGCGTAGAGGCCCGCAAAGCCGTCGCCATCATTACGGCTTTGTACGAATCCGCCAGGCAGGACGGGATGGCGGTGGATGTTAAATAATTTGGACACTTTAGTCCGATAATGTGTTTGCCCGTGAGCTATTTACCGAACCCGGCCGATCCGGGCGTCGTTCTTCTGTTTTGCGTTTATTGCGTCCCAGCCTTTCATGCTTGCAGGGTCAATGTCAGAACTGTTAATCGTTTACACCGCTCTCTCGCTTGCCGCGATCAGCCTTCCCGGCAAGCTGATTCCCCCCTTCATGCCCTTGCGCGAGTACGATATGCTCTGGAAGTGCATCGGGTTCGGCGGCTTGGGCACCTTCCAGGCGCGCTGGATCGTGCAATGGCTCCATTCCGAGCGCCATGGCGAATCCAGGGTGCCGGTTGCATTCTGGTGGTTGAGCCTGATCGGCTCGTTGCTGGAGCTCATGTACTTCCTCCGCCAGCAAGACCCCGTCGGCGTCGCCGGTTACATGATCAGTGGCGTCCCCTACACTCGCAATCTGGTGCTGGTTTACCGCAAGCGCCGCCTCGACGCCGAGGCAAGGGCCGCGGCGTTCCAAGTCGTGCCTGCCTCAAGGAACGATACCTAGTTTTCGCATCCCGGCGGCGGCAAATGACAAAGGACCAATGACCAAGGACCAATGACAATTGACCACCCTATGACCTCAATCATACTCGCACCCGATCGCCCCACCCTCAGCATCTGCGTCCCCGTCTACGACGAAGCCGAAAACCTGCCGCTTCTGCACGCGGCGATCGTCAACGTCATCGACCCCAACGGCATCGATGCCGAGCTGATACTGGTGGACGACGGCTCCAAAGACGGCTCGTGGGAGCAGATCGAGAAGCTGGTCGCCCGGGACCCGCGGGTGCGGGGGATCAAGTTCGCCTTCAACTGCGGCGAAACCGCCGCCAGCGATGCCGGCCTGCGGGCGGCACGCGGGCTCTACGTCATGACCATGGATGCCGACCTGCAGAACGATCCGAAGGACATCCCCGCCTTCCTCCAAGCCATCGGTAAGCCCGGCATCGACTGCGTGTGTGGCACCCGCGTCGCCAGCCGAGGCAAGGGGGATGATTTCATTCGCGTCGCTTCCAGCCGGATCGCCAACTGGGTCCGCAACAAGCTCAGTGACGAGCAGATCTCCGACGCCGGCTGCACCTATCGCTGCTTCAAGCGCGAGTGCGTCGATAAGCTCAAGCTCTATCGCGGCCTGCACCGCTTCATCCCGACATTGCTGAAGATGGAAGGCTACGCCGTTACCGAGATCCCGGTGACCAACAACCCCCGCCTGCACGGCGAAAGCAAGTACGGCGTCTGGAACCGCCTTTTCAAGAGCTTCCGCGACCTGCTCGCCATCCGCTGGATGAAGAGCCGGCTGCTGGGGTACAAGGTGGCGGTGGAGCTGCACCGGACCGCGGCGCAGGAAGCGCGGTCGGGCGCGGCCTGAGTCACGCAAGGAAGTGCAACCGCGAAGTCGCGAAGAAGAACTGGACGATTGCGATGAAGACAGATCGGGTCACTAAAGCGTTGTTGGCGATGATCGTGTTGTTCCTGGGTATTCTCGCCCTGAAACCCGCGTCAAACTCAAGTCGCGCTGCCGAACCCGTGGCAGCGGGTAACGAGTCGATGAGATTTGGGCGTTACGCGTTCGCAGTGAATGACGGAGCCTACTTCTTCTTCGACCGTGAGAACGGCAACATATACGCCTTCACCGCGGCCTACGACTTCAAGAATTTCAGAATCGGGGGATACGCAAACAGCTTTGTTGGGCGAGTTGAATCGTTCGATAAGCCGCTCGGCAAAAATGCGGCTAAGTAATTGAGGACGGAGACTTTTCATGCAGCAAACAGCAGAACAACCGGCCACCGACTCCTACGTCGTCCGCGTGGACGATTACAAGCACCCGCAGGGTTGGGTGGACGTTGCCGACAAGTATGAGCGCGCCCGGCATTACTGCGAGCAGATTGAGGCGGGCCGGGTGGTCTATTTTGAGAAATCGCCCTTCGATCTCCCCGAGGCCGACCGGCAGTTCCTGCTCGCGCAGCGCCAAAGCGACTTCAAGGGACACAAGAACGTCTCCTACCGCCCGAACCAGGACATGCTGCGCGGCGCGGCCGCCAGCGACCCGGCGCAGGGCAAGCGCCTGCAGGAAATCATGCGGCACTTCTCGCATGAAAACACCCGGTTCCTGAGCGAGTTCCTCGCTCCGTATGCGGACAAATGGAAGATCGACTTCGCCAGCTTCCGGCCGCTGCAGGAGCAGGGCCGGGCGCTGTCGCTGCACAAGCGCAACGACCTGGTCCACGTCGATTCGTTCCCCAGTCGGCCGACCAACGGCGGGCAGATCCTGCGGGTGTTCACGAACATCAACTCCAGCGAGCCGCGGGTGTGGAACATCACCGACCCGTTCCCGGTGATCGCCCGCAAGTACGCGGATGATGCGGGGCTGCCGCGTTTTGCCGCCGCCGCCTCGTCGCCCGGCCGGGCGCTGCGCCGGCTGGTAGCCCCGGCATTCCGCCCGCTGGGCGTCCGCACCATCGACCGCTCCCCCTACGACCAGTTCATGCTCCGCTTCCACGACTGGCTCAAGGAGAGCCGGGACTACCAGGACAACTACCCGAAGGTGCGCATCGAGTTCCCGCCCGGCGCGACCTGGATGGTTTTCACCGACGTGGTGCCGCATGCGGTGCTGTCGGGGCAGTTCATGTTGGAACAGACGTACATCATCCCGCCAGGCGCGCAGGTCACGCCGGACAAATCGCCGATCCGCGTGCTGGAAGCGATGTGCGGGAAGGCGCTGTCGAATTAGACGACAATCGATGATCAAGTAACCGTCACCGTCTTGTTCCCGCCCCCGGTACTCCGGGGGAGGGTTAGGGAGGGGGTTTCCGGTGAGACGCCCACGCCCGAACCCCCTCCCCAACCCTCCCCCGGAGTACCGGGGGCGGGAGAAACCCACATCATTCCTCAAGTCGTTGACCGGCGTGCTCATCGCCACCGTGTTCTTCTGTGGCATCGCTCCGACTCTGAGCCAGCTCCAGTTCGGCGACCCGATCGAAAATCTGAACGTGGCCACCGCGATGGAAATCCGTCGCGGCGGGCCGTGGCTTTTCCCTACTCTGCAAGGCGAGCCGCGCCTCGCCAAGCCGCCGTTGACGGCCTGGGTCACCGCGGCATTCCTGCGCCGCTCAACCCTGGCAGACATTGATTCCTCCGACCCAACCGTGCGGAGGCAGGCTCTGGAGGAACTGGCGTTCCAAGCCCGCCTGCCGGCTTTGCTGGCGATATGCCTGATGCTTGTCGCGGCCTGCGAGATGGGCCGTACGGTGTTCGCGGCCGAAGGTGACGAAGCATCGGGGCATACGGCGGGTTGGGTCTCGGCCGTCGTCTGTGGGTCAACCCTTCTGTTCCTCCGCCAGTGCCGGCTGGCTACGACGGATGCACAACTGGCGCTATGGGTTTCGCTGGCCAACCTGTTCCTCGCCAAGGCGGTTTTCCAGGAGATGCGATGGGTCGGTTTCGCCGGCGCAGGCGCGGCGTTGGGGCTCGCGCTGATGACCAAAGGCCCGATCGCATTGCTGCAGACGGCGCTGCCGTTTGCAGCGTTCGTTCTGTGGCGACGGCTGGCCACAACCAGCCGATCGCTCGCGTTCTCTCCCAGGGCCGTTCCCCCGGTTCTCCTCGGCGCTGTCATTAAGCTGGTGGTCGGGCTCACCTGGTTTGTGTGCGCTGCGGTTCATTTCAGCGGAGCACGATCGCTCTGGATGGCCGAGGCGACGCGCATCGGCGCGGATGGCCCGCCGTCGAGAGCGCCCTGGTATCGATATATCGCATCCTGCTATCTCTTTTCCCCCTGGCTCATCTGGCTGGCGGCGGGCATCGCCGTGGCGGTTCGCCCGCGGACGCGGGGATGGGATGCCGCGGGAGCAGTGCGGGTGGTCTGGACGACGCGGCTCTGCCTGCTGCTACTGGCAATGCCGCTGTTCCTGATGAGTTTTTCCAGGGACCGCTACGAGCGCTACATGACGCCGATGGTCCCGGCCGCCGCGGTCCTGGTAGCCGGCATGCTGTCGGCGTATATACGCTGGTGGCCGAACGGAGCACGGGAGCCGACGCCGGCGAGAAGCGTTGCCGGGTCGAATCTGGGTGCCATGAGCAAGCGTACTCGCTGGCCCGTGCTTGCAACGCTATCCGATGAGCTCCACGGGCAAGCAAGTACGCTTGCCCATGGCACCCCAACCGGCAATTCGGCAGCTACCCAAACTTCAAGACCGTTTCTAGCCATCCAGCGCTGCATGTTCGCCCACCTCTTCCTCACTGCCGCCGGCGTTGTCGGCTTCGTCATCGCGGGCGCGTCCGGCCATATCGCATCGCTGCGCACCGTTGCCGGCAGCGCCTGGTTCCCCCCAACGACGGCCGCCCTGCTCTGTGCCGCCGGCGTTGGCTTGTTGTCCATCAGCGCCATCGCCAGCCGGCGTTGGCGCGGATGGCCGGTGCTGGCTACCGCGGCGCTGGCCCTGGGCGGCCAGGCAATTTACTACAACCGGCTCGGCGTCAGCGCCTCGAGCCGCAGCACCCTCAGGCCGGTGGCCGAGCTGATTTACACAAAATACCCCGACGCCGAGCTGTACGCCTACCGGCCCGGCGGGCAGAACGTCATCTCGGTGCCGGCCAACGATTTGTCGATCCATCTCAACCGCACCGTCAGCCTGGTGGCTGACCCGTCGCGGATCGCGGCGTCGACACGGCCGCAGATCTTTGCCATCTATCGTTCACGAAGGCCAAAGTCCGTTGAGATGAGACCGCCGGACGGCTGGGCGCTTTTAGCTAAGCCGGCGGCGGCGGGAAATGAGGACCGGTATGTTTTCGTCCGAGCAGCGCCGTAGTGGATCAGTGCTTAGGAGGGTTAATGGCGCGATCGAGGATTCCGCGATCTTCTCCCTCTCCGGTACTCCGGGAGAGTCGGGGTGAGGGGCATTTCCGTTTCGACCGGCGTGTTCGCGCGGACGCGGAAGACCCTCACCCTAACCCTCTCGGAGTACCAGGAGAGGGAAAAGACCGCCTACGCCGCTGACATCGATCTCGGGAAACAGCTTCTCACCAGTTCATCCGTGCTTCCACTGCACCAGGCCGATGGTCCCTTCGATCAGCACATACCACCCCAGCGCAAAGGTGATGCAGTAGACGATCCTGGAAAAGACGCCGTCCTTCATGCGGCGGTTGAGCCACAGGCCGAACGTAGCGCCGGCCAGTACGATCGGCAGCATCCATGCCGAGAGGTGCAGCAGGTCAGGACGGAACTGGCCGAGCTTGATGTAGACCGGGACCTTGGCCATGTTGAGCAACCCGAAGTAGATCGCACAGGTGCCGACGAACAGTTGCCGCTCCAGGCCCTGCGGGAGGAGATAGAGTGCGATGATCGGCCCGGCGGCGTGGGCCAGCGTGCTGCTGGCGCCGGCGGCGCCGCCGACCAGGTTGCTGCGAATTGCGCTCGGCGAGACGTGCAGCGCCATGCCGCGGGAGACACGCCACCAGTGCAGCCCGACCAGGACGACCGATTCAAACCCGATTTCGATCTGGATCAGTGCGGCGGCGAGCTCTTTTTGTTGGTCAAAGAACCAGAGCACGGCCCCGCCCAGCAATACTCCGATGGCCGTGCCGGGCAGGAGCTTCTTCACAATCGAAAGGCTGAAGAGCCGCCGGTACTGCCAGACGGCCACGACATCGCCCAGAATCAACAGCGGCAGCAGCAGTCCGAGGGCGTCCTTGAACTGGAAGTGCGGCAAGTGGCCCAGCGACAGGGCGGTCATCGGAACGATCATGAGCCCCACGCCGCTGCCGAAACCGCTCTTGGTGACGCCGATGAGGAAGACCGCCGCGAAAATGACCAACCACCAGGGAGACATAGGGGCGTAGAAGATACGGGGAAGGGCGTCGGATGACGAAAGATCAAAATTCTTTTGACATGCTCTTAGCCTGCCTATGGGCCCGGCCCCAACCTCTGACCGCCGCCTTGGCGGCGGCCGCCGTGCCGTTGGTCGTGCTGCGAATCCTGGCTGAAGAACGCATCCTGGCCGACGCACCGGGCTATGCGCAATGTCAGGCAGGTTCGCTGGCGGTTGCTGCCGATGGTTTGGTAGAGCATCGCTCGCCCCCGGCGTGGCCGCAATCGCGACTTCTGCTTATCCTCCCGGCTACCAGCAATCGGCTCGGGTACGTCACCCGATTCCCGGTGCTCGGTGAACGAAATGGAGGATGCCGTTGCGTTTTCCACGTCGATTACGACCGCTAGTGCTGCTGGGCTTCGCCCTGCTCCTGTATCTGCCGCTGCTGGGCCGGCGGGACATCGTCACCGGGCACGAGGCGCGGGTGGCGCAGACCGCCCGTGAAATGGCCCGGACCTGGCCGTGGCAGAACGGCGAGGCCGACCGCCTCCACGTGGACCGGGTCGTACTCACCGACATCGGCTCCGGCGTGCTCCGCCTCTACCCGGCCGACGACGGAAGCACTGTCTCGGTGAACCCCTGGCTCGTCCCCGTCCTGCAAGGCTTGATCCGCCTGCAAAAGCCGTCGCTGCCGTACTGGTGTGCGGCCATCCCGCTGAAGTTGTTTTCGGGCGGCAATATGGGCCAGGGCTGGGCCCGATTCGTGCCGGCGCTGATGGGGGCATTCGGGGTCGTGTTCATG
>Ga0182024_10015442_pt1 | contig 14625 bp, 13 predicted proteins | sample P32metaG_FD_120480 | JGI IMG/M metagenome (GOLD analysis project Ga0182024, IMG submission 120480) | Permafrost microbial communities from Stordalen Mire, Sweden - P3-2 metaG (Illumina Assembly) | ecosystem: Environmental > Terrestrial > Soil > Wetlands > Permafrost | place: Sweden: Stordalen... | reverse complement strand
CGCCGCCAACCCCAACCCCAACCCCAACCCCAACCCCAACCCCAACCCCGACCCCAGTCCCGCTCCTTCTGTGCAGCTGAGTGGCATTCACTACGTGAGAGAGATTTTTCTCAATGATAAAAAGTTCTATGTCCTCGTGCAAAACAAATCAGACAAGTCGATCAAAATCTGGCAAGAGAACTGCTCCTGGGGCTGGCGAAACATCTCCTTTGAGATCCACTCAGGGAATAGTGTCATGCCGGTCAATCGCAAAGAAGTTGACTGGGACAAGAACGCACCGATCCCCTTGATGCTGCGACCAGGCGACATATTTGTCCGCGAGATCAGTCTTGAAGACAAGACGTGGAATTGGCCATCCGTCGCTGACTTCTGCAAAAAGAATCCGCATGCGGCTATCTCAGTCAGACTGCAAATCCAGGGTGACGAGCAGACAAAACAAAAAGCAGTTTGGGTTGGCTCAGTGCAGTCAGGCGAGACTTGCCAGCTGGCAGGTCCTCCATAGCGGCACCAGCCACGGTGCTGGACCTTGGGACGGAAGAGTGATCGGACTTTATTGGCGCTTGGACTTCGCTGGCGATTTTGTCGACGAGTGGGATTCGATGACTGGATAGTAGATGCCGCGTGGATTTTGCCGCGAGTCATCCATGTCCAAAAACATGGCGTTGTTGAACAGATACAGCCTGGTGCCGCCTTCCTCATCGGAGGCGAAGCGTGATCCTTTGATGTGCAAGTCGATGTTCAACTCGTCTGCATCTTTGCGCCCAATGCCGATGTTCAAGCTTGTTCCGTTTCTCGTCAGGGAGATTGTGTCAAACACCTTCTTGTCCGTGCTAGCGCCTGGGTAGTTGCAAATCTCTTTCGTTTCCTCAAACCATTGTGGTGCACCGGCGATGGTGTCAAATTCTTTGAAGAATGCTTCCCCTGCGGTTTCTGGAACTATGGTCAGCTCTCGCTGATTGATCCAGCCCATGGTCTTGGTTCCACCGGCAGCCTGATAGAAAGCGCACAGACAGCCAGCCACCGGTTTCACTTCCAAATCACCAGTGGTTGCCACTTGCACAAGATCGCCAGGGATCAGATAAGCAAGACCGGCTGTTTTGGCCGGTGCGCGCGATGAAGGTTGTTTCAGCAGATAAGCCCTGTTGGCTCCATGTGCCGGTTTGACGAAGTAAGGCCACTGACTTGTGTTGATGTTTTTCAAGTTGCTGAGCTGGCAGCTTGCACCGGCCTGGGCATCGAGATAGAGCTTGAGTTCGCGCTCGACCTTCGCGTTGTCGCATGAAGCAGCGAATTGGAGAGCGTTTCCGGACGGAGCATGCCAGGTGATCTGCGGCTCGCCTGCAGATGATTGTTTGGCAAATGCAAGAAGCACTGGTGCCGGCGCCGATTTGCAACGGGGGTCGTTAGTAAAAAAGTCGATTTTGTTGGCACCTCTCTTGATGCCGACCACGATGCTGCCTCGCCGATGAACCCAGAGAATCCGCATGTCTTGGTTCTCATAGTTGCAGTGACTTTCAACTACACCTCCCGCCAGACCCCTATCATCAGGTGTTTCCCAATCGAAGCCGCTGGCCTGATAACCCCCTTGATACTCGTCTTGCTTGATCCGCTCATACTCCGCCCCAAGCAAAGCCTTTAAAACACAAACCGTCGGTGGATAGTCGTCAAAGAGGTCGTGACCATGCAGATCAGCAACCTTAAAGCGGTCTGGTTCCTGCGACAGCGCGCTCAAACCGCCAATGCTCAAGGCTATACAGAGTACGAACGAGGTTAGAGACCCTACCAGAGCGGCTTTTTTGAGTATCTTCGTGGCAAGCATCTTTCCTCCAGTTTGGCAGTCGCACAACAGTGACGATAAAATTGTCAGGCACAGCGCACCACTCATGGTGCCGTCAAACAATCATGCATATATTGCTTGGTCGCGTGCCGATATCGATGAAGCGGATAAGAACCTCAAAATTGGCGTTGAAAACAAATCCGCGAGAGGCTGGGCTCACCTTGAACCCTTCATCACTGAGCACTTTGACCATATAGCTAGTCAGTGTGCTGGACATGCCAAACAGTTGGCGGGCGAAGTCGTCTGCCAGTTCTTTGTCGTTTTCCGGATACTCAACAGGCGACGAACTGGTGGCGGAAATGTGTATGTTAAGCAGGAGAACCTTTCCGTCACTGCTGGAAAGCTGCTTCAATTGATTTGCTCTGGCCGTAGGATCGCCGTCTGTCGACTCTCCATCTGTAATGTTGACGACAAGGGGAGGAAAACAATTCGGATATTGTGACAACCATTTTGCCAGCAGTTTATTGCAATAGTCAAATGCTGCGCACATCGGCGTTCCGCCACCACCTATCGGCTCCAGCCAGACAGGCATATTCATTTTTTTGGTGATCAGATTGCCGCGTGCATCTTTCAACTGCTTGACCCGTTCTTCCACTCTGACCGGGTAATTTCCGATCAGACTTATAGGCACCATTTCCTTGCCTTGCAAATTGCCACCAAGGGCCGATTTCACGCCCATTCCTCCATATCCAATCAAAGCAATATGGTAGTAATCACGAATGCCGTCCGACTTTGTAGACTTCGAAACCAGATTCTGCAGCAATTTGTTGATGGCATTGGCGACAGCTTCCGCTTTGGTTGTTTTCCCTTGATTGGTCTGAAATGACTCGCGCATCGAGGCAGATTGGTCAACCAGAAAAATGAAACAAGTCGGGTTTGCACGACTGATTTCAGCGTTGTAAGGCATCATCTCTTCCGGAAACAATTGGCCCTTCATTATAGACCGCGCCCGTCTTGATATGGACCTGTTTGGACGTGGTAAAAGCTATTAATTGTCGAGTGAATAGCAATGCATTGGCCAAATTCTCAAGATTACAACGAAGCCGTTCAGTGTCCTGAACTGTGTTTTGAAGACGATGACCTTTACTCAGGCTCCGTTGAGTTGAACAACATGGGTTTGCCAGTTTTGATCTCTGCAGGAAGATATAGAACTTCTTGTCGACTTTGCCAAGCGAAATATGCGCTGTCTCAAGCGAACAAATGTCTTTGTTCTCGACGGGACGGTTGTACTCGTAACTTACTTCTGTCGTGACGTTGTCAGTCTTGCTTGGCTTGGCATTGCCTGCGGTGGCACAGAAAACTGATGTCAAAAGCGACACCGCTGCCGTCAACAAAATCGAGCGCGCATAAGCGTTGATCAATCCAATCCACCTGCGCTTCTGGAGTAATCACTCATATAACGCAGAAGAGGATTTCGCCCGCCTTTTATCAGAGAAATATATCTGCTTGCCCGAAGCGGAGTGATGCAACCGTCAGACAGTTGGCGCACGTATTCAATCACTAACTCTCGCTCTCCGCGCATCAGCAATTCTGCGGCTAATCCTTTCGAAACCCTGGAATCCCTCAGGACAGGCAGAAGGCACGCTTTAGCCAGTTCTAGCTCGTTGCGTCTTAAGTGCACCAATCCGAAAATTGATCGTCCAAATTGTTGCCATGCATCGACTTGTTCGCGGTCCAAAATTTGGTCAACGAACTCGTTGTGCAGTCGCGCGTATTTTTCCGCAAGCTTGAGCCTGCCCAGGGCCAGCGCCGCTTTGCACATAGCTTGCAAATTACTTTGCCTGGCGATACTGACACCATGCGCAGCGTCATTTCTATCGAGAGCGCCGTAATACAAAATATCTTCCGCTAAGTCATACCGATCCATCTTCATGTAGTCGAGTTGTATCGACCAGTAACACAGAGTTCGAGACCACACATGGTTATGTGGATCTAGCGCCACTGCCTTTCTTAAATACTCAACGGAGAGTTCTTTGTCCATGGATTGAACAAATAGACCGGCATTGCCAATGATGTCCGCGTCGTCAAGGTTTTCATCCACATGAGTTTTCCATATCTGCAAGAACTCATTACTTTCTTCTTCTCGCACATTTGGTGCTTCGTTTGTGAAGAAAGTCCTTGCCGGATAAGTTCGGGCAAGTTGAACAAGGATGCGGATATAGTCGATGTGAGCTTGTTGATTGCGCTTGTCTTGACGCTGCATGTTGCCGTAATAGCCTAGCAACTTCAGCAATACCTTATGATCGACTTTGACAGCAAGTTCCTCTTCCAGCCTGGTGCCTTGAGTATCAGTGAGATACCGTCCCCAATTCTCCAGATCCCTATCTTCTATCTCTTCCAGCTCTTTCCTGCTTAATTCTTTTCGCATCGATCAAACGAACTCCGACGCTAGGCGCATACCAGCGAATTCTAGATCTGCTCCGACCGGCCTGAGATTCTATACCTTTTATTGCAAAACACTGCCGAAAATCTGCAATAGAAAGTATATATATCTTCTATTGCGGAAAATCGCACCCTCTCTGAAATAAAAGGTATAAAATGCTCCGATTATTCTCGACTATTCTCGTATTCCGACGGCACCACTTTGAGGATCTCCAAAAGCGAATGCGGCACCTTTTGGTTTTGAACCGCCAATGCCACTCTCGGTGTTTCAACAATACCGCTCAGCAGTAAGCAGTGAATGGTGCTTGTTTATGCTGATTGAAATCGCTCGGCATGTCGAAGTGAAGATTGGTCTCGTCTATCTCTTTTATGCGATCGACGCGAAATACCATCACATCATCTTTTTCATGGCAATAGGCAACGACGCGCCACATCCCATCCTCTCTCAATATTGTGAGCGGGTCCAGGGTAAGCTCATCCACCGATTCACGGGCAAAACTGTAATATTTGGTGCGCACGGCGCAGTGATCGATGAGCGCTTGCTCCAGCTGAGGCAATGTTTTGTCGACTGAATACATTGGATAGTTGAAGCCCGGCCCTTCCATGCTCGCTTCCACAAAATCTTTCAGGTGCGATTCACCCGGGCAGAGAAAGTCATCATCTTGCTCATCGCATCCAAGCACCGACTCCATGATGGCGTCAGCTAGCTCATCAGACATTGAGGCTAAGGCGGGTGTCACCGCCAGAGACAACTTATCGATAATCTCTTTTATCAGTTCGTCGCGTTCCTGGGCATGAATCGTCACTCCTGCGACAAGCTTGTCCAGTAGTCTTGCGCTGGTCAAAAGAAGAATGCCTTCCTCCTGACTCAGCACCAGAGAAAACCTATCATCCTTAGACATAGACGGTCCCTCATACCCTGGTTATTTCTTCTAGCATACGCCGTGGGCGCGAATCTGGCATGCCCTGAGGGAGCGCCAGCACGAAAATTTGTTAAAAGGCAGGCGAGTCCTGCGCTGGGAGCTAAATTCCGGGGTTGAGGCGTTACATCCTTTCCGGAGCGGTCACCCCTATTATTCCCAAAACATTCGCCAAAACTTGCTTTGTAGCCAGAACAATACCCAGGCGTGCCTTAGTTTCGGCGGGGTCTTCGGTGATTACACGAGAAATTTCGTAATATTTTTGGAACGCCGTAGCCACGTCAAAGGCATAGCGGGCAAGCCTTCCTGGCTGCCTCAGTAGAGCTGATTCTTGCACTTCATTGGGGAAGGATTGCAAAATCATGACCAGGGCTTTCTGGTGGATAAATATTGTTTGGTCGTGGTCAAAGCCCGCGGTAAAGACATCCGCTGAGTCTTTGTAATCATGCTGATATTGTTGCCAATTTTCCGCTGATATGACGGGATTCTCCATCACTGTCGGCGTTTCCGACTGAGTATTGGCATACGGTTCCAGCGCACGGCGCAAAACGGCGCAGCAGCGGGCATGGGCGTACTGAATGTAGAAAGCCGGATTTTCCTTGCTTGTCTGTTTGGCCAACTCCAGATCAAAATTAATTGGATTTTGCGGATTAGACTCTGCCAGGTAATAGCGCACCGCGTCGGCGCCAACCTCTTCCATAACCTCCGATAAAGTGACAACAGTGCCTGCTCTTTTGGACATGCGCACCATCTGTCCATCGCGGGAGAGGTTGACTATTTGAGTCAAAATTATCTCCATCATGTCGGGATCTTTTCCCAGAGCCCTGACAGCGGCGCGCAGACCAGCTACCTGCCCATGGTGGTCGGCGCCCCAGATTGTGACATAGGTGTCGTGCCCGCGGCTGTATTTGTCCAGGTGGTAGGCGGCATCGGCTGCCAGATAGGTGGTGTTGCCGGCTGACTTGCGCAGCACCCGGTCGCGCTCATCGCCCAGCTCCTTGGCTTTGAGCCAGAGAGCCCCCTCTGCTTCATAGCTGAATCCACCCTCCAGATAAATGTCCAAAACCTCCTGCACTTTGGTTTCATGCAGTGAGCTTTCGGCAAACCAACGATCGAAGTGAACGCCCAGCTTTTCGAGCAGCTGTTTTTGATCCTCCAGAATCACAGTTTTTGTTTCTTGCGCAACCCTCTCCATTGCTTCCTCAGCAGGAAGAGAGAGAAATTCATCTTTGTGTTTGGCGATCACTTGATCGACAAAATGCGCGATCGAGTCTTGTGGATAGCCATCTTCCGGATAAGCGATGTCAGCACGGCCGCACTTCGTCTGATAAAGTGCCCAGGCTCCGTAGCCGAGTTTGTTGATTTGCTCGCCTGTATCGTTGAGGTAAAACTCTTGTTCAACCTGATAGCCGGCGAATTTGAAAAGATTAGCCAGACAGCTGCCGAAAACGGCATTCCTGCCGTGTCCGATATGCAATTCGCCAGTCGGGTTGGCAGAGACATACTCAAGCAAAATCCGTTTGTTGGCGCCAATGGTTGCCCGGCCAAAACTTTCACCTTCCCGGATGATCTCCTGTAAGGCTGAGCTGAGCCAGGCTTTGCCAAGTTGAAAGTTGATAAAACCAGGCGCTGCTACTTGAAATCGTGAAATAGCGTCCTTTTCCAGATGGGAGTTGTTTTTGATATATTCGCAAATTGCCTCTGCCAGCTTGAGCGGCGATGTTTTAGCGTGTGACGCCAGTTTCAAGGCGACGCCGCAAGCCAGGTCGCCGTGCTCAGGCAGTCGCGGGCGCTCAATTAAGACCGGCACGGGGCTGCCCGTAACGCTTCCCAGCTTTCCGTCTCGGGCGGCGTCAAGGACCGATTGCTCGACAATCTGCTTCAATTTGTCTTCGATCATTACAAATAGGACCCCTTTGCGACATCACCGCAGGTAGCTCGCAACCAGGGCAGCCGCATGCTGCTCGGCATTATTTTCGCGCCCGTTTGTAAACGTTCGGCGAGCGTGGCACCTGCAAGACCAAATGATATTACAACTTGGGTATATTCTTCAGGTGTAAATAACGTTCGTTAACTTGAGTTTGTCTTCATCAGGTGCCACTATATATGATGCGAACGAGGATGGTAATGCGAAAAAGTCTGTTTCTTTCATTCAGCGTGTCGATACTTTTGACCGGGCAGCTGCCATGTATTGCTGCTGCATCTGACACTAAGGCCGATGGCACCTACACCAATAAGGGTCTGGTGCAGAGCGCTGTGGAAGCAGCTTTGGATGACAATCGCGACAAACTGAACAGAATTTATGAATACAATGTGTTGAATGAGATCACCGCTAACGATATCGCCGGTGGTTTGGTTGAAGATATGCTCAAGAAGGCCAACGCTGCTGCATTGGAGTTGGGCAAGAAGAAATCTTACTCGCAAGCAGCCAAGCGCCTGGAGAATGCCTTTGATCTGTCTGAATACCTGGTTGGCGAAGGGCGCAAGAAGAAACTAACTGAGCGCACTCCAGATGGTTGGCTGCAGTCCTGGACTGAAGCCAAGATCTCTGCCTCAGTTTACATTCAAGCGCTAAACGATTATGGATATTTTTTGCAGAAGAACGATCAGAATTACGAGGCTACGCATATTCTTCAGGCGGTCGTGAATCATGCTCCCCAGCGTGAGGTCGCATATTTGAACCTGGCCGATTCGCTTATGCAGATCGGGCGCAAAGATGAAGCCGCTCCATATTTTGCCAAGTACAAAGAGCTGATGCAGGCGGAGAACAAAGCCAGCGCCATTCCCAAACATGTAGAAGCGGTGCTCAGCCTTCATCCCAGCATTCGGCCGAAGACCGGTGGCACTGAGACAAAAGCTCCTGACGTTGGGCAAATTGATTTTGGACCCTGGATGGCAGAAATTCAAAGACGAATCAAATCTAACTGGACTCCGCCCAAATTGTCAGTGAGCAAGGCTGCTGCCTTTGATTTTGATGTTTCCAAAGCCGGAGAAATTTCCAATATAGAAACCGCCGACGGTGGCGATGAGGCATACAACAAGGCTTCTCTGGCTGCCTTGAAGGCATCCACTCTGCCACCGCTGCCGGTGCATGCTCCAGAGACGATTCGGATCAGATTCAATTTTGACTACAACGTTTTTGAGAGTTCGGACAGCAAGAAAATCAAGGAATGGGAAGATCGGGTGAGCAAAGCGGACACGGCCGACAATCACGCAGGATTGGCTCAAGCATTTGAAGAGGCTGGAAATTATTCGCGCGCTCATGCTGAATTTGCCAAGGCGATTGAGCTCGCTCCAAGCAACAGTTATTTCAAAACACTGTCTGACGAGTGCGACAAGCAGTTGTCTTCGATGGAGAAAATGTCTTCAACCTACGGCAAACAATCCAACAAAACAAGCAAGGCGACGTTGCCTCAGATTTTGTTGAACAATGAGGGCGTTGTGGCCCTGCAAAAATTGAGTTTCGACACGGCAATTGAGAAATTCAACCAGGCTTTGATGCTGCAACCTGGTTACAAATTGGCCAGAGAAAACTTAGGTATAGCTTTCAATAACCGGGGCTTATCGGAGCGCAAGGATTATCAGGCTGCCCTGAAAGACTTCCACCGTGCGGTTCTAATAAACCCTGACGACGCCACGGTGGAGAAGAACGTGGAAATGATTCTGGCATCCAAAGGAATATCGTCAAACAATTTTGACGCCTTGAAAGAAAAGGCCGATGAAGCCTTTAATAAAAAGGATTATGTTGGTGCGCTGGTTGAGTATCGCCGGGCGCTTAAGATAAAGGATGATATGAATGCCCAGGCGCGCATCGCCGAGATAATCAAACTGGTGCTGGCGCCGGGGGCAAAATTCTCCGATTTCAGCGGCGCGAATTAGACCCGTCGGCATGCGAACCATAGTCAAGAGCGAACATAGTCAGGAGTAATTGTCTCTTTTATTGCAGTGAAGGTGCGTTTTCCTGCAATACAAGAGACATGTCCTTTTTATTGCAGAATTGGAGCAACTTTTTGCAATAAAAGAGACAATTTTGGTCCTCTCACATGCTTAGCGAGCTCCCGCTGACGCCAGTTCCTTTGGCGTTGAACTGCCCAGGGTTACGCAGCACCAAACGGCAAATGACAGCTCGATCATATTTCCATTTGCCTCATAGGCCGGCCCCAGCACCGCATGCGGTGGCAGTCGGTATAGCCAGTCGCGTTCAAAGCGGCTCAAGACTTCTATAAATCCCTCATTTTGCAGCGCTTCGGTCACGAATACGCAGCGACGAGGACCGCCCTGTTCAAGCATCATAGCTATGCAGGCGGCTCGTTTGTTTTGCATGGTGTTGGTGCTATCAATAATCCGCTTTTCGACAAAGTGGGAGTTGCCGACAAGGGCATAATTGCGTCCCGGCCACGCGTCTGCCAATTTATATGGGGTGAGATTGATTCGCGGCAATTGCGCCTTTTGTTGCCCGGTGTCGTCGTGCCGCCTTTGCGGGTGCGATTGCGATTCGTTCTGAGCACTCCGCCGCATCTTGGTCATCAATTTGTTAACATCGTCGGATCTGAGCATGACGGAGTCCTCCTTAGAGGGAGTAATTTGGCTTGATCTGATAATCTGCTGTCTCTAACTTGCCCGCGAGATTTTGCCGGTAAACTTACTGAGCAAGTATTTCGAGCGCTCCAAGACGCCCTGTTTACGCAGATTGTGAAGAGCGAGGGTAGCCCAGTCAGACTCCGCGATCAGGTTAAATCTGGAAGGACGAGATTGGCGGGTTGTTGCATTCTCCACTTTGAATGTGATATACATATGTATGGTATAAGGCAAAAACTAAGTCTAGTCTCACAGACATCCACGTTCATCCGGCCTGCACTATTCGTTGTTGGTCAGGCTTGGATGAACCGATCCTGATATGCGCTGTCAGGCATCATGCATGAGTCATGTTTTCCGAACATGCGGTAACGATTTTTGGCGAGCAGATCGTATCCAAAATCGGTGAGTGGTCTGGGAATAATTTTGAACGCTGATAAAAGCTTCAATGGTGCTTTTAGCTGCGATACGACATGAAAGGCACCTGCAGACTTGTTCAAAACGTGTTCCGATGAGGTTCCGTAATCCACGACCGCATAGAACGAATCGAGATCGTTGGGATCCAACTTGTATTTCGCGAGGATGGCGCGACCGAAATCGCTCTGCAACGAGGCAAAACGAAACCGGCCTTGCGGATCTCGGGGCAATACGAACTGCACGAGCCAGTTGCACATCGCGCAAACTCCGTCGTAAAGTAAAACATCTTGCCCGCTCATTTAGTGCTTCCTGTCTCCGAGTTGTCGTTCCCGAGCTTTCGTTCTCCCTTCCAAGACTATTATTCGCCTTCGACGCGTTAGTCCGTTGTTGGAAGCAGGTAAATTAACTATTCCAGGGGTATTTCCTGTTGCCCGCCTGTTTGGCTCTCGGATAGACTGGAGAACAGGCACTGGAGGATTGTGATGTTGCTGCGTGCTTTGGCTGCGTTAATAGTTTCTTTGGCGCTGATCACCATATCTAGTGCACTTGGGAAAGAGGCCGTGCGCCCATGCATCGCGCGCCCCTGCCGTGCACAACCGACCGATCCCCTTGAGCGGGCTGATTGCCTGGTGCGATTGGGGAAATACAGGGAAGCTCTCGATCTTTGCAATCAATCGTCTGGCACAACTAAGGACCTAGATCTGTACCACCTCCATCTGGTGCGTTCCAATGCTTACAGCTATTTGGGCGAGAATGACAAGGCTGTAGCTGAGGCTACCAGGGCGATTGAACTCGAACCTGGAGAAGTCGATGCGTATGTGTGCCGCTCAGATTCTTACAACCATCTGGGTGAACCTGGCAAAGCACTGGCTGACTGCAACAAGGGCTTGGAGCTTGATACCCAAGATGGCGCCCTGTATTGCAATCGCGGCGAGGCGCAGATTCTTTTGCGCAAATACTTTGCTGCTATTAAGGATCTGAACCTTGCCACTGAGCTGATTCCCTCACATGGCGAGGCCTACTACTTCCGAGGTCTGGCCTACGAGAAGTTGAGGAATAAGACTGCGGCTGCGGCTGACAAAGCCAAATCCATTCAATTAGGCCACCACCCGGGTTCGTCGGCGTTGATCTACAACAACATGATCACTAGACAGTAAACCAGTTTAGCTGCTGCGGAGGTTCGATATGCTGCTACGTTCATTTGCTCCATTCATAACTTTAGTGGCGCTGGTCTGCACCATATCTGGTGCATCTGGACAACAAAGCATCGCTGCCCGATCCATCGCGCGCCCATGCCGCCCAACGACATCTACTGTGCATGACGCTGCGCAACTAGTGATCCAGGGTAGATACAACGAAGCTGTTGACCTGTGCGATAAGCTGGTCGGCACTTCCCAGGATTCGTACAATCTGTATGTAGTGCGGTCAAATGCTTACAGTTACCTGGGACGCAACGACAAAGCTGTGGACGAATGCACAAAAGCTATTGCTATAAATCAGAACTATGTTGAGGCTTACGTATCACGATCAGATTGTTATAACTTGCTGGGACAACCGGCTAAAGCACTTGCTGACTGCAACAAGGGATTGCAGCTAGATCCGACTCATGCTTCGTTCTACTGCAATCGTGGCGAAGCAGAGCTGAAGTTGTCGAATTACTCAGCCGCCATAAGTGATCTAAACAAAGCTATTGATCTGATTCCTTCACTGGGAGAGGGATATTACTTTCGTGGATTAGCAAATGAGAAAATCGGCAGTAGAAACGCCGCAGCAAATGACAAAGCAAAGTCAGAGCAATTGGGCTTTCACCCGGGATGGTCTTCAATCAGCGATGGACTTCACGTGATCAGGCAGTAAGCGGAAGCCTAATCAAAGATGACTTTGAAAGTATTGATCAGCCCTTGCGCCTTTAAAGGTACATTGTCGGCCTGCGCCCTGGCCGGCGCGTTTTCGGCGGGGGTGGCTGATTTCGACCCGGGCGCTTCAATTGAGGTCGTACCGATTGCAGACGGCGGTGACGGAACCATAGAATCAATTGCCACTGCTATTGGTGGGGTCATGCATGATGTCGAGGCGCTCGGGCCCGTCGACAATCAGGTAAGAGCTAGATGGCTTGAGTTCGATGGCACTGCCGTGGCGGAGCTAGCTTGCGTTTCTGGACTCGCACTTTTGCCCGAAGGTAAGCTGCGTCCATTGGAATCGCACACCTTTGGGCTCGGTCAAGTGATTGCAGATTGCCTGAAGATTCAGCCCCGGCGCCTTTTTGTTTGTGTCGGTGGGAGCGCCTCTACAGATGGTGGCGCCGGTGCCCTCGCTGCCTTGGGAGCCAAGTTTATGGACTCTGAAAGAGAGCTTATCGGGTTGGGAAACCAGGCGCTTTCCTCTCTGGTTTTCTGTGATTTGCAAAATATGCGGCGCATTACAGCTGAGATTAAAGTGGCTGTCGATGTCACGAATCCGCTTTTGGGCTTGGATGGAGCAGCCAGAATCTTTGGCCCGCAAAAAGGTGGCGGACCCAAGGATATAGAGATCATGGAGAATAATCTGCGACGGTTTGCCGATGTGCTTGAAAGTGTCTGTGGCAGGCGGGTGAAGGAGTGTGCCGGTGCCGGTGCCGCCGGTGGCACCGCATTTGGTATTGCCACCGCATTCGGCGCGGAAATGATTTCAGGCTTTCAATGGTTGTCGCAGATTGTGGACCTGGAGCGAAGAGTAATTAATGCTGATCTGGTGTTGACAGGAGAAGGGCGTCTGGATTCGCAATCCATCGCAGGAAAGGCGATCGGCGAGCTGGCTAAAGTGTGTCATAAACTTGCCAAGCCACTTTGGGCGGTGCCAGCTCTGGCGCAGGACAATGTTGATTGGACAGTGCACCATCTGGCGCAAGTGGTGCCGGTTTCAGTTGACGGATCGATCGCCGATGTTGTCGCAGTGCGAGCTGCGGTCCGTAAGGCGTTGACTCAGTATTGGCGCAGTTAACTTAGGCTACTTGGTTATGATGATCTCGACGCGCCGATTTTTCTGCCGCCCGACCGGATCGTCTGATCCATTCGGTTTCTTGTTGGGCGCCACGGGATTCTTCGGACCGAAACCTTGGGTTGTGAATTGCACGCGCCTCAACCCTTCTTTGTTGATGAACCAGTCTTTGACAGAATTTGCCCGTCGCTCCGAGAGCTTTTGATTATACGAGTCCGAGCCTTTAGCATCTGTGTATCCTTCGATACGGACAACACCTTTTGCTTTTGCTCCTATTATTCCTGCCGCCTTATGCAGTGTTTGACGGGCTTTCGGTAACAGAGTCGACTTATCAAAATCGAATAAAACATCGGCAGCGAGGTCTATACGAATTTCCAGGGCAGTCTCTTTTACGGCAATATCCGCGACCTTACCCCCTACACCTGCGACTTTGCCCCCTACACCTGCGACTTTGCCCCCTACACCTGCGACCTGACCACCCACCCCATCCACCTGACCACCCACAGAGGCAACCTTACTTTCAATATTTTCGACCTTTCCACCCACATCTTCGATCCGAAATACCAAATCCAGGACCTTCGTTACGTAGCCTTTCGCTGCTTTGGCAGTTGTGTCTTGCGATACTGCCGCAGGTGCGAAGAGGCACAGGGCAAGGAACCCTAACGCCCATTTGCGCCAGTCGAGTGGCGAGACTACCAGTTCGATTCTCATCAACATACCTTCAGGCGACTTGAGCTGGAGCACTAGCTCAAGGGTACTTTGGTCATCGGTTCGAAATGCGGAATCATGACCGTAATCTGCTGCACAGTTGCCGGCGGTGCAGGATACGAGGCCCAAAATTGAGATCGAGTATGTGCCTTAACATTTTCTATGGCTATGCTGCAAACGGGTGTGTCTTCTGTGTCACGCACAATAAAGTACTTTTTCTTCCCGGCCTCATCTAGCAATGTGATCCCCGCCACTGATGCGTATTCGTTGCCGTGTCGATTGGTTCCGATATAGCCGTCGGTGAGAGTGAGGTCTTGGTCGGAATCGTTAATTACTGCGAACTTTAGCTTCACCAGATTGTCGCTCGAATGCTTTAATTCAATCACTTCTGCTCGTATGCCAGATTTTTCGCAGTCTGCGCTACCAAGAGCTTTAGACGCTCCCCCAGGCGCGGACACAGCTGGAGTCGAGGTTGTTGCCGGTGGAGTCGTTGCAGTCGCAACTGGAGTAGTTGTTGCTGCTGGAGCGGTGGTTGCTGCTGGAGTAGCTGTTGTTGCTGCCGGAGCGGTTGTGGCCGTTGTTGTCACAGCCGGAGTTGTTGCAGCCGCTGGTGTCGTTGTCGCAGCCGCGTGCTGCAAATCGGCTGGTGCATAAGACTGTGTGGTAGTTGTTGTCGTCGTGGTCTGGCTGGACGGGGCTGCGCCTTTCTCATTTGAACAACCGCCTATACCGACCGCCATCAAACACATTGTCAGAAGAGCATATGTTTTTGGTTTCTTCATTGACTCAACATCCTCAAGACGGCTTTAT
>Ga0182024_10015441_pt1 | contig 14625 bp, 18 predicted proteins | sample P32metaG_FD_120480 | JGI IMG/M metagenome (GOLD analysis project Ga0182024, IMG submission 120480) | Permafrost microbial communities from Stordalen Mire, Sweden - P3-2 metaG (Illumina Assembly) | ecosystem: Environmental > Terrestrial > Soil > Wetlands > Permafrost | place: Sweden: Stordalen... | reverse complement strand
GGCTTCCATCCCGGCTTTGGCATTACCCACACCCTGCCTCGCGTGGTCGGCTTGCAGCGCGCCCAACTGATGTGCCTCACCGGCCGGCGGATCAAGGCCGAAGAGGCCCTGGTCTGGGGCCTGGTGGACCAGCTGGTCCCATTGGAGACCTTGCCCGGCGCGGCTCTGGCCCTCGCCCGCGAGATTGCCGAGAACGCCCCCCTGGCGGTGGAGTCCACCCGGGCCACGCTGCGCGCCGGCCTCGCGGTCGCGGTCAAGACTCAGACCGATCACGAACTCATCGAACAGACCCGCCTGCGCGCCACCGCCGATTTCGGCGAAGGGGTGCGGTCGGTCAATGAGCGCCGGCCGGGCGTTTTCGTGGGGGCGTAGCGTCCAGAAAGGCGGTCACGAGGGCGCTGGCCGCTGCGCACTAAGTAGGATAAAATGCGCGCCTGTCGAAGGAGGCTTCCATGTCCGCGGTTGAGCGTCTGAGCATCACCTTGCCGGCCGAAATGGCCTCGACCCTGCGGCGGACCATCGAGGGTGGGCAATACGCATCGACCAGCGAAATCATCCGCGAAGCGCTGCGTGAATGGACGCGCAAGCGCGACGAAGAGCTTGGCGATCTCGAAGCCCTGCGCCGGGCGGTCAGGATCGGCGATGAGAGCGGCCCTGGCATTCCATCCGAGGAGGTTTTCGCCGAACTGCGCCAGATGATCGCCAAACGGCGCGCCTCGGCTGGATGAAACGGCTCGTCTTCACGCCGGCGGCGCGGGACGATCTCATGGCTATCGGCCTCTACATCGCCGACGACGATCCTGAGCGAGCCATGAGCTTCGTCGCCGAGTTGGAAGCCAAGGCCCGCCAGACAGCCGAACGGCCGCGCAGCTTTCCGGCCCGCGACGACATCAGCCCCGGTCTCAGGGCCGCCGTTCATGGCCGGTATCTGCTGCTTTTTCGGGAACTGAACGACGCTTTGCGGATCGTGCGCGTCGTCCACGGGGCGCGTGACCTTCCACGCATATTCCACCCATGAACGCGATGGCCCCGAGCGCTCCGAACCAGTGAGCCTCGCTGAGATCGAGCCGGTGAGAATTTAGGCCCGGGTGTGATAATCCTCGGGCGCTGAAGACGATGGGCGCCACGACGGGCGCCGCAAGACGAGGCGGCAACCGCATGACCAAACTCAATCGTGACGGCGTCGATCTCCATTACGAGGTCCACGGCGCCGGCCCCGCGCTCCTGCTCAGCCACGGCTATTCGGCCACATCGCAGATGTGGCGCGGCCAGATCGAGGCCCTTTCCAGGGACCACAAGCTGATCGTCTGGGACATGCGCGGCCATGGCCAGTCCGACTATCCGGAAGATCCCAGCGCCTACAGCGAGGCGGCCACCGTGGCGGACATGGCCGCCTTGCTCGACGCGGCTGGCGAGGAGAGCGCCATCGTCGGGGGCCTGTCGCTGGGCGGCTATATGAGCCTGGCCTTCCACCTCGCCCATCCGCGGCGGGCCCGCGCCCTGCTGATCGTCGACACCGGTCCCGGCTACCGCAAGGACGAGGCGCGGGAGGTCTGGAACCACAACGCCCTGCGCACCGCCGAGCGCTGGGAGCGAGACGGCCTGGCTCGGTTGGCCAAGGGGGGCGCGGAGACGCGGACCAGCACCCACCGCTCCGCCGACGGCCTTGCCCTGGCGGCGCGCGGCATGCTCACCCAGAAGGACGCCGGGGTGATCGACAGCCTGCCGACCATCGCGGTTCCCACCCTGGTGGTGGTGGGCGCCGATGACGCCCCGTTCCTGGCAGCCAGCGACTACATGGCCGCCAAGATCCCGGGGGCGCGAAAGGTGGTCATTCCAGGCGCCGGCCACGCCGCCAACATCGACCAGCCCGAGGCCTTCAACGCCGCCGTCCTGGGATTCCTGGCGGGCGCCCACCTCGATCGGCCCGGGGCCTGACCGTGGCGGGGCGTCTGGCGGGCAAGAGCGCCGTGGTGGTCGGCGCCGGTCAGACGCCGGGCGAGACTATCGGCAACGGGCGCGCGACGGCCATCCTCTTCGCCCGCGAGGGGGCTCACGTTCTCTGCGTCGACCGCGACCTGGCCTCGGCCGAAGAGACCCGCGCCATGATCGCCGAGGAGGGCGGCCTCGCCTCGCCGTTCCGCGCCGACATCACCCGCGAGGCGGACTGCGCGGCGCTGGTGGCGGAGGCCGGCGCGCGGCTGGGCAGACTCGATATCCTGCACAACAATGTCGGGATCGGGGCCGGCGACGCCTCGGTCACCCGGCTCGAGGAAGCCGATTGGGAGCGCATCCTGGCCGTGAACCTCAAGGGCATGTGGCTGACCGTAAAGCATGCCCTGCCGGTGATGCGCGCCCAGGGCGGTGGGGCCATCGTCAACATCTCGTCCCTGGCGGCCGTCGCGCCGGCCAACATCATCGCCTACGAGGTCTCCAAGGCCGGGGTGAACAAGCTCACCACCTCCACCGCGGCCCTCAACGCCCGCCACAACGTGCGCTGCAACGCCATCATGCCGGGGCTGATGGATACGCCCATGGCCATCGAGGCCATCGCCAGGGCGCGCGGCGAGAGCGTCCAGGCCGTCCGCGCCGCCCGCGACGCCCGCGTCCCCCTCGGCGGCAAGATGGGCACGGCCTGGGATGTCGCCCACGCCGCGCTGTTCCTGGCCTCCGACGAAGCGAAGTTCATCACCGGCGTGGTGCTGGCCGTGGATGGCGGGGCGTCGGTAAGGTTCGGGTGAACTGTGCTCCCCTGCCAGGATGGACGGCCCACTCGTAGCGCGGGGTTTGTCGGTCCGCGCTTTTCCATCACCGGCAAGTGCGGGCAGGATGCCCGCGCTACAATATGCTGCAACCCGCGACGGAGGCGCCCTCGTGTGATATTTCGCCCTTACGGCGCCCAGAGTATCCGCACCGGCGTTTCGTCCTGCCGCAGGACGGCGGCCACCGGCGGGGCGTAGGCCCCATCGGCGGAGACGCGTTCGACGACGCCGCGCTTTTCCTCGCCGGTGATCAAGAGGACGATGAGGCCGCTGTTGAGGAAGGCGCGCAGGGTCAGGCTGATTCTGGGCAGGAACGGCTTTTCTCCCGACATGTCGACGCCGACGCAGAACGCCTCGCCGCGCGGATCGAGCGCCTCGGCGAGGCCCGGCGCGCCGGGAAAGAGCGATCCGATGTGACCGTCGGTCCCCATGCCCAGCAGCACGGCGTCGAAGAACTCCAGGCGGCGCAAGGCTTGGTCGGCCGTGGCGGCGTCTTGGCTCGGCGAGGCCCCGTTCGCCTTGAGGGGCAGGAAGTGCGCCGCCGCCGCCGGGCCGACCAGCAGACGTTCGCGGATCAATCGCTCGTTGCTATCGGGCGAGGCGGCGTCCACCCATCGCTCGTCGGTCAGGGTGATGGTCACCCGGCCCCAATCGAGGGCGGCCTTGGAAAGGCGGTCGTAGGTGGGTCCAGGCGTCGTGCCGCCGGTGGCGACGAAGCTCGGCCGGTGCGCCTCGCGCAGAGCGCCGGCGACGACCTTGGCCGCGGCGTCGGCCATGGCGTCATGGTCGGCGAAGGCCTCGATCCGGTTCACCGGGGCTTTGTTCGTCGGGCGCCTATTCATCGAGCCACGTCCGTTCGGACCGTTCCAGAAGGGCGAAGGCGCCGGTGGGGCCCCAGCTTCCAGCAGCATAGGGCCGGGGCGGCGCCGCGAGGTCGGCCCAGGCGTCGGCCACGCCGTCGATCCAGGTCCAGGCCAGCTCCACCTCGTCGCGGCGCACGAAGAGGGCCGGCCGGTCGGCCATCACGTCGAGCAGCAGCCGCTCGTAGGCGATGCGCCGGCGCCCGGCGCCGTCCAGGTTGAGGCTGAGCGGCAGGGCCTGCAGGCGTGTCTCGGCCACGCCCGGGCGGCGGTTCATCAGAAGCAGGGAGATGTCCTCGTCGGGCTGCAGGTCGATGACCAGGCGGTTGGCGATCAGATCCTCGCGAGCCCGAGGCCCGAAGATCGAGTGCGGCAGGGACTTGAACTGGATGACGATCTGGGTGCGCCGCTCCGGCAGGCGCTTGCCGGTGCGCAGGAAGAAGGGTGTGCCCGCCCACCGCCAGTTGTCGATATCGGCGCGCAAAGCGACGAAGGTCTCCGTCGCGCTCGGACGGCCGGTTTCCTCCGTGTAAGCCGGAACGGATTTGCCCCCCACCACGCCGTCGCGGTATTGCCCCCGGACGCTGGCCTCGTGGGCGCTGGCGCGGGTGAACGGGCGCAGGGACTTGAGCACCTTGACCTTCTCGTCGCGCACCGAGTCTGCCCCCGAATCGGCCGGCGGCTCCATGGCCACCAGGCACAACAGCTGGAGCATGTGGTTCTGCACCATGTCCCGAAGGGCGCCGTATTCGTCGTAATAGCCCCAGCGCTCGCCCACCCCGTCGGTCTCGGCGATGGTGATCTGGACGTGGTCGATGGCCAGATTGTTCCACAGTGGCTCGAAGAGGGTGTTGGCGAAGCGAAGCGCGATGAGGTTCTGGACCGTCTCCTTGCCCAGGTAATGGTCGGCGCGGAACACCCGCCGCTCGTCGAACGCCTTGGCCACCTCGGCGTTGATGGCCCGCGCGCTGGCGAGGTCATGGCCGATGGGCTTTTCCAGCACGATCCGGCAGTCGCCGCAGGCCAGGCCGCTCTGGTCCAGCGCCGCGCAGGCCGCGCCATAGAGGCTCGGCGAGAGGGCGAGATAATAGACGGTGGAGGCGCCGCCGAGCTTGGCCGCCAGGCTCTCGAGCCCCTCGGGTTTGGTGACGTCGGCCGGGCAATAGTCGAGCCGGGCCGCGAAGCGCGACCATGCCGTGTCGTCCAGCCCCTCCGGCCGGCCAAGAAGCGTCTGGCGGATTCGCTCGACATAGGCGCCCTGGTCCATGTCCGCCCGCGCCGATCCGATCACCTTCACATTCGCGGGCAGAAGGCCGTCGAGGTCCAGGAAATAAAGCGATGGAAGCAGCATGCGCGCCGCCAGGTCGCCGGTCGCGCCGAAAATCACCAGCCGTTCGATCTGGGTTTCGATGTGGGCCATGGGTGAGGGAACGCATGACGGGGCGCGAACGGTTCGTCCAGGGTTTTCAACCCTCGGCCTTTCCCTGTTCCATTCCTCGCCCCCGCGTTTGTTTGCGGGGCAGAGGGTTTGGAAGCCGCAAGCGCGGCGAGCGCTGAAGACCATTTGCGCGATGGCCGGTTGAAAAAGGGCGAGACGCATTCTAAGCGAACCTTGAAGTGGCGGGGCGCGCGGCGGCGGTCGGCGCGCGGTTGGCCCGCGAGAAGGAAAATAAGAGGGGTGAGCTGAAGGTGGCCGAGAGCCTGGCGCAGACCGCTTCCGATCCGAGCCTGGGCGCGCCGGATCCCAGCCGGCGCGATTTCATCAACATCGTCGCGGTCAGCGCGGCGGTGGGCGGCGCGGCGGTGGTGGCCTGGCCGCTGATCGACCAGATGAACCCGGCCGCCGACACCCTGGCCCTGGCCTCGCTGGAGTTCGACCTCTCCAAGGTGGCGCTGGGCCAGGAGGTGACCATCGCCTGGCGCAAGCAGCCGGTGTTCATCCGCCACCGCACGCCCAAGGAGATCGCCGCCGCGGTGGCCGACGACCACGCCCCGATGAAGGATCCGGCCACCGACGCCTCGCGGACCAAACCCGGCCACCAGCAATGGCTGATCGTTCTGGCCAGCTGCACCCATCTGGGCTGCGTGCCGACCTTCGCCCAGGGCCAGTACGGCGGCTGGCTCTGCCCGTGCCACGGTTCGGTCTACGACACCTCCGCGCGCATCCGCAAAGGCCCCGCTCCGAAGAACCTTTTCCTCTTCGACTACAAGTTCCTCGGCGACACCAAAGTTAAGCTCGGATAGGCCTTAAGCGATGAGCGGACCTTCGACCTACGAGCCGAAATGGGCCATCGAGCGCTGGCTCGACGCCCGCCTGCCGATCGTTAGATTCAGCGCCGACCTGATGAGCTTTCCGACCCCGCGCAACCTCAACTATTGGTGGACTTTCGGCGGCATCCTCGCCTTTTGCCTGGCCGTGCAGATCGTCACCGGCATCGTTCTGGCCATGCACTACGACGCCAGCGCCGCTGGGGCCTTCAGAAGCGTCGAACAGCACATCATGCGCGATGTGAACTACGGCTGGCTGATCCGCGGCCTGCACGCCACCGGCGCCTCGATGTTCTTCCTGGCGGTCTATATCCACATCCTGCGGGGCATCTACTACGGCTCCTTCAAGGCGCCGCGCGAGGTGCTCTGGCTGCTGGGCTGCGTCATCTATGTGCTGATGATGGCCACGGCCTTCATGGGTTACGTCCTGCCGTGGGGCCAGATGAGCTTCTGGGGCGCCAAGGTGATCACCAACCTCCTAGGCGCCTTCCCCCTGGTCGGCAAGACGATCACCACCCTGCTTTGGGGCGGCTATTCGGTGGACGAACCGACCCTCAACCGTTTCTTCTCCCTGCACTATCTGCTGCCGTTCGTGATCGCCGCGGTGGTCGCCCTGCACATCTGGGCCCTGCATGTCCCGGGCAACAACAATCCCACCGGGGTCAACGTGAAGGCCAAGACCGACACGGTGGCCTTCCATCCCTACTACACGGTCAAGGACGGCTTCGCGATTTCGGTTTTCCTGATCCTTTTCGCGGTCTTCGTCTTCTATCTGCCCGAGGCGCTGAGCAAGGCCGATAACGCCATTCCGGCCAATCCCCTGCAGACCCCGCCCCACATCGTCCCCGAATGGTATCTGCTGCCCTTCTACGCCATTCTGCGCGCCATCCCCGACAAGCTGATGGGCGTCCTGGCCCTGGGCGGCGCCGTCCTCATGCTGTTCATCCTGCCGTGGCTGGATAGGTCCAAGGTGCGCTCGATGCGCTACCGGCCCACGGCGAGGCTCTATTTCTTCATCTGGATCGTGGCTTGCCTGGCGCTCGGCTGGTGCGGTTCGCAGGAGCCGCAGGGTCAGGTCATACCAGGCATAGCGGGCCCCACATTGATCGACTACGACATCAACAGTGTGACCTGGCTGAGCCGCATCGCGGCGTTGTATTATTTCGCCTACTTCTTCCCCATTACTTTCTTCCTGGGGGTTTGGGAGAAACCCCTGCCGGTGCCCGATTCCATCTACACGCCAGTGCTGCCGCACCCGCCGACCGCCGCGATCGCGGAAAAGGGTTGAGCGAAGGATGGCGCGCAACCTCTCCATTCTCGCCCTCGCCCTCGGCGCGCTTTGCCTGGCCGGACCGGCCCTCGCCGACTCGAACGAGCTGGCCCCGCCCGACATCCACTGGAGTTTCGAAGGGCCGTTCGGCTCATACGATCAGGAGCAGCTGCAGCGCGGCTACAAGGTCTATCGCGAGGTCTGCGCCACCTGCCACTCCATGAACATGGTGGCCTTCCGCAACCTGGGCGATCCGGGCGGACCGTTCTGGGATCCCAAATACCCCAATCCCAACGACAACCCCGTGGTCAAGACCATCGCCGCCGACTATCAGGTCGCCGACATCGACCGCGACACCGGCGACGCCATCAAGCGGCCGGGGACCAGCGCCGACTACTTCCCCGCTCCGTTCGCCAACGAGCCGGCCGCCCGGGCCAGCAACAGCGGCGCCCTTCCCCCCGACATGTCGCTGCTCGCCAAGGCCCGCGAGGGCGGCGCGGCCTATATCTACGGCATTGTCACCGGCGACACGGCCGGCGCGCCGCACGGCCTCATCGTGCCGGTGGGGAAATACTACGACCCCTACATGGCCGGCGACATGAGCGCCTTTTGGAAGGGCGACCCGGCCAGGACGCCCATCGGCGGCTTCATCGCCATGCCCCCGCCTCTGATCGCGAATAAGGTCGCCTACGACGACGGCACGAAAGCCACGCTCAAGCAGGAAGCCAAGGACGTCGCCGCCTTCCTGCAATGGGCCGCCGATCCCAAGATGGAACAGCGCAAGCAGATGGGCCTGGGCGTGATGATCTTCCTCCTCCTGTTCAGCGCCATCCTCTACGCCAGCTACCGGAAAGTCTGGGAGAGCGTCGGGCATTAGGGGACGCCGGAGCACGGGGTTTGTCAGCCCGCTCGGTTCCAGATGCTTTCTTCCTCCCTCCCCTTCATGGGGAGGGACAGACGGCCAAGCCGTCAAGGTGGGGCTCTCACCGCGCGGCGAGCGTTGAGGGATCGCCAAACAAGAACCCCACCCGTCTCGCGCTACGCGCGATCCACCCTCCCCATGAAGGGGATGGAGGCAATAAAACGTTGCAAAATCGACGTCGAAATCTGCTCCGCCACCTAAACTTAGCGCCTCTGGCCTTGAAGCCCGCGCTCCGATGTCTCTACGGCGCTTGCCCGCTCGCCGGCCCTAGCTCCAGCCAGCCGCGCCTCACACTCAACCGCATGTGGAACCGCGACCATACGGCCGTGCCGATCGAACCGCTGAGGCCCGCCGGCGCGTCGGGAGCCAAGCCGGCTGGCGTCTGTTCGAACAAGCGGCCCGCGATCGCGATCGCGCGCAGGCGGACCAGGGGATCGGCGCCGGGATGTGGGACCCGCGACAGGGCTGCCCGGGCGATGCGGGTCGCGGCCGAGCCGGTGTCGATGGTGAAGGCGCCGGCGCGGCTGGTGACGCCGTCGGAAATGGCCGCGGCGACGGTCGGAACGCCGGCGATCGTTCCCACCTGGAGCCGGACACTGCCCGCGCGGGCGCCGCCAGGACGCCGGCTGAGCCGCACCTCGCACGGCGCGAAATCGATATCCGCCACGAAGGTGGCGAGCGCGTCGGCGCCCAGGACGCCGGCGATGTTGGTGGTAAAGCCCTTCGAGCGCGCGTCGAGGTCGGCGACCGTCATGGAAAAACCCCCGATCCGCTCGCCCGCCAGCGCGAGGTCGGCGCGCGCCTGGTACGCCCCGATCCCCTGACTCTGCGCCCGGGTCACGTGAAGCTGGCTCACCGGCGCCGAGAGATCGAGAATGAAGTCGCCGGCGATGTCGCCGAAAGCGGCCGGGACGACGAGGGCGCCGTTCTCGAACCAACAGCGCGTCTCGCCCGAACGCGCGCCGCCGGCGATCAGGCTCCCGGCGAGCAGGAGAGAGGCGACGCGGAGGCTGGCCGGCCATTTCACCGGAGCGACCATAGCCAAGTCGCGGCGCCTCGGCGATAAGGCCCGGCGGGATATCCTTAAGGCGCACGAAGGGCGAGGCATGGCGGCTTGGAAGCTGGGGGTGATCGGCGGCTCGGGCGTCTATGATATCGATGGCCTGAAGCGCGCCCGCTGGGTGAAGATCGACAGCCCGTTCGGGGCGCCGTCGGACGAGGTGCTCACCGGGAGCTTAAGCGGCCTCGATCTGGTCTTTCTGCCCCGCCACGGCCGCGGCCACCCCCTGCCGCCCACGGCGGTCAACGCGCGGGCCAATATCGACGCCCTCAAGCGCGGCGGATGCACCGATGTCGTCTCCATCTCGGCGGTGGGATCGCTGCGCGAATCCCTGGCCCCCGGCGATTTCGTCATCGTCGATCAGTACATCGACCGCACCTTCGCGCGTGAGAAAAGCTTCTTCGGCGCGGGCCTGGCCGCCCACGTCTCCATGGCCCATCCGGTCTGCCCCAGGCTCTCGGGCCTTGCGGCGGCGGCCGCCCGCGCGGCCGGCGCCAGGGTGGTGGAAGGCGGCTGCTATCTGGCCATGGAGGGTCCGCAATTCTCCACCCGGGCCGAGAGCGCCCTTTATCGCTCATGGGGCTGCGATGTCATCGGCATGACCAACATGCCCGAAGCCAAGCTCGCCCGCGAAGCCGAACTGCCCTACGCCTCGGTCGCCATGGTCACCGACTACGACTGCTGGCATGAGGATTTCGCCCACGTCGAGGTGACGCAAATCCTGGCCGTGCTCGCCGCCAACGCCGAGACGGCGCGCGCCCTTGTCGGCCATCTGGCCGCCGCGCTTCCCGCCGTCAGAGCGCCCTCGCCCATCGACACCTGCCTGGACGGCGCCCTCATCACCGCGCCGGCGGCGCGCGACGGCGCCATGGTCGCCAAGCTGTCCGCCGTGGCCGGCCGCGCCTTGAAGGGACCCGCCGCATGAAACTCGCCGACGCCATCCGCACCATTCCCGACTATCCCAAGCCCGGGATCCTCTACCGCGACATCACCACCCTCCTCGGCGACGCGCGCGCCTTTCGCCGGGCCGTCGACGAACTGGTTCAGCCGTTCGCCGGCATGAAGATCGACAAGGTGGCGGGGATCGAGGCGCGGGGCTTCATCCTGGGCGGCGCGGTCGCCCACCAGCTTTCGGCCGGCTTCGTCCCCGTGCGCAAGAAGGGCAAGCTACCGCATAAGACCTGGGCGGTGGAATACGCCCTGGAGTATGGCGTCGACACGATCGAGATGCATCTGGACGCCGTGCTGGAGGGCGAACGGGTGATGCTCGTCGACGACCTCATCGCCACCGGCGGCACCGCCCTGGCGGCCGTCGACCTCTTGTCGCGGGCCAAGGCGATGATCGTCGCCGCCGCCTTCGTGATCGATCTTCCTGACCTGGGCGGCGCCGAGCGTCTGCGCGCCGCCGGCGTAGCGGTCTCGAGCCTGGTGGCCTTCGAGGGGCACTAAATAGGGCGGCGCATGAACCCCGGCCTACCCTGGAAGACTTTTCGGCGCATGCAGGACAGCCTCGCGGCGGCGGCGGCGCTGATCTACGCCGCCGCGGTGGTCCACGCCTGGCGGGTGCTGCCGGGAACGGAGGCTCTGAAGGTCCAGCGGACCCTGTTCTTTCCGGGTGTCTCTCTCGCCTTCGCCTTCATCGCCGTCCTCGCCGTGCCGCCCCTGCGGGCCGCCATCTCGCGCCATCTTCTGGTCAGCTACCGCACCGGATTTGGCCAAAGCGTGATCTCGGTCATCGCCGGGGTCGGGGTGATCGTGCTCGCGGCGGGTCTGATCTTCTGGCAGATCGCCGCGGTGGCCCACGGCGGCCGCTACCCGGCCGGCGTCTTTTCAGGCTACGCAGCCGGCATCGGTCTGCTCCTGGCGCAGACCCTGATCGTCCGCCGCCTGGAAAAAGACCCCGCCCTCGAGCACGAGATCGAGGGGGAATAGAAATCCATCATTTTCAAAACTCCCCCCGGCCGCCGGCGTTGCGGGCGAAGATCTGCAGGGTTCTGAGGCGCGCGAGGGCGGCGGCGTCGGCCTGGTAGTCGGCCCGCTCGTCGGCGGCGAAACCGTGGCCGGCATCGTAGAGGTAGGCCGGGATGTCGGGGTGCGCCTCCCCGATCGCTTCGACGACGCTGGGCGGGATGCTGGCGTCGTGGCGGCCGAAATGCAGGATGATCGGGCAGCGAGGCGTCTCGGCGATTAGTTCGGGAATGCGCCGGCCATAGTAGCTCGAGACGGCCGCGACGCCGTCGCACCGGCAGGCGGCCAGCCACGCCGCCGTCCCGCCCCAGCAGTAGCCGACCACGAACACCGGCGGGGCGAGCGCCCCGACCGCCGCGGCGAGGTCGCCAGCGACGTGATCCCACGGCGTTTCTTCCGAATACCGCCGGCCGAGGGCCACGCCTTGTGCGTCCAGGCCCGCCTCGAAGCCGCGCTCCAGCCGCTCGAAGAGGGACGGCGCCAGGACCTCGTAGCCGTCGGCGGCGAAGGCGTCCGCCGCGCGGCGAATCTGAGCGGTGACCCCGAATACCTCCTGGATCACCACCAGCCCGCCGCGCCGCGCGTCCGGCGGTCGGGCCCGGTAGGCCCCAAGGCAAAAGCCGTCGCTCTGGCTCTCAAGCCTGATTGTCTCACCCACGCCTAGCCGCCGAACAGCTCGAGGGTGCGGCGGCGGGCGAGATCGGCGCTGGCCGGGGCGTGGCGCGCCGGATCCTCGTTGTTGAAGCCATGACCGGCGTCGTCATAAATGTAGACCGGCACTCCCGGATTGGCGCTCTCGACGGCGGCTTTGACCTCGTCGGCTGGAATGCCGGCGTCCAGGCGGCCGAGGTGAACGATGGTCGGGCATTGAGGCGTCAGCTCGGCGTTGGCCTTTACCAGGCTCCCGTAGTAGCTCGACGCGCCGGCCAGCCCCTCCAGCTTGCACGCCGCCAGCCAGGCGAGCGAGCCGCCGTAGCAGTAGCCGACGATGAACACCTTGCCGCGCGGGCTGAGATAGTCACGGCAAGCGGCGATGTCGCAAAGGGCCTGGTCCAGGGACGTCGCGCGGGCGTGGGCGATGCCGGCGGCCATGCCCGCCTGGTCGTGGCCGGCCAGAAACCCCGCCTCGCGCCTCTCGAAGAGCGCCGGCGCCACCGCTTCGAAACCCAGCGACGCCCAGCGATCGACATCGCGCCGGACGTGTTCGTCCAAGCCGAAGATTTCCTGCACGACGATCACTCCGCCCTTTCGCTCGGTAACCGGCGCGGCGTGATAGGCGGCGAAAGCGAAGCCGTCGGCCGCCGTGCTCTTGATCTTGATGGTCTCGCCCATGGCGCCGGCTTTCCTTCTTCTCGCCCGTCACACGTTAAACCTGAAGTTCATGACATCGCCATCGCGCACCACATAGTCCTTGCCCTCGGAGCGCATCTTGCCGGCGTCGCGGGCCCCCGCTTCGCCGCCCAGGGCGACATAGTCGTCAAAGGCGATGGTCTCGGCGCGGATGAAGCCTTTCTCGAAATCGGTATGGATCACACCGGCCGCCTGCGGGCCGGTGGCGCCGACCGGGATGGTCCAGGCGCGGGCTTCCTTCGGCCCGGCGGTGAAATAGGTCCGCAGTCCCAACAAAGCGTAGGCCTCTCGGATCAGGCGATCGAGGCCCGGTTCGGCAAGGCCCATGGTCTCGAGAAACTCCATCCGTTCGGCCGGCGCCAAAAGGGCGATCTCGCTTTCGATCTTGGCCGAGATCACCACCGCCTTGGCCTCGTCGCGCGCCGCCCGCTCGGTGACCTTGGCCGACATCGCGTTTCCGGTCCCCGCGGCGTCCTCGTCCACATTGCACACATAGAGGGCCGGCTTGGCGGTGAGGAGTTGCAGCATTCGCCAGGCCTTCTCGTCGTCTGCGAGAACCTTGGCCGCCCGAGCCGGCCGGCCGGCGGCGAGCTCACCTTGGGCGAGATTGGCCAGGCGCAACGCCGCGACGCTTTCCTTGTCCCCGCCCTTGGCGCGCTTCTCCAATCCCGTGATCCGCTTTTCCAGGCTATCCAGATCGGCCAGCATCAGTTCGGTGTCGATTATATCCAGGTCGTCCAGGGGGTCGATCCGCCCCTCCACATGGGTGACGTCGCCCTGCGTAAAGCAGCGGGCCACCAGGGCGATGGCGTCGCAGTCGCGGATATTGGCCAGGAATTGATTGCCGAGACCTTCGCCTTTGGAGGCGCCGCGCACCAGGCCGGCCACGTCGACGAAAGTGATTCGCGCCGGGATGATCTCCTTGGATTTGGCGATGGCCGCCAGGGCCTCCAGGCGAGGCTCGGGCACCGCGACCTCGCCGACATTGGGCTCGATCGTGCAGAACGGATAGTTGGCCGCCTGCGCCGCCGCCGTCTGGGTGACGGCGTTGAACAGGGTCGATTTGCCCACGTTGGGCAGGCCGACAATGGCGACTTTGAGGGCCATGAAATCTCGCGCTTAAACCTTGGGAAGGCGCGCGGCCTAGCACGGCCGCGCCTCGAAAGCTCGCCTCGCCTCAAGCCGTGGGCAACGGAATCGCCGTGGTGTTCTTAAGTTCCTCCATGGCGAAGGCGGAGCTGACGTCCGAGAGGCGGATGCCGCGGATCAGGCGCTTGTAGACCGCGTCGTAGGCGGCGATGTCGGCCACCTTGAGCTTCATCAGATAATCGATGTCGCCGCTCATGCGGTAGAATTCGACGATCTCGGGGATGCGCCGCACGACGTCCGAGAACTGGGCGAGCCAGGCGTCCGAGTGTTCGGCGGCGCGAATGGTGACGAACACGGTGACGCCCGCCTCCAGGCGCTCGGCGTCGAGCAGCGCCACGCGGCGCAGAATGAGGCCGTCCTCCTCCAGGCGCTTGATCCGCCGCCAGCAGGCGTTGGCCGAGAGGCTCACCCGCTCGGCGACGTCTCCAACCGACAGGGAAGCGTCCTCTTGCAACACGCCCAGAATGCGCAGGTCGGCGGCGTCAAGGGGCGAGGCGGCGCGCGTTTTCATCCCAAGACGGTACCGCTTCCTGGTCTATTTTGGGAGAAAATATCCGGGCTGGCGCAATAGAATCACGCGGTTCGAATAGCTTTGGGAATCATCGTCGATGTTGCGCCGCCTCTTCCTGGACCACCCCGAGACGATGGGGGAGAGCTATCTCGAGCACCAGGCCGTCGCTCTCTCCTTCGCCTGGCCCCTTCTCCTGGCGTCCCTGGCCTGCGCCGTCCACGCCCTCGTTCCGGGCCTGTTCACCTCCACCGGCAGCCGCGCCATCGTCCGCCTCAACGATCGCCTCGCCGCCGGTCGCCGCGGCTCGGCCGCGTTCCCGGGCATGTACTCGATCTAACCCCCAACTCTACCGTCAGGGATGGAGGCGCCTCGGTTCGGGCTGAACTCCCGCTCACAACCCTAGGTCGGGGGCGAGGACCGTGGCGCCGTCGGCGCGTAGCCGCGCCTCTCGCAGACCCGCGATCGCGGCGCGGGCCGCCGGTTCACGAGCCAGGGAAAGCGCGCT
>Ga0182024_10015440_pt1 | contig 14625 bp, 19 predicted proteins | sample P32metaG_FD_120480 | JGI IMG/M metagenome (GOLD analysis project Ga0182024, IMG submission 120480) | Permafrost microbial communities from Stordalen Mire, Sweden - P3-2 metaG (Illumina Assembly) | ecosystem: Environmental > Terrestrial > Soil > Wetlands > Permafrost | place: Sweden: Stordalen... | reverse complement strand
TGCGCTTCCTGTCTGCGCCTTGGCCGGATTGGCCATCGCAAACGGGAATGCCAGTAATAGGACCACGCCGACTTTGTGCCATTTCCTCACGATCGAGACTCGCTCCATGTTCTCTCCTTGGATGTTTCCGGCTAGGGCAATGGGTTACTCACGCTGGATACTAGGTCTGTTTGACACGCATTGTTGTGACAAGGGACACGCTTCATTGTGTCTGCCGTCACGAAACGGTCGTGCGGCGAACACGCGAAGCTGCATGATCGGCCCCGGTATTTCGGAACCAAGCGAAGTGTTAGTCTTCGGCAGAATCTGAAGGGTCGCTTGTCAAAAGAACGAAAGCCTGTAAAGGTTCTGGCAGAATGAACCCCGAGGTCTCTCAATCCGTACTCTCCGGAAAACCCCCAACCCAAGTACCACCCTAGTTTGCGGTCGTAACAGTATGTCCAATCCCAAAGTATCTGTGTTTGGTGTCCACGCCCCGGGTAAGGCAGCGGTGTAGCCTGCCTTCCAGCGCTAGGTATTAGGTGCGCCGCGACATCCCTAGCAAAAACCATCAGTTGACGAATTTTCTTCCAAATGTCCTGGTCTACAAACGTAGTCAAAATTTGCAGATCGCCTCTTTCAAATTCATCGACACTCATCTTCGCTGACGAACGTTCTCGATGTAGTTCCGAGCGAGAGTTTCATCCTTTTCCGAGACCGTCATTCGCAGCAGTTTGGCTCGGTCATAGCCAAAAAGCTTCAGATAACTATCTCGATCGCATCCCGCAAGGGGGACAACCAAGAGCAGTAGACTGGACCAGAGCACCCAACGCGTGCGACCGACCGAGACTGCATCCGACATCTTCCTGTGCTCCAAACCAGATTAAAAACTGCGAGCGGATTCCATCCAGCACGTTACACCGCGAGGTCTGCAGATTCCAATTACTTGAATAAAACAGGCATGGCTGTTGAAAAACTCCTGACAAGGAAAATCGCAAAAATAAAATCGCGTCAGGATGCGCTATAAACGATCTTCTCGGGTCGGGTAAACATTTTCTACCCCAAAAATTTTGGCTGTTTGAGGCGGAAAGGGAGTTTTTCAACACCCACAGGCGTTTGCACTAACTGAGAATCTTCGGCGAAGCGGCAGATTTTTCGTGGGTGTTCCGTCCAAGACAGTCGTAAAGCCGCTACACCCAGGTCAACCAAGGAGGGGGCCCAAAAGGGCCTCGCCGCAGCAGCCGCATGTGAATGAATCTAATGACACCAAATTTTCGGAGTTGCTAGTCAGCCCGGTATACCTTGTGAACCAAGGAGGGGGCCTTGATATTGCAAAATCCGCCGACGCTTAGAGAAGCGGTTTCAGGGCCGACTCGATGTTATCCGTGTACTCAAACCCAATGACTTTCGTTCGAAGCGCGCCCTGACGGTCGTAAAGCATCGTAGTCGGCAATCCTTCGACGCCCCCAAACTTCTGCTTCACATCGTCGGTCGCGACCGCCAGCGGATAGCGAACTCCGATCTTGCTCGCAAATTGGAGCGGATTTTCCATGTCCCTCATAGTGTCGAATTTGAATCCGATCACGACGAATCCGCGAGAGCCATAGCTGTCTAGGAGCTTCTGGTAACCGGGCATCTCTTTTTTGCAGGGTTGGCACCATGTCGCCCAAAAATCAATAAGCACCACCTGTCCGCGAAGGTCAGCCGAGGACAGCGGGTGTCCCTGCAAATCCTTCACTGAGAAATCAGGCAACCGTGAACCAATTTCACCTGCCGCGATTACGGGCTCCTTCGGCTGAATCGGACTCGCCGAATGCTGATTACATCCGACGAGTCCAACCGCAGCGAGGCTCAGAAACAACAGACATGGTCTCAGCATCTATTCCTTCTTCTGCACTTCGAGAATCAGCAGCTTCAGGGGAGCAGAAGCGTCTGTTTTCTTTTTCCCAGCGGGCTTCTTGTACAACTGCCCTCGAACAGTGACCAGCGTCGGCGAATCCAGGAATACCCTTCTTAAGCTCACAGCTTTTCCTCCAGCGAAGATGGGGATTCCCCGAGCACACGTCTCCGTGAAGCCGGGGAGCCGACTGGAGGTCAGACTAGATACGCAGAGGCAGGACGGCTGGTGAGCAAGAAGCTGGCGGAGCGTGGGAATACTCCGCAATCATGCGGGCGGAAGACTCTGTTCTTTGAGCCTCGTTAAACGACTGCACTACGGCGAACGTGACGGGGGAAAAGGAAATGCCCTGAACGGATGAGGGCTGGCCGACCACAGCGTGCATGGCTGGCATGGTCTTGCAACACTCCTGACCATGATGACCGTGTGCAGAGCACCGCATCGAATTGCAGCACTGCATCGCCTGTTCGGGCGTGGTCATGCCGCCGCAATCGGATGCATACGCCCCGACAGCGACGGTGAACACAGCCTGAAGAACTCGTCTCGCAAAACCCATCAGAAGCCTTCGATGCGTGAGTCAAGGATGGCGTCGGTGCTGGAAGGCCACACAGACATCGGGGCAGAATTTTGTGCGGGAGCTTTGTGCACCATTAAGCCCGAGATTTGGGTTGACTCTGGAACCGATTCGGGGGTGTAACCTCAACTCGTGATGGTGAAGCAGCCATGCAATCGGGCGAACTAGCAAATCTCGCGAGTGTAAGCACCGACACGCTCAGACACTACGAACGACTGGGTCTTTTGCCGAGACCGCGACGTACTGAGAGTGGTTATCGACAATACACTCCACAGTCGCTAGAAAGGGTTCGATTGATTCGCCGTGCCTTGAGCGTTGGCTTTTCGCTGCCCGAACTGACCGTGATCCTCAAGATGCGAGATAACGGAGAAGTGCCCTGCAACAGAGTAAGAAAGATAGCTCAGTCCAAGCTGCAAACAGTCAAGGAGCAGATCGCAGACTTGATTGCGATGCGAGACCGACTTGAGAGCATTCTTAAGGACTGGAACTCAAGGCTGGCTCACACACCAAAGGGCGTCCCAGCACGGCTGTTAGAGTCGCTGCCAAGCGAATTGCCAAGGGCGTCTTCCCCGTCTCCGTTGAAGATCAAACACAGGAAGGAAGTTTAGATTATGAAGCTTGCGATGGCAGTGATTGTCGTTCTCACATGGTCCGCCTATAGCCAGCAGAAGGATTCTCCAGCAAGTCCATCTGGGCAACATTGCGAAATGGAGAAACGCGGCGATGATGCGATGGGATTCTCTCACGAGAAGACAACGCATCATTTTCTACTGTTCAACGACGGTGGGGCGATTGACGTTCAGGCAAATGATCCAACGGACAAAACTAGACGCGATGAGATTCGTATGCACCTTTCCCACATCGCCGAACTGTTTGCGGAAGGCAACCTCAATGTGCCTATGTTCATTCACGGCACAACGCCACCCGGAGTCCCCGTCATGGAGAAACTTCATGACCAGATTCAATACAAGTTTCAGGAGACGGAAGCTGGGGGGAGGGTGCGAATACGGACAGAGGACAAGCAGGCGATTAAAGCTGTCCACGAGTTTCTAAAGTTTCAAATTGCCGAACACCAGACAGGCGACAGTACGAACATCAGGGACGACGGTAGTGCAAAGTAGTAGGGTTTATGCCATTCAGCAACAGCCACAAGCCTTCCCCTGCATGGCTTCACGACCCTCCCAAACGATGAGCGGCAGAACCGCCAGTGCAGAAATCGGGTCCGCCCACTTTACGTGCCAGATCGCGTTGACCGCCAGTCCCGACAAGGCGATCAGCGACAGGTAAGCACATAGTGCCGACTGAGCGGCATCTGCCCTCAACGCAGCACTGCCGGTAACTCCTGACAGCCGCCGCTTCTCTTTCGCAAGCCACGGCATGACGACTGCGGCAGCGACCAGAATGGCGATCCCTAGAATTGTGGGCTTGGGTTCGCTATAGCCCAACAGACTCGCGACCGAAGTGATTGCGACATAGGCAGCCAGCGTGAACAACAAGGCTCCCGCGATACGGGCAGCCCGCCTTTCCACTTCCTCGTGTGCAGCACTTGCACGAAATCTCCACAGCACTACGACCGCCGAGAAAAGTTCGATGGTGCTGTCTCCACCAAAGGCAAGCAGTGCGGGACTGCGTGCCCGCCATGCTGCGAAGAGGGACACCACGGCCTCCACACTCATCCATGCGATTGTGACGGTTTGCACCCGTAGAATTCGTCGGATTGCGTCTGGAGTAGGTATGTGCAGTACCGAGGCCATTCAGGTGAGTATTATCGCACCGTAGCTGTAACGTTGTTGTCAGTTCACGTCACCATCAGCCCAATCAATGCCGCACCACCGATTAGCCACGCCGAGTTGAGGCGAAAGCGTAATAGGGCGACTGCACTCGCAACGAAGATCAAAGCCGTCAGCCAGTCTGTAATTGCAGCCCTACCGAGTTGCCAAGCCACTACAACCATCAGAGTCAACGAACCGACTACTACTCCATCCAATACTGCCCCTGCCATCGGGGAACGTCGAAGCTTTGGAATGAGCGGGCCACTAACAGCGACAAGCAAGAATCCCGGCAGGAAGATGCCCAAAGTTGCGACAGCTTTAGAAAGACGAGTGCCAATTCCGACAGGGAAGGTTGGCGAGTATGGCCGAGATCAACATTAGTTCGAGGTCCAGACATTTGCTAGGAAGGTTCGATGCGTCGATCAATCGAGAAAGGTCCGCTTCCGACTAGAAGGAGAAATACCAAGCCGAGAAGCATACAGTAGTCTGTCCGTGCTTCATGTGCCATGCTCCAAAAGCCCGCCGCTGACAACATCGGAATCTTGGTCGTGATTATGGCAACGCTGATGTCGATCATTAGTGGAATCGCGGCCAGTCGTGTCACCAAACCGACAATCAAGAGCGTTCCGCAGACTATTTCGACAACGCCTACAAACGGTGCAAAGAACTGCGGAGCCGGAATGCCGATTTTCGTGAACCGTCCCACACCGAGGGCCGCAGGGAAGAGAAACTTTTGAATGCCTTCTGACAAGAAAACGGCACCCACGAGCAGGCGGATAAGAATAGTGGCACGTGGAGCGTTTGTGCTGAACAAGAAGTTTCGCATAACTGCGTCAGACATACTTCAGCAGAGCCATAAAACCAAAGTCCATGTGTAGCTGCTGATGACAATGAAAGAGCGTGTTCCCCGGATTATCCGCAGTGAAGTCTACCTCGACGATCTTACTCGCATTGACCACGACCGTATCCTTCAGAATACCTGATGTGGGCTTGCCGTACACCTTCGTCAATTCGAAACTATGCCGATGCAGGTGTAGGGGTGGGCGTCGTCGCTCTCGTTCCGAAAGATCATGCGATATCGTTTCCGAGCCTGAACCATCAGTGCATCGGTATGCGGGTAAGACTTCCCGTTGATAGTCCAGCGGTTGAAGCCGCCGTGACCACCCGGAATCTTCTTGAAGACCAGATCGAACTGCGTGAGTAAGCCATTCGCCGCCACCCTTTCGCATCAAACCACGTCCACCGGCGCCGTTTGATGGTTCTCAGCCGGCCCATCGGGTGCTGCGGAGGTCCTTCCAGGGACCGCCATCCGCATAGCGCTTGGGATTCAGGATCTTCGAACGAGGGTCCTCCGCGGTGTCGAGCTGGAGGACCATCCCCTTCGGATACGGAATACCCGGATCAGACGCCGCGTCCAGGAGCCGGACGTCGTCGTCCGAGAGCTTAAGGTCTAAGGCACGGATGTTGTCCTCCAGTTGCTCGGCCTTGCGGGCAGCGACGATCACGCTGCTGACCGCGGGCCGTCCGAGCACCCAGGAGAGCGCCACACGGGCCAGGCTTGCGTCATGCTGGCCCGCCACGTCCTTCAGCGCATCCACGACGCGGTAGCCCATCTCCTTGTCGAAGGGCACGAACGAGCCTGCCTCCGCGAATCGTGTGCCGGCAGGAGCAGGGTTGGAGCGGCTGTACTTGCCTGTGAGGAACCCGCCGGCAAGCGGGCTCCAGACCAGGATACCGATTTTGTGATACTCGGCAAAGGATTGGAACTCGTATTCGAGACCCCGGCCAACGAGGCTGTAGTACATCTGCGCCGTCACGTATTTCTCCAACCCCAGGTGCTCCTGCAGCGTGACCGCGGTGGCTGCCTGCCATGACAAGAAGTTGGACAGCCCGATGTAGCGGACCTTCCCCTGGCGCACAACATCGTCGAGCGTCCGCAGCGTCTCCTCCAGCGGCGTGTTGCTGTCCCATCCATGCACCTGGTATAGATCGATGTAATCGGTCTGCAGCCGCCGGAGACTACCCTCCACTTCGCGCATGATGTTCACGCGGGTCGCGCCGCTCCGGTTGAAATTATCGCTCATCGGGAGCCGGACTTTCACAAGCGGATCAGCACGTTCCGTGGCTATCGGAACATGTGGACGCGGTACTTAAAGTCGCGCAGCAACATCATGCTGCGTGAATTCAGGACGGTTGACGGAGAACGTCTCTTTCAATCAATAGCCAAAGAGCACAAGCTAACGTGCACAACGTTGGCCCACATCAAAGCGTTTCTTTCGGGAGTCTTTCGATTCGCCAGACGCCAAGGTGTGATCAATTCGGAAAACCTGATGCGGGATGTTGTTTTGCCCAAGGGTAAACCTCCCGGCGAGACGCACGCCTACTCTCTCGAAGACATCGTGCAGATGCTAGACGTGTTGCCAGAGCCGGCCGCCACGATTGTGGCAGCTGCCGCATTCACGGGTGCACGAAAGGGCGAAGTGCGAGGGTTCCTCTGGGAGAATTACGATGGGGTGCAGATCCGCATCTCCCAGTCCTTTTGGAGGGGCCACGCGCTGGAGCCAAAGACTCGAAAGAGTAAAGCCCCGGTTCCGGTGATCGCGCAACTCGCGCAGCGACTGGAATTACACCGATCCCTGTCCGGCAATCCCGATAATGGATTCATGTTCCCGAGTTCAACGGGAAAGCCGTTCAATATGGACGCTCTATCGAGAGATGTCATCGTACCGCTTGCAACAAAAGCCGGAGTTCAGTGGCATGGCTGGCATCCCTTTCGTCGCGGGCTTGCGACGAATCTTTACCGGCTTGGCATATCCGACAAGATAATTCAAAGGATCTTACGGCAGGCCAATGTCGCGGTGACGCAGAACTGCTACATCAAAACCGTGGACTCGGACGCCGCGGCGGCGATGCAGCAATTTGAGCGATCTCTCGAATATGCACCTAGTATGCACCTCTTGGGCGCCGAGACACCACGGGTTATGTAATCGAGCAGGAAGATTGCACGAGGTAAACGCTTATGTCTACGGGAGATAAAACAACTGGCGGAGGAGGCAGTCTGGCGAAACTATTCTCCGCTGAATTCCCTGCTAACAGGGAAAAATACAGGGAATTTCGTGAATTCTCGATCGAAATTGCGACCAGAGATCGGGTACCGGCCTGATTCAACGGGGCTTGTTCGGAAAGAGCGCGGAAATATAACAGGGAATTTTTCCACGGTATCAGCGAATTAATTCGCTTTTTATCGATGGAACAGGGAACTTAATTTCCTTCTGATTGTCGTCTCTGAAGCAGTACCGAAAAGCCGAGCCGCTGGCGCTGCTCGACCCAGCTAAGGGGAAGCTTGCACGTGAGCTTTTGAAAGGTCAGATCCGACGGCTGGCGTCCATCGAGGATCGCTTTGACAATATCTGGAGCCAGGAAGGCACACTGCAGGACTCGGCCAACATACCTCTCGTTGAGGCCAAGCCGCGTCGCGATCGATCTCTGACTCGAAACTTCTCCGTTCACGATCCATTCGTGCCATTGACGTCCACGGGCGACAGCCTTCAACAGCGATGAAACCGGAGGCGGTGTTACTTGGCCATCGGAGTCCGCAGGAACCACTAGACGCATCTCGCCACCATGCCGTCTTAGCTGAGCCCTCACCTCAAGACGGATCGGATCGCCAAGAGAGTGGTGCGTTTCGTCGGCGACGTTTATGGATTCGGGTCGATCGCCTACCAGTACGGCGCGAAGTTTTTTCTTGCTCACGTCTATGTCCAGCCGATCGTCATGAACAACTACCCGCCCCACAACTCTTGTCAGAAAATCTTTGTCAATTTCCTTCGAATTCTTCACGGCGGCTGCGATCAGCCGTTGGGTCAGTGCCGGAGATTCACCGGGCAAGCTGCAATCGTCCATAACCGCCTGATTCGATCGCAAGAACGACTGCAATCTGAGGATGACCTGTCTTTCAACGTCGTGGGCTGGCAATCGAACCGCTTTGTGCTTCCCTCCCTGGTCTCCAATCTTTGAGTCGCAAACGTAGTATCGATACCGCCTGCCATTCTTGAGTGTGTGGGAGGGAGTGAATCGTTTGCCATCGGCATCCTGTAAGAGCTCACCGAGCAGGCTGGGGGATTCCGTCCGGAGGCCATCCCTCTGTCCTTGCCTGTTCGTTCTGAGCTTCTCCTGGACTTGATCCCACAGCTCGCGCGGTACGATGGCCTCGTGCTCGCCGATGTAATACTCTTTTCGGTGGTGAATTTCCCCTAGGTAAATCCTGTTTTGTAGGATCTTGTACAGCGCACCTCGCGCATAGGGAGTGCCTCCCGATTGATTGCCTACTCCACTCGTTCTCAGCGTGGTCGTGATTCCTTCCGCATCGAGACGCGCCTTCAACTTTCGGACGCATCCCAATTCCAAGTAAAGACGGAAGAGGCGATTAACGAGCGTCGCTTCCTCTCCGTTGACGATCAGTTTTCGTTCCTTCACTTCATATCCCAAAGAAACCGTGCCTCCCATCCACATACCTTTCCGCTTCGACGCCGCGATTTTGTCTCGGATCCGCTCTCCGGTCACTTCCCTTTCGAACTGCGCGAAGGAAAGCAACACATTCAAGGTGAGCCTTCCCATCGAGCTGGTCGTATTGAACTGCTGGGTCACCGATACGAAGGAGACGCCTCTCGCGTCCAGGACTTCCACGATCTTGGCAAAATCGGCCAGGCTCCTCGTTAAGCGGTCAACTTTATAGACAACGATAGTATCGACCTTCTTGGCCTCCACGTCCGCCAGCAGACGCCTCAATGCCGGGCGTGTTAGGTTCCCTCCTGAAAACCCGCCATCGTCATAGCGGGTCGGGATCGCCCGCCAGCCTTCTTCCCGTTGGCTGGCCACGAATGCATGGCAAGCTTCCCGCTGAGCGTCTAGAGAATTGAAGGACTGCTCAAGGCCTTCTTCGGAAGACTTGCGCGTGTAGATCGCGCATCGGACGACATTCTTTGGCTCGGCGCTCATTGGGCCTCCGTGGAAGTGGGTTGTTTTGTTTTCAAACCGAAGAAGAGTGGACCGGACCAACGAGTTCCCGTGATTAGCCGGGCAATCACAGAAAGGTTCTCGTACCGATCCCCTCGATATTCGAACTCCTTCCCTGTCACGTTCACGACGTGCACCTGGTCTTTCCACTGGCGAACCATGCGAGTGCCCGACTTGATTGGCACTCTAGCTGAAATTACAGCCGTGGGATCTGCTTCAACCGTGGCCGCGAGCTGCCGCAGACGGCGACAGCAGACGGTACTGAGCTCGCCAAATTGCTGTTCCTGCATTCGCTGAGCAACCACCCGCAACATCAGGTCCTTACGCATTTCGACCGTCGGCTCGCTCTTGAAGAGCTCCCGCCAAAGACCTAATATCTCGGACTTAGAAAAATGAGCCAAAACTTCCAAACGATTTGTGCTTTGAGACAGCGGCATTGCCACCCCTCCCATGGGGTCAACACCATTCCCGCTCGGTTCGGGAGGAAGATCAAGTCGAATAGGAGCGAAAAGAGGAATTATTCAGTTGACTTGCGCGTCACAATGACGTCCACAGCACTCAGTGTTTCGGCTGGTCTGACAATTCGGGGAAGCGTTGCCGCCGCCTCTGATGAGTGTAATGGACGAGGCGCACTCCAGTATGCTCGCCCCTTTTCCCATTTGCAGCGCTTGTGCTTCGCCGACAGCGGTTGGACCCCACATCGCTCGAAACACCGGCCGCCAAAACAATCTCGAAAGGGAACCTAAAAACCTCAGGTGTTCAGTGCGGTGGGTTCTTCTGTAACCATTTCGGCCTAGCGCATAACTCGGGCTTACCAAAACATTGTCGAACGCAATACGCTCGTGTTATAAGCATTCAGCATTTTCTCCCCCAGTCGTCTTGTGGGCCGGAAATAAGCCGATAAATCTCCGTAAACAACAAATTAGCGAGCCTTTTTAGGAGTTGTTCATGAAGTCCAAGAAGAAAAGAATTCCCGCCGCTTGGCGTCACGCTTTGCAGATGTGGTCTCGAATTTACCCAGAAAAATGCTCAGATCTTCAGAAAACACTACATCTAGCTAGCAGCCTCGTGTCCTGTTCAATTCCGGGAGCTCACTCCCATCGGGATTCTATTGAAATCATCGCGCGAACTGCCAGCATACCCTTCAGTATTGAATCGTTATCCGAGGCACTAGCGGCTCCCATTACTCCCCGCGGTGCAACTTACTTTGCCAGTCTCGGCCGGGTACTGGACCAAATTGCGAGGAATTATCCTGATATGTTTTGGTGGATGTCGGACAACGGTCTGAACATGGCTATCGTCAATTTCAATCACGTTCTACCTGACCCTTTTGACGAATTGGCCGGAACGTTGATGGTTCAACACTGGAAAGATGGAAAAGTTTCGAAGGAGAGCCTTTTAGAAATTGCAACGGAATTAGATAAGAATCATTTCCTGCTAAAGACAAACCTTCAACCGAAAGAGTGGGCTGTCATTGCCGAGCACAATCAGAAATTTTCTCGGGCACCGATCACGACCTTCTTCCAAGCAGCCAAAGACAAGCGTTTTAGCCATCTTGTCCGTAGAAGTCTCTATCGAGCACGCCACAAGAAGGCCAGAGCCCAATCTATTCAGTCATCAGAGTTCAGCTTCGGCGTTTTCGCCTAAACGCGAAATCGGCTCCCCCCGGATCCGGTGACCCGCCGCTAGTTCCCTGCGCTCCTTCGTTCCCGACGACGACATCACCGACGAAAAGAATTTCTAACTTATAAAGCCGCCCCCCTCGTCCTCGGCTGAATGCGGACAACTTTCTGCGCTCCTCTCAAACCCGCTTTGAGTCGCGGATGCCAGCGGCGTTTTTTTGTCCAGCTCGCCGCAAAACACGGGCGAAGGATTGCGCGGCGCCGATCAACTGCGGCATCTTGATGTTGAGCAAGCAAAGGGTACCGATATTTTTTGCAGACGTTGGCAACATGTGAACCACCGGAACCCGAATTGTTGTACGCCACAGCGCTAGCAGCGCTGCAGCCGACACGATTTTTTAAAGGAGCTTTGTGAAACCCTGTACCTCGGAGTTATCGATATCTTATCAACCAGTTAGCAACCTCAAGAGCAATCCCGCCAATGCCCGCACTCACTCCAAGCACCAAGTTCGCCAGATCACAAACAGCATAAAGCAGTTCGGTTTTACCAACGCTATCTTGGTCGACAAAGACAACATGGTTATCGCCGGTCACGGCCGACTGGAAGCGGCGAAGGTGCTCCGCATAGCTCAGGTGCCAACAGTCCTATTGGAGAATCTATCTCCTGATCAGCTTCGTGCTTATGCGCTTGCCGATAATCGATTGGCAGAAAAGGCTGGTTGGGATCCATCGATCCTCGCCATTGAACTGCAACATCTAACGATTGACGCTGACTTCGATGCGACAATCACCGGCTTCGAGATTCCTGAAATCGATCTGATTCTTTCCGCGCCGAGCGATAAGTCAGATCCGCATGATTCCTTTGAGGTGTCCGACACCCCCGAAGCTACCGCCCAGCCGGGAAGCCTCTGGCAATTAGGTCGACATCGCATCCTCTGCGCAAGCTCACTCGAACAAAGTTCTTATTCAAGACTACTGGGCACGAAGCGCGCAGGCGTCGTGTTTATTGATCCGCCGTACAACGTGCCTATCGACGGTCATGTCAGCGGCAACGGTTCCATCCGGCATCGAGAATTTCAGATGGCATCGGGCGAGATGTCCGAATTCGAGTTCGTCTCCTTCCTTACCTCAAGTCTTAAGCTCTTGGCACGGTACAGCACGAGTGGCTCGGTCCATTTTATCTGCATGGATTGGCGACACGCGGACCAGTTAATCGCCGCCGGCAAACAGGTCTATGAAACTTTTCTCAATTTATGTGTCTGGGTAAAAAACAATGGCGGTATGGGTTCTCTATATCGCTCGCGCCACGAACTGATTTTTGTTTTCAGAAACGGCAAAGAAAAGCACCGGAACAACATCCAACTTGGCCGTTACGGCCGCAACCGCACTAACGTTTGGACATATCCCAGCATCAATACGCTCTCTAAGACCGGCAATGAAGGCAATCTTCTGGCTCTGCACCCAACCGTGAAGCCGATCACATTGATCGCAGACGCATTGCTCGATTGCTCATCCCGCGGGGACTTAGTGCTCGACGCATTTTTAGGCTCGGGATCCAGTTTGATGGCGGCCGAGCGCACAGGGCGCTCCTGCTTCGGTATCGAACTCGATCCAATCTATGTTGACACGGCGATCAAGCGTTGGCAGCGCTACACAGGCGACCATGCCGTCGATACGGTCAGCGGAAAACGCTTTAACGATCTTTCTAACGAGAATTTGGAGGCCCACCATGGATAAAAATAACAGGCCGGATTCTCCTGTCGGTTACAAGAAACCGCCACGCCACTCGCAGTTCAAACCGGGCCAATCCGGGAATGCGAAGGGCCGTCCCAAACAATCTCCGAAATTCGCTGACGTTGTTTCGAAGCAGCTCCGCAAAAAGGTCAAGGTCACTATGGGAGACAAGGTTCTGAACATTTCCATGTTCGAAGCGATTGCAATAAAGCACGTCAGCCGGGCAATCAACGGCGATCCTAAATCAACAGCGATTGTATTGAGTTCTCTAAAGCCATTTGAAAACGATCATGATAATAATCTTCCCGAACTGCTCCAGCAGTTTCGCGCCATCTACGCCTCCCACGCGGCAGATGAAAGTGCCGTGCGTCGATCCGAGGAGATTCCCGCCACTCAGTCGGATGATATCAATCCCATTGAAGAAGACTAACCAGCATGCGACGCGCACCAAGCCCATGCTCAATTTCACGATGCCCTATGCAGGGTCATATAAAGGTGAACGAACTTGAGATTTAATTTTGGACCTCGAGCTGAATTCTTCGCTATGCGGCCGCCCGAGAAAGATTGGCCGATCAACATCCTGGAAGGGGCGGTCCGTAGTGGCAAAACCTGGTGCCTTCATCCGAAGGCGCTCTATTGTTGTCATTACAACGTCGCGGGCCGCAGAGTGATCACCGGAGTTTCAAAGCAGAGCATTTACAACAATGTCTTAACCGACCTCTTCAACATTGTCGGTACGCGCAACTATAGTTACAACCGAAACACTGGCGAACTCACACTATGTAATAGCAAATGGCTTGTCATCGGCGCGAAGGATGAGGGTTCGGAGCGATATATTCGCGGTCTAACCGTTGGCGTCGCGATCTGCGATGAAATTAGTCTCATGCCGCGGAGTTTCTTTCAAATGCTGCTCAGTCGAATGTCGCCGGCAGGGGCCCGGCTCTATGCCACGACAAACCCGGATAGCCCGTATCACTGGCTTAAGGCCGAATACCTCGATAACCCAGAGCTCAGAGCTAAGAAGATCTTATGGTCGGATCATTTCACAATGGCCGACAACCCGAATTTAACGACAGAATTTGTCGAAACGCAAAGGCGATTGTACTCGGGATTCTTTTACCAAAGGTTTATTCAGGGACTATGGGTCATCGCTGAAGGTGCAATCTACAAGGACTCCTGGTCCGAAGCCTTGCTCTACGACCTGAAAGACGAGCCAAAATCACTCCGATCTCCTTTCGGCTATCAACAGCGGTTCGTTGCCGTTGATTACGGTACGACGAATCCGATGGTATTCCTGGACATTTATGACGATGGTCAACAATTTTGGGTGGCGCGCGAGTACTACTGGGATTCTCTGGTGGAGATGCGACAAAAAACCGATGCCGAGTACGCAGACGATCTCGTTGAATTTATCGGGCCGCGAAACGATGCCAAAGTGATTATCGATCCATCCGCCTCATCGTTCAAAGCCGAAATGATGAAGCGCGGCATTTGGCACGTCGATGCAGACAACGACGTTAACGAAGGCATTCGAGTCGCCTCGATGGTACTCAATCAGCGCTTGGTGCGATTTTGCCGGCAGACCGTTCCAAAGACGATCCAAGAAATGCAAACGTATGCTTGGGATTCTAAAGCAGCGCAACGCGGCGAAGAAAAACCTTTAAAAATCCGCGATCACGGTCCTGATGCGTTCCGTTATTTCGCCAAAACTGAAATTCCCTACTGGAGGTTGGCTTGGGGTTAGTCACTCAATCTGAGCACAGTTTGGTTGCTGCGTCGTCTCGCTTTGCATCGCAGAGGCTAATACGAAAGAGAAGTGTCAAGGAGCCTGGTAGAACCGGGAGCCAGTGGCGAATTCTCTATAGCCTGCAATTACCCAGTTTACTGTGTGACTTCTTGGAAGTAACGGCATCGGGTGGCGAAGGCAACGGAGAATCGCTGAACCGCCTGTCTGTAGCTCGACACGAACTGATCCTTGCGGACGCCGGCTACTGTTCCGTTGCTGGGATTGAGTATGTCCAGCAAAGGGGA
>Ga0182024_10015439_pt1 | contig 14625 bp, 8 predicted proteins | sample P32metaG_FD_120480 | JGI IMG/M metagenome (GOLD analysis project Ga0182024, IMG submission 120480) | Permafrost microbial communities from Stordalen Mire, Sweden - P3-2 metaG (Illumina Assembly) | ecosystem: Environmental > Terrestrial > Soil > Wetlands > Permafrost | place: Sweden: Stordalen... | reverse complement strand
GTAATTGCCGCCGGGATCGAGCGCGGTTTCAGATTCGGTCCGCGGGCGGAACGCATGGGCGTGCTTCATCCGGGCTTCGCGCGCGAGAACCTCGAGGCCGACGCCTTCGATGCGCGAAGCCGTTCCCGTGAAGTATCGCTCCACCAGGGCGCTCGCAAGGCCGATCGCCTCAAACGCCTGCGCGCCGCGATAGCTTTGCAACGTCGAGATGCCCATTTTCGAGAAAACCTTGAGCAGCCCTTTGTTGACGGCCTTCTTGAAGTTCTTGAGAGCCGTCTCGAACGTGACCGCGCCCAGGCGGCCCTGTTCCGCGGCATGCTCTAGCGTTTCGATCGCCAGATACGGATTGATGGCGCTTGCGCCGTAGCCGATCAGCATCGCGAAGTGCATCACCTCGCGCGGCTCGCCCGATTCGATGATTAGCGCGACCTGCGTGCGGGTGTGTTCGCGAACCAGATGATTATGGACCGCGGTGAGCGCAAGCAGGCTTGGGATCGGCGCGTACTCTTCGTCGACGCCGCGATCGCTCAGGATCAGCAGCGTGCAACCGTCGCGCATGGCGAGCGAAGCGCGCCGGCACAATGCATCGAGCGATCGCTGCAAGTCTTCGGCGCCAGCCTGGGCGCCGCCATCGGCGCGAAAAACGGTGGATAGCGTGGCCGCGAGAAAATCGCCCTGGCTTACGCGTCGCAGTTTTGCCAGATCGCGATTGGTGAGGATCGGGTGCGGAAGCTTGAGGGTGTGGCAGTGCTCGGGCGTTTCGGCGAGAATGTTGCGCTCGGTTCCGATGTAGCTGGTGAGCGACATCACCAGCTCTTCGCGAATCGGATCGATCGCCGGGTTGGTCACCTGCGCGAAAAGTTGCTTGAAATAGTGGAACAGCGGCTGCGGGCGATCGGAAAGGCACGCCAGCGGCGTATCGGTGCCCATCGAGCCGACGGGTTCCTCGGCCGTAGCCGCCATCGGTTCGAGAATCAGGCGCAGATCCTCTTCGGTGTATCCGAAGGCGCGTTGGCGGGAAACGATGGTCGAGCGATCAAAGCCGTAAACGCGCGGAGGATCGTTGAGTGAATCGAGCGTGATCTGATGTTTGGCCAGCCATTCTCCATATGGTTGCCGGGATGAGAGCTCGTGCTTGATCTCTTCGTCGGGAACGATGCGGCCGCGCTCGAGATCCACCAGCAGCATTTTGCCGGGCTGCAACCGGCCTTTATAACGGACGTTTTCAGCCTCGATGGGCAGAACCCCGGTTTCTGACGCGAGAATCAGCTGATCGTCGTTGGTGACCAGGTATCTCGCGGGGCGCAGGCCGTTGCGATCGAGCGTCGCGCCGATCCACTTCCCATCCGTGAACGCGACCGCGGCCGGACCGTCCCACGGTTCCATCAGCGACGCGTGATATTCGTAAAATGCGCGTTTTTCGGCCGGCATGGTCGAATCGGCGTCCCAGGCTTCCGGGATCAGCATCGCCATCACGTGCGGCAACTCGCGGCCGGCGAGCGTGAGCATCTCGACCGCGTTGTCGAGCGATCCGGTGTCGCTCGCGCCCGGGCGAATGACGGGGAAGATTTTGCGGATATCATCACCGAACAGACTCGACGCGAGCACGGATTCGCGCGCGTTCATCCAGTTCACGTTGCCGCGCACCGTGTTGATCTCGCCGTTGTGGCACAAATACCGATACGGATGCGCGAGTTGCCAGCTGGGGAAGGTATTGGTCGAAAAACGCTGGTGAACCAGGCACAATGCGCTCGATGCGAGGGGATCGGACAGCTCCGCGTAAAAGTCGGCGATCTGCGGCGCGAGCATCAGGCCCTTGTAAACGATGGTGCGCGACGACATCGAGGGCGAATAGAAAAATTCCTTCTCGCGAATCTGGCTCGAGGCGATCTCAGTTTCGGCGCGGCGGCGTACGACGTAGAGTTTACGCTCGAGGTCATCCTGAGGCATCGGCTCCGCACAGCCAAAAAAAATTTGTTCGATGTAAGGCTGCGTTGCGCGGGCCTGGCGGCCGATCGCGTCGCCCTGCACCGGCGTATCGCGCCATCCGAGAACCGTCAATCCGGTTTCACGCGCGATTCGCTCGACGATTCCTTCGCACAGCAGTCGCGCCTCGCGATCGACCGGAAGAAACATCATTCCCACGCCATACTGCCCGGCCGGCGGCAACTCGAAGGCATTTCCGGAACCGAGCGCCGCGCATTCGCGCGCGAAAAAAGCGTGCGGGATCTGGATCAGCACGCCCGCGCCGTCGCCGGTTTCGGGATCGCAGCCGCAGGCGCCGCGATGCGTCAAATTGACCAGGATCTCGATGCCCTTACGGATGATCGCGTGGGATTTTTCACCGCTCAGATTCACCACGAATCCCATGCCGCAGGCGTCGTGCTCAAAACTCGGGTGATAGAGCCCCTGACTGGGGGGATCGCGATCCATGTTCTAGAGTACATCGTTCCTAGTATCAGGTCAACAGAATTTAATGACTTGCAATATTAGTTGTACTAATGATAATCTGGTTTCAGTGAGTTACGAAAATCTCAGGCTTTTCAGGGATATCGCGCAGGCGCGGAGCTTCAGCAAAGGGGCTGCGCTGAATGAACTTAGTCAGTCGGGAGCAAGCCAGCATGTGCAGGATCTCGAGAAGCTGATGGGGGTGACGCTGCTCGACCGGTCGAGGCGTCCGCTGACGGTCACCGCGGCGGGTCAGCTTTATCTCGAACACTGTCGCGAGGTTCTGCGCCGCCAGGAACAGTTCGAGACGGAACTCGAGCAGTTGAAAAGCGGCATCGAGGGAACCGTTCGCGTAGCCTCGATTTATTCGGTGGGATTGAGCGAGATGGTGGAACTCGAGCAGGAATTCGCGCGGCGGCAGCCGGCGGCGAGCCTGGAAGTGGAGTATCTGCGCCCGGAAAAGGTGTACGAGGCGGTGCTCGCGGACGAAGCCGATCTTGGATTGGTGAGCTATCCGGAGCCGAGCCGCGAGATTACGGTGATCCCGTGGCGGCAGGAGGAGATGGCATTGGCGGCATCGCCCTATTCGGAGTTCGCGGGCCGCGGCGCGATCACGCCGGAAGCTTTGAATGGGGTCGACTTCATCGGATTCGATGACGAATTGCCGATCCGGCGCGAGATCGACCGATTTTTACGCGCGCACGGAGTCGAGGTGAACCAGATTCTGCATTTCGACAACTTGCAGATGATCAAGGAAGCGGTGGCGCATCGGGTGGGCGTGAGCATCCTGCCGGCAAGAGTGATGTTCGACGAGATGCAGCAGGGGAGGCTGGTGGCGATTCCGATCGAAGCGCCGGAGCTGTACCGGCCGCTGGGGATTATTCATCGGAGGCGCAAGCGGTTTGCAAGAGTCACGCAGGAATTCTTGAATCTGCTGTGCGAGAAGCCGAGCGCGGAGTTGGGGCTGGTGCCCTGACCTTTCGCCTGGCTCCTCTTGCTGGTAGCGCTAATTCCCGCCGGTCAATTGCCTCCGGACGTCGCGCTGCCTTTCGCCATCGCGGCATCGTTGGCGTCGATGAAATCGACCAGACTGTCGATATACTGCTGCGGCATGGGCCCGCCCACCGCGATCGCGCCTACGTGATTCTTCGCGGGCAGGATTACGTTCGAAAAATTCTTCAGCTCGCGCGACATGCGCTGAGTTTTGGCGTGCGGCGAATCGTATTCTCCGTTGATGGCGAGCACGGGGATCGTGACCTTGGTCAGGTCGATCTGCAAAGGACGCGGCGCGGGCGCAGGCGTGGTCGTATTCCCCCGGCTTGCCGCCGCACGCTCGCGTAGATGCTGGAACGCGGCCGCCTCCGCGCCTTGCGGGGCGGGTCCGGAGGTATCCATCGCGGCGGCCCTTTTTCGCAAATCCTCATCCACCTCCTGAATTCCCGATCCGCCAAATATCGCGGTGATGAAGCGGTCGGAATGGGACGCCAGAAGCTGGCCCGTGAATCCGCCGCCCATCGAATAGCCATGGATGTGCGCCTTAACGATCTTGAGATGATCCATCAACTCGATGGTGTCCTCGGCGCGGCCGGAACCGTTCGGGTTGGGTTTGTCGCTCAAGCCGTGATTGCGATTGTCGAGCGCCACCACGCGGTGATTTTTCGCGAGCGCGGGCGCAATGCCGGTAGTGAAAAACATCCGCTGCGCAGAATCGCTGAAGCCGTGGATCAGCACCACCCAGGTGCCGTGATCGCCCATGGTTATGTAGTGGATCTTCACGCCGTCCGACGTGGTGAAGTAATCGTTCTTCGGTTCTGGCTTGGGCTCTTGGGCCTTGAGTACCGGCAAAGCCAGGAAAGCCGCGGCGAGCGGCAGGCTGAAAGCAACGTGACGCATATCCTTCTCCCTTTCATTAGATTACACGTCTCAAACTACCACTGGGCGGGCCGATGAGTACTGTGGCGGCGGCTTGTCCCCGAGCAAGTGAGCGCCGAGGCTCAAATTCGAATGACTCCGCGTCAAATGACGCTTCCCGCCGGCTTCGATCCGCGTATTGGGAGCGAACCCTTCGGCCATTCGCTGGCGGGAGGGAATTAGATTGAACATCGCCGCCGGGTACCGCAACTTGCCGATCAAGCACAAGCTCCGGCTGATCATCATGTGCGTGGTCACGGCGGCGCTGCTGCTGGCATCCACCGCAATGCTTGAATTTGCCCGGATCACGCTCCGGCGGGAGATGCAGAACGATCTCACCACCGCCGCGAAGATGATCGGTGCCAGCAGTACGGCCGCCATCAGTTTCCGCGATCGCCCCGCGGCGGAGGAACTGCTTTCGAGCCTTCGCGCGAAACCGCACGTGACCGCCGCGTTCCTTTACGAGAGCGACGGAAAGCTGTTCGCAATCTATCGACGCGCGGGTGCGGAGAATGTTTCGGTCACACCGGCAAGGACCGACACCAGTTGGTTCGATAGCGACCGGCTGCGGCTGTTTCAGACCATCCGCCTTGACGGCCAAACGCTCGGCACCATCTATATCGAATCCGATCTCGTCGGGCTGCGCGCGGACATGCGGCAAGTCACCATGATCGTGTTAGCGACTCTGCTGTGCGCCGGGGCGGCGGCCCTGATGCTGGCGTCACGCCTTCAGCGCGGCGTTTCCGACCCGATCGCCCACATTGCGAAAGCGGCAAGGCGGGTTTCCATGCACCAGGATTTCACGGCCCGGGCCGTGAAAATGGCGGATGACGATCTCGGCCAACTGGCGGACACATTCAACGAGATGCTTTCCGAAATCCAGCAGCGCGACGAAGAACTCAGGGGGAACCGCGATCGTTTGGAGGAGCAGGTGGCCGCGCGGACGGCTGAGCTGGTGGAGGCAAGAGACAAGGCTCAGGCGGCAAACAAAGCCAAGAGCGAGTTTCTGGCCAACATGAGCCACGAAATCCGCACGCCGATGAACGGCGTGATCGGAATGACGGAACTGGTACTGGCTACGAAGCTCGACCCCGAACAACGCGAATGCGTCGAGACGGTGAAGTCCTCCGCGGATTCTCTTCTGACCGTGATCAACGACATTCTGGACTTCTCTAAGATCGAGGCCGGGCGTATGGATCTCGATCCGCAGCACTTCAATCTGCGCGATAACATCGAAGAAGCGATGAAGGCGCTGGCGGTGCGCGCGCATCAGAAGAGCCTCGAATTGCTGTGCGACATCCGGCCCGAAGTGCCGGACTTCGTCGTGGCCGATCCCATTCGACTGCGTCAGGTGATCGTGAACCTGGTTGGCAACGCACTCAAGTTCACCGAAACAGGTGAAGTCGAGCTGCGGGTAGAGGTGGAGGCGTTTTCCGTCGATCGGTTGCGGCTGCATTTTACGGTGCGGGACACAGGAATCGGGATTCCGCACGATCGCCAGCGCTCCATTTTCGAAGCGTTCGCGCAGGCCGATTGTTCGACCACCCGCCGGTACGGTGGAACCGGCCTCGGCCTGACGATTTCGGCGCGCCTGGTGGAGATGATGGAAGGCGAGATGTGGCTCGAAAGCGAACCGGGACGCGGCAGTCTGTTTCACTTCACGGCGCTCGTGGCCCCGGCCCAGGAAGGCGAGATTCCCCAGCCGCCGTCCATCGATCTATTGTCCGGCGTATCCGTGCTGGTGGTGGACGACAACCTGACCAACCGGCGCATTCTGATGGACCAATTGTGGTCGTGGCAGATGGCGCCCGCCGCGGTATCCACCGGCGTCGAAGCAATATCGCTTCTGCGCGGGGCTAACGAACGCGGAAATCCGTTCGGCCTGGTTCTCACCGATGTTCACATGCCGGGAATGGACGGGTTTGATCTTGTCGCCCGAATCAGATCGTCGGGGCGGCTGTACGGCGCGGTGATCATGATGCTCACCTCGGGAGACCAGCATGGCGACGTGGCGAGGTGCCACCAGCTCGGCGTGTCGGCGTATCTGGTCAAGCCGGTTCGGCGCAACGATCTGCGGAGGTCCATTGAAACCGCGCTGTCCAAGGGATCGCTGGCTGTGCCCGAGGCCGCGGCCCCAAGGCCCGCCGATTTGCTTCCGGCAGGATCGGCATCCGGTTGCGATATTCTGCTGAGCGAGGACAATTCGGTGAATCAACGCGTCGCGACTCGCATTCTCGAGAAGCAGGGCCACCGCGTGACGCTTGCCAGGAACGGCGCGGAAGCGATCGCGGCGTGGAGCGCGCGGCGATTCGATCTGATTCTGATGGACGTCCAGATGCCCGAGGTCGACGGCCTCCAGGCTACGGCGGCGATCCGCGAAAAAGAACGAACTTCGGGCGGCCATATTCCCATCGTCGCGATGACGGCCTACGCAATGACCGGGGACCGGGAGCGCTTCCTCGCCGCCGGCATGGACGATTACCTCAGCAAGCCGATTCATGCCGCCGCGCTGTTGGAGCTGGTCGGCAAGTATGCGCGGCAGCCCGAAGCCGCGCTGGCTGAATAGCGCACTTCCGCTATACTCTGGAGCTTTATGCTCCACATTCCGATTCTTCGAAAAGGCGAGCCGTACCGCAGTCTGGACACGGTGCGCACGCCGCATTACCGCACCCGCGAGGATTTCGTCGAGATCAGCCAGGCAAACGTGGGGCTGATCCGCCGCGATCTATTAGATCAGCGATCGCCGCACGAGGCGCTGGCGGCAATTCCAACCGCGGAGCTGGTCGCGATCAGCCGGCGCGCGGCGGACATTTTCCTGAACGAGACGATTCCGGTGGGCGAGGCTACGCAATCGCCCGACGATTATCTGCGCCAGCTCGCGTCGACCACTGGAATGCCGCACTCGCTCGCGCGAAAGAACATGCGCAAGATTCACGCCGCGCTGTTCGAGATGGAGAAGGTGATCGCCGGGCTGACGCGCGGGGTTCCATTTGAAATTCTGGATCGCGGATTCGGGCCTGGATTAAGCTTTTTTCCACGAGCCGAGTCGCTGGGGATCGTCTTGCCCAGCAATTCGCCGGGCGTGCACTCGTTGTGGACGCCGGCGTTCGCGCTGAAGATTCCGCTGGTGCTGAAGCCGGGAGGCGCCGAGCCCTGGACGCCGTATCGTCTGATCCAATCGCTGATCAGCGCGGGTGCGCCGCCGCGGGCATTCAGCTACTATCCCGCCGATCACGCGGGCGGCGGCGAAATCCTGCGCCAGTGCGGTCGCGGCATGGTGTTCGGCGATGTTTCGTCGACCCGAATATGGGCGAACGATGCGCGCGTCGAAGTGCACGGGCCGGGCTACAGCAAGATCATCATTGGCGAGGATTGCGCCGACGATTGGGAAAGCAATCTCGATGCGATGGTCGCCTCGATCGCCGAAAATTCCGGGCGATCCTGCGTGAACGCGTCGGGCGTGTGGACCCCGCGGCACGGAAAACGCATCGCCGAAGCGCTGGCGGCGCGGCTGGCAGGCATGGTTCCACGCGCCGAGGACGATCCGGAAGCGCGGCTTGCGCCGTTTGCCGATCCTAACGTCGCGGCGCGCATGTCGGCGATGATCGACGCGGAGCTCGAATCGACGCCCGGTGCGCGCGATGTCAGCGCGACGCATCGCCAACCCGAAAGGCTGGCGGTTTGGAATGGCTGCTCGTACTTGTTGCCAACGATCGTCGAGTGCGGCGCGGATCATCCATTAGCGAATCGCGAATATTTGTTTCCGTTCGCAAGCGTGGTCGAGATTCACGAAGACCAGATGCCGGATGCGCTGGGACCGTCGCTCGCGGTTATGGCGTTGACCAACGACGAGAAGTTCCGGCGCAGGCTGCTGTCGTCGCCGCTTATAGGAAGATTGAATTTCGGGCCGATTCCGACCATGCAGATCTCCTGGGACCAGCCCCACGAAGGCAATCTGTTCGATCACCTGTACGCCCGAAGGGCGTTTCAGGCCGCGTAAGACGGGCCACGCGATGCCGGACTATGACTGAATTCGTGTGCAACGTTTGCGGAGCGCTCAATCGCCCGTCGGAGGCGAAGCTCGATCGCGAATCGGCGAGCTGCACCGAGTGCAAATCCAACGTTCGGATTCGCGGGCTGTTGCTCGCGGTGTCGATGGAGTTGTTCGGAATGGAGCTGACGTTGCCCGAGTTCCCACACGTGAAAAGTCTGCGCGGACTCGGCACCAGCGACACGAATCCGTATGCCGCGATCCTGGCCGAGAAGTTCGATTACCGGAATACCTTCTATGACCGCGAGCCGCGGTTCGATATCGCGAATCCTCCCGCGCATGACCTCGGACGGTATGAATTCATCATTTCGAGCGATGTTCTCGAACATGTGGCGCCGCCGGTGGAGACATCTCTTCGAAGCGCCTGCCAGTTGCTCAAGCCGGATGGGCTCCTGATTTTTACCGTCCCCTATTCGCTCGAGTCATCCATGACCGAGCACTACGCCGACCTGCACCAGTTCGGTTTCGCGACAGTCGGTTCGGAGGTAGTTCTGGTGAATCGCACGCGCACAGGCGAAATACAGGTGTTCGAGCATCCGGTGTTTCACTCGAGCGGAGGCGGAAGGTCACTCGAGCTGCGTGAATTCACGGAAAACGATCTTGAAGCGTTGCTGCTCGGCGCGGGATTTCGGGAAGTCACGATTTGCGCCGAGGATTACCCGCCGTTCGGAGTGGTACATTCCGAATGCTGTTCACTGCCGATGGTAGCGCGCAAGGGGGATTTCACTTTTTCGATCGATTCGGTGCGGGACGTGGTGGAGGAATGGCGCGCCCTGCGGCGAAAATTCGATGCGGAAAGAAACGGCTTTCTGCGTTCTTATTGGTTCCGGCTGGGACGAAAATTGCGTTGGTATTAGCGGGACCGGCGGGTGGCCGATTAGCGGATGGAGAAGGTCCCAAACACAATGCCGAGGTCCCGGTTATCGCCCGGCAAGTGCAACACCTTGTCAAGCGTCACGGTAAGCCCGATTTCCGGATTACCAACAAGCGTTTGCGGCAACGGAAAGGAGAGGTCGAATCCTTCCGCGGACTTGATCACCGCGGAGCCGATCTCGCGCCCATTGCCGCTGAGAGTGATCCTCACCGGACCTGAGGCGAGGATTGGCGGCGGAGCGAATCCAATGACGTGGAGAGTCCGCGCGGACGGAGCAATCCCCGAAAATCTGACTGTGGCCGATTTCGGCATCCACCGCGCTCCGCCTTCGGCCTTATACCAGGTGTCGCCGAGTTGCCCGGCGTAGGCCGGATCGCCTACGTCGACGAAATCCCGGCGGGCGATTTGAGGATCGTGGCGCAGAGCTTCGGCGTAGGTCCGCGTAATGTCGTGAACCGAATTGGTGGAGACATCGAGCACGCGGGCGCGGCCGCGGTCAATCATTTCGAGCGCATTCCGCGGCGTAATGACGTAGGGCGTGACGCCGCCGAGCTCCGGGCGAGCTTCCACCGTTTTCTCCGAATCGGGGACCATGTAAATTTTTTCGGCGGCGATCAGGCGGAACGGACTATCCTGGAATCCGCTCCCGAACAGGTCGTTGTCGACACCGGCGAGCAGGATCGCCGAGCCCGGATGATCGCGCGACGCAGCATCGGCGCTCTCAACCACGATTCGTAATCGATTGCTCCGCGCGTACAGCCAATTTTCGTACAATCGGGCCTGATACCACGATCCGGCGAAATATGCCGCCGCAAGCGCGAGCGCGAGTCCTGCGCGAGGTCCCTCGGATCGCACTGCCGATACGATCGCCCAGCCGGCGAGCCACGCCAGCCCCAGCGATGGAATGGTTACATAGTAGGCGGTGAGATGCTCGGGCAGAGGCAGGATCGGGATCAAAAATAGGACAAACCATCCGATGAAAAACAGCGGAACGAAATCGCGCCGGTGCAGCCGCCATGCGGTGAAGGCCAGCAGGGCTGCGCCGACCAGGGGTGCGGAAACAGCGCCCAGCGTATGCCATGTCCCACGCGGCTCGCCGGACAAGACCGGCGCAAGCGTCCATTGCAGGTAGTTCAGGAGTGTCGACGGAAGGCGCGCATCGAAGGCCACTCGATAGACCGGCGCGGTGGTCTTCGGAATCAAGAAGAAATGCACGGCCAGGAAAATCGCGGAGGGCGCCAGCAGCGGCAGCGTTCCAAAAAAGCGTTTGCGGGCCACGCATAACGCGTGCAGAGCGGCGATAAAGGGATACATCACCATCACTTCGAGCACGCCGAAGCCGGCGAGATACGCAGCCCACTCGATCGCGATCCAGCGGCGCCGATCCGTTTCGATCCAGCGCAACCGCGCATAAAACGCAAGCAGAATGCACAACGCGCACAGATCCTGGTTATAGGACGATGCCCACATGAGCGTCTGCGGAGCGCCCGCGTTCAGGGTCCAAAGGATCGCGGCGAGGAGTCCGGCAGCGCGCGATTGCGCCGGGCCGGCGAGGCGCGATTGAATTAGCCGCGTTCCGATCGCGGCCGCCAGCGTCAGGTTCGCGAACCAGGTCGCCAGCGCGCAGATGCGAAATGGAAGAGCGTCGAGATGGAATAGCGTGGAAAAAATCAGGAAATACAGACGCTCGCTGATAAAGCGAACCGTGCCCTCGGCCTGCGGCTGAAAGAGCGCTGTGATGAGGCTCGAGACATCGTGGACTTGAAGGCGCAGCCCGAGCCAGGCGAAATCGTCGTTCAGAAACCAGACGGAGAGAGCCCGCCAGAACAGCACCATGCAGAATAGGGGCGCGGCCAGAAAATACGCCGCCCGCAGAAGACGCGGCGGCACCGGAGTCATTTAAGGACGAGGCCGACCGTGGTCACGATGATCGCCAGCTCGCGCTGGTCTTTATCACCGGGCGGAAGTGATCGGTTTACAGAGAAATCGAAAGTGGCCGCATCACCCTGAAGCGCGGAGGCGGGAACGTCGCGCGTGTATGCGTCCTCGCCCGCTTTCGAATACGTCTCCGGCCCCAGGTCGACGCCGTTCACACGAGCGCCCAGCGTCATCGGCCCCACGCGATCGAAAATAACGTCGGGGATGGCGAACTTGAGTTCGAGTCTGGCGCCGTTCTGCGCGGAGCCCGAGGGTGGACGCAGCATCACCGTGAAATTCTTCGTGGTCCAGCGCCACGCGTCGTTTTCGACCGGGTAAAACCCGCGTACCAGCTGAATCGCGGCGTGCGGATCGGCCACGTTCACGATACTGGCCAGTTGGCCGTCATCCTCCGCGGCTTGCGGGCGAGCCTTTTTCCGGGTCCGGCACGCCGGCGCCATCGCCACCAGGGCTATCAGCGCAATCGCGCTGATCATTCTCATGTCAGTCCCCGGCTCATATCCGTCCCCGGCTCATACTCGTCTCCGCCTCAGTCTCCACATCGTTCCACCTCGATCAAGCAATTGTAGAACGTCGGACCTCCGCCGATGTCCGTGAGACGATCCGAAGTAAGCGCGTTCGCGCTACGGCCGTCGGGAGAACGCTTGGCCCAGCGCACCGAAGGCGCGCGCGCGACACCCGGCGCAACCACTCCGTCGATCGAGGCGGTGAGCAACAGGCTGCCGCGATCGTTGAATGCACGGACGCGATCGCCTTGATGAATATCGCGCGCTTGAGCGTCGTCCGGATGCAGGTGCAGCACCGCCGTCTGCCGGTCGACGTCCGCGCGAAACCCGAACGTCGAGTTCATGCTGTCGTCGTTTTTTGACGAAATCAACTCGATCGGAAAACGTTCGCGAAGCCGGGCGTCGCCCAGCCGCGATTCAGCCGGCGGCCGGTAATCGAGCGCTTCCGGCCCGAATTCGCACTTGCCCGAGGGCGTTCCGAATTTGCCTTCCGCGAACGGGAGAAACGGCGTGCCGGGTTCGGAAACGTTGAGGCGAACGGAATGCTCGCGATCGAGCCGTTCCAGCGTGATCCCGTCAAGAAAATGATGCCCGGAGCCGAGGAGCGCGCGGATCATGTCGTCCTCCGATTCGGAGAAACACGGATCGCCGAAGCCCATCCGCGCTGCGAGCGCGCGAAACACGTCCACGTTCGATCGCGCTTCCCCGGGCGGATTCACCGCCGCGCGCGCGAGTTGCACGTAGTAATGGCCGTAGGCGAGATAGAGGTCGGTGTGCTCGAGAAAAGTGGTCGCCGGAAGCACGATGTCGGCGTAATCCGCGGTGTCGGTTTGAAAATGTTCGAGGACGACGGTGAACAGATCCTCGCGGCGAAATCCGCGCAGTACGCGGTTCTGATTGGGCGCGATCGCGGCCGGATTCGAGTTATACACAACCATCGCCTTCACCGGCGGCGAGTCGAGCGCATCGAGCGCCGCGCCGAGCTCGCTCATATTCACGATGCGCCCCTCGCGGCCGAGCGGCGATTGCCATTGCAGCTCCGGCATCTCCAGCGCGCGCCGGTCGAATTGAAAGGCCTGCGAGGTGGACAGCTGCAATCCGCCGCCGGTCTCGCGCCAGGAGCCGGTGAGCGCGGGAAGCGCCGCGATCGCGCGCACCGCCGCGCCGCCGTGTTCGCTGCGCTGGACTCCGTAGTTCAGGCGAATCGCCGCGGGACGCGTGGTCGCGTAGTCGCGCGCGAGTTCGACGATTTCTTCCTTCGCGATTCCCGTAAGCGCCGCCACGCGCTCCGGATCGTAGGCGTGCACGCGCTCGCGCATCGCGTCGAAGCCATTTGTGAATCGGCCGACGTAATCGGCGTCGTACAGATTGTCCTCAACAATCACGTGCATCAGGCCCATCGCCAGCGCAAGATCGGCGCCGGGATAAATGCGCAGATGACGATCTGCCAACGCCGCCGTGCGCGTGCGTATCGGATCGATCACGATCAGCTTCGCGCCGTTGCGACGCGCCTCGACGATGAACGGCCACAGGTGAACGTTGGTCCCATGAATATTCGCGCCCCAGGCGATGATCAGCCTGGAATGGCGGAATTGTTCGGGCTCGGTTCCATACTTGAAGCCGAGCGTGGCCGCGAGGCCCGCGCCGCCGGCGGAAGAGCAGATGGTTCGGTCAAGGCGCGACGCGCCCAGCCGATGAAAAAATCGCCGGTCCATGCCCGCGCCGTTGAGCATCCCCATGGTGCCGGCATAGCTGTAGGGCAGGATGGCTTCGGGTCCGAACTCGCGCGCGATCGCGGCGAGTTTCTCCGCGATGATATCGAGCGCCTGGTCCCAGGAGATCCGCTCGAATCTCCCCTCGCCTTTGGCGCCGATCCGCTTTTGGGGAAAGAGCAGACGCTGCGGCGAGTATTCGCGATCGAGGTATTGCGCGACTTTGCCGAACAGGAATCCGCGCGTAACGGCGTGGTCAGGATCGCCGCGGAGCCGCGTGGCGCGGCCAGCGTCGACGTTTACCAGCAGCGAGCAGGCGTCGGGGCAATCCAGCGCACAGACGGAACGGCGAACCTCCATAAATGCAGGATAGCAGCCGTGGAAGTGCGCCACGCCGAGATGGCGCTATTTCAGTTCCGCCATCATTCCCGGCAAGCTCCACTGCATGTTCAGACTGTTGGCGGCCCAGCCAAACTCGGCCGTCATCACCTTGCCGACGTCGTCCTGGCTTTTCCCCTCGTGGATCAGCCCAGCCGCGCGATTGCGCAGTTTCTCGACGTTGTTGCGATACGTCAGCAGCCCGGCCTTGTTGGTCACCGCGCCATGCCCGGGGATCACCGTGTCGAAGTCGAGCGCCAGGACCCGGTCGAGCGTTTTGGTCCACTCGACCACGCTGCCGCCGCCGGGATAGTCGATCAGCGGACTGGTGCCGGCCATCAGGTCGCCGGTGTGGATGGTCTTCAGCGCCGGGAAGTACATCACTGCATCGCCGTTGGTGTGCCCGCGCCCGTAATAGTGCGCGCGCACTTCCTTGCCGCCGAGAAACACCGAGCTTTCATCGGTGAACACGATCCTCGCCGGGGCCATTCCAGGAGGTGCGTTCGACTGTTTGTGTTCGACGATATTGGCGCGGGCGTTAGCGGTCGAAATGATCTCGGCCGTGGGAAGGAACTTGGCGTTTCCGCCACTGTGGTCGGCGTGGTGATGCGTGCTGAGAATATATTTCACCGGCTGGTTCGTGACGCTTTTCACCTTCGCCATGATGCCGTCGAAGTCCTGGTCATATTTGTCATCCACCAGGATCACGCCTTCGTTGGTGATGTAGACGGCGACATTGCCGCCGTCGCCGACGATCTCATACAGATCATCCTTGACCTGATTCATCGTCAACTGCGGCGGCTGCTT
>Ga0182024_10015438_pt1 | contig 14626 bp, 14 predicted proteins | sample P32metaG_FD_120480 | JGI IMG/M metagenome (GOLD analysis project Ga0182024, IMG submission 120480) | Permafrost microbial communities from Stordalen Mire, Sweden - P3-2 metaG (Illumina Assembly) | ecosystem: Environmental > Terrestrial > Soil > Wetlands > Permafrost | place: Sweden: Stordalen... | reverse complement strand
TTCCCTGGATGACAGATCATCCTCAAACCGAGCCGTTTCCGCACTTTATCGCGATTGCGCATCAGGACATTCGCACGGCCACCATGAACTCTGAGGCATGGCATGCTGCCGCGGTTTCATCGGGCGAGAGGACGGGCGGCGGTCTTTTCTGGCGCCCCGTTGATCCGGATCAAAAAAACTGGGTATAAGACTGGATTTCGAACATGGCAGAAGAAAAAGTTGATGTATTGATTATTGGGTCCGGGCACTCCGGCGGCATGGCGGCAAATATTCTCACCGGCAAGGGCATCTCATGCCTCATGCTGAATGCTGGACCGATCGTGGATTTCCAGAAGGACCGTGAGAGCAGGGCTGCCTATGAGCTGCCGTATCACGGCTTCAAAGATCCCAAGAAGGTTCCCCACGTTTTTCAGGCCTCTGAGTTCAATGCCAACACCTGGGTGGACGAGAAAGAAGTTCCGTATACCTACGATCCCGGCAAGCCGTACAACTGGGTGCGCGTGCGCCTCTTCGGCGGCCGGTCGCTCTTCTGGTCGCGTCAGACGTACCGGCTCAGCGACTACGAGTTCAAGGCCAAGGACCACGACGGCTTCGGCGAGAACTGGCCGATCAGCCTCGCGGATCTCGATCCGTACTACTCGCGCGTCGAAGGCATCTTTCGGGTACGCGGACGCCGCGAAGGTGTGCCACAGTACCCTGACGGCAACTTTATCGAAGACAGTAGCGGCTGGTCGGGCTTCATGGAGCGCGTTATCGGGTACTCCAGCCCATTGGGAATTAACGTCTGCAAGCCGCGCAACGCCATGGGCGTCGACGGCCTGGCAAGCTCCATCAACCTTCTGCTTCCCGACGCTTTTTCCAGCGGCAAACTCAAGGCTGTGCCCAACGCCGTCGTCCGTGAACTCACAGTCGACAAGAACACCGGCATGGTCAGCGGCGCGCGTTTTGTCGATCGCCACTCGCGTCGCGAGATGACTGTCAAGGCGCGCGTCGTAGTGCTTGCCGCCGGCACTCTCGAGAGCACGCGGCTGCTGCTCAACTCCGGTATCGCCAACTCGAGCGGCGTAATGGGGCACTATCTCATCGACCAGACATACGGCGTCGGCATCGTCGGCACAGTCAAGGAAGCGCAGAACGGCAACGCCGCGGAGGGATTCATGGGCGGCGCGGCGACGCTGCCTCGCTTCCGTAACATCAATTCGCGCGCCAAGGACTTTATCCGCGGGTACGCCATCAATGTATCCTGCGGCGGTGGTGTCGACACGCATTGCATCGCGGCCTACGGAGAGGAGTTGCTGCAAAAAACGCAGCAATATCGCGGCAGCTCGTTCAGCACGTATGTCTACGGCGAGGTGCTGCCGCGCTACGAGAACTACGTCAGCATCAACAAGGCAGTGGTCGACGCCTGGGACATTCCCACGCTCCACATCCAGGCCAAATACAGCGACAACGAACGCAATATGATGCGCGACGCGGTCGATGTCAGCCTCGCCATGGCTGACGCGTGCGGTGTTGAAGTTCTCGCTAAAAACGTTGAGCCGAATCCTCCCGGTTACAGCATTCATGAAGTCGGGACCTGCCGTATGGGAGACAACCCGAAGACCAGCGTGCTGAACAAGTGGAACCAGAGCCACGACATCAAGAATCTCTTTGTTGTCGACGGCAGCTGCTTCGTGACGAACGGATGGCAGAATCCGACCATGACCCTCACCGCGCTCTCCATGCGGGCCTCCGAGTATCTCGCCGACCAGATGCGTCAGGGAAATCTGTAGGTGATCAAGCTGTCGCGCATTCTTATCGCCGCGCTGCTGGCGGTATGCAGTGGGCTTGCCTTTGCGCAGCAGGCGCCGGCGGTTGCTTCTCCGCCCGCCGCCTCAGATAGCGGGCCGGAGCAGCCTCTGCCCTTTAGCCACAAGCTCCACGCGGGAACCATGAGCCTGCCATGCCTGACAAGTCACACGCCATCGCCGTCAGGTGAGGCCTTCCGCATTCCGCAGGCGCCCGTCTGCATGCAGTGCCACCAGACCATCGCCGCGGACCGGCCGGCGATTCAAAAGCTTGCCGCTTACGCGCAGTCGAACACGCCGATTCCCTGGGTGCGAATTTACGAACTCCCGTCCTTCGTTACCTTCAGCCACAAGACGCATCTCGACCACGGCGCAACCTGCGAACAATGTCACGGCGCAGTCCACACCCGCGATCGCCTCTTCAAGGAACAGGATCTTTCGATGAAGTGGTGTGTCGATTGTCACACCGCGAGGCAGGCCCCTACCGATTGCAACACCTGCCACACGCTCGATCAATAGCCGGCGAGGGCGCGTTTAACGCTCCGCGAAGTGTTCGCCGCGGAGCTGAATGGCTGCCGCGGCGGTACAGTTATTTGCGGGCATCGCCGTTCTCCGAAGGTATCAAAGACTGCAGCGGGCCCAATGTGGGAGGCGGGGGATGGCGGGACTTCAAGACGAAGACGCGGCTCTGACGAAGCTCTGGCCGGACGCGCGCAGTGCACTGCACGATATTGTGCAGGACGGGATGCTGCTGGCGATTGGCGGATTCGGCCTGTGTGGGATTCCCGAGGCGCTGATCCTTGCCTTGCGCGACGCCGGTGTACGCGACCTGACCATTGCCAGCAATAACGCCGGGGTTGATGACTGGGGCATCGGAGTGCTGCTGCGAACGCGGCAGGTGAAGAAGATGATCTCCAGCTACGTGGGAGAAAACGCCGAGTTTGAGAGGCAGTTTCTTTCCGGCGAGCTGGAGGTGGAGTTCTGTCCACAGGGCACGCTCGCCGAACGCATGAGAGCAGGCGGCGCGGGCATTCCCGGTTTTTACACGCGTACGGGCGTCGGCACGCTGGTGGCCGAGGGAAAAGAGCATAAGGATTTCGACGGCACGACCTACCTGCTGGAACGCGGCATTCGCGCGGACGTGGCACTGGTGAAGGCATGGAAGGCCGACCTTCACGGCAACCTGATCTATCGGCGCACGGCGCGCAACTTCAATCCGCACGCAGCCGCCTGCGGCGCGATCACGGTTGCCGAAGCGGAGATCATCGTACAGCCGGGAGATCTCGATCCGGATGAGATTCACACACCGGGAATCTACGTGCACCGGATCGTGCACAATCCTTACCCGGAGAAGCGAATTGAACGGCGGACGACGCGAGCGGAGTACACGCGAGGGGAGTAGGGCCATGGCATGGAACCGACATCATATGGCAGCACGTGCCGCCAAGGAGCTGCGCGATGGCCTGTACGTCAATCTCGGGATAGGTATACCTACGCTGGTGGCGGATTTCATTCCTGCGGGAATGAAGGTGACGCTGCAGTCTGAGAACGGGTTGCTCGGGATGGGGCCTTATCCGTGCGAATCCGAGGTCGATCCCGACCTGATCAACGCAGGAAAGGAGACCGTCACCCTGGTGCCCGGCGCGTCCACCTTTTCCAGCGCCGATTCGTTCGCCATGATTCGCGGCGGTCATCTCGACCTCGCGATCCTCGGCGCCATGCAGGTCTCCGAACGAGGGGACCTGGCCAACTGGATGATTCCCGGTAAGCGCGTGAAAGGGATGGGCGGCGCCATGGACATCGTCTCCGGCGTGCGGCGTGTTGTGGTTGTGATGGAGCACACGGCCGCGGACGGGAGCCCAAAGCTCCTCCGAGATTGCACCCTGCCGCTGACCGGTACCCGCGTCGTGCATCGCGTGATCACTGACCTCTGCGTGCTCGATATCACGAGCTCCGGCTTTGAGGTAGTCGAGTTTGCCGACGGGACGGGCCGCAGGCAGATCGAGGAACGGACCGGAGCGCCGTGCACTTTTAGCGATGCGCTCGCTTAGACGCGCTGCGGTACTATTTCCGCCATACAGGTTTCCGTTTCTCAAGAAACGCCGCAATCCCTTCCCCGAAGTCTGCCATCTCTCGAGCCTGAGCATTGGCCTCAACTGCCGCTTCGATCGCTGCATCGAGCCAAGCTTTATTGTGCTCGGCCAACAGCCGCTTCGTCGCCGCCAGAGATTGTGGGCTGTTCGCGATGAGGGTCTCGGCCAGCGCTTGCACCCGCTGGGACAGCGCTTCCGGAGCGACGATCTCATTCACGAGGCCCAACTGCAGCGCCTCGGCCGCGTCGAGGATTCGGCCGGTCAAGAGCAGGTCCCGGCTGCGCTTATCTCCAATCTGCAAAGTCAGAAAGGCAGACACCAATGCGGGCACAATGCCGACGCGCACCTCAGTGAACCCGAACTTTGCCGCCGGCGTTGCCAGTGTAAAGTCGCAGATGGCAGCCAATCCCGCTCCACCGGCAATTGCCGCGCCATGCACGGCCGCGACGGTCGGTACAGGCAGCTCATACAAAGTGCGGAACAGCTTGGCGATTCGCTCTGCATCCGCGCGATGCTCGGGAGCAGTCTTGTCGCTCATCCCATGGAGCACGGACAGGTCCAGGCCTGAACAGAACGCCTCTCCCGCGCCTCTGAATACGACGACGCGGCAGTCGCCTGCAGCAGCATCCTCCATTGCAGCGATCAACTCCGCCTGCATCTCGGGAGTCATCGCGTTCAGCCGTTCGGGCCGATGCAGTCTGATCTCCCGCACCGGGGGCACATCGGCAACCACAATGGTCGTGTAATTCAACTGTCCTCCGAGTTCACAACTTACAGTGTTAAGGTTGTGGCCCATTCAAAGGCGGGCCGAAGTGTTTGGCAATCTCCGTGCCGGCATGGATCAATTCTTCGAGCGGTCCCAGCACAGGCAGTTTCGCACCGCACTCCGCCAGCACTGCGATCAACGTCTCGGTGGGAATATTTCCGACCAGGGCATCCTGCGCGAAGGGACATCCGCCAAGGCCGCCGATTGCCGCATCAAACCGCCTGCAGCCCGCCTCGAACGCTGCGCGTATTCGCGCCGGCGCATCGACCCGACGAGCATGCAAATGCACACCTATCTCAATCTCATCAAAGCCTCTGCGCACAGCCGCCACAGTCTCCGCGATCTGCGCGGGCGTGGCCAACCCCACGGTATCGGCGAGCGAGATCTGCCGCAGTCCGGACTCGATGAGCAGATTGCATGCATCCACCACTTCGCCGATGCTCCACGGATCACCATAGGGATTTCCAAAGGCCATCGAGAGATAGCCGACCACTTCCAATCCCGCTTCCTGCGCCAGGATTCGGATGGCATGGAGGGCGTGCAACGATTGCGCTGGCGTTTGGTTTTGGTTGCGCTCGAGAAAGCGGGGAGAGGTGGAATACGGAAAGCCCAGCGTCTGTACAGCACCGGTGCCGACGGCGCGCTCAGCGCCTCTTTCGTTCACCAGAATTGCAATGATCTCAACTGCCGGCGCAGGCTTCAGCTCCTCGAGCACCTCCTCGGAGTCGGCCATCTGCGGCATTGCGGCAGGTGAGACGAAGCTGACGGCGTCGATGTGGGTGAACCCGGCAGCTACGAGCTTGCGCAGATAGTCCGCCTTCACCTCTGCCGGAATCTGCCCCGGCAGACCCTGCCACGCATCCCTCGGACACTCGACGATCTTAACCAGATCATCCATTGGCTTTTCTCCGTCCGGCTGCCGCCATCAACCGCGGGATGGATGGACCTTCAGAATCTCTCTTGCAATGACCATGCGCTGAATCTCGCTTGTGCCCTCGCCGATCGTACACAGCTTGACGTCGCGGTAGAACTTCTCCACCGGGTAGTCCTTGATAAAGCCATACCCGCCAAACAGCTGGACCGCCTCGCCGCAGATGCGCGCGGCCACTTCGCTGGCAAACAGCTTGGCCATCGACGACTCGCGCGTCACCTTGCGGCCCGCATCTTTGAGCACCGCAGCCCGCTGGGTCAGCAGCCGCGCAGCGTCCAGTTCCGTCGCCATGTCCGCGAGTTTCCACTGAATGCCTTGAAACTCCGCGATCGCCTTGCCGAACTGCCGGCGTTCCTTCACATACTTCAAGGCAGCATCGAGTGCGCCGCGTCCGATGCCCAGCGACAGCGCGGCAATCGAGATCCTGCCGCCGTCGAGCACGCGCATCGCGTCGATAAAGCCCTCGCCCTCGGCCCCGATCAGGTTCTCCGCGGGAATCGCGCAGTCCTCAAAGATGAGCTCGCTGGTGTCGCTGGCGCGCAGGCCCAGCTTGTTCTCCTTCTTGCCCGGCCGGAACCCCGGTGTCGCCTTCTCCACGACAAACGCAGACAGCCCGTGCGTGCCCTTGCTCTTGTCGGTCACGGCGATCACCACCACGAGGTCGGCGTAACGTCCGTTGGTGATGAACGTCTTGCTCCCGTTCAACACGTACCGGTCTCCCTTCTTCACGGCGGTCGTGCGTGCGCTGCCGGCGTCCGATCCGGAGCCGGGCTCGGTCAATGCCCACGCAGCCAGCCACTCGCCGCCGGCGAGCCGCGGCAGATATTTCTTCTTCTGCTGCTCGTTTCCGGCGACGAAGATGTGGTTTGTGCCCAGCGAATTATGCGCCGCCACCGTGAGGCCGATCGATCCGTCCACTGCGGAGAGTTCTTCCATGGCCAGGGTGTAGTCCACATACCCCAGGCCCGCGCCACCGTACTCGGAGGGAACGATCACGCCGAACAGCCCCATTGCCGCCAGCTTTTTGACGGCTGCCATGGGGAACTCGCCCGCCTCATCCCAGACCATCACATGGGGCGCAATCTCGCGTGCGGCGAAGTCGCGAATCTCCCGCCGCAGACGTTCCTGGTCCTCCGTCAGTACGAAGGGATATAAACTCGCGGCCGGCCCAGGCTCAGGGTTCTCCATTGACCTCCTTCACGCAGGTCCCAGCAATCAGTCTGCTCAGGTCTGCAACACTCCAGGATTGAATCGTGGGACATCGGGATTCAGAGAGCAGGCGTCCAGCGCAGTGCTGAGCACCTCGCGGGTCTTGGCCGGATCAATGATAGCGTCGATCCAAAGACGCGCCGCGCCGTATCGTGGATCGGCCTGTGCATCGTAGGTCGCCTTGAGCTCGTCATAAAGTGCCCCCTTATCGGCCTCGGACAGAACCTTCCCTGCGCGCTCCATCTGCCGGGCGCGGACCTCCGCCAGAGTAGTGGCCGCCGCGGCCCCGCTCATCACCGCGTAGCGCGCCGTGGGCCAGGCAAATAGGAACCTCGGATCATAGGCCTTTCCGCACATCGCGTAGTGCCCCGCACCAAAACTTCCTCCAACGATTACGCTAATCTTCGGCACCACACTCGTGCTCACCGCCGACACCATCTTCGCCCCGGCGCGGATGATCCCCGACCACTCCGCATCCTTGCCTACCATGAATCCGTTCACATCGTGCAGGAACAGCAAAGGTATCAGGTTCTGATTGCAATCCATGATGAAGCGCGCTGCCTTCTGCGCGCCTTCGGTATAGATCACGCCGCCCACCTCCGTGCGATGCATCCCCGCCGCCGGACCCATTGCCACCGTCTGGCTCTGGTTGATCTTCTGATTGGCGACAATCCCCACGGCCCTGCCGGCGATACGCGCATATCCGCAAAGCAGGGTTCGCCCAAAGTCCGCCTTGTACTCGTCAAACTCGCTGCGATCCACAATGCGTGCAATGATCTCGCGCATGTCATACACGTTGCTTGCCCCGGGCGCTGGATTGAGCAACCCGTAGACATCTTCGGCCGCGCACCTGGGCGCGTCCTTTACGGGGTCGTATGCAGTGCGGGAAAAGACCTCCTGCCCCTGCGCGGTCCCCGGCCGCTGGCCGATCTTCGCCACCAGAGATCGCAGGCGCGCGAGGCACGCTTCATCGTTGGGCTCTTTGAAGTCCACCGTTCCCGAGACCTCGGCGTGCATGGTGGCTCCGCCCAGCTCCTCCGCTCCCGTCTTCTGCCCGATCGCGGCCTGCACCAGGGAAGGCCCGGCGAGGAAGAGGCCCGACCCCTCGGTCATCAGCACGGTGTCGGTCATCACCGGCAGATATGCGCCGCCCGCGACGCACATGCCCATGATCGCGGTGATCTGAGGAACTCCCAGCGAACTCATCACCGCGTTGTTGCGGAAGACGCGCCCGAAATCGTCTGTATCGGGAAACACGTCTTCCTGCAAGGGAAGGAAGACGCCGGAAGAATCGACGAGGTAGATTGTCGGAATACGGTTCTCGAGCGCGATCGTCTGAGCCCGCAATACCTTTTTTGCAGTCATGGGGAAGAAGGCGCCAGCCTTTACCGTCGCGTCGTTGGCGACGATCATGCACAGGCGGCCGCTTACGCGGCCCAGCCCTGTCACCACACCCGCGCCTGACGCGCCGCCATACTCGCCATACATTCCATGAGCTGCCCAGATTCCCAGCTCCAGCAGCTCCGTCCCTTCATCGAGCAGCAGTTTGAGCCGCTCTCTGACGGTCAGCCGTCCCTTTGCATGCTGTGCCTTCGCGGCATCCTCTCCCCCGCCCAACCGGATTGAATCCTCTTCAGCGCGCAACGCCGTCATCCATGCCGCCAGCGCCTCCTTGTTGGCCCGCGCGCGCGGTGCATGCAAGTTCAGCTTCGATTCCAAACGGTTGTCACACTTCACGTTATTCGCCCGTTGACCGGTACGAGACTGATGCTAATGGCCAACGTATCACGACGCGGGGACCTCACGCCGCGGATATCCGTAGCGTTCATCCCGCTGGTAGCTGTGATCGAAGCCTGGACCTCGAGCCTCCGGCTTCCTTCTTCCTCTCATCCACCCCAGCACCCGCGCCATCGACGAACAGAAGGTAGTCGGCCTCACCGTAGTCGTGCCCAGCAAAAACTCCCTGACCGCCGCTCCGGGGGCGGCCTCGATATTCGCGTCGGCGCGGTTCTGGACGGTACATCCTGCAGCCACCAGCAGACCGTCGATCGTTTGCCTAGCCTTCTCTCCGGGCGTCATCGGGGTATACGCGATTGTTGAGCCGTTGCCGCTGAGATTGGGATGATAGGCGATCCGGCAGTAGAGTGTGCTTGAATACGTGGGAAAGGAGCTTTGCTTCCCCGGCCAGAGAGCGTGATTCTCAAACGCCGAGTGATGAGTGGCCTGGTCGTAAGCCTAGCGAACGTTCAGCTTCCTCTCGATCAGCTCCACCCACGGAGTTGGCCTTGCGCGAGAAGAAAGGGGCATCCTGGAAGGCGGCGCCGCGGCGGCCCAATTTAAGTAGCTTCCGTCCGGCCAGTAGCGCTAAGACGGAAGCACAATCTGGAAGCATGTGCAGGCGCTGTTTTCGCCGAAGCGGCTCAACTTCTTTTCGGTCTCGCGACCCATCTGGTGTCCCGTGGTCTCCCGAATGATGTCCCGTAATTGACCTTGGGGTTACATCGCGAATTCGACCTCCTGACCGCCATCCGTTCCCCCTGAGAATGTTCTCGGCCTGCGGCTACTGTTGTGGGACGTCCGGCTGCAGCCCGATGTTCCTCTGCATGGCACGAATCTCAGGATTGCTCATAAAGCTGCGCCACACCAGACCGGTGCGGCCGTTCTCGATCATCACGGTCTGCGGTCCCTGGTTCAGACCAAGCTCGTCCGGCGAGTACCAGTCTTCCGTTTGATTGAAGGCATTGCGAAAGCCGTAGACATCCCACAAGTGCGCGCCGAGGTCGCGGTAAAAGTGGCGGATGGCCAGCATGGACTGCTCCGGCGTGTAAGCGTAGGCGCTGACCGCGGCCGTGGGCGCAATGGTGCCGTCGTCTTCCGTGGAGGCCTTGTACTCGCGGTAGCCGTACGGGCCGGTGACGGCGGAAAAGCCCCAGTCGTCGGCGCCATAGCCCTTGAAATGCTTCGGGTTCTCCATGGCGTATCTCTGCTGCACCAGCGACTCGTTGCGGTTGTTGACGAAGTAGTCAGCATACTTGTCGCGAACGCCGCGCGGATCATAGCCCATAAAGGTATAGTCCGTGAAGAAGAGCGGACCCGCGGAGCCTGGCACATAGTTCATGGCGACGGGAATGCCGTAGTAGGTCTGTCCCTTGCCGTAGGAGTGGGCGGGATTGCCCTCCGCGGTAAAGCCGGTGTAGTAGAGGCTCGCCGGCACAGGATGGGTTGGTGAAGCGATCGCGAGCATGTACGTGATCATGACTTCGTTCCAACCCTGGAGGCGGTTGGCGATGTGAAAGGCATAGTCCGGAGACCAGTGCCAGTAGAGAGCATCTTTGTTCGGTGTGGCGCGGAACCAGTCCCACTCCACACCCTTCCACAGCGCTGTGATCTGATCGCGCAGGCGGCCTTCCGCGGGATCGTCGCGGGTGAAGTAGCCGCGCGCGGCCAGCAGGCCCTCCATCAAGAAGGAGGTCTCCACCAGGTCGGCGCCATCGTCATACATGCCGAAGACCGGCAGCACCTTACCCGTGCTTCCGCTCAGGTAGTGTGGCCAGGCACCGTGGAAGCGGTCCGCGTGAGCGAGAAAGTCTGTGATGTGTAGCAGACGTTCGACGATCTGCTCGCGGGGCGCAAAGCCGCGGTCCGCGGCGACGATCATGGCCATGATGCCGAAGCCGCTGGCGCCGACGGCGACGATGTCGTCCCCGCCGGGCATGGATTCGCGGGCCATGCCGCTGTGCGGCTCCGCGCCGTCCCAGTAGTAGCGGAAAGAGGCCTCCTGGATCATGGAGAGCAGCTCGTCGTCGGTCATAGTATGGGTGGAGGCCTCGACCGCGGTGGAGAGCGGAGATTCCGCGAGGGACGAGGTCCGGGCGGAGATCTTGTAGCGTGCCGTCCAGTGTGGGTCTCCGACGAAGTCCTCGTAACGCTGGATGCCAGGACGTTGGATGCCGATGGCGCGGAAGGACTCGCCTTGGACCGAGCGGTAGATCACGTACTGCGCGACGGACGGGTCCTCGACCGGCGCCCAGGTTAGCTCGACATGCCGCTCAAAGCCCCGCGCATGCAACCCGTCCGGCGTAGCGGGCGCATGCGAGGCCTGGTCCGCGACGTTCTCAATGCGGATGTCGTCGATCATCAATGTATGTCCGGCCCCGTCCGGCGGGCCCTGCGAGACAATGATCGCATTCAGGCGGTGCGAGTCGAAGGTGTGCACGGATGAGGAGTGGAACCGCGCCAGGGGTATGCGCACCCGAGTCCACTTGTCCGCGGGAAGGTCTGGGGTGAAGTCGGCAAGCAGCAACCTCCCGGTAAAGGAGTTTGTGGTGTCGCTCAAAGCGATCTCAGGCAGGTCCGCGGCGGAGAGTGGCGCGGCGCTATAGAGCCACAGATAGAGACTGTCGCCGTCGAATGCAATCGTGCGATTTGGCCACGTTTCCAGTCGAAGCTCAACGTCCCATCCGCCTGCCGGCATCGAACGCCAGTGGAGCTTGAGTGAGTTGGGGCCGCTGATGAAATGAGCAAAGTCCAGCGGGAGCTTTTTGTCCACCAGCTCCAGCGTGCTGGGCGCGGATATATTCCCCAGGCTATAGAAGAACGAGTCTGCCGAAAGGCTGTTTTCGAAGAAGACGCGCTGCGACCAGTCCGCCTGCGCCGCGGAGGACGCAGGTGCGCCGAAGAACAGGCACACGCCCACCAATACAGATGCGCCGGCCCTGAATAGCTGCTGGAAGCGATCACGGCTGCGATACAGCGTCATTGCTCAGTCTCCCGCACCCATATTGAGAAGATACAGTGCATTAGAGCCGAGAGTCAGGCGGACGGACCCGTCGCTGAGGGCGAGCCGCTGCGCAGGAGCAATCTCCCGACGGGAGTCTGAGCAGATCTATACAATAAGGCCCGCTCTCCATGTCGATGCCTGAGGAGGTAAAAGAAGGAAGCTGCTCGCCCAGAAGCACCCCGTCGAGAATTCAATCGGTTTGATCGATTGCGTCTTGAGCATCTTTGAGGGTATGCGTCCTGGCGGTTTCCAATGTAGGGAACACCTCAGTTCCGTGATGAATTGTCATCGTTCGTTCTGGATGCTTGATCAAGGTGTAGTCGCACTTCCAATGCTCGTGCGACTGCTGATGCATTTCCATCTCGATCTCTACGCCTTTGTAGATCGCTTGAATCACAAGATGCTCCTTTGCCACATAACCAACCGCCTTGATGATGAAAAGGGATTACTGCGACTCCTGCACTTGTGCATCCTGGAGGCGTGCCTGATAGCCAAATTCCAGCAGCTTATCCACTTCGGCGGCCACATCAACCGATGCATCGGCGATCTCGATTTCATCCACTGACCATGTCGGCAACCCGGTACTTGTTGGCGGCGTGAGCTCGATTTTCACGCGGTACCGTCCCACCTCCGTCTCCTCAACCTTCACCGTCGATCCCCAATCGGAGAGGTCATTCCTGTCGATGAACTTTGCCAAAGCCGCACGGCAGTCGTTTTCCTGAACCTGAGAGAGTCCTCGTGAGATCTGAGCCATTTGCATTTTTTCCCCAATTTTTCGAGGGAGCTGATTTCCGCGGCTGCGACCAGCACCAACCCTTCGGTCGCCGGTTGCACCCTCGCCTGTTCATTAGCGTAGTCGCGCAGGCCCCGCTCGTCCGATCAATTCCGCACACAACTTATTCTGACGTTTAGGTTGCCGCTCCCGAAGCGCCAATTCGGCCGCAGTAAATTCTTCTTGGCAAGCGCGATCAAGGCATTTGTGAGCAAATCTGAACAGACAGGCCGAGCGCGGCGGCTTTAGACTGGCGGGGCGAAATCAGGCTCCTCCCAAAAGGATTCAGCCATGTCATCCCACACCATGAAGGCGATGCAGAATTGTCTCGGGCGCTGCGATCAAGTTCCCGAAGAGGTATGTGATGCCGTACTCGACAGCACCAGGAGGGTTCCTCGAGGGACCGGCAAGAGCGACGAGCGCGATGCCCGGGCCGCCATCCTCGCGCCCCGCATGGCCCTGGAGGGATGGCGGTTCTGCCCCTGCTTCGCCCTTACGAAAACACAGGCGCACCAGCAGATATTCAACCTGGTGCATACTAATCTGGCGAACAAGCTTGCATACCGCGAGGCACGGGCCGCGGCCGTCTCTGGAATACAGGCAAGCGGACAAAGCGTAGCTTGAATAAGGCTTTAGTGTGTCTCCACCTAGTACCGGTCTCATATATTGACGTTTGCGAATCGCGTGCAGCCTGGAACCCGCTTCAACGGCGGGTTCCATCTAATGCCTCGCGTGAATCCGGGTTGTTTATGAGACCGGTTCTAGTCCTTTAGGCCATCGTGATGTCTGACCTTGACACCAACGGCAGCGGCTCGTCTCAGGGCCTTTTCAGATTGTCCGGTTTCCACAAGAGGAGCGTTTGTCGAATTTTGCCCAGGGGACTGGTCGTGCAGAATCACGTTGAGCAGTGATTTGTGCACCCGGATGCGGCCGTTGTATTCGATGAAGCCGTGCTGCCGAAACCGGTTCATAAAGTAACTGACGCGCGAGCGGGTGGTGCCAATCATCTCGGCGAGCGTCTCCTGGCTGATCTTGGGGATGAGCGATTCGGGTTCGCCTGGTTGGCCGAACTCAGCCATCAGCAGCAGGATGCGGGCCAGACGCTTTTCGCTGGAGTTGAAGAGTTGGTCCACCAGATCGGCCTGGGTCCGCATCGCGCGGGCAAGCAGGAACTTGAGGAAGAGATCGGAGAAGCCATGCTCGGCATGCATGACGCGGATCATCTCGTCGCGCCCAATCTTCAGTGCGGTGCAGGCGGTAGTCGCGGTGGCAGTGGCCAGGCGCAGTCCGGGAACGCTCGCCATCGACTGTTCTCCAATAAAATCGCCGGGGCCGAGCAGGGTGATGGTCGCCTCCTTGCCGCTTGCCGAGACGACGGTGAGCTTGGCACGGCCAGTCTGCAGGTAGAAGACGCAGTCGGCCGGGTGTCCCTGCGAGAAGAAGACCTGCTTGGCGCTGAGATGGACGAGCTGGCGTCCCAGTCCAGCGCTGGAGAGGAAGGCGGTGACGTCGAACTTCGAATCTGTAACTACGGTCACGATGATCGCCTCTGTGCCGATGCCACTGCGCGGGACCATACTCTAACGTCCGTCACGCGTGCAGTTCCCAATCAACACTGCATGGCGCAATGGTCTTTGGCCTCTGGCATTGCTGAATGGCCACGGTACACACGCGGCTCATCCCCCCGGGGAAAGGCGGATGTCCTGAAATCGGGGCACCCGAGTGACCGGGGTGCTCTTTAATGTAATCCATGCGACATAGCGATGAGTCAGTTATTTGCATCACAATCCGCAGCCCACCCGTAGGCCGCTTGCCCGCCGCGGGCTTCTGTCTTGTAGACTGCGGTGCTGAGCATTGCATAGACGGAGCGTAGGGTGGCCCCCAGCTCGCACTCAGGCGGCTTTGAGCATCTGGCTCTTGGATGCTATGCACTCCAGCAAATCGTTCCAGGACTTGGCGAAAGATGCGACCCCTTCTTCGAGCAGCTGGGCGGCCACGCCGTCTGCGTCAATGCCTGCCTTGGCGAATTCGGCCAGTACCTTGCCGGGGTGTGGTGCTGAGGCCTCGCCAAATTCTTCGTGTGCGGCGAGGGCTTTCAGAGTGGCTTCGGGCATCGTATTCACGGTGAAGGGCCTGGCAAGGGCTTGAACATAGAGGATGTCGGAGGCTTTGGGGTCCTTGGTTCCGGTGCTGGCCCAGAGAAGACGCTGGGGGCGTGCGCCGGCGTTCAAGATGCGTTGCCACCGCGGCGAATCAAGCAGCGCGCGGTATTGTTCGTACACCACTCC
>Ga0182024_10015437_pt1 | contig 14626 bp, 15 predicted proteins | sample P32metaG_FD_120480 | JGI IMG/M metagenome (GOLD analysis project Ga0182024, IMG submission 120480) | Permafrost microbial communities from Stordalen Mire, Sweden - P3-2 metaG (Illumina Assembly) | ecosystem: Environmental > Terrestrial > Soil > Wetlands > Permafrost | place: Sweden: Stordalen... | reverse complement strand
AGGCGATTGCCGATGCCTCAAGCGGCCTCGTGAAATTCGGCTACTACACCAGCGTGATCGTGCTGATGGACGAGCACGAGGAGAGCGTCGATCTCGCGGCGCGCAGCGTGGTCAAGGCGATCAATCAGGCGGGGTTCGCCGTACGGGTTGAGGACGTCAACGCCGTCGAAGCGTTCCTCGGAACATTGCCGGGGCATGGGTATCCGAACATTCGGCGGCCATTGCTGCACACGCTCAACCTCGCCGATCTCTTGCCGCTGACGAGCATCTGGCCGGGTCTTGCACGGCACCCGTGTCGGTTCTATCTGCCGCAGAGTCCGCCGTTGGCTTATGCGGCGACGACCGGTGCCACGCCGTTTCGGCTGAATCTGCATGTGGAGGACGTGGGCCATACGGTGATCATCGGGCCGACAGGCAGCGGAAAATCGACGTTGCTCGCGTTTGTCATCGCGCAACATTTCCGCTATCCTCGCGCGCACGTGTTCGCCTTTGACAAGGGGTACTCGTTGTATCCGCTCTGCACGGCGAGCGGAGGCTCGTATTACGAGATAGGCGCGGATACCGGGCCGACGTTCACGCCGCTTGCGGGAATCGATGTCCCTTCGGAGCGGCGCTGGGCGCAGGAGTGGGTCGAAACGCTCATTATCCTGCAAGGCGTCGTCGTCACGCCGTCGCATCGGCGCGCTCTGCATCGTGCTCTGGAGTTGCTTGCGAACAGTCCCAGTCGTACGCTGACGGATTTCGTCAACACGGTGCAAGATCAAACCTTGCGTGATGCGTTGATGCCGTATACCTTGGCCGGGCCGCTCGGCCGTTTGCTTGATGCCGAACGTGATGGGGTTGGTGAGGATGTTTTTCAGGTGTTCGAACTCGACGCGATCGCGACGTTGGGTGAGAAGAGTATGGTGCCGGTACTCCTGTACCTGTTCCATCGGATCGAGCGGCGCTTGGCGGAAGGTCGCCCGACGCTGATTGCCTTGGGTGAAGCGTGGTTGGCGCTTGCGCATCCGCTCTTCCGTGAAAAGATTCGAGAATGGCTCAAGACCTTGCGCAAGAGCAATGCTGCGGCGATCTTGGAGACGCAGAGCATCGGCGACGTGACGAACTCGCTGATTCGCGACGTGATCGTCGAGTCGTGCCCGACCAAGATATTTCTGCCGAACCACGAGGCGTGCACGGAGAACTCCGAGCGGGCGTATCGTGAACTAGGATTGACGCAACGGCAGATCGAGTTGATCGCTCAGGCCGTGCCCAAGCGGCAGTACTACTACACGAGCCCTTTGGGACGGAGGCTCTTTGAACTCGGCCTTGGTCCGATCGCGCTGAGTTTTCTTGGGGCCGGAAGCCGTGAGGATATCTCGGCCATGCGTGCGCTCCGTGAGCGCTTCCCCGACACCATGCCCGCCGAATGGCTGCGGCGGCGCGGTCTTCCCGATGCGGCCGCGCAGTGGATGCGCCTCGTTCAGCCGACGTTGCTTTCTTGATTACTTAAAAAGGAGAAAAAATGAGAAAGGCTCTTATCGTCGCTGCATACGGGGCGGTGCTTTCCTATGCGCTCGCGACGCCAAGCGCGGCTCAATTCACGGTGTTCGATCCGGCTAATTTCGCCAAGAACACGTTGACGGAGATACACACCCTACAAGTCACGATCAATCAGGTCACGCAGATTGCCAACCAACTGCAACAGCTTGCGTACGAGATGCAAAACCTTCGGAACATTCCGAACGGCGTCTGGGGTCAAGTACGCAGCGACATCGCGGCGTTGACGCGAGTTACGAAGGTTGGTACCAGCATCAGTTATGCGGATGCGAATCTCGGTAACGAGTTTGCGTCGGTCTATCCGGGTTATATCGCCACGAGCAATTACACGCTAGCGTACCGGCAATGGTCGAGTAATACGCTCGGCGGGATCAGCGGCGCGCTCGCGGCGGCGGGAGTGCAGAACACGCAGCTTTCGAGCGAAGACGACGTTCTGGCGAGTTTACAGGCGCTCAGCGACGGTTCGACGGGGCGTATGCAGGCCTTACAAGTCGGCAACATGATTGCGGTGCAACAAATTCAGCAATTGCAGAAACTGCGTCAATTGCAAATGGCGCAGATGCAAGGCGAATTCGCTTACATGGCAACGCAACAGCAGAATGATCTCGCCAAGCACGCGACGCTCAAGAGATGGATCGATAGCCAAGGGAGTTATCATTCCCATGAGTAGCGTGCGTCTTCAGTCCTTCATGTGCATAGCGTTGCCGTTCCTGGTGCTGCTCCCGTCGGTTGCGTTCGCGGGCGACAGCGGGGTATGCGCGTCGTCGGTGGGCGGTGAGGGGATATTAAGCGGTCTTGCGCAGCAATTCCAGACGGCGACGACCTCGTGGGCGGCGACGGCGCTGGCGTTTGCGCGTAACCTGTTCTTCGCTTTGGTCGCGATCGAAATGGCGTGGTCCGGCGTCACGTACGTCTTGCAGAAGGACGGCCTGCCGGAGTTTTTCACGGCGATTGCGCTCAAGTTGCTCAGCGTCGGGTTTTTCCTCATCCTGCTGCAACCCGAGTTTGGACCGGCGTGGATAAATGACATTATCGCGAGCTTTATGCAGGCCGGCAGTGCGATCGGCGGCCAGCCGCTGTTCGGGCCGAACGATCCGAGTGCGATCTTCAACTGCGGCACGGATATCGCCGGTGCGATGATATCGAGTCTCTCGGGAGGCGGCGTCAGTCTGGATCTGTTGGGCCTGTTGGAGGCGTACGTGACGGCGCTGCTGTGTGCGCTCGGCGTGGTGTTGGCGTTCGCGGTTGTCGCGGGACAGTTGCTCGTCACGTTGATTGAGTCGTACATCGTGATCGGCGGCGGACTGTTCTTTCTCGGCTTTACGGGAAGTCGTTGGACGTTGATCTTCGGCGAGAAGTATCTCGGCTATATTTTTAGCGTCGGTACCAAGCTGTTCATGTTGGAACTCATTGTTGGTCTGGGCTACGGCCTGGGGCAGCAATGGGCGGCGTTATTCACGGGCGATTCCGTTCCGCCGGGGACGTACATCGAGGTCGTCGGCGCAGCGTTGGTCTTCGGATTCGTCGCATGGCAGATTCCGGGGCTGGCCGCATCGCTGATGAACGGTGCGCCGCGTATGACGCTTGGGAGCCTTTTAAGCAACATCGGAACGATGGTGGTCGGCGGCGCCGTGGCTGGCGGCGCTATTGCGGGGATTGTCGCCGGTGCGAAGGCCCTTGCCGGTAAGGGGATCGAGGCTTTGAAAAATGCTGCGGCGGTCGGAGTGACGGATGCTGCGGGCATTGGAACGGAGGCGGCGGGTGCCGAGCATCTCCACGACGATATCGGCGACGACTTAACGACTGCACACGAGGCTCAGCCGCATGTTCCGGGTGATGAGGACTACGGAGCGGTTTCACCGGAGGAAGCGGGTGTCGTTGATGCCGGCGGTACGCAAGTGCGGAACGCCGTTGATGCACCCGATTCCGATCGTGATTCGTTGGAGGACGAGAAGAGCGACGCTCCGCCTGCGGAGGCTGCGTCCGAGTCGGAAGCGTCATCCTCCGCCGATGCACCGGCATCGGATAGTTCCGCCGGCGCCGAGACCCAACCGACGGCAGGCAAGGACGCTGCTCGGAAGCGGCTGCAAGATGTGCATCCGCCCCCCGTCCCCGACGACTCGGCGGACGGCAGTATTCATATTCGTTTCAAACATCCTGAATAGGAGATCACGTGATGCATTCTTCAGAGAGTCCGCCCGAGAGCGACGGAGGAGTCGATACGCCATACCTTGCCGCGCGGCGAGAATGGAATGAGCGGTACGGCGATTATATCGCCCGAGCGAGAAATTGGAGAAGGGCCGCGTTTGCGGCCCTTGCCGTGTCCGGCGTGCTTTCCGTCGGTACGGTATGGCAGGCGTCCCAGAGCAAAGTCGTGCCGTACGTCGTTGAGGTTGATAAACTCGGCGATGCGGTTTCGGTCGGTCGTGCTGATCGTGCGCTGCCGGCAGACGCACGCGTCGTCAAAGCGGAGCTTGCCGCGTGGATCGTCGCCGTTCGTTCGGTGAGTTCCGATCCCGTTGCCGAGAAAGCGTCGCTTGTGCGCGTGTACGTACTCGCGGCCGGAAACGCGACGAGCTTTCTCAATGAGTATTACCGGCACCATATGCCGTTTGGGCAACCGCGTACCGTCGCGGTGAGCGTCGATACGGTGTTGCCTGTGAGCGAGAGCACGTATCAAGTGCAGTGGAGCGAGGATGCTCGCGATACGCAAGGTCGTTCTCTTGGTACAACGCATTGGATTGCGAGCTTGACGATAGCGTTCGATCCGCCAAGCGATGAGCGCGGCGTTCTCGCCAACCCCTTCGGCCTGTACGTCACCGGCGTTAGCTGGACGCAGCGTCTGTAACCATCTGCTTTTTTAAGGAGGAACCATCATGCTGCGACTGATTCAGTCGTTTTTTGTTATGGGATTCGCGTTGTGTCCCATTGTCGTCGTTGCCGCGCCGGTAGTCGGAATGGATGGCGTGCTGCGCTATGTGTACGGTGAGCGGACGCCGCCGACGTTAACGTGCGCGCCGCTGTTCGTCTGCGATCTCGCGTTGGAGCCCGGCGAGTCGATCGTCAATGTCGCAGTCGGCGATTCCGTACGTTGGTTGATTGCGCCCGCATCGAGCGGAGCGGCGGATCGATTGACGCCGCATTTGTTGATCAAGCCTATCGATGTCGGGCTCCAGACGAATCTTGTCGTGACGACCAATCGTCGGGTATATGAAATGCTGTTGGCATCGCGTGCGAGCGATCCGCTGTTGCGGGTCGGCTTCACGTATCCGCAGAGCATTCGGGAGACGTTCGAAGCAGTTCGCTTGCAAGGACGGCGCGCTCACGCGCGTGAGACGTCCTCAAAAGCGACAGTCGAGAAAAGGGACTTCGCTTATCGCGTGAGCGGCGATCGGCGCTTGCAGCCGTTGCGCGTATTCAACGACGGTACGCGCACGTACATACAGATGCCGGTAACGCTGCGGCAGCTTCCCGTGCTTTTTGCCGTTGAGAGCAACGGGAGCGACGCGCTCGTGAACTATCGGTTTACGGCGGAGCATGCGTACGTGGTCGACGGCGTACCGGAACGCTTGGCGTTGGTGGACGGTAATGGGAAGCGGCGACGACGTACGGAGATCGTGCATGGGGAGGGTTCGCGATGAGCGAGAAGCGCGTTTTGTCTCCCACGGAGATTGAGGACGGAGGCTGGCGCGGTCGCGTCCTTGGGGTGACCCGTATCGGCGGCAAGGCGGGATTTGCCGCGACAGGCGTTGCGGCGTTACTTGTCGCGGCGATCGCGTACGGCATCTCGACGAGCGGGCATCACCATTCGTTGCGTGTGACGGACGGCGTGCCGTTGACCAAGGCATCGGAGGAGCATACGGCTTGGTGGGACGGTATGCCGGATGGTCCGAGTTCGCCGCCGCCGTTGCCGACAAGCCCTCCGCGTCGTGCAATGCCTGTGCGGCGGCGGGGTCAGCTACGAAGGGAATTCGTTGTGCGGTCGCAGGCTCCGGACGTTGTACCGATGTCGGAGGTTCTCCCAATGGAGGCTGCTCCGTTACAGAAACTGCCGCGCGTCGAACCCGAGAGAACGGAGAATCCTCGGCAGGCCTTACGCGACGCCGCGATCAGCGCGCCGGTCACGGTGCGTCTGGATGATCGGGCGGCACCTGTCGTTTCGGAGACGGTGCCGGGAAGAGCTTCCGGGAGTTCGCCGTCATCGGATGGGTCGGGACAGGACGAACGTCTTGCTTTCCTCGCTAATGCGGCGGCGAGTGCTTCTCATGATTGGTTGCTCTCGGACCGGCGTGATGATCCGTCGCCGTTCGTGCTGCGTGCCGGCAGCGTTATTCCGGCGACGCTCCTCACGGGCGTCAATGCGGACCTTCCGGGTCTGCTCGTCGCGCAGGTGCGGGAGGATGTCTTCGACAGCGTCACGGGACGGTATCGTTTGATTCCCAACGGCACGAAGATCGTCGGAACCTACGACGACCACGTCGTTCAGGGTCAGAACCGCGTGCTCGTCGTGTGGAATCGTTTGCTTTATCCGGACGGATCGAACCTTGATTTGCGCGGCATGGCTGGTGTCGATCCGTCTGGATACGCCGGGTTCGATGCGAAGGTCGATACGCATCTCGGCAAGACGGTCGGTTCGGCGCTGCTGCTGAGCATCATCGGTGCAGGCGCGCAACTCAGCCAGCCGCAGCGTTCGGTGGTTATTGGTGCGCCGCCGGATATCGGGCAAACGATTGCCGGTGCGATGGGTCAGCAGATTGCAAACGACAGCATTCAACTGGCCCAACGGCAGATGCAGATTCCGCCGGCGTTGACGGTCGCGCCGGGGTATCGTTTCGACGTTCTTGTCGATCGCGACATCGTATTGTCCAGGCCGTATGACGGGTTCGGTGAGCCGTGATCGTGAGGGTACGGCGATGAGTCAAGCCTGCAATGTGCTCTTGCTCGCGCTCGGCGGATCTGTGCTCACGACGTTGGGTTTCGCATGGGTGACCGCGCGCTCGCATGTTGCACCCGTGCGCCTGATCGGGCTGCTTAGTTTGGGAATGATGCCGATGTTCTCCGCATACCTAGGCGAGGCTGCCGGTTTTCGGATCAATCTCACGTCGAGCATGCCGCTTGGGCTCTATCGTACCGTCGTGATGCGTCCGCGTTCAGTGCGTGCAGGAATGTTGGTCGCGGTATGTGCGCCTGCGCGAGCGGCGGAGATTGCTCGACGGCGGGGATATCTGCTGAAGGGCGCATGCGCACACGAGACGGAGACGCTGCTGAAGAAGGTCGTCGCCGTCGGCGGCGAGGAGGTTGACGTGACGGCGAAGGGGCTTGTCGTCGATGGGCGATTGTTGCCGAACAGTACGGCGCTTGTAGCGGATCATGCTGCTCGCGCTCTGGCAGCATGGCCTGCTGGTCAACAGCGCGTCGCGGACGGAATGCTCTGGGTGTATGCGAATCACCGGCGGAGTTGGGATTCGCGCTATTGGGGTCCGGTGCCGGTAGCCAATGTTGTTGCGGTAGTCGAGCCGATCCTCGGTCTCGGTATGGTACGCTCCCCGCATGAAGCGCAAACGCTAATAGGCATACGTTCTGATTTTATTCTGCCTCGACGTACTCGGTCAGGGACGGCGGCGGAATAGGAAGCCCGTCTTCGCGCATGCCTTCGAGATGCATTTTGATGGCTTTGGCGATGGATGCGCGCGCTTCTTCGAGTGTATCCGCACCAATCCCGACGCCGGGCAGATCGGGTGGGTACGCTCCCCATCCACTTTCATCGTTGCCTTCAAAAATTACGGGATACTTCATGCGAAATAGTATCGACGGGGATAAAACTCCCACCTTGTAAGAAACGGCATGCCCTAAAGCTCCGCCAAAAATTATTAAAAACCAACCAGCCGGCAGTAATAGTAGATACAATCTAACCTAATATCTTCAGTATAGAGGAGGGGGATTAGCCCAATTTGGTCTATGATCATCGACACAATCCATTTCGGATCGGAAAGATAATGCGTCTACCGGACTTTACCCAATGTTTTGATAAGTCACATCTTGCAACCATGCGCAAGGGATATGCTCCGGTATCATTCGATCGCGCGGAACTCCTCGCCGAGCGTTACCTGCTTGCAACTGAGGGGAGATACCACGTTTATTACGCGCCCGTCGGTTCATGGCCGCGGGAAGAAACTCGTGTGCTGTTTCTAGGGATTACGCCCGGTTTCGCGCAGGTGGTGGCCGCCGCTGACGCTTACTTGCACACAGCGCCTGCGATTCGCAATAACGAAGACGCCTTTTCGGACGTATTGCGCAATAAGGTCGCGTACATAGGTCCCATGCGGGATAACCTTTGCCGGATGCTTGACGATATCGATTTTCCAAAGGCCTATGGAGTCAAGAATAGTGATGAACTGTTCGCGGCAAAACGAACTGAGATTACAGCATCTTCAACGCTAATTTTTCCTGTTTTTCAAGGTCCCGAGATGAAGAACTTCTCTGGCGTCAGGAATCTGAGTCGTTCCGCTTTGTTCCGGACAATGCTTGATAAGTTGCTTGCTCCACGCGTTAAACGCGCTCCAAATGCGCTCGTGATCCCGCTCGGCGTGGTTGCCGGTGACGGCGTCCGCTACCTTTGTGAGAACTACGACCTTCCATCCGATCGCGTCCTTTGGCACTTGCCTCATCCCTCGCCGGCAAACGGCCGCCGCGAGAGCGAGTTCAAGAAGTATAAAAAAACAATGCGAGCATTCATAGAAGCGTTTTTTCGTTGAAGTAATACCTTGCGTGATTCGAGTACTTGACGATACCAACCCTGTCGCGAGATAATCTGCGTGTACGAACACGAGCGGGTTTCGCCCGCATAAAAATGCTGATAAAAAGCCTCCGAAACGGAAACGTCGCGGGGGCTTCTTCGTCTGCGTATCGTCATGTGCTGGAGGTTCATGTGAGAATTTACGTGCCTCCCAACGATAGCTTACCACTTGTTCACTGGAGATTGCTTGGTGTGATATGAACAAAACTGTGCCGGGAAAAAGCCCAGGAATTTCGGAGTTGACATGGACAAATGCGCCGGACATCTTAACGGTGGAAGAAGCGGCGTCGCTTGCGCGTATCCCGCGTAATGCCGCGTACGAGGCGGTGCGCCAGGGGGTCATTCCTTCGGTCAACCTCGGCATGCGTCGTATACGCATTTCAAAGGTTGTTCTCGCGAAGGTCTTGGCGATCAATGTCGAACAGGAACCGCAACCGTCTGTTCGACCAGAAAGCCGATGAGCGCTTGCATCAGCGATGCATCATGGATGCTTTTGAAACCCGCTTCCGGCATCCGATGTTTTTGCCGGTCTCAACCAAGATCAGATCGTTATGGTGCTGTCAATCATTCGTGAACGGAGCATGTTCCATTCGCGAAAGGTCAATCGTGCCTTTGTTGCTTTTTGAGATGGAGATGTAGGCGTAATGAGAGGCTCGATTGCTCCTGGAAAACTTCCTGGAACCTGGTACCTTCGCGTCGAGATGTCGATTGGAGCGAATGGAAAGCGTAATCGTCGGCGTGTCGCGTTTCGCGGAACCAAGGCGGATGCGCAACGTCGCCTTCGAGAGCTTTTGCGCGATGTCGAGAGCGGAGGCTTGAGTGTCGAACGGCTAACGGTTTCCGATATTGCCGAACGTTGGTTGGCGACGGTCGAGCATTGCGTGGCGGCGCGGACGTTTTTCCGGTATCGTCAGATTGTTCGCGATTTTATTGTTGCCGATGTCGGTTCGTTGCGTTTGGATGCTTTGCGTCCTGCGCACATTGAATCGGCACTTGCGACTTGGAGGCAAAGGACGAGTGAGGCGACGGGGCGTCCGCTCTCGCAGCGCTCGATCGCTCACGCGTTCAACACGCTCATGGGGGTTTGCCGCTGGGCGGTTCGGATGAGCTTGTTGAAGCGCAATCCATGTGAGGCCGTGATGGCCCCTCGCTGGCAGCAGCGCGAGATGAAAACCCTCGACCCGGAAGGAGCGGCAAAGTTGCTTGCCGCCGCGCGCGGAACGGAACTGGAGATTCCCATCATCGTGCTGCTCGGGACGGGCTTGCGTCGCGGGGAGGCGTTTGGGCTTCGCTGGAGCGACATCAGTTTTAAGGAAGCGCGCCTCACGGTGCGCCGGAGCGTTGAGATGGTTGCAGGCACGCGGCGAGAGAAGTCGCCGAAGACGGCTCGCTCGAAGCGCACGCTCGCACTCCCGCCGTTTGTGGTCGGAGCTTTTCTACGGCAGAAGCAAGCGCAGCAGGAGCGCCATTCGGCCTTGGGCTTGTCTTGGGATGATTCCGGATACGTCTTCGATCGCCCGGACGGCTCGCCGTGGAACCTCGATCAGTTCTCGTGGCGCTTCGCCGATCTCGTTCGGCGCTGTGGGATACCAAAGATTCGGTTGCACGATCTGCGACATAGCTACGCGACGATCGCATTGGCAGCCGGAACCGATCTCAAGACGATCTCGACTTCGCTGGGCCACTCGACGATCGCGATCACCGCGAACGTGTACGCTCATGTCACCGAGTCGCTGCACCGGGAGAACGCCGCGCGGGTCGATGCGGCGCTCGGCGGGGTGGTGGATCAGGCGATCGCCCCGGCAAGTACTCAGGCGGGGGATCGCGTCACGGGGAGTCACGCTACTTCCGGCCCACTGGCGGCCCACTTGCAACCTATAAAAACGAAAAAACCTTGTGAATACAAGGTTTTCCTGGTAGCCCCAACGGGATTCGAACCCGTGTTACCGCCGTGAGAGGGCGGCGTCCTAGGCCTCTAGACGATAGGGCCGCGTTTGGCTCCCGGTCATGGATTCGAACCACACTCTCCTGAGTCAGAGTCAGGGGTTTTACCGAATAAACTAACCGGGATCAACTACGAACTACTTCCGCATGATTTATGCTTAACGTCTTTTCGATTCTTCACTCCAAAGGTGTCGGTTTGGCTATGGCAATTGGGACAGAGCATGCGCAAGTTCTCTAAGCGGTGATCACATCCGTTGCCGTCGATGTGGTCCAGTTGGAGACTGAGCGGTCTTCCCCTCCATATCGGAGGCATGCCGCATTCGTAGCATTCATTGCGCAGCCAACCCTCGCGAAGGAGGCGTTTCCGAACATTCCTTCGGCTGCCTTGCAAAAGCAGCAGCTCCAGAAGCGGTTTTCCTAGAGGACGCGTACGCAGTTGGCCGCGCAAGCGCGCTTTTTTCCAAGCTCCTGCCGTGAAGCCGAACTTCGCTTTGCATTGCCGAAAAGAGTATCCCTCGTCGTGGTAGCGCTGAACGCTATCCCAATCGTAGGCGATTGAGAAAACCTCAGCCCGCAATTTCCCCTCCCGAATTGCCTTATACCACGCGGCCGCAGTAAAGCAAAATCGCTGCATACAAGCGTCGCGCCCATTCCCCTCATCATAGAATTCCTGGACCTTCTCCCAACGAACAAAATACCAAGACATGCGAACGTCTGTTCGATTTTCCCCTACAAGCGCCTTCCAAAGCGCCGCCCAAGCAGGGCCCGGAAAACCCAGTCAGGCACTCTACACCGGCACAACCCCTCATTCTTGGAGAACCCTGTTGCAGGCAGTCATTTTGGTCGGCGGTGAGGGAACGCGGCTTCGTCCGTTAACATACGGGACGCCCAAGCCGATGATTCCGATTTTCGGCGTTCCATTCTTGGAACGCATGCTCTCGCGCTTACGGGAAGCAGGCATCACGCATGCGATCCTGGCTGCGGGTTATTTGCCCGAAGCAATCACCCGCAGCCTAGGCGACGGCTCGCGCCTAGGAATGAACATCACGTACGTGATTGAGGCAACGCCGCTGGGCACCGCCGGCGCTATCCGCAACGTCGCTGAATACCTCACCGGCCCTTTCTTCGTACTCAACGGCGATATCATGACCGATCTCGATCTTGTCGCGATGATCGCGCTGCATCGTGGAAGAGGCGGCTTGGGCGTTCTCCACCTCACGCGAGTCAAAGATCCCTCGGCATTCGGCTGCGTGGTACACGACGCCGACGGCCGCGTGCGAAGCTTCGTCGAAAAGCCGCCTCACGGTCAAGAGCTCACAAACGAAATCAACGCCGGAACCTACCTCCTCGATCCCGCCGTTCTCGAAGAAATCCCGCGCGAGCGCAATGTTTCCATCGAGCGCGAAACCTTCCCGCGGCTCCTGGCCTCAGGCGCCGCGCTCTATGCCTACGCCACCGACGATTACTGGATCGATATCGGTCGCCCCGAACACTACCACGCCATCCATCGCGACGTTCTCGACGGCGCCCTGCGCCTCGGCGCCCTTGCCGACCCTACGGTACAGCAAGGACATTTCTATCTTCCCGGCCAAGCAGGAATCCCAGGCAATATCCTTGCGCCGTCATTCCTCGGAGCGGGGGTCACATTGGCCGACGGCGCCGTCGTAGGCCCATACGCCGTCCTCGGCAATAACGTGCGGCTCGGTTCAAATGCTTCGGTCTCGCGCTCGATTATTTGGGAGAATTCCGCGGTGGAGGCCGGGGTGCGCATCGAAGGAGCGATCATAGCTTCCGATGCGCAAATCGGACGAGATGCAACCATTCAACCCGGCGCCGTGATTGGACATCGTACAATCATTGCGCCTGAGACCATCGTTCCGTCCGATGCACGGATTACCCCGGAAGTAAAGGCAAGCTAGGCATACAAGCGCAAGTTTGCATGGTCGGCCTGTTTCTTCTTTCGGTGCTTGGGGAAGAAGGAGAGGGAGATGCAAGCATATCCGCCGCGCACGATCTTCATGGGTTCTTACCCTCCGCGAGCGTGCGGCATCGCGACCTTCACGAAGGACGTGGTGGAAAGCTATAACGCCTCGTTCGGCGTCGGCGCAGAGGTTGCGGCGATCGATGAGCCGGGAGGAGAGAGCCGCGCGTACCCTCCGGAAGTCTTCGCCCGTCTGCGCGCCGGCGACCGTGGTTCCTATAGGGATATGGCCGCCGTGATCAATGCGCATCCCGCGCGCCTTCTCAACGTCCAACACGAGTACGGGCTCTTCGGCGGCGAAGAGGGCGCATGGTTTCTAAATTTGCTCGAAGCGCTCGATAAGCCGGCCGTCGTATCCCTGCATACGGTGCTTCCCGAGCCGTCGCCGGAGCACCGTGCGGTCGCACAGCGGTTGTGCAGGCTAGCGTCGGCCATCGTCGTGCTCTCGGAAACAGGCAAGGAGATTCTTGTTGATCGTTACGGTATTGATCCCGCCCACGTGATCGTGATTCATCACGGCGTGCCGGATGTGCCGTTTTGCGATACCGACGCGGCGAAAACGTCCTTCGGCCTCGGCGATCGTATGGTGATTTCCACGTTCGGCCTTATTAGCCGAGGCAAGGGGCTTGAGTATGCGATCGAGGCGATGCGCTCGGTTGTACGACGCCGGCCCGAGGCGTTATATCTTATCCTCGGTGCGACGCATCCGCAGGTTCGCAAACTGGAAGGCGAGTCGTATCGAGAAACATTGCAACAGATAATCTCAAGCGCCGGTTTGGAGAACAATGTCAAGCTTATCGGCGACTACCTTGCTTTTGACGAGCTTGTGAGTTACCTCAAGGCGACGGACGTGTACCTCACGCCGTATTTGAATCCGGTGCAAGTCGTCAGCGGAACGTTGGCATACGCGGTGGGGTGCGGCAAAGCGGTGGTTTCCACGCCGTACCTCTACGCGAAGGAGTTGTTGGCGCAATCGCGCGGCCTCTTATGCGACTTTCGCGATGCGCAATCCATATCGCAACAGGTGATTGCGCTTTTGGACGACCCGTCGTTGCGCCGTGCGATCGAACGACGCGCGTACCGTTTCGGGCGGCGAATGACGTGGTCGCACGTCGCGGCTGAATACGGCGCCCTGTTCGCGCGCCTGGTGCCCGGCGTCGGCGCGTCAGTCGCCCGCATGGCCGAGACGGGGTGAGCATGGAAAGAGGTCCGAGCCTTGATCATCTAACCGCGATGACGGATGACGTGGGCATCATGCAGCACGCGGTGCGCGATATTCCGGATCGTTCCCATGGTTATTGCACGGACGACGTCGCGCGCGCGCTGATGACGGCGTTGCGAGCCGCTGAGCGTGAAAGGTACCGCGCAGAAGCGATGCGCTTGGCGACCATTTACCTAGCCTTTCTCGTGGATGCGCAGCGTCCGGACGGACGTTTCCGCAACTTCATGTCGTATGATCGCCGCCGGCTAGATGAGGTGGGAACACCCGATTCCAACGGACGCGCGATCTGGGCGCTTGGGTACGGCATGCGTTTCGCGCCGCGCGAGAGCTGGCGAAAGCTCTGCGGCGAGATGCTTGATCGCGCGTTGCCGGCCGTGTTCGATTCGGCGTATTCGCGCTCGCTGGCATATGCGGCAATCGGATTGTCGTACGCATACTTGGCGCGCGATTGTTCGGATTCGGCCGTCGCAGCGGCGTTACGTTCGATCGTTGCCGATTTTACGCAGCGGCATCGTTTAACGGGAGACGAGCAGTGGGATTGGTTTGAAAACGAGATGACGTACGACAACGCGCGTTTGTGCGAAGCGCTTTTGCGCGCGGGGCATGCGCTTGACGATGAGCGAGCGATGCGTCTGGGAATGCGGACGTTGCGATTCTATGAATCGGTCGTTTTCGTGGGCGGCGTTTTCGTGCCGATCGGCAATAACGGATGGTATGTCCGCGGAGGTAATCGCGCGCGATACGATCAGCAACCCCTGGAGGCGGCGGGGATGATGGACGCCGAGCTGTTCGCCTCTTCAATCGCGGCAAAAGTCGGAGAAGATGAAGCGGCGCATCGGCACTTTGCCGAGCAAGCGGTAGGATGGTATCACGGGCGCAATACGCGCGGAGCTGAGATGACCCGCGGCGGCGGGTGCTTCGACGGCCTTGAAGAGTTCCGCGTAAATCCGAACATGGGCGCCGAGTCCACGCTTGCATACCTATGGAGCGCGCTTGCATTTGCGCCGTCTGCGGAGCGCAGAGAGCTGTTTTTCGGCTCGCTTGGGGAGGAAAACGGCGAAAATGGGCGCATCATCGCCGGAAAAGTGTTCTAGGGCGCTTAGAACGCATAGGCTAACGACCTCTCCCCGGCGAATCTAAGAGT
>Ga0182024_10015436_pt1 | contig 14627 bp, 13 predicted proteins | sample P32metaG_FD_120480 | JGI IMG/M metagenome (GOLD analysis project Ga0182024, IMG submission 120480) | Permafrost microbial communities from Stordalen Mire, Sweden - P3-2 metaG (Illumina Assembly) | ecosystem: Environmental > Terrestrial > Soil > Wetlands > Permafrost | place: Sweden: Stordalen... | reverse complement strand
TTAATTAAGCTGCAAGTGCCAGATTATCGTTGGCAACTTTTGTTTTGCAGGCGATTACAGGTGCCCACACCCTGACATGCCTCCTAAGCCGCAATCGATCCCGTCGAAACCGTGACGCCCCCATTAATTGCCCCCGCAACGACAACCTGTCGCCGGGGAACTTTCCAGGTGCGAGCCGGGCCAACTGGCTCGTGCTTCTGCTTCTATTCTACGCCAATTCTGGTTTTGCTGGAGACATCTCGATGGGATGGAGCATCCGAGGGGTTTTGCCTGCTTGAATCCAGCGGAAATCATTCGTCGCGCAGCAGGATGATGGGGTTCACAGAGAGTGCGCGTTGGGCAGGAATCCAGATGGCAACGAGGCCCAGCAGCAGCATGGCGAGAACAACGCCGCACAGGACCAGCGGATCGCGGGGAGTAGCCTGATACACAATGAAAGCCAGCACCCGGGTTGCCAGTAGTCCGAGCACCAATCCTGCCGCCGAACCGATGGCCAGCAATTTCAATGGCCGTCCCAACGCCGCCTGCAACACTTCCTTGCGCTGCGCGCCGAGGGCGATGCGAATTCCCAACTCCCGCAGCCGCTTGCTAACCGAGTAGGCGGCCATTCCGAAGATGCCGGTGATCGACAGCATGCCGCCCATCAGGCCCAGCACGCCAAGCGACACTGTCGCCATGCGCGAGGGGAACAAAGTTCCGCCCAGTTCTGTGCTCCACGGGCGAATCGCCAGAACCATCGCAGGGTCGATGTCCCGGAGCACATTTCTCATGGCCGCGGCAAGCTCCTGCGGGTCGCGGCTCGAGCGCACCACCAGCCATGTCCAACTAGCCGGCGACTGCAGGAGGGGGAAGAACATCGCGGGCCGCTGGCCTTCGGTGAGGTTCACGTATTTTCCGTCTTCGACCAGACCCACCACTCGCACGCGCGTGCCATCTCGCAGCTTGAAATACCGGCCGACAGCGTCCGGTACGGAGCCCAGTATCTTGCTTGCGAACTCCCGGTTCACCACTGCTACGCGCGGGGCATTTTCGTCGTCATGCCATGAGAAGGCTCTGCCCGCCAATAAAGATGTCCCGGATGCGCGGAAGTAGTCTGGAGTTACGTTGAACAAATTAGGGTCGGCCGCGGCATTCGATGGGCTCAGATCCTCGGTTGTGTCGGTATAGACAAGCCCTTGCCAAGTACCGGGAGGTTCTAACGGCGGATAATTCACCGACCCTACGGAATCTACGCCAGGAATCGCTTGTATGGCATCGATCATGCGCCGTTGCATTGCGGGTATTCTTTCGCCGCTGTAGCCTGCTGCCGTCAGATCGGTATCTACCAACATCGCGTTCCGCGGCTCAAAACCGAAGTTGCTGTGCATGGAGCGCATGAGTCCACGCACTGCAACCATCGACGAAGTAACCAGCACAGCACAGATCGCAATTTGGACGACAAGCAATACGTCTCGCACGGTAATTCGGCGTCCGAACGCGCCTGTCGATCCCGCTTTGACGATCTCATACGGATTGGCCCGGAGCACTTGCCGAACAGGAACAATGCCGAATAGAACTCCGCTGACCAACGCCAGGACCAAAGCTACCAAATAAACGTTAGCATCTGGACTTACCGGCACATGGAGGGGGTATCGCGGAAATGGCTGCCACACGCTCAACCGGCGCAAAAGCAGAATGCTCGCCACGAGTCCCGCTGCGCCTCCAGCGAGCGAAAGCAGCACGGATTCGGTGAACAGCTGGCGCAAAATGCGATTGCGGCTCGATCCCAGCGCGAGCCGCAGAGCAACCTCCTTGGAACGGTCGGCGGCCCGCGCGGCAAACAGGCTACCCAGGTTGGCACAGGCCGCCAACAGTATCAAACCCGAAAGAAGCATCAACCCGGTGAGAAAAGCCCGCGTTGGCCCGTTCAAATAGTCGCCATGAAGACCAGGCCGCGCCAGCGTATAAGACGCATTACCTTCCTCTTTGGGATAGCTTCTTTTCAGATACGAATCCACGGAGTTCAGATCGGAAGTGGCCTGCGCCGGAGTGACTCCCGGCTTCAGACGTCCCACCATCTCAAACATCCAATGGTTCCCGCGCGCTTTCAATATCATCTTGTCGCCGGATAACTGCTCATGGTTCACGATGGGCACGAAGATATCCGAAGCGAAAAACAAGACGGTCCCCTGGAACCCTGGAGGCGCCACGCCAAGGACGGTGAATGGATGCCTGTTAAGCCGAACAATGCGGCCCACCACCGTGCGATCGTCCTGAAAATGGGTGTGCCAATATGCGTAGGAGAGCACGACATACGGCGCGCTGTTTGGGCCATGCTCATCGGAATCGTGGAAGAGTCGCCCAAGGTACGGCTGAATGCGCAATACGTCGAAGTAGTTTCCGGTGGTTTCGTATTCCCAGACATTGGATGGATCTTTGCCCGTATCCAGCCCTGACTGGGAGATAGCAAAAACAGCCACATCGTCGAAGCTGCGATTGCGCTGGCGAAGATCGAGATAATCGGGATAGGAGTGGGACGCGACGTCGCTCCCATGTTGGATGACAAAAAGGCTCTCTGCCTGAGGCACATTCAGGGGGCGCAGAATGAGCGCGTTCAATACACCAAAGACAAGGGCGTTGGCGCCAATGGCCAATGCCACAGTCAAGACTGCGGTGATGGTGAATTCAGGAGAGCGCCGCAACTGGCGCAGGGCGAAGCGCACATCGGCCCAGATGGATTCAAGCGTGGGCCATTGCCAAACCACGCGGCTGCGCTCTTCGAGCAAAGTACGATTTCCAAAAGCGCGGCGCGCAGCTTGTTCAGCTTCGTTGCGGCTCATGCCTTCGCGCATCAACTGCTCGGCTCGTTCTTCAAGATGCAGGCGCATCTCTTCGGCGAGATCGTCGTAGAGACGGCGGCGGCGAAAAAATCCTGGGGCCCAATTCATGTCAGACACCTCACAATTGGTCGATCAGCACAAGCAGGCTTCTCGCGTCGAAGGCTCCTCACTCCCGTCGCACTCCTTGATTCGAGCCAGCTTCAATAAATGGACCGGAGCCGAATTACTCCTCGCGGAGCAGGATCAAGGGATCGGCCGCCAACGCTCGTTGTGCCGGTAGCCACGCGGCCAGCAGGCCCAGGAGCAGCATCGTGACAACAACTCCAGCCAGCACCACCGGATCGCGTGGACTTGCCTGATACACGATGAATGACAGAAGCTTGGTTGCCGCCAGTCCCAAAAGCAGCCCTACGGCCGAACCAAATGTCAGCAGCCGAAAGACGCGTCCCAGCGCCGCGCCCAGCACCTGCTTGCGCTGCGCGCCCAGAGCAATTCGAATGCCCAACTCCCGCAGACGCTTGCTGACGGAATAGGCTGCCATGCCAAAGATGCCGGTAATCGCAAGCATCGCGCCCATGACCCCCAGAACGCCCAGTGCAATGGACGCAGCGCGCGACGCGAACAGCGCCGTGCCCAGCTCCCGTTCCCATGTGTTAATCGTCAGCGGCATTCCTGCGTCGACCTGGTGCAAAGCCCGCCGCACCTCTGGCGCCAGATCCTGTGGGCTCCGATTCGACCGGACCAGCAGGAATGTCCGGCTTGCGGGCGATTGCAAAATAGGCAGGAACATTGCAGGCTTGGGGCTTTCGGCAAGCGTCCCGTATTTTCCATCCTCTGCGATGCCCACCACCTGCACTCGCGTGCCGTTCCAGATCTTGAAGAAGCTTCCCAAGCCTTTGGCCTCGGAACCAAAGACCCTGCGCGCAAACTCCTGGTTTACCACCGCCACATGGGGCGCGCCTTCGGCGTCATTCCACTTAAACGCTCTTCCCTGCAAGAGCGTGGTTTGTGCGGCTTGGAAATAACCCGGAGAGACGAAATACTCTATAGCTTCCGCTGTCGCATTGGCCAACTTGTACTCCGTTGCGCTCTCCTGGAAGACAGCGTTGGTGCTCCAACCCAAGTCCAGCGGGATACGGTCCGCATACGCCGCCGCCGTCACGCCCGGAATGCTCGATACGGCGTCCAGCATCCGTCTCTGTATTGCTCCTGTCTGGTCCAGTTTGTAGCCCGCCATGTTCAAATCCGTATTCACCTGCAGCGTGTTCTGCGGCACAAATCCAAAGTTGCTCTTCAGCGACCGCAACATTCCGCGCATGGCGACCAGTGACGAAGTCACAAGCACCGCGCACACCGCAATCTGCCCCGCCAGCAGCACATCGCGGAGAGTGATGCGCCGCCAGCCTACCGCACCAGCGGCCCCGGCTTTGATTCCCAGGTAGGGGTTGGACTTGAGCACTTGCCGCACCGGAACGATGCCGAAAAGCAATCCGCTCGCCAGCGCCAGCAGGAGAGCCGCAACATAAGTGTGTGCGTCCGGACTCACGGCCAGCTTGATGGGTATATCCGGAATCGGTTGCCAGGCGCTCAGCCCTCGCAGCAGGACAACACCGCTGGCCAGTCCCACCGCTCCTCCTGCTAGCGATACCAGCGTGGCTTCAGTAAGCAACTGGCGCAGAATCCGTCCCCGGCTCGACCCCAGTGCCAACCGCAGGGCCACTTCCCGCGAGCGGTCCTCAGCTCGAGCGGAAAACAAGCTGCCCAGGTTGGCGCACGCGGCCAACAGAATCAACCCTGAAAGCAGCATGAGTCCAGCTACAAAGGCATGCACGGGTCCTCCAAGCATGTCCCCTGCCAATCCCGGGCGTGCCAGAGAAAAGCCGATGCCTTCATCGTCTTTCGGGTATGCCTTGGCCAGCCACGCGGCAATGGAGTTCACGTCAGCCGTGGCTTGAGCCGGAGTGACCCCGCCCTTCAGCCGCCCCACCACCCACCGGCCCCGATTTCCGCGCGCATCGAGATCGCTTCCCCCCTCGATCTCCTGTTGGTTCACAATCGGCGCCCACAAGTCGGGTGCATAGAACAATTCCGTTCCGCGGAACTCCGGCGGCGCCACGCCAAGAATTGTATAGGGGTGCTTGTTCAGTCGGACCACGCGGCCCACCACTCCGCGATCGCTCTGCAGATGACTCGCCCAGTAGGCATAGCTCAATACGATGTACGGTGCGCTGTTCGGCCCATGCTCATCCGTCTGGTGGAAGAATCGCCCTAGGTAAGGCTGAACTCTGAGCACGTCGAAATAGTTTCCGCTTGCCGTGTACAGCCAGACCGGAGCCGGATTGCCATTGGTGTCCAAACCTGCCGTGGAGATCTCGCACACGAGCATTCCATCGAAGCTGCGGCTACGATCGCGCAGATCGACATAATCCGGGTACGACTGCCCAGGAAACCCTCCATTCGAGTTTTCAATTGTGTAGAGGTTCTGTCCGCCTGGAACATTCATAGGCTTGAACACCAGCGCATCGACCAGGCTGAACACCACTGCGTTGGCCCCGATGCCGAGCGCCAGCGTTACCACGGCGACGGCCATAAAGCCCGGTGATTTGCGCATCATGCGAAGGGCAAACCGCACGTCGGCCCAGATGGATTCCAGTGTTGGCCATTGCCAGACCATGCGGCTGCGTTCTTCGAGCAACGTGCGATTTCCAAAGACGCGGCGGGCGGCTTGCTCGGCCTCGTTGCGGCTCATGCCTTCGCGCATCAGTTGCTCGGTGCGTTCTTCAAGATGAAGGCGCATCTCTTCGGCGAGATCGTCGTAGAGACGGCGGCGGCGAAAGACTTCTGGGAACCAACTCATGGCATACACCTCACAACTGGCCGTTCGGCCCATGCAAATTCTCAAACCAAAAACTTCTCACTCTGCTCGCAGCGATTTCATGGGGTCGACTGAGGCGGCGCGGCGAGCAGGGAGGTAACACGATACAAGCGCTACGGCAGCGAGGAGGAGGGAAACGGCAGCGAACGTGGCAGGATCGCCGGGCTTAATGCCATAAAGCAATCCGGACAAAACGCGAGTGGCCGCGAACGAAAACACCAGGCCGCAAAGGATGCCGATCATTGTGAGCCGCATCCCTTGTTTCAGGATGAGCCTCACAACTTCGAGCCGGTTGGCGCCGAGCGCCATGCGGACACCGATCTCGTTGGTGCGCTGGCTTACGGAATAAGACACCACACCGGAGAGTCCGATGGTAGCCAGCAGAAGGGCGACAGACCCAAAGACCGCCAGCAGAATTCCAGTGGTGTGGGCGGCGAAGAGCGGCAGGGCCATGTACTGCGAGATCGACTCCATTTCCATGGGGACGATATTCGGATCGAGACTTTGAATCACGCGGCGAATTTCGCCAAGAGTAGCTTCTTCGCCGGCCCGCGTGCGCGCAACCAGAAACTGCTGCGGCTGAGAGCCGAGGGGCAAATACATGAAGTCCAGTGGATCCTCGCTTAGACTCCGGTATTTTCCGGTCTTGACCACGCCAACAATCTCCACAGTCTCTTTGCCGTTCTTCAAGTGCTGCCCAATCGGATTGCGGCCTGGCCAGAAGTGCGCAGCCATCGCTTGATTGACGATGATCCCGGTCGAAGCGGGATGCATGTCCTCTGGCGAAAACTCGCGGCCGTTCAGGACCGGGATGCCCATTGTGTTGAAGAAGTCCGGCGCAACATATGCCACCTGCACGGGAATGCTGTCCAGTCCCGGTGGCGGGGTGAATCCGTCGATCTGCACCCCTCCAGTCGAATAGCCGGTACCGAGCGGCAGATTGCCTGAGAGGCTGGCGGCACTCACTCCGGGCAACGCGCGAACGCGCTCCAGCAGTTGCTGATAAAACTGGCGGTCCTGCGATTCCGTATAGCCAAGACTTCCGGGATCGAGATGCGCTACAGCGATGTTGTGAGTGCTGAAGCCAGGGTCGATTGATCGAGCATTGAGCAGGCTTTGCACGCAGAGTCCAGCGCTGATCAGCAGTACCAGGCATATCGTGATTTGCGCAACCACAATGCTGCCGCGCAGCCGGGAGCGCCGTGGACCCGCAAGCTGTCTCTCGTCCTTCAAGGCGGGGAGAAGATCGCGGCGCGTGCTGCGCAACGCGGGCCCCAGACCGAAGACAAGCCCACTTAAGACCGAGGCCACAAAGGCGAACGAAAAAACCCGCCAATCCAGCGGGGCTTCAACAGAAACAGGTATGGTGGCGGGTTTAAGACTCAGCAGCGCCGGAATGGACCAGTATGCGAGCAACAGCCCGCCGGCGCCGCCCATCATTGAGAGCATCAGGCTCTCAGTAAGCGCCTGGCGAATGATTCTGAACCTGCTCGCACCCAGGGCAGACCGGACCGCGAGTTCGCGGCGCCGCGTCGTCGCACGGGCCAGCACAAGATTTGCCGCATTGGCGCACGCAATCAAGAGCACCAGGCCCACCGCGGCCATGAGCAAGCCGGTAAACGCAGCCACATAGCCGCGAAAGGGGCTTGGCACAAGCTGGACAGGGAACGCACTCGCATCCAGTACTGCCTCATGGGGGTCAGAGGAATGAGTTGAACGAGTAAGAACGGTCAGGTCAGCCTGCGCTTCATTCTTCAAAACTCCTGGCTTGAGGCGGCCAAGGCCCAAAAGCCAGTAGGAAGTGTCGCTTCCCATCCGGTCCGGATCGTGAATGAGGGTTGGAGTCATCGCAAGAGTAGTCCAGAAATCGGGCTGCGAGCCGATGAGAATGCCAGTGAAAGCACGGGGAGCCACACCAACGACGGTATAGCTGGCTCCATTGAAAACCAGGGCGCGCCCGATGACCGAGCGTTCACCGCCAAGCTGGCGCTGCCAGAACGAGTAACTGATCACCGCGGTTGGAGCACCGGGGCCGCTCTTATCTTCGTTTGTCTGGAAAAACCGCCCGAAAGATGGCTCGACTCCGAGCACCGAAAAGAAGTTGCTGGAAACCAGTTGTCCATAAACCATCTGCCCCTGTCCATCGTGGCTCCAACTCACAGTACGAGGATCGCCGTCAAACGCCGCAAAGTCGGAGAGGGTGTGGTTATGGTCGCGGAGATTCACATATCCCAGGTAGCTGAGAGGCATATAAGCCTCGATCCCCGAGGCTTTCGCATTGTGTTCCATCACTTCCACAAGATGTCCGGCATCGGCAACCGCGGGCGGCCTGAGAAGCAATGCATTCAAGAATGTGAAAATGGTCGTGTTCGCTCCAAGGCCAAACGTGAGGGAAAGGATCACCGTGATGGAGAAGCCCGGAGAATTCTTAAGCTGGCGCAGCGCATAACGCACGTCGGCCCAGATGGATTCCAGCGTTGGCCAATGCCAGACTTCGCGGCTGCGTTCCTCCAGCACCGTGCGATTTCCAAAGGCGCGGCGGGCGGCTTGTTCAGCTTCTTTGCGGGTCATGCCATCGCGCATCAACTGTTCGGTTCTTTCTTCAAGATGGAGGCGCATCTCTTCGGCGAGATCGTTGTAGAGGGTGCGGCGACGGAAGATGTTCGGTAGCCAATTCATGGGGAACGCCTCTCAGTTGACGGTGCCTTTGGTGGGATTGAGTACCAACGCGATTCCTTCGAACATCTGTTCGAAGCTGGAGATTTGCTCTTCAAGGTGACGCAGGCCAGCGGCGGTGATCTGGTAGGTTCTTACGCGGCGGTTGGTGGCCGATACGCCCCACTCGGCCTTGACCAGCCTTGCCTTGAGGAGGCGTTGAAGCGCTGGATAGAGCGAGCCTTCCTCCACCTGGAGGAGGTTGTTGGATCGTTGCTGGATGTGCTGCACCAGTGCGTAGCCGTGGGCAGGCTGGCGACGAAGCGACTCGAGGATCATCATCTCAAGGGCGCCCGGAAATAGATCGCGTGGGGTGGAGTTTGTCATAGGCCTATTTACAACAGGCATAGAGTAAACAGGTATGAGATTGATTGTCAAGCTGGAAAAAAAGCACATCGGTTTTGGGGGCCAACGAGTTTGGGCTGCACTCATTGATTCCAGGCCAACTCCTGCGATGGAGCGGGGGTGATATTGTGGCAGGGTAGCTTTCGACGCAGAACTTGACAAGGTGGACGAATGGTTGAGCAGGTAGTTCGGCTAACGGTTAGCCTGACGGTGAACGAAGGGCAAATTGACGCGTTCAAGAGCGTTGCTCAGGCGATGACCGAGGGGAGCAAGGCGGAGCCAGGGACGCTGGGGTACGAATGGTTTTCGAGCGCGGACAACAAGCGGCAAAGGTTGGTGGAGACCTATGTGGATGCCGCCGCAGTTGAGGCGCACTTCACGGGGGCCGTACAGCAGCAATTTGTTCCAAAGCTTGCGGCGGTTTGCAGCGTGGACGCTCTTGAGATTTACGGGGATCCGGGCACGAAGGTGGCGGAGATGGCGGGCGGGTTCGGAGGGGTCATCTACCAATACTGGCTGGGAATCAACCGCTAAGCCTGCCGTTGGCGGAGAGTGTGCTGGCAGACAGCTATCTCTCCAGCGCTCCTACTGGTGTTCCAGATCGATGGACTCGTATTCGTGGCGGGCGATGGCCTCGCGAATCTGGGTTGGGGTCTTGCCGAGCTTTGTCTGCTGGTAAGCGAACAGACCCTCTTTGGCGCAGGTGGAGCATTCAGTGCCGTGCAAGCCCTCGAAGCAACTGCGCAGGCTGGTATGGCCCAGTGCGCGGTCGCATCGGCAATTGCAGGGAAGCTGATAGGTTACGTTGCCAATTTTGGCCACCTGCTGGTAAACGTGCACCTGCCAGGGGTAGCGGAAGTTCTCTCCTGTGAGCTTGTCGCCGGCAAGGATGGGCGGCAGGGCGCTGACTTTGAGGGGCGCGGAGGGGTGGTATGCGGGGACATCGTCGGCGGGATTGGACCACTGGGCATAGCTGGCGGCAGTGAGGGCGAAGACACCCAGTGCGAGGATCCAACGGCGCATGGCAAGCTTCTTCATAGAATGTCTCTCTGGTGTTAATTCTAACCGGAATCCAGGCTATACGGGGCTCCGGATGCGGCGAGATTCGGGTAGATCCTGAGGTTGCAGGTGTGGGATAGCTGCGTGCAAAAAAAAGACGGCACGAACGTTTTACGGTTCGTGCCGGGAGGCCAGTGACGCAACTTACTTCCAACTCAGGATCGGTAATCACTACCGGCTCCTCAACTGGAATATATACACCATAGCATAGATTCGGGTGAAGTCAAATACAAAAATTTAAATTATTTTTCCGAGCTTGGGAGTAATCCGATTTTCAAGGCGCTGCATCTAATTTTCGGGCTCGGTGTGGCGCTGCCTCACAGGAAAGGCAGTAGTTGAGCCACTGGCTGGAGATCTTATGGGCGCGATAAATTCTTTTGATTCTTCAAGTTATTCCGGCCAGGAGACGAAGGCCAGGGTTCTGACTGGCCGTCTCAAGGTGGGATCTGCCGCTGTCGCCTCACTGCTGGCCGGAGGATTGATAGCGGTCTGGTGGTACCGGAAAACCCTTTTGGAGCTCCGCAAGGCCGAGGTAGAGGCCCAAAATCCACATTTTGGGATTCCAGAGCGCGACCCGATGGACGGGTAGTGTCTGAAAAGTGCGTTGAAAGGAAAATCACCAATTTCTATGCCGGGATTTGCGTTCAAGATTATCTAACCGCTCTGTTACCTCCTTTAATTCTTCGCCAAGCGATTTCACTTTTTCGGCTGTTTCCTTTGCTTCATCCCGCCAAGCGTTGATGTAGTCGTCCGCCATACTCATCAGAACGAAGGCGATAAACGATAGGTACCACCAGACCAATTCTCTAGGCGGATGGCCTGAGACAAACCACCATATCCCGCCCACAACGGCAAAGGCGACCGTACCCCAAATCAGTGCCAGCGTCCCGCAGCCCACAAGACTCCTATACGGCAGAGATTGCGCAATTATAGATCGCCGGAATTCCGCCACATAGGTATAGAGTAAATAACAGCGACCGCTTGCTTTTTATTTCAGACCCGCCTATCGTGAGTGCATGGCATCGACACGGCAAGAACTCGCCACGCTCAAAAACCTGCTCATGGAAGCGGATTTGATTCTCTCCACAACGGATTTACCAGAGGGCCGCGCCGTGCGGTGCCGGGAGTTGCTCCGCTCTGCCTTGGCTCTGACTGGCGATATGCTGACCAGCACTAGGATGCCCGCTGCCGCCGCTCTGGGGCGGAAGGGAGGCTCACAGACGGCCAAGCGGGGCTCTGACTACTTCCGCCAGCTTGCGGCCAAGCGGAAGACCCGTGCAGGCGGTAGGCCAAGAAAAGAAGCAGAATAGACCTTACAGCCATTAGAATTATCGCTCTAGCGAAACTGAGCGATGAAAGAATTCTATCGGCCACCACTCGATCCGATCATCATTGAGCAAATAGACCTATTGCTCTATAGGGTCGATGAGAAATACTGGCCGCAAATTGCCGAATTCTTAGTTCCCCGGTTCATCCCGCCAGCAATTCCAGTCCCGCCACAACGCAAATTGCAATTCCTGCAAAAACTCCAAGAATATGCCGAGGCGCTTTTTAAGGCTGAGGCGGATCACTATGAGACTGTACGAGACAACGAGCGCTATCCTGCTTGGCTGTCGAAATTGTCAGACCGTGTGTTTATGCGTGTGCGGCATGGCATGGATAAGGTCGAAGAGGGCAACCCACAGGCGATGCTTGGGTATCACGGCGCTACATCTCTCGATATAGACCCAGCTTTACAGAAGACTCTCTCAAGCCTTGTCAACCAATACACATGGAGAGGCGCTGGACCACATCCACAGGCGAAGCCTGCGACCTCGACTGCGGAGCCGCCAAAGGCGCAACCAACCGTGCGGCAACGAATGTCAGCGACGATTCATTCCCCTTCCGCCGCTCGAAAGATGGAAACGTACATGAATGCTCGCGGATTAGATCAGACGGAGTTTGCAATCCAAGCAAATACTACAGACAAAACCATTCGCAAATTTCGGCAAACAGGGAAAGTAAAGCGGAGCATCTTGGATGGAATTGCAACTGCTATGGGCATAAGCAAGCAAGAACTTCTAAAGTAATAGAATCAATAACCTATAAAGAAATCTTCCGCGTATCTTCCGTTTAAATTCCGCCCAAGTTCCGTTTGTCTTCCTTAATTCCGTTCAAGTTCCGCCGATCTTCCGCATCATTCCTTGTAGTAAGCAGTTCGCGCTTTCCCGCTCGCAAGCATGATGGAAAGCATGAAGACGGCATTCACAATTCGACCACGCGGACCACCATCGCAGCATCCCCGGAAGGGGATATGCGCTCTCAACCTGCACGAAAATGTGCGTTGACAAACAACAACCGCTTGCTGTATTATTTAACCATGATGAACGAAGCACAATCCGTGAATGGTATGACCTGTGAGATATGCAAAGTCGATTGCCAGCGGTTCGGGCTGCACAGGAACGGCCTTCGCCGGTACCGCTGCCCGAAGTGCCGCAGGACCTTTACGGAAGCGCACACCCGCGTTCTGGAGACCATGTACATTCCCAAGGACCGCGCCGTGCTGGCCCTGCAATTGTTGCTTGAGGGCAACTCGATTCGCAGCACGGAACGAATCAGCGGCATGGACCGCAATACGATCATGAGCCTATTGGTAAAGGCCGGGGAACGCTGCGAGCGCCTTATGGAAGAAAAGCTCCAAAACATCGAAGTGCGCGACGTGGAGATTGATGAAATTTGGTCATATGTGGCTAAAAAAGAAGGGCATAAATCTGCGTATGAGCAAGATTTCTCGGAAATCGGCGATTGCTATACTTATGTGGCGCTGGAAAGAAACACGAAATTGGTTCTCACGCATTTCTGCGGCAAGCGCATTGCACCCCATGCCGAGCATTTTGTAGCGAAGCTGGCCGGGGCAACTTCTACCAATCCCTATCAGCTAACGAGCGATGGATTCAGAGCATACATCCCGGCAGTCAAGAAGCATCTCCGTGGCCGCGCCAGTTTCGCGCAACTCGTCAAGGTTTATGCATCTCCCCGCGAGGGTGAGCAGCGGTACAGCCCTGGCGAAGTTGTGGAGGCGGTCCCAGTTAAGATCATGGGCAATCCCGACAAGAGACGCATCTGCACTTCGCATATTGAAAGACAGAACCTCAGCATCAGAATGGGAATGAGGAGAATGACCCGGCTGACCAATGCATTCTCGAAGAAATGGGCCAACCTCGAAGCTTCGTTTAATCTATGGTTCGCATACTACAACTGGTGCCGGATTCACCAGACCTTGAAGGCAACTCCCTGCATGGCAGCCGGAATTGAGAACCATGTTTGGACTATTGGGGAATTGATAGCCTAAAGAATACGGTCACCGTCTGCTAGATTTCCTTCATGCTGAAAAGTCTGGCGATCCTTGCAATTGCCGCATTCATGGCCATCTGTGTGTCCAGTCAGCCAAATCAGACTCCCAATCCCAACGAGCAGCCAGCACACCCAGAACAAGCGGGCATTGCTAAAGCCTCGCCTGAGAAGCAAAACGAAGCCGCAGCAGATAAGGCTAAAGCCAACCCCGACCCGCCAAAGTGGTACGCATCCCTCGAACGGCCCGATTGGTGGCTCGTAATATTGGGTTTTGGAACTCTTATAGTAGTTGGCTGGCAAACGAGGATATTGGGAAACTCGGTTGCGGTTGCGAAGAAAAGTGCTGAAACAACCGATAAGCAGGTTGACTTCTTTATCAACGCGGAGCGGGCAAAAATCACCATAGATATAACTGATTCTGGACGCTCTTTCCGCATAACTGGGAAGAACACAGGGAAGGCGGTCGCGAAAATCACTCTGGCCCGTGGTTATCAGGTTATTCTTCCGTATGGACAGAAACTCCCCGAAATTCCTCCATATCTGTCCGATCCAGACACCTTCGGCGACTATGTTGAATGGGTCTCCCCAAATGACTCCATTACGCCTATCGACCTTGGCCGAGAAGGGTATGACTTTCTTGCCGACCTCAGTTCTGATGATCTTTGCGCAGCCATTAGGGATAAACAGAGCGTTTTGTGGGCTTACGGGAGATTCCTTTATTTTGACGGAATTTCCCCTCACCGTAGGGAGACGCGCTTTTGCTACGAGACCACGGTTGACGAAAGGATGAATACGAATATCCTGATGAGTGGCCCCATGGCCTATCGAACTGAATCCTAACAGCAACCCAAGAACCCAATTCCGCCAAAATCCGTCAACGCAGATTTCAGACACTACCCGATGGACGAAGGCTGAACGCAAGCCCCCGGGGACACGGTCAAGCGGGTCAGACCAGCTTGTCGGCCTTGGCGGCGAGGTCGAAATCCTTGTTGGTCAGGCCGCCGGCATCGTGGGTTACAAGGGCCAGACGGACCTTGTTGTAGCGGATATCGATATCCGGATGATGTCCGGCTTCCTCGGCAAGGTCTCCCACCTGGTTGACGAAGCGCAGCGCAGCGCGAAAATCCTCAAACTTGAAGGTGCGGACGAGCTCACCGGCATCGATCTGCCAGCCCGGCAGGGTAATTAACAGCGAATCGGCCTGCTGCGTAGAAAGTGCGGACATATAGTTCTCCAAGGTCAACTTTGAGTATATTCCCTAGTGTGGTGTCTCAGAAGTTCGTGGCATTTTTTGAAGGCTAACTGGCTTACCGTGAGCGCCCCAAATGCAGGTCCTTCGACTCCGCTGAAGTGCGCTTCGCTCAGGATGACAGTCCATTTATTTGATGTGAACTTTGGAGGCAGGACACTCGCTTGCGTTGCCTTTTGCCGCTGCACATCGTGCAATGCAGTCAGTTTCAGGATGGGGGAACGTGAGGGAC
>Ga0182024_10015435_pt1 | contig 14629 bp, 3 predicted proteins | sample P32metaG_FD_120480 | JGI IMG/M metagenome (GOLD analysis project Ga0182024, IMG submission 120480) | Permafrost microbial communities from Stordalen Mire, Sweden - P3-2 metaG (Illumina Assembly) | ecosystem: Environmental > Terrestrial > Soil > Wetlands > Permafrost | place: Sweden: Stordalen... | reverse complement strand
TTGGCACGGTTCAGGACGTGGTAAACGATTCCGCCAGGCGCCAATCGCGCGGTTCGGGGCATTGCTGCGTTCTACCAAGAGCCAACTCCTATGTAAAGGCTCGCGTCACCTTTAGTTCACGCTGAAATTCTATCAACGGAAGGTCGCATGACGCACGGATGAGTTTTTTTACCTTACGGGCTGTGAGGGAAGGAACTGGCCGCTTTTGGCCAACAAGGCTTTTGCTTCATCGGGTTGTAGGCGAAGTTTTGCTCCCGAGAACTTCTCTGCCACTATGCACACTTCACCGTCACGTGAATATTTCGCATAGAGCGCGATGTCATCCGAGTACTTTGTGCGACTGCTCCACTTTTCCATTTCGGCGTTGATGTGGATCACATAATTGTTGGATGGACAAACCAGGACTTTCGTTCCGTCCGGGCCATAACTGACGCCAACCACGTCGGAGAAGTTTGTTGGATCAAAATGATTTATCAGGTTCTGCATATTCCCGTATGATGAGATGTTAAGTAGACTGAACTCACCCGCCACGCCGTCGAGTGTGGCGCACGTAGCGTATTCCTCGTCGGTGATTTTGTCGGGACTACTACATCCGTCAGATAGGGCTGGCAAGCAAACAGCGATGAGCAACCATGATGATATTGAATGAGCCATATGCGGCAAAAGCCGATGCCCTCGAGTAGACGAGCCAACTATAGTATACATGTCTTTATGCTTCCCCTTCTATGGCCTGTTCCAGCAGGGGTAACTGAAAGGGACACGACCCTTAATATCGGATCGCTCGCGGTTTTGGAACTCAGGACGCCTCGTGCCAGGCGTATCGGTCGCCGCGAACTGGCCAATCGTCTCGCTCATGGCAGCACAACGAGCGGCCGATTGCGGGTCGTCCGCACGGCAGCGGATTTCGTTGTCATCGGTGATGTGCCGCAACGGGCTCATGCGGGGAATTCTATCCGACGGGGTGGCGGGCGTGCCATCTTGAAATGCCGGCGATTCAAGGTTCCGTCGCGCGGCGGCGGCGGGTGCTTCGCTTCGGGTGGGTCGGCCGGCGCATGTCCCCGTGGTGAAGCGAAAGGCGATTATTCCACACAGCGAGTCGGAATCTGACTTCGCTCGACCACGAGGGGGGGGGTAGAGCCGGACGATGGTCCGGGCGCGCGGGCGCCTGATCCACGCAAGACCGGGGAGCGCCTCACTGCCGGAATATCGCTGCCGGGACGCCGCTCGGTTTTGGGGCCGAAAACGGGCCTTTTTGCCGGTTTTGGGGCGGTTTGTCAAGGCAGCTTATCACATTATTGCCCGATGAGGCGCCTCGATTCGCGTATCGGCAAATTTATTTCGCCCGCCATCCATAAACCATTTCAGGCACGGCGGTTGCGCCGCTTAATATTGTTAGCAAATAGTAATATTTTCCCAAAAAGCGCATCATTCTGTCTCATTTTGTCTCATTGCCACCGGCCGTCATCAGGGTGCCGCGAGGAAGCGGGGGCAGAAGGGGTAGGTTACGGAGACGGGGTCGCCGGTTTGTGTTAGCCGCCCCGTGTCGGGGTCGATTCGGAACACCACGGCGTTGTCGCTGTCGTGGTTGGTGACGAGCAGCCAATTGCCGGTGGGGTCGAAAGCGAAATTGCGCGGGGTTTTGCCCTGGGTGGGGACGTGCTCGATCAAAGTCAGGTTGCCGGTTTGCGGATCAATCGCGAAGACGGCGACGCAGTTGGGGCCGCGGTCGGTGACGTATAAGAATTTACCGTTGGGATGCACGCCGATTTCGGCGGAGCCGTTGGTGCCCTTAAAGTCAGCCGGGACGGCGGAGATGGATTGTAATTGTGTGAGTGTGCCGTTCTGCGGGTTCCAATCAAATTGAATGACCATGCCGCCCATTTCGGTGACGAGGTAGGCCCAATGTCCGTTGGGGTGGAATGTCAGATGGCGGGGGCCGAGGCCGCCGGGGACGGTGGCGAAGGGGGGATCGTTGGGGGTCAGTGTGCCTTCGATGTTGTCGTAGTGGAAGATGAAGACTTTATCGAGGCCGAGGTCGCAGCCTAGGGCGAAGCGATGCGTGGGATCGAGGCGGATGGAATGGGCGTAGGCGTGAGTCTGGCGGACGGGGTCGATGCTGTGGCCGGTGTCCTGCACGAAGGCGGTGCGGTTGCCGATGCTGCCGTCGGCTTGAAGAGCGAAGACGGCGAAGCTGCCGGATTGATAGTTGGCGATGAGCACGTGGCGGGCGTCGGCGTCGAAGTAGAAAAAGCTGGGATCGCCGCCGCGGTTGGGGACGGTGTTGATGAGAGTCAGTTTGGCGGCGATGGGATCGAAGGCGTAGGCGCTGAGGGTTCCGTCGGGTTTGAGGGAATTGACGGAGTAGATGTGTCGGCCGTCGGGATGGATGACGAAGTAGGCGGGGCCGGGGGTTTGGAGGGCGAACTTCGGGGCGCTGAGTTTGCCGGTGTCGGAGTCGAAGTGGGAGATGGAGAATCCGACGCCGGGGCCGGAGCGATGGGAGCCGAAGAAGACGAAATAGTCGGCGGCGCGTGCTCGAGCGCTCGTTGCGGAGAGAACGGCCGTTGCGAGGGGGAGCAGGATGCTGAGGAGTTTGGGCATACGATGAAATCCGCCGGGGTGTGATGGTAAGCGAAAAGCGCATGGGGCGGCAACGGACAATGGGAAGGGGATTTTTTCCTTGCCGGGATTTTTGGGAGTGGGTACAATCACAGCCAATCCGGCGGCGCAGGGGGCGGTCATTGGCCAGGCGGTCTCTATGCGGAGGTTTGCGTGCATTCTCGCGGGTTGCGGTGGTTTCTTCCTGGTTGTGAGCGCGAGTGCGATTGCGGATGACGCATCATCGCTGCCGCGGTATGCGCTGCCAGTGGGGCGGCAGTTGAGTTATTCGGGGCAGTCAACTTTTACATATCAAAACGGCTCGTTCAACACGGTGGATTCGTACCGGCTTACGGTGGTGGGCGAGAATACGGACGGTTCGCGGCGGATTCTGGTTCGCTCCGGTGAAAATGAGGTGCAGAACCGCGCGGGGCAGCCGACGTCGCAGCCGTCGGTTGAGAGCGAGGATGTGAGCTATACACAGGTGAACATTTTTCCGGATGGGCGGGTGGTGTCGGCGGCTGGAGGATGGAATGCGGAAGCGCCGCCGGTGCTGCCGCCGCTGCCGGTTGATCAGAAGGAGATGAGCGCGACGTGGAAGCGGGAGCCGAAGTTTCCGGGAGAGACGGACGTTTTTCATTCCGGCGGGCCGGCGGTCAGTGGGCAGTGGACCATGTCCAGTTCCAGCGAGGGGACGTTCCAGGTGATCTACGGCATGAATTCGGATCAGACGTATCACTTTGACGATGCCAGGGGCGTGGTGACGGAGATCGATACGCACAACCAGCAGGACTACGGTTTTCACGGCACGGGGAATGGGACGCTGAAGCTGGATTCGGATCAGATGCTGCCGGCGGATCAGGTGGGGCTGCTGGCGAAGGAGAGCGCGACGGTGATGGCGGCGGAGGCGGATCTGGACAAGAAGATGGACCAGATCGGGGACGCGCCGCACGCCTCTGATGGGATCGTCGCGGCGGCGAAGGCGGCGCTGACGGCGGCGTCGGCGAGTGTGAGCAATCCGGAGTTGAAGTTGGAACTGGATGGGAGGCTGGGGCAGATCGATGCGAATGTGAAGTCGGCGGTGGAGACGGCGGATCGGATCGCGGCGGTGAAGGATAAGCCGGCGTTTGAGTTTTCAGCCAACGACATGGCCGGTCAGCCGCATAAACTGAGCGATTATCGGGGCAAGGTGGTGGTGCTGGATTTCTGGTATCGCGGGTGCGGGTGGTGCATGAGGGCGATGCCGGACATGAAAAAGGTGGCGGATGATTTCAAGGACAAGCCGGTGGTGGTGCTGGGGATGAACACGGACGAGCAGGCGGCGGACGCGAAGTTCGTGATCGACGCGATGAAGCTGAACTACCAGACGCTGAGCTTTACGATGGAATTGGCGAAGAAATTCAATGTGGAAGGTTATCCGTCGCTGCTGGTGATCGACGGGAAGGGGATCGTGCGCGAGTTTGACGAAGGATACTCGCCGACGCTGCGAGCGGACCTGGACAAAAAGATTCAGGGTCTGCTGGACGGCTCCGGCGCGGCGGCGGCGGCGCGGTAGCGAGTCCAGGTACATGGTCCGAGACGAAGTGTTCGGGCCAGGGAGGTGTGAGAGGCGCAGGAATTGCGCGGGGCGGAAGGCCGCGGCGGATTTCCGGCGGGCGCTGACGGCGCCAATGCGTGAATCAACGCAAGTGGCGATTCGGCGATGATTTGGAGCGAACCATTCGCCGCCGAAGAGCTTCACGAACGATGCGAAGACGGGAAGGGCCGGCGCCGCGAAGCTCGACGCATTGCCGGTCTGGAAGGTTTGCCCAGTCTGCCTGAATTGCGTAGTGTCAATTGCCGGATTTAATATGATTTTCACTGATTTTTCAGGGAAGAAGCGGTTATCCTCATGCGCAATGTCTCTCCTATCCGAAGAAGTTAACGAAGTGCCGGAAGTTAGCAGGCGCTTTGTCATTGTTGGCATGTGATTGGCACCGGGATGCAGTCCCGACTCGTGGCCCCAATCACGTCGCCAAATAAAGCGCCTGCAAGGTTTCGTCTGAACAAACTTGAACCCAGGGCCACGGGAGGGCCAACCATGCCATCGCGCAGACAACTCGCCGTCCGTACGAGCTTGAATGGAATGATTGCAGTCACGCGCAAGAGCCGCCGCGCTGGGCTGCGCGTGCGGGCGCTGCAGCGGCTGCGGCGGGCCGTGATGGAGCCGCTGGAACTGCGGCAGTTGTTGTCGGTGGACATGGTGACGAGCGCGGCGGACAGCGGGCCGGGATCGCTGCGCGCGACGGTCGGGGCGGCGGCATCGGGCGACACGATTGATTTCGCGTCGGGCATCGGAAGCAGCATCACGCTGACTACGGGCGCGATTCAGGTGTCGCAGAACGTCAGCATCACCGGGCCGGGCGCGAGTCAGTTGACGATCCACGGCGACGGAGCGAGCGTTTTTGAGGTGGCGGCGAACTACACGGCCAGCATATCGGGCATCACGATCACCGGCGCAGCGAACGCCGGCGGGAATGGCGGCGGAATCATCAATGCCGGAACATTGAGCCTGAACAACTGCACGATCACGGGAGACAGCGCCGAGTCGGGCGGCGGCGTTTACAACACGGGGACGCTGACGGCCACGGGGGACATTTTTTCGTTCGACACCGCTACGGCCAACGGCGGAGCCATCGCGGGCATCGGGACGCTGACGGTCATCGACGGGTCATTCTACTCGAACACGGCGGCGGGCGGCGGCGCGATTGAGGCCGGCGGGACGATCATTGTGGACAGCCTTCCCGTCACCTACGGCGACACGGTCATCGAGAGCAGCACGTTTCATGGGGATGGGGCGAGCAAGGGCGGCGGCGTTTTCAATTATGGCCAACTGACGATCACGGGTAGCACATTCACGGGCGAGACGGCCAGCTCGTATGGCGGCGGGGCGATTTACAATTATCAGTCGGGCGACATCACCGCGACGGGCGACGGCTTTACGGACAACACGGCGGCGGGGCGGGGCGGAGCGATTGACAGCCTGGGGACGCTGACTGTCAACGACGGAACTTTCACCGACAACAGCGGGACGTACGGCGGCGCGATTGAAAGCGCGGGGACGACGATCGTGGGGGCGAGCACGTTCGAGGGCGACGGGGCGACCATCAGCGGCGGCGGCATCTTCAACAACGGGATTCTCACCATCACGCAAACCAGTTTCACGGACGAGACCGCCGGCAGTTACGGCGGCGGGGGCGTCTTCAATTATGGCAACGCGGTGGTGACGGACAGCACGTTCAACGGCGATACCACCACGGGCGACGGCGGTGGGCTGGTGAACGGCGACTTCAGCACGACGAACATCACGAACAGCACGTTCGCCTACAACCAGGCTGATTCCGGCGGGAGCTACGGATACGGCGGAGCGATCGCGGTGGATGGGACGGCGGCGACCGTGACGATCGGCGACACGACCATCGCGGACAACAGCGCCTACAACGGCGGCGGCGGTGTTTACATCGCGGGGGACGGAAAGGCGACGATCTACAACACGATTATCTCGCAGGACACATCGACATACGGATCGAGCGACCTGGCGGGCGCGCCTTATGCGAGCACCGACAACATCATCGGCGCGAACGCCAATCTGCACCTGAGCAAGCTCGGCAATTATGGCGGCCCGACGGAGACGATCGCCATCAGCGGCAACAGCACGGCGGCGATTGACCAGGGAAGCAATGCACTGGCGGTGGACTCGCAGGGGAATCCGCTGGTGACGGATCAGCGCGGCGACTATCGCGTGGTCGGATCGAGCGTGGACATCGGGGCGTATGAGTATCAGGCGGGAGCGGCGGAGCCGGGGAATTCGCTGGTGGTGACGACGCTGGGCGACGGCGTGGCGGGCAATCCCGTGGCGTACACCGGGCTGCTGACGCTGCGGCAGGCGGTGGGGTTCGCCGATTTCCGAGGCAACTCGCCGGCGATCACATTCAGTTCATCGCTGTTTGTGTCCAACACGCAGCAGACGATCAGTCTGTCGGCCGGGACGGTGGACATCCTCAATCCTGACGGGGCGGTGACGATTCAGGGACCGGTGGCGGACCAACTGATCATCAGCGGCGCATTCAACGGGTCGGACGGCGTGTTTTTCGTGGGTCTCGCGGCGACGGCGAACATCTCCAGCCTGGAGATCACGAGCGGCAACGCGAACAGCGAGTCCGCGGGCAACTCGGCGGGTGGGGCGATTTACAATCTGGGCACGCTGACCGTGAGCAGCATCGACTTCGCGGACAACGTGGCCATCAGCGGCGGCGCGGTTGCCAATGACGGCGTGATGACGATCAACAACAGCACGTTCACAGGCAACACCGCGCTCAACGGCGGCGCGATTGCCAACGACGGGGACGTTCTGTACGTCAATTCAAGCTCGCTGACCGGCAACTCATCAACATCGAGCGGCGGAGCGGTGTTCAATGAGGGGACGCTGTACCTGAACTCGGACACGATCTCGAACAACGAGTCGGTCGACGGCGGCGCGATCGCGGGGATCGCGAGCATCAACATCAACGGCGGCGTGATATCGAACAACGGCGACAGCACGACGGTGGACGGCGGCGCGATCGACCAGCAGGGCGGCGGGTTGACGATCATCGGCGCGGCGTTCTCTGACAACACAGCCGCCGCGGGCGGAGCGATCTACGGCGCGGCGGGCACGGCGGTTATTTCGGGTACGACATTTACGGGGGACCAGGCCACGGGCACGACGAACGGCGGCGGCGGCGCCATTTTCGATAGGGGCATTCTTGAGGTGACCGGAAGCACGTTCACGGATGAATCGTCCAAGGACACCGGCGGCGCGATCGCCAGCCACGGCACGGATCGGGTGTTTGGCAGCAGTTTCATTTCGGACACGGCGACGGGTCCGACGACCAACTCGTACACGCTGGGCGGCGGCGGCATCTACAGCAGCGGCAGTCTGGTTTTGGACAGCAGCACGTTCTTGAATGATACGACGACGGGCGGCGCGTACGGGGCGGGGATCGACAGTGACGGTTTGCTGGTGGCGACGAACGACACGCTGGCCGACAACAACGCCGGGAGCGGATCGGGCGGCGGCATTTACAACAACGGCGTGGCGGCCATCGTCAACAGCACGTTTGCATACAATTCCGCGGCGGCGGGCGGCGGCATTGATGCGGCGGGCGCGGCGGGCGAGAGCAACACGTCGATCTACAACACCATCGTCGCACTGAACACGAGCAGCGTGAACAACTCGGCCAGCGACATCGCCGGCACACTGGATACGAATCCAGCCAGTCTCAACAATATCGCCGACGGCGAAACGGCCAGCGCCTCGAACCTGATCGGCACGGGCGGATCGGGCGGGGCATCATCGGCGCACAACAAGATTGGGGTGACCAATCCGTACCTGTCGCAGCCGGGCAACTACGGCGGGCCGACGGAGACCGTGGCGCCGCTGCCGGGAAGCCCGGCGATTGAGGCGGGCAATCCGGCGCTGGCTCTGGACTCGTCGCAGGATCCGCTCACGACCGACCAGCGCGGCCAGCCGCGGTATCTGACGGTGAACAGCGTGCAGACGATCGACATCGGCGCCGTGGAGACGGGCGGATACAAGCTGGAGATCGCATCGGGCAGTTCGCCGCAGACGGCGCCGGTGGGCAGTTTCTTCGGCAATCCGCTGGCGGTGACGGTCGTCGCCGTCAACGGGCTGGATCCGGTGAATGGCGGCGTGGTGGGCCTTACGTACCCGGCCGGAAACACCGCGAGCCTGAGCAATCTGATCGCGGAAACGGCGGTGGTGACGGACGCGGATCAGGCGTACAACGCGCAGGCGAACGGCGACGTGGGCAGCTATGCGGTGCAGGCGACGCTGGTTGGGGCCGAGTCGGTTTCGTTCAGTCTGACCAACGTGGCGAGCACGACGATCAGCACGACTCCGAGCCAGACGAGCGTGGCGTTGGGCGCGTCATCGGTGACGCTGACGGACACGGCGACGCTCTCGGGCGGCGTCAGCGAGACGGGCACGATCACCTTCACATTGATCGGCCCCGGCAGCACGCTGGAGGACACGGAGACGGTGTCGGTCAGCGGCAATGGCAACTACACGACGCCGACCGGCTACACGCTGCCGGCCAGTGGCGCAGTGACGGGAGTCTATCAGTGGGACGCCAGCTATAGCGGCGACACGTACAACGGCGCGGCCGCCGACAATAACAACGTGAATGAGCGGGTGACGGTCAGCGCGGCGGGCCCGACGATCGGCACGACTCCGAGCCAGACGAGCATCACGCTGGGCGCGACAAGCCCGATTCTGACGGACACGGCGACACTGTCGGGCGGATACAACGAGAGGGGCACGATCACGTTCACATTGATCGGCCCGGGCAGCAGCGTGGTGGACACGGAGACGGTGTCGGTCAGCGGCAACGGGAGCTACAGCACGCCGACCGGCTACACACTTCCCGGCAGCGGATCGATCACGGGCGCTTATCAGTGGGACGCCAGCTACAGCGGCGACGCGAACAACAGCTCTGCCACGGACAACGGCAATGCGAATGAGCAGGTGACGGTCAGCGGCGCCAGCCCGGCGATCGCAACGACGCCGAGCGTGACGAGCGTGACGCTGGGCACGGGTTCGCCGACGCTGAAGGACACGGCGGTTCTGTCGGGCGGATATGACGAAACGGGCACGATCACCTTCACGCTGATCGGCCCGGGCAGCAGCGTGGTGGACACGGAGACAGCCGCTGTCAGCGGCAACGGCAGTTACAGCACGCCGGCGGGTTACACACTGCCGGCCAGCGGCACGGCGGCCGGCGGTTATCAATGGGATGCCAGCTACAGCGGCGACGCGAACAACAGCGCGGTCAGCGAGAACAGCGCCACGGCGGAACAGGTGGCGGTCAGCGCGGCCAGCCCGGCGATCGTGACGGCGCCGAGCGTGACGAGCGTCACGCTTGGGTCAACGTCACCGACATTAACCGACACGGCGGTTCTGTCGGGCGGATATGACGAAACGGGCACGATCACCTTCAAGCTGATCGGCCCCGGCAGCAGCGTGGTGGACACGGAGACGGTCTCGGTCAGCGGCAACGGCAGTTACAGCACGCCGACCGGCTACACGCTGCCTGCGAGCGGCTCGGTCACAGGCACGTATCAGTGGGACGCCGCCTACAGCGGCGACACGAACAACAATGCCGTCAGCGAGAACAACTCCGCGAGTGAACAAGTGACGGTGAGCGGGGCCAGTCCGGCGATCAGCACAACGCCCAATCCGACAAGCGTCACGCTGGGCACGACTCCGCCGACATTGACGGATACCTCGGTTCTCTCGAGCGGATACGCCGAGAGCGGATCGATCACCTTCACGCTCTACAGCCCCAGTGACACCGTGGTGGACACGGAGACGGTGTCGGTCAGCGGCAACGGCTCCTACAGCACACCGACGGGCTACACGCTGCCGACATCGGGAAGCGTGACGGGAACTTATCAGTGGGATGCGAGCTACAGCGGCGATGCGAATAATGCGGCGGCGAGCGAGAACGGGGCGACGGCTGAGCAGGTCACGGTCAGCCCGGCCGCCCCGACGGTGGCGGCAACGCCGAGTCCCGCGAGCGCGACTCTGGGCACGACTGCTCCCACACTGAACGATACGGTCACACTGAACGGCGGGTACTTCGACCCGGGCACGATCACCTTCACGCTCTACTCCCCCGGGAACGTACTGGTGGATACCGAGACGGTCGCAGTCACCGGCAACGGCAACTACAGCACGCCGACCGGGTACACACTGCCGACGAGCGGAACAGTGGTGGGAACCTATCAGTGGGACGTCAGCTACAGCGGCGATACGAACAACACGGGAACCAGCGAAAATAACGCGACCAGTGAGCAGGTTGTCATCAGCCCGGCCAGCCCGACGATCAGCACGACGCCGGGCGGCACGGTGGTGATTGGAAGCGGGACCGATCTGACCGACTCGGCAAGCCTGGCCGGCGGATACTATGAGACGGGCACGATCACTTTCACGCTCTACAGTCCCAGCGACACGGTTGTGGACACGGAAACGGTGTCGATCAGCGGCAACGGAATCTACAGCACTCCCACGGGCTTCCTGCCGTCGATGACTGCGGCGGCGGGCACCTACGAGTGGGCCGCGGCGTACAGCGGCGACAGCAACAACAACGCGGTCTCCAGCCCGCAGACGGCGGAGCCGGAGGTTGTGCAGGCGGCGACGCCGTTCAAGCTGGTTTACACGCAGGAGCCGACCAGCACGACGACGAACACGGCGATTGCCCCGGCGGTGACGGTGGCGATCGAGGATCAGTACGGCAACATCCTGACGACCGACGATGGAAGCATTTCGATGGCCATCAACACCGGCCCCGGCGGCGCGGTGCTGAGCGGCACGTCGCCTGTAAACGCCGTCAATGGCGTGGCGACCTTCAGCGATCTTTCGCTGAATGATGCCGGCTCGTACACGCTTGTGGCGGACGACACGACGGATTCGCTGACGAAGGTTTCGACGGGCTTCAACATCAATTCGACGGTTTCGCCGGACATCGATCTTTCGGTGAGCAAGACCGTGAGCAGCACCACGCCGAACGTCGGCAGCGACGTGACGTACACGGTCACGCTGTCCAACGCATCGGGTTACAGCGCGGCGACGAATGTTTCGGTGACCGACGCGCTGCCCGGCGGCGAATCGCTGGTGTCCCAGACTCCGGCGAACGGAACGACGTTCAGCGGCGGCGTGTGGAACATTCCGACTCTGGCATCCGGCGCGAGCGTGACGTTGACCTACGTGGCCGAGGTTACCACCTTCGCGGCGCAGACGAACACGGCACAGGTCTCGCCCACCTCTCAGACCGACGTGGGGACGAATCTGTCCAGCACCGTGACGGTCAATCCGCAGGAGATCGATCTGACGGTCACGAAGAGCGCCGCCACGACCACTCCGAACAATGGGGCCGCCGACACGTTCACCGTGACCGTCAGCAACGCGACGGGTTACAGCACGGCGACGAACGTCATCCTGGGCGACAGTCTTCCGGCCGGCGAGACGCTGGTTGCCGGATCGGCGTCGGTGAGCACGGGCACGCTCAGCGGGACGACGTGGACGATTCCGACGCTGGCGGCCGGAGCGTCGGCGACGTTTGTGTATCAGGCGACGGTGACGGGCACGTTCCCGTCGGCGACGCCGCCGGCGCTGACGGACACGGCGAGCGTCACCAGCGCGGATCAGCCGGACGCCAACAGCAATCCGTCGGCCAGCCTGACAGTCGATCCTCAGGAGATTGATCTGACGGTGACCAAGAGCGCGGCGACGCTGACTCCGAGCAATGGAGCGGCTGACACATTCACCGTGACGGTGAGCAACGCGACGGGCTACAGCGCGGCGCAGACGGTGATCCTTGCGGACACACTGCCGAGCGGCGAGGTTTTGGTGGCCGGATCGGCGTCGGTGAGCACGGGCACGCTCAGCGGCACGACCTGGACGATTCCATCGCTGGCGGCCGGAGCGTCGGCGACGTTTGTTTATCAGGCGACGGTGACGGGCGCCTTCCCGTCCGCGACGCCGCCGGCGCTGACGGACACGGCGACCGTGACCAGCGCGGGCGAAGCGGATGTCAACAGCAATCCGTCGGCGAGCGTGACGGTTTGTCCGCAGGAGATTGATCTGACGGTGACCAAGAGCGCGGCGACGCTGACTCCGAACAACGGGGCGGCTGACACATTTACCGTGACCGTGGCCAACGCGACGGGATACAGCACGGCGAAGACCGTGATTCTCGCGGACACTCTGCCGAGCGGTGAAGTGCTGGTGGCAGGTTCGGCGTTGGTGAGCACGGGGACGCTGAGCGGCACGACGTGGACGATTCCGTCGCTGGCGGCCGGTTCATCGGCGACGTTTGCTTATCAGGCGACGGTGACGGGCACGTTCCCGTCGGCGACGCCGCCGGCTCTGACGGATACGGCGACCGTGACCAGCGCCGGCGAATCGGATGTCAACAGCAATCCGTCCGCGAGCGTGACGGTTTGTCCGCAGGAGATTGATCTGACGGTGACCAAGAGCGCGGCCACATTGACTCCGAACAACGGCGCGGCCGACACGTTCACCGTGACGGTGAGCAACGCGACGGGCTACAGCACGGCGAAGACGGTGATTCTCGCGGACACTCTGCCGGGCGGCGAAGTGCTGGTGGCTGGGTCTGCCTCCGTGAGTACGGGGACGCTGAGCGGCACGACGTGGACGATTCCGTCGCTGGCGGCCGGTGCGTCGGCGACGTTTGTTTATCAGGCGACGGTGACGGGCACGTTCCCGTCGGCGACGCAGCCGGCGCTGACGGACACGGCGAGCGTGACCAGCGCGGGCGAGACGGATGCGAACAGCAACGCGTCGGCGAGCGTGACGGTCGATCCGCAGGAGATCGATCTGACCGTGACGAAGAGCGCCGCGACGGCGACGCCGAACAACGGCGCGGCGGACACATTCACCGTGACCGTCAGCAACGCGACGGGCTACAGCACGGCCAAGACCGTGACGTTGACTGACACGCTGCCGAGCGGCGAAGTGGTGGTTGCGGGATCGGCGTCGGTGAGCGCGGGCACGATCAGCGGCACGACCTGGACGATTCCAACGCTGGCCGCCGGCGCGACGGTGACTCTTGTTTATCAGGCGACGGTGACGGGCACGTTCCCGTCGTCCTCGCAGCCGGCGCTGACGGACACTGCCAGCGCGACCGGCGGGCAGTTGGATGTGAATTCCAATCCCTCCGCCAGCGCCACGGTCTATCCGCAGGAAATTGATCTGTCGGTGACCAAGACGGTGAACAACTCAACCCCGAACGTAGGCAGCAATGTGACGTACACGGTCACGGTCTCCAACGCTGCCGGTTACAGCACGGGTATGAACCTGTCGGTGACGGACATGCTTCCGTCGGGCGAGTCGCTGGTGTCGGCGTCGGCGCCGGCCGGGACGACGTTCAGCGGCGGAGTGTGGAGCATTCCAACCCTGGCGGCCGGGGCGAGCGCGACGTTGACCTACATCGCGACGGTCAACTCCTCAAGCGCCCAGACGAACACGGCCTCGATCAATTTGCCGGCCCAGACGGACGTGGGCACGAAGCTCTCGGCGTCGGTGACGGTGAATCCGGTGGTGCCGCAGATTGATCTGTCGGTTGTGAAGACCGAAAGCACGACGCAGACGTGTCTGGGCAATAATGTTGTCTACACCGTGAAGCTCAGCAACGCGGCCGGATACGCGACGGCGACGGGCGTGACCGTGAGCGACATGCTGCCGACGGGGCTGACGTTCGTGTCGGCCAGCCCGTCGGTGGGGACTTACTCCTCTTCCAGCGGCGTGTGGTCGGTGAGCAGTCTGGCTGGCGGAAGTTCAGCGACGTTGACGGTGACGGCCAAGACGGCGTGCTACGGCGTCTACGTGAACACGGCCACGGTGAGCGGGGCGGCGCAGACGGAAGTGGGAACGCAGTTCTCCTCCAGCGTGACGCTGGTTGTGGGCGCGTCGCTGACGGGCGAAGTCTACGTCGATGCCAACGGCGACTGCCAGTTGGACAACGGCGAATCCGGCGCGGCGGGCGTGACGGTGGAGCTGATCAATTCCAGCGGCAAGGTGACACTGACCACCACGACCAACTCCAGCGGCGACTACAGCTTCCTCGGGGTCGCCCCGGGCGCCTATCAGGTCGAGTTCATCGCGGCGTCCGGCTACATCGTCGGCTGCGTCAACGGCAGCTCGCTGAGCAACTGCAACAATAACGACAACGGCTGCGGCAACTACGGCAACAACAACTGCAACAACAATAATAACAACGGCTGCGACTCGTACAGCTTCAGCTACTGCGGCCAGCATTACGGCTACTGCGACGGAGGCCAGAGCAACTGCGGGTACACGTATAGTTCCTGCGGCGGCAGCTACAGTTACACCTACTGCGACAGCGGCAACAGCGATTGCGGTTACTACGGCTGGCAATGCGGCGGGAACAACAACTGCGGCAACAACAAT
>Ga0182024_10015434_pt1 | contig 14629 bp, 9 predicted proteins | sample P32metaG_FD_120480 | JGI IMG/M metagenome (GOLD analysis project Ga0182024, IMG submission 120480) | Permafrost microbial communities from Stordalen Mire, Sweden - P3-2 metaG (Illumina Assembly) | ecosystem: Environmental > Terrestrial > Soil > Wetlands > Permafrost | place: Sweden: Stordalen... | reverse complement strand
GTCTCGCACCTTCGTGTCTCGCACCTTCGTGTCTCGCACCTTCGTGTCTCGTTATCTCGTGGCCGCCGTGCTGTGCGCGATGGCGCTCCCGGTCGTTGCCACCGCACAGGACCAGAAGATGGGCGGAGAGCCCACTCCGCGGCGCCCCGGCGACTTCGACGCGACGGGTGTGGCAGACACCTCGGTATTTGCGCCGTTGCCAATGCCGCAGGGCACGGAGTTTCGGTCGGCATCGGGTGTGCCGGGGCCGCGGTATTGGCAGAATCACGCCGACTACGACATCCAGGCGAGCATCGATACGGCGGCCAAGACACTCACGGGCCAATTGCGGCTCCGGTACACGAATCACTCACCGGACACGCTGCACTTCGTCTGGTTCCAGGTCGAGCAGAACGCATTTCAGGACAGCTCGCTCAATGCATATGTCTTTCCTCAGCAGTCGCGGTTCGGCGCGCGTGGATTCGAGGGCGGTGACGTGATCGACCGATTCGATCTCCTGCATGGAGCGGCGGCTCCCGTCAAACTGGCGACGCGGGTGGAGGGCACTGAGCTCAAAGCAGACCTTCCGCAGGGGCTCGCGCCCGGCGCGATGGCGACGTTCGACATCGCATGGCACTTCAAAGTGCCGGAACACGGTGCCGACCGGATGGGACGAGATGGTGCGCTGTACGAGCTTGCGCAGTGGTACCCGCGCGTGGCCGTGTACGATGACCTTCGCGGCTGGAACACCGAGCCGTATCTCGGGCAAGGTGAGTTCTATCTCGAGTATGGCGACTTCACGTATGCGGTCACCGTGCCGGCGGGCTACATCGTCGCGGGTACCGGATCGCTCGACAACGCGGCCGAGGTTCTGACGGCGGCCGAGCGGACGAGGCTCGCCAAGGCCGCCGTCTCGGCGACGCCGGTTGCGATCACGACGCCGGAGGAGCTGTCAAGCGGCGCCGCGCGGCCGAAATCGGCTGGCACGCTCACCTGGCGATTCCACGCGCACAACGTGCGCGACGTGGCGTGGGGCGCCGCGCCCAACTACCAGTGGGACGCCAGCTCGTGGCATGGCATTCTCGCGCAGGCGTACTATCGGCCGAGTGCGGCGCCCGTGTGGAAGGATGCCGCGGACATGGCTCGCATGTCGATCGAGGAGTATTCGGCCCGCTGGTATCCGTATCCGTACCCGCAGATCACGGCGCTCGAAGGACCGATCAGCGGTATGGAGTACCCGATGCTGGCGATGGAGGATCGCAACGACGACGAGTACCAGTTGTACTCGGTGGTCACCCACGAGATCGGGCACAACTGGTTCCCGATGATCGTCGGCTCGAACGAGCGCATCCACTTCTGGCAGGATGAGGGACTCAACACGTTCATCAATCTGTTCTCGGAGGCACGCCGCTATCCCGCGCGCGGCGACGAGTTGGCACGTGCGGCCGACGAGCGTGCGCTGGAAGAGAAAGCGGAATCCATCGGCGTCGACATCCCGATCGAGTTGCAGGCCGACCGGGTGCCCCCACAGCTCCTCGGGCTCAACTCGTATGACAAGCCCTCAGTCGGTCTCCAACTCTTGCGCGAGGAGATCCTGGGCCACGCGGCGTTCGACGACGCGTTCAAGAGTTACATCCAGCGATGGGCGTACAAGCATCCCGCGCCCGCTGATTTCTTCCGGACAATGGAGGATGTGAGCGGGCACCGGCTCGACTGGTTCTGGCGCGAGTTCTGGCTCAACAACTACCACTTCGACCAGGCCATCGACACCGTCGTGGTCCAGCATCACGGGGACACCGACAACGTGGTCGTCCGCTATGCGAACCGTGCTCGCGGCGTGCTCCCGATCCGTGCGCGGTTCACGTTCAGCGACGGGACGACCGAGGATTTCCGTTATCCGGCGGAAGTCTGGAGCACGAACACCACGCGGTATTTGCGGCGGTATGTATTCACCGGCAAGCACGTCACGCGGATCGAGCTCGATCCTGACCACCGCCTGATCGATACCGATCGCTCGAACAACGTGTGGTCGGCGCCCCCGTCGTCATGACGGCTCGGCAAACACAGCGCGCGCGAGGGCTGGACCGATCGCATGCTCGGCCGTGTGGCCGCGGTCTTCCACCCGGATGGACAGCGGGCCCTCGAAGGGCGCGCGCGCCAGGACCACCACCAGCGCGCCGGGCGTGAGCCCGAGCTCCGCGAGGTAACGCAGCCGGGCGGGATCGTCGTCGCTGACGCCGACCAGCCGTGCGCGCTGGCCCAGCGGCAGATCGGCGATCGATGCGTAGCGCTGGTCGTTGACCGTTCCATCGCGGCTCGGAATCGGGGCGCCGTGTGGGTCGACGGTGGGTTCATCCAGCGCGGCAGCCATGCGATCGACGAGCTCATCGCTGGCCGCGTGTTCGAGCCGCTCGGCCTCGTCGTGGACGGCATCCCATGGATAGCCCAGCACGCGCGCGAGAAACGTCTCGATCACGCGGTGGCGGCGCAGCGTACGGAGCGCGACGCGTTGTCCGGCCTGCGTCAGCCGGACACCGCGATAGGGCTCGTGCTTCAACAGCCGCTGGTCGGCCAGGCGCCGCACCATTCCGGTGACCGATGCGGGCGCGATCGCCAGCCGGTGCGCGATGTCCGTCGTGGTCGCGGTGCCCGTCGCGCGCTCGAGTTCATAGATCGTCTTGAGATAATCTTCGACCGGACCGGTGTAGGTCGGTTCCGGCGCGTCGCCGGGCCGGACCGCGGTCTGTGACGGTGTCATCACGGCTCACTCTCCATCAGAAAGTCGGTGGCCTCACGCGCCTGGACGGACCAGCAGCACGAGGAGCCACGCATTGAGAACGGCGATGAAGCCAGCAGCGGCCCAGCTCAGCCAGGCGAGCCACCGTGCATTGGCAAACTCTCCCATCTTCGCGCGGTCCGATGTGAACTGGACCAGTGGGACGACAGCGAACGAGAGCTGCAGGCTGAGGATCACCTGGCTCAGGATCAACAGCTTGGCCGTGCCGGACTCTCCATAGAGCACGGCGATCACACCGGCCGGAATAATCGCGAGCCCGCGGGTGATGAGCCGGCGGATCCAGGGTCGGAGCCGGATGCTGAGAAATCCTTCCATGACGATCTGGCCGGCGAGGGTGCCGGTGAGCGTTGAGTTTTGTCCCGACGCGAGCAGCGCGAGCGCGAACACCAGGCTGGCGCCACTCGCACCCAGCAACGGCGTGAGCAGCTTGTACGCGTCCTGGATCTCCGCGACGCCCGAGTGGCCGGACAAATGAAACGTGGCGCCGGCGACGACGAGAATCGCGGCATTGACGAAGAACGCGAGCGTGAGCGCGACCGTCGAATCGAGGACTGCGTATCGAACCGCCTCGCGTCTACCGGACGGGGTCTCTTCGTAGCGCCGCGTCTGGACGATCGAGGAATGCAGGTAGAGGTTGTGGGGCATCACGGTGGCGCCGAGGATCGAGATCGCGATATAGAGCATCGCGGAATCGGTGAGGATTGCCGGCGTGGGGACGAACCCGCGTGCCACGGCGCCGGCGTCGGGGTGGGCCAGCAACAGCTCGAACAGAAACGCGAGCGCGATGGTTCCGATCAGCGTGATCACGACAATCTCGAGGCGTCGGTAGCCCCGGTTCTGCAGATACAGCACGACGAGTACGTCGAGGGCGGTGATGCACACGCCGATCGGGATCGGGATGTGGAACAGGAGGTTGAGAGCGATTGCCGACCCGATCACCTCGGCGAGATCGCAGGCGGTGATGGCGATTTCGGCGACCAGCCAGAGGGCGATCCCGACGCGGCGGGAGTAGTGGTCGCGGCAGGCCTGCGCGAGGTCCCGGCCGGTCGCGATCCCGAGTTTGGCCGCCAGGGCCTGCAGCAGCACGGCCAGCAGGTTCGAGATGAGAATGACGCTGAGGAGCGAATAGCCGAACCGGGCGCCGCCGGCGAGATCGGTGGCCCAGTTTCCCGGATCCATGTATCCGACGGCAACCAGATACCCAGGTCCGGCGAACGCCAGCGCCTTCCGCCACCATGTGCCTTCCACCACGACCGTGCGGTACGACTCGACGAGCGTCGGGGTGAGCCGGGCGCGATTCCAGCCCGAGGTGGCCGCCGGGGTGGCATCCGCATCGGATTCAATGATTAGCTCTGGTCTACTCCTGATCGGCTCCACGCGTAAATCTTAATTAGTTTAGGCTAAATTGCCACTCTCCGTCCCCTGGCGTGATCGGGGCGGCGCGGTCTGCCGCAGGATGGCCGGATAGGGTAGTGACTGGATCCTGGCGGGTGCCCATATTGTGTTGGAGTGAAACAGGATGGAATTGTGGCCAACACAGCCGCCCGCGTTGGGTCCGCCAAAGGTGAGTTCGCCAGGTATCGCGCGTTCTTCGTGACGCTCGGCTCGGTGTCGGAAGGGGCTGCCGAATGGCGTGCCGCGTTTGCCGGCCTCGTCACGCTTCGCTATATCGACGCCTGGGCCGAGTCGGGAATCTCCGGCTCCAGTCTCGAGATTGAGCGAGAAGCTGTCGAGTCGGCGATCCGCGCGGCGCCAACTGACATGCCGGAACAGCGGTTGCTGCATCAGTTAGTCCAGGCGTCCCTCCGCGAGCCTGAGGGCGGCCTGGCCAGCTTGGCGCCGCTGCTGATGGCCTACGGCAGGTCCTTGCACCAGCGATCCACTTGGGCGCTGGCAGTCGCGGTGTATGCGCGCGTCCGGGCCGCGGGGATGCCGGGTACTGGTGCTCGCCATGACGAGCTGCTCGGAGCTGCCGCGGCCCTGCGGAGCGGCGCGTGCCAGCGGAAGTTGGGGGATGCGAAGGCTGCCGAAGCCGAGTACCGCTTCGCACTGTCGATCGCCCGCAAGTGGGAAGATGAGTACATCGCGCTGCTCGCTCGGACTGGTCTCGCCGCTCTCGACGCCGACCGGGGGAATTTGCCCGCGGCGGACCTGCAGCTCGCGCGCGTGATCGCCGATGCGGTGTCAGTGCGCACCCGCGAAGTGCGGGGGCTGGCGTGGCATGACCGGGCACATGTCGCGCACCGGCGCGGCAGGGTCACCGAGGCGATCGACTACGCGTACGAAGCCTGGTCGGCCATCGACGATCCGGTCGCGCGCGAGCGCGTGCTTGGCGACCTCGCGGCCATCGCGCTCACGGCAGGTTTTCGCGAAACCGCCCGCGACGCGAACCTGGTGCTGCTGGCGACCGCGCGTGACCCCTGGGTGCGTTGGATCGCGACCATCAACTTGATGGAGATCGCCACGCTGGATCGCCGCGAGGTCGACTTCACGCGTTTGCGCCGAGGCCTGGCCGGAGTTGCGCTGGGGCCGGCGCTTCAAGCAGAATATCTGTACTGTGGCGCGCTCGGCGATCTCGCGTTTCAGCGTCGCCCTCTGGCAATTGAGGCGTTGCGGCGTGTAGTCGAGGTCGCCGAGCTACACCAGCTCGGCGAGATACTCTTCCGCGCGGAGGCGGCGCTCAAGCGAGCGTGCGACGATACATACGAGCCGAGACCGGAGCCGTCCGTCGCCACGCCCGATCGCCTGGCGCACGTCTGCGCCGCGCTGTCGAACGCACGGACACTAGCGACAATCCCAGACTGATCGGACGGTAACGCGGCGGCCCCGTATCCGCAGTTCGCGATCGGCGCCCGCGGCTTACTGCCAGCGATTCGGCTTCAGCAGTGTGTGTCCGCGCCGCCGGTAACACCACACCGGACGCCTGTGGCTGGCGTGGGGGCACTGATGGTTGCATCGCGCATGGCGCTGGCGGTTGGCGGGGCAGTGGGAGAGCTGCAGGCGGCAAGTGCGCCCAGCAGTGTCGCGATCAGCAATAGGGAACGGCGGGAAGTTGGGGTCATGGCACACCTCGGAATTGGAAAGGGCATCACGTGTTCGCCGACGGTTGGAATGATCGCCGTCGCCAACGACGTTGCCTTCGGTGGAACGGAAGCCCAAGGTGGCGAAACGGAAGGCGGACTCTGGAGCGCAGCCTGGGCGTGACGCGCTGAGCGCGGGCGCGGGAGGGTGGCTCATGGCGGGTCGGGGCGATAAATGCTGATCGCGGCTCGTTTGGAGCGCTCGCTGTTGGCGCGCCTCAACGCGGCCGCGGCGGGGTGTCACGCGGTGCTCGACATCCCGACCTGGCGGGTGCTGCGCAGCGAGGTCCGGCGCCGCCCCATCGATGTGGTGATCGCGGACCCGGCTGCACGCTGTGCGGACTCCGGCGACGGTCTTGCCGCCCTCCTGAACATCCGCGATTTCGCGTCGGTGCTGGTCTACACCACGGTGTCGTCGGAGACGAGCCGCGCCATACTCGCGCTGGGCGACTCGGGTGTCCACGACTTCGTGTTCGCCGGCTTCGATGATGCGCCCGAGCGCATGCGGCTCCGCGTGGAAGACGTCGCGGCGCGCGGGGCGGACGAACCGGTGCTGGCCCAGATTCTGGGCGCGGTCGCCCAGGCCGGCGCGCCGCCTGGCGTCGGCGAATCGGTGCGCGAGCTATTTCGTGCGACCTGGCGATTCCGGACTGCACAGGACCTGGCCGCCGCCGCCGGTCTGTCGCGCCAACACACGAATGTGTGGCTCCACCGGGCCGGGCTCGCGCCGTGCAGCACCGTCGTCACGGCCGTGCGGGTGCTGCGCGGGTTTCAGTACGCGCAGATGGGCGGCCTGACCGTGGCGGACGTGGCCGCGCGGTTGCGCTATCCCGACCCCGAGGTATTCACCAACAACGTGCGCGCCATTACCGGCGCCCCGTTGTCCGAGTGGCGGCAGCAGAGCGTCGATCGCTTCGTGGCCCGTGTGCGCATCCGGCTCGGCCTGCCGGCGCCGCCGCAACTCGCACTCGTGCATCCGTCAACACGCGAGCAACTTCGCGACGCGGGGTGATCCCCTCGCCCAGGTCCGTGCGAGGCCGGCGGGTCTAGAAGGTCAGATGGAGCGGGAGTGCGAGACGCAGGCCGTCGGCCGCCGCGATGACGGTGGGAAGCTCCAGGGTGACCGGGCCGACGTGCGGCAGGAGAGCGGTGCGTGAGCCGCTCGCATCGGCGTCATTCAGTCCCGCGCTGCGTCCGTGCGCCACGATCGCGGCCTCGATGGCGCCGAACAGCGTGACGCCACCCGCGATGGCGGCGCCAAGAACGAGATTGGGGTGCTGGGTCTGCGTGTACGTGCCGGGATACGTCCCGCCAAATGGTCCCACGAACGTGGTGTCGCGCGTCAGGCTGCGCGACTGCACCGCGAGCACGACACCCCCCGCGGCGCCCGCCAGCACGACGATGCCGAGCGCGGGCTGCTTGGTGTAGAACTGGCCGCCGCTGGGCAACAACCCGAGGAAGAAGGCGGTGGTGGCGCTGGGAATGCCGTGGTGAAGCTGCTGCATGCGGGCGCGCACTGCCGCGGCGTCCAGCGCGCCGGGCTCGAGCTGCAGATAGTGCGTATAATCGTGAATGGCCTCCGCCGCATCGCCATTCTGGTCGTGAGCGAGCCCTCGGTCGAAGACACCAGCCGCGAGGGCGGGTGCCGCGGTGACGACGCTGTCGAATTGATCCGCTGACGTGCCAAAGTTCCGCGCGTCGTAGCTGGCGACCGCCAGTTTGAACTGCGTCACCACGGCATTGCCGTGTGCCAGCGTGCCGCCCGGTAACAGCTTCGCGACCCGATCGCCGATCTGCGCCGCGTCGTTCGCGTTGGGCACGAGGGACAGGTAGCGGCAGTACTCGTGCACCGCGGCGTCCCGCTGCTGCAGGTCCTCGTACTCACGGCCCAGCCGGTACGCGAGACTCGCGTCGCGCGGATCGAGGGTCGCTGCCTGCTTGAACAGATCGCGCGCGGCGCGGTGGTCGCCTTCGATCGATGATTCCTGGCCGAGCGTCGCCAGGCGGTTCGCTTCCTCGACCACCTGCTGCGCGGTCGGCGGAGGTGCCGGGATTCTCGGGCACGCAATGGTGATGGGAGTCAGCTTCGGACGCTTGAGCGGCAACTCCTGGCCGCGAAGGTGCGACGGCGAGAGAGCCGCCGCCAGCACGGCCAGAGCGATGCCGGATACCACACGGCCACTACGAGCGAGAGAGTTCATGGACCCACGGTGATAGAAACGCTGTTGGTCGCGCTGGCGTTGTCGACGGCCGTGACTGTAATCGTGACCGAAGGCGTGTTCTGGCTGACCTCAGTAAATGTGACTGGCGTGCTCGCCGTGACAGTGGCCGAAAGGCCATTGTTGACCTTGACGGTGCTGGAATCTGAGGACGTCCACGTCACCATGCGGAACGCACTCACATCCGTACCGAATGTGTCGAGCACCTGGGCGTTGTCGGTCGTGGACGCGCCACCCGACATCGAGAGGGCCAACGGTCCCGGCGTAACCGGAGTGACCGTCATCGAGTGGCCGAAGACCACCACGGTCCCCGAACCGGATTGGCCGCCGCTCGTCGCGGTGATCGCGGCGGATCCGTCAGCGCTATTCGTGGCGGTGACAAAGCCGCTGGCATTTACGGTGGCGACGCCGCCGGTCGTCGGCGACCACGTGACCGCGGCACCCGGCAGATACGTGCTGCCGTCGAAGGCCGAGTCGATGAGCTGCACAGTGTTGCCCGGCGCGGCTGCGAAGATCGTGTCCACGGCCGGTGCGACGTGCACCGCCGTCACCGTTGCCGTCACGACGGTCGTGTTGGTGCCGCTCTTGCCGCCGTCAGAGGCGGTGATCGTCGCCGTGCCCGGGCTGACCCCAGTCACGAGACCGCTCGAGGTGACGGTCGCGATGGTGTTGTTGTTGGATGCCATCCACGTCACCGCGGGATTCGAGACGACGTTGCCCAAGCTGTCACGCACCGTGGCAACGAGTTGGATCTGGCCGGTTTGCGTCACAGTGTCAGCGAGCGGTGCGATGGTGACCGATCCAATCGGCACCGCGTTGATCTGCAGCGTGACGCTGCCGGACACTCCGCTGATCGCCGCAAAGATGACGACGGTCCCTTGCTGCAATGTGGTGACGATGCCGGCCGCATTGACTGTCGCGACCGCATTGTTGCTCGAATGCCACGTCACCGCCCGTCCCGTCAGGAGATTGCCCGCCGAGTCGAACGCCGTCGCTGTCAGTGTATCCTGATGTCCGACCGTCAGCGTGTCGTGGCTCGCGACCACGTGCACGGAGTCGACCGGCACCTGCGACACGATCATCGTCGCCGTTCCGTTCTTCGCCCCGCTGGTCCCGGTGATCGTCGCGGTGCCAGTTCCCGGTCCCGCCAGGACCTGCGCGGTCGTAGTCGTGGTACTGGTGATGCTCGCGATGCCGGTATTGCTCGATCCGAACGTGACCGTCGCGCCGGTGACCGGATTGCCGTTCACGTCCGTCACCGTGGCGGTGATCTGCTGGGTCTGGCCGACGTGCAGTTGCGAGACGTTGGGCGAGAGCACGACGGAGTTGATCGGCGCCGCACTCACGGTCGCGACGACGCTGTCCGCGATCCCCTCGCTGGTCGCGACGATCTCGGAGGTGCCCGGACTCACGCCCGTGACCAGTCCTGCGATCGAGTCGACGGTAGCCACGGCTGGCGTGCGGGACTTCCACCGCACCACCCGGCCCGGCAGCACATCGCCCGCCGAGTCGAACGTCGTGGCGGTCAGCTGCGTGGTCTGGCTGACGACCACCGTCGGGTTGGCGGGGGCGATGGTGATGGAGCGAACCGGAATCTGGGACACGATGATCGCCGCGCTGGCGCTCTTCCCGCCAGCGGTCGCCGTGATTGTCGCGGTGCCGACACGACGACCCGTCACCAGGCCGTTGCCGTCTACCGAGACCGTACTGGAGCTGTCGCTGCTCCACGTGACGGCCACGCCGGTCAGCACGTTGCCCGACATGTCCTTGACGGTGTCGGAGAGCTGGAGCGTGGTGGCGACGCGAATCGTGGCATGTGCCGGCGTCACGATGATCGTGCCCACCGGCTTGGGCGTCACGACGACGGTCGCGAATCCTGACATACCCTGGGCGCTCGCCGCCACCTGCAGTTTGCCGGCCGCGACTCCCGTCACCACGCCGCCCTGCGTCACGGTCGCCAGCGTGTCGACGTTGCTGGACCAGAAGAACGTCAACCCGCCGACGGTGTGGCCCAGAGCATCCTGCCCGGTGGCCGTGAACGTCATCGCGGAGCCGATCGCTAATGATCCGCTGTCCGGCGAGACGACGATCTTACTCAACGGGCCTGCGGGGCCGGTCGTTTTGTCGGTGCTGTGGCAACCGATGACCAGACTGGCGGCCAACAGCACCGCTCCGGCCAGTAATCCGCGCGTAGGCATTATCGGGCTCCGCTGACCGGAGTGGGTTCGGACCGGTCGACCGTCGTACCGTCGCCGAGTTGGCCGTCGCTGTTGTTACCCCAGCAGTACGGGGTGCCGCTGGTCGATGTTGCGCACGTGTGGGCGCCGCTGGCGTGGATGGCGATAAACGAAATCCCGCCATGGACCTTGACCGGCATCGGGCGATCGGTCGTCGTCCCGTCGCCGAGCTGCCCGTAACTGTTTCTGCCCCAGCAGTCGGCTTCGCCCGCCGCCGTCAGGGCGCAGCTGTGCACCCCGCCAGCCGTGATGTCCGTATAGACACGCGCGCTCGATACTTTCGCGGGCACCGGGTGATCGCGCCCATCGTCCGTGCCAAGTTGACCGGCCATGTTCCGCCCCCAGCAGTATGCCTGCCCAACGGTGGAAAGCGCGCAGGTGTGCGAACCGCCAGCAGCGATCGCACGAAACAGTCCATTACCGGTGACCGGGGCCGGCACGGCGCGTACGATGGTCGTGCCGTCGCCCAACTGCCCGGAGGCGTTCTGTCCCCAGCAATAGGCCTGCCCGACGGTATCCAGGGCGCACGAGTGGTTCCACCCCGCGGTGAGCGCGACAAAATGCCCGGTGCTTTCCACCCGCACGGGCGTGGATCGGTCCTGGGTGCTGCCATCCCCAATCTGGCCATAGAGGTTGCGGCCCCAGCACCAGATCTCGCCGCTGGTGGTCAAGCCGCAGGAATGGGTCGTGCCGATGGCCACCGTCCGGAACGTGTGCGCCCCTCCCACGCGAGTCGGCGCGAGGTGCCCACCGGTGCTGGAATCACCGGCCTGGCCGTTGCCGAGCTGCCCGTAGGTGTTGTCCCCCCAGCAATAGGCGGCGCCATTCTTCGCGACCCCGCAGGTGTGCGCGATCCCGGCCGCCACCTGGTTGTATGCGACGTCGCCGCCGATCCGTGTGGGCGCGGCCTCGCGTGCCGTAGTCCCGATGCCGAGCTGGCCCCGGTCGTCACCACCCCAGCAGGAGACGACGCCTTCGGCGTTGAGGGCGCAGGTGTGGGTGCCGCCTGCCACCACGGCCGGCGGCGCCGGAGCATGGATCGGGGCGGGGGGTTCGGATGACTGCGGCGGTGTCACCACGCTGTCACGCCCGGCCAACGGCGTGGTGCGGGTCACCGACCCCGATGCGACGACCGGGGGCTTGCGCGCCACGAGCTTGGCCATCGAATCCCGCATGGCAACCAGGGAGTCGCGCGCGATCGCGACCCGGAGCGCCGCGGAGGAATCCGCGCTCGACAACGCCGCGGCCGCCGCACTGTCGGCCGCCTCGCGCGCCGCCGCGGCCGTCAGGCGATTCTCCGAATCCCGCGTGCTCTCCAGCTCGAGTTCCTGCGCGCGCTGCAAGCTGTCGTCCGCCGCCCGGTGGCCGAGGCCAGTGGCTCGCGCGATGAACTCGGGGTGCGTCACCATGGCGGCAGCCACGGCGGCCACCAGCACGGCCGGGACGACCAGCGCTATGAAGCGTGATCTGCGCGGCACTGGCGGGCGGAACGAGGGTTGCGACCGGCGCGGGGTGGACTCGGGGTCCCGCCGGTACTGCATCGTGTTGAGCGGGATCATCGACGCCGCGGGCGTCTGGCTGCGGATCGGAGTCGACGTGACGGCGCGTTGCGGGCCTGGCGTCGCGGTTGCTGCGGGGCCGCCCGGCGCCGGTGCGTCCGGGACCCACTCATCGTCCGTGAGCGCGTCGAGGAAGTTCGCCGCGCCCGGCCACCGCTGGTTGCGCTCTTTGGCCAGCGCGCGCTCGATCGCCGCGCGCAACCGCATTGGCGTATCGGGGCGGATCTCGGCGAGCGGTGCAAGCATCTCGAACTTCTGCCGGTACATGACGTCCGAGATGCCATCGTCGAGTCCTCCACGAGGACCGGCCAGCATCTCGTACCCGATCAATCCCAGTCCAAAGACGTCGCTCCGCCCATCCAGCTCGGCGCCGTCGATCTGCTCCGGCGACATGTAGGCCGGCGTCCCGACGATCATGTCGGTCGGCTGCTGGCGGCCGTCCTCGGCGGAGAGCGCAATGCCGAAGTCGGACAGCAAGGCCCGTCCGGTGTCGTCGTTGAGAAAGACGTTGTCGGGCTTGATGTCGCGGTGAATGACACCACGCGCATGCGCATACGCGAGCGCGGCCGCGATGTCGCTCAGGACCGCTTCTGCGCGCTCCGGCGTGAACGGTCCGTCCTCACGGAGCGCGCGCTCGAGCGTTCGCCCCGGCACGTATTGCATCACGAGCGCGAGTCCGAGCGTCGACAGCCGCTTGACGGCGTACATCGCGACGACGTTGGGGTGCTGGAGCTGGGCGACGGTGCGCGCTTCGGACAACTGGCGTGCGACCATGTGCTCGTCGACGCCCGCGGCCGCGTGAATCACCTTGATCGCGACCTGGCGGCCCAACTGGCGGTCGCGCGCGAGGTAGACGACGGCCATCCCCCCGCGTCCCAGCTCGCCGAGTATCTCGTAGTCTGATTCGAGCTCGCGAATCTCGGCGAGCGTCGCTTCCTGCGACACGGCTACCGCTCCCGATAGCGGAAGACTACCTCCCCCATCTCGATCTGGTCCCCGTCACGGAGCACGCGGTGCCCGTGCGCGGAGTCGAGCGCTTGACCGTTGATGAGGACCGGGTTGGTCTGCGACAGATTCGTGAGCTTCCACCGGCCCTCGACGTATTGCATCCGGGCGTGCTGGCGGCTCACGGTCTGTGACCGAAGCTGCACGTGCCGGTACGGAGGACCGGTGATACGACCGAACGTGATCTCCGGCTCCTCTCCCCACGTGCGCACGAATCTGATGTCGCGGCCTGGCGACTCTCCATCCACCACCTCCAGGCGGCCGGGCAGGAATTGCAACGTGCCGTCCATCGGCGGCATCTCGTGGACGACTTTGCCGGCAGCGGCCGCTCCATTGGCACGGTTGGGGGGCCCAGCGACCGGCGGCGCGCTATTGGCCAGCGCAGCAGCCAATCCGTTCCCGCCGGCCGGCGTGCCATACCGCGGGCCGCTCCCCGACGAATACCCGAGAGCGACGTTGCCGCCGTTGGGCGACGCGGGCAGACCGCCGCTGAGCGGCGCGGTGGGGCCTTCGAGGACACTCCGGAGCGGCGGGCGGGGCGCTTCGGTCCCGCGCCGCTGGACCGGGATCAGGAGCGGCGGTGGCTCATTGGGCTCGAGTTCGCGCTCGGCCCGCAAGCGGAAAATCAGTCGCACCACGGCGTACACCGCCACCGCCAATACGAAAATGACGGCGCCGGCGAATACGAATGGATTCGCGAAGAGCGAGGGGAGCTGGAAGGACGGCATACGGATCGCAGAAGGTGCGGTCGGGTCCCGTGGGATAGGGCATTAGACCACGCCTATCGATATGAAGATCCTTTCGGTAGAAAGAAACGCAGCGGCGCGCGCGGAGCAATCCACGTATCGGGGACCGCCGCACGGACGGGTGTAAACATATGTCGTTGCGGCCGATCGCGCTCGGCAGACTCACTGCGCGAGACCGGCGGCTGCATGGCGCCCAGCCGGCGATGTCGCGTCGCGGGAGCCCGGCACGAGCTCAAAACGGAGTGCTGACCTTCGGCTTCTGGGGCGTGCTCTTCGTCGCCTCGTCGATCGAGCGGGTCGCCGCGTCCACGTTCACGGTCGGAAGAGGCGGCGCTGCATCACTCGCGTCGGCGGACTTCGACGCCTTCTGATGCGCGGGTTCGGATTTGGCGGACGCCGGCGTCACCGACGTCTGGAAGACGGGGCGGCCGGGCGCGGCCGACGGATTGGCCACAGTGGTCGCCCCCGTGCGGGACGTTCCGGCGTTGGCACCTTGACCCGGCGCAGCCGCCGATGCACCCGAGGTGCCAGGTGTCGCTGCCGCAGGATGTTCGGCGCTTCCCGCTGGTGACGTCGCGACCGCGGGGGTCGCGGCCGACGGCTCACCAAGCAATCCGCCGAGCATATCGCGACCAATTGTCAACAGTACGACGGCGGCGATCGCCAGTACCGCGGCCACTACGATCGCGATCTTCTTGCCCCGGCCGGGGCTGACGACCTTGACCGGCTGTGCAAGTTCCGCTGCCGCCCGATCCGCGGACAGGTGGAACCCCCGCTTCCGCGTGGCAATCTCGCTGAGCTCCGGGTGTCGCCGCTGGGCCAGCGGTGGCGACGCCGGTGCCGACGGTGTCGGCGAAACGCTCAATTCGATGTCCGGGCTCTGAGAGGCCGAGCGCGAGCCCGACACCCGGCTTGCGTCCACCGGAGTGGCAACGGGCACTGGAGCGGAGGGCATCTCACCCGACGCCCGCTTCGAGGGCATCTCACCCGACGCCCGCTTCGAGGGC
>Ga0182024_10015433_pt1 | contig 14632 bp, 14 predicted proteins | sample P32metaG_FD_120480 | JGI IMG/M metagenome (GOLD analysis project Ga0182024, IMG submission 120480) | Permafrost microbial communities from Stordalen Mire, Sweden - P3-2 metaG (Illumina Assembly) | ecosystem: Environmental > Terrestrial > Soil > Wetlands > Permafrost | place: Sweden: Stordalen... | reverse complement strand
GGCAACAGCGCGTAGGCGGCGCCGATCCATTCGCACAAGAGGCGCCGTGTATTGCGCGGATCGATGATTTCCTCGATTCCGAAGGCTTCCGCGGTCCGCAGCGGCGACCGGAAGCGGTTCAGATCCTCCTCAATCTCGCGACGCCGCGCGGCGGGATCTGGCGAGCCTTCAATCTCGCGTTTATACGCCGCCTGCACGCCGCCTTCGATCGGCAGGGACCCCCAATCGCCGGACGGCCACGCGTAGCGCAGATTCAATCCCTGCGCGTTGCCGTGACCCGCGCCGGCGACGCCGTAGCAGCGGCGTATGAGAATCGAAATCCATGGCGTGGTCGCCTGATAGACCGCGACCAGGGCGCGCGATCCCGCACGGACGGTGCCGGCGCGCTCGGCGGCGGTGCCGATCAGAAACCCGGGATTGTCGACGAAATTCACCACCGGAATGTGAAAGGTGTCGCAAAGATCCACCAGGCGGATCATCTTGTCGCACGCGGCCGCGTTCGGCGCGCCGCCTCCCTGGCGCGGATCGTTCGCGATCACGCCCACGGGATACCCGTCCAGGCGAGCCAGACCCGCCGTCACGGGGCGGCCGTAATAGTAGCCGATTTCGAAAAAAGAATCGCGATCAAAGACTAAGTTAAGGATGCGGCGAACGTCGTAGCTGCGGCGGCGGTCGCGCGGGATGATCGAGAGAAGCTCTTCTTCGCGACGATCCGGGCGGTCTTCTGTGGAGGTGCGCGGAGGCGCTTGCCAGACGTTCGACGGCAGGTAGGAAAGAAAGCCGCGGATCGCCACGAAGGCTTCGTCTTCCGTCTCGACTTCGTTATCCACCGCACCGCTTGCGCGCGCGTGGATTTCGTGGCCGCCCAACTGCTCCTTTGAAACCTTTTCACCGATGCCGCGCTCGACCACGGGAGGGCCCGCGACGAACAACTGGCTGGATCCTCGCACCATCACGGAAAAATGCGCCGTGACCACGCGCACGGCGCCAAGTCCGGCGACCGGTCCCAGGCACGCGCCGATCACCGGCACTTCGCCGAGCATGGCCGTGATGGTGTCCCAGGCGGGATTTGCGGGCACGTAAGTATGGCCGGTGGTCGCGATGGTTTTGACGCTTCCGCCGCCGCCGGTCCCGTCGACCAGCCGGACCATCGGCATGCGCATTCCGCGCGCGAGCTTTTCGGCGTGGCCCATTTTGTTGCCGACCGCGGCGTCCGCCGCGCCTCCGCGGACCGTGAAATCGTCGCCGCCAACGACCACCGGCCTACCGTCGATGCGTCCGGTTCCTGCCACGAAATTCGATGGCGTGAAGGAGGTCAGGATGCCTTGTTCGTCGTATTTGGCCTTGCCGGCGAGCGCGCCGGATTCATGAAACGATCCGGGGTCGAGCAGCCGGGCGATGCGCTCGCGAACGGTGAGACGGCCGGCGGAGTGCTGCCGCTCGATGTTGGCGCTGCCACCCATGAGGCGGGCGAGCTCCTCGCGGCGGCGGATTTCGTCAATCTCGGGCTGCCAGCTCAAGAACTCATCATAGCCGGATCATAGCCGGCTGGATCAAAATCGGCCGGATCATAATCGGCCGGATCATAGTCGCGCGGACGCGAAGCGGGCGAGGTCGGGAGCGTCGCGGCGCGACCCGGCGGTAACCACGAGGGCCGTGAAACGCGCGCTCTCTATGAGCGCGACGTTCGCACTACCCAGATCAGCCCGGACGGCGGGCTGGCCGGCCACGCGATCGCGCAGATAAAGCGAGAACTCGTGCGCGCCGTCGGAATACACGAAGTGCAAAAAAACCTGGCCCCCAAGCCTGCATAACTTGCCGCGGGATATCCGATAATCCGGCGGAGCCAGCGCCTCGGCGGGCGCGGAGAGTCCCCGCCGCGCCGCCATTGCATCGATAGCGGCAGGGTCGGTCAGCCAAGTGCGCCGCTGATGCTCGATGACTTCGATACGGTGATCGCGGGCAGCATCCACGCATAGAGCCATCGCGCTGCGATTCGGGAGCAACCAATAGCCGCCAATGAGCAACGTCACCACCGCCGCGACGCCAAAGGCGGCGATCCATTTCCCTCGCTGAATCCGCGATCGATCCATCCGCTCGCGGATGCGAGCGTCGAGCCCAGCGGTGTCGAGTGGCTCTCGAAGAATCGCATCACGAAGTTGCGCGTCGATCTCTTCTTCCCCGGGGTGCATTATGCGTCCTTTCCAACCGATTTGGATTTCGGCGAGAGCTGATCCCGCAACGCCTGCCGCGCGCGGCTGATCCGCGACATCACCGTACCGATCGGGATCGACAAAATCGCCGCCATTTCCCGGCAAGTGAAGCCTTCGACGACTCCGAGCAGCAGGACTTCACGATGCTCGGCCGGCAATTCGTCGAGCGCCTCGGCGACTTCCGCCGCCGCGAGCGCGCCGCCGTCGACAGGCACATCGTGCGCCCCGATCGAGAGCACGGCCGGCGTCGACCGCAGCTTTCGGCCGCGAGCATGAACCGCATTGATCAGGATTCGAAACAGCCACGCCCGCTCGTTGGTTCCAGCGCGGAACTGGTCGAATCCGCGCCACGCCGAAAGCATGGTTTCCTGCACCAGATCTTCCGCGGCGTCGCGATCCGGGCTTAGACGGCGGGCGACACGGAGCAGGCTCCGCGTGTGCGGCATTGCAATGCGTTCGAATTCGTTCTGCCGTGTCGTCCGTGCCGCCACACTTTAAGTATCGCTTGGGCGCCCAAACGTGAGCGCCGGATAGGCGAGCGCTACTGGATCGACGCCAGCACCTGGGTGCTGTGCCCGGTTGGATTGACTTTCAAGAATACCTTCTTGATAGTGCCGTCCGGCCCGATCAGGAACGTGTTCCGCGCGGCCAGCGACATGCCCTTGTAATCCTGGAGCGAGCCGTACTCGGCGGTCACTTTCTTGGCGTCGTCGGCGAGCAGTTTGAAGGTGAGGCTGTCGTGCGCGCAAAAATCCTGATGCGATTCCACGGTATCGACGCTCACGCCCAGAATGACGGCGTTCTTCGCGTCGTACTTAGCGAGATCATCCTGGAAACCGTGGGCTTCGATGGTGCAGCCCTGGGTTCTGTCTTTCGGATAGAAATACAGGACCACGTATTTGCCTTTGTAATCGTGCAGGCTGACCGGGGTTCCATCCTGCGATTTCAAGGTGAAGTCGGGCGCTTTGGAGCCTTCGGCCGGCGGTTCGGCCGCGATTGCGATGGTCACGGCGAACAGAGAGAGAAGCACAAGCGTAATGGTGATTTTCATACCCGTTATAATGCGCGAACCCGTCGAATTCATCCCTTCCCATTTCAAAGAAGACGATGCGCGGCGCCCGCGCGCTAGAATTGGAGACTTAAGGAACCGCGATGCCTCCCACGCTTGGAAACGGCAAGATCTGCTATCTCGATATTCCCGCCATCGATATTGCGCTTTCCGCCGCGTTCTACGCACGGATCTTCGGTTGGCGCATCCGGCAACGCGGAGACGGCAGTACCGCCTTTGACGACGCGGTCGGCGAAGTGAGCGGAACGTGGACGCTGGGACGCCCGCCGGCCTCACAGCCAGGGCTTCTTGTGTACATCATGGTCGCGAGCGTCGCGGCGACCATCGACGCGATTGCCGCGAACGGCGGCGAGATCGTCCAGCCGATCGGCGCGGACGCGCCCGAAATCACTGCAAGATTTCGCGATCCGGCTGGAAACGTGATCGGGATCTTCCAGCACCCCGCATAACCACTTCGCGCATTTCGCCCAGATAGACTTAACTCTGTGCCGAGCGTGTACTCCTTGAAGGGCCGGTTTCAGCAGTTGCTGCGGCCAACGGTGCGCATGGTCGCGGCCGTAGGAATCTCGGCGAACCAAGTCACGATTGCGACTTGCGTGTTGTCCGCCGCTCTCGGCGTGTGGCTCGCATTGAAAATCGCGAATCCGCGATTACTGCTCCTGTTGCCGCCTTTCTTCGTAATCCGGATGGCGCTGAATGCGATGGACGGAATGCTGGCGCGCGAATTCGGTCAGAAGTCGAACCTGGGCGCGTATCTGAATGAATTGGCCGACGTAATTTCCGACGCTTTTCTGTACTTGCCGCTTGCCTATGTGCCTGGGTTCGATCCGCTTTGGATCGGCGCAATCATCGTACTTTCGGGCGTCAGCGAACTCGCTGGCGTTGTCGCAACGATGACCGGCGCCAGCCGGCGTTACGACGGTCCCATGGGAAAGAGCGATCGCGCGTTGGCGTTTGGAGCGGCGGCGTTGTGGCTCGGGATGGGCGGGCATTTCGCGCCGTGGGCGTCGTCGGCATTTCAAAAAGCGATCGTCCTGCTCCTGCTTCTCACGATCGTGAATCGCGTTCGAAAAGGACTGGCTGAAATCGAGTCTCCGCACCGGCGGGCCGGATCGAGTCCTAAACTGTAGAGATGCGCACGCCCGAAGAGCGATATTTTCAAGTGAGCGATGGCGCGACTCTTTTTTATCGTTACTGGCCGGCCCTCAAAGGTTCGGCCCCGCAGGCGATTATTCTTCTGCATCGCGGGCATGAGCATTCCGGCCGCTTTCAGGACGCGGTTGACGAGCTGAACCTGCCGGACTTCCCGATGTTTGCGTGGGATGCGCGCGGGCACGGCCGCTCGCCGCTTCCCAAAGGAAGCTCGCCGGATTTTGGCGTGTTCGTCAAGGATGTGGACACCTTCGCCGCTCATGTTTCGAAGACGTACGGAATGCCGATCGAAAACATCGCGATGATCGGGCAGAGTATCGGGAGCGTTCTGGCCGCCGCGTGGGCGCACGACTACGCTCCGAAAATTCTCTGCATGGTTCTGGCCGCGCCGGCGTTCAAAGTGAAATTGTACGTGCCGTTCGCGCGCACGGGATTGGGCCTGCTTCGCAAAATCATCGGCGATTTTCACGTCAAGTCGTATGTCAAGGCGACGGCTCTTACCCACGATCCGGAGCGGATCGCTTCGTTCAATTCCGATCCGCTGATTACCCGCCCCATTTCGGTGCGCGTTCTGCTCGGCCTTTACGGCACCAGCGAGCGCGTGGTCGCGGATGCGCCGGCCATTCACGTTCCCACTCAGGTTCTGATGTCCGGATCGGACTGGGTCGTGCATCTGAAACCGCAGCACCAGTTTTTCGAACGGCTGGGCTCGGCCATCAAAGAGAAGCATGTTTTCGACGGGTTTTATCATGACACCCTGGGCGAAAAGGACCGGCATCTTCCGATCGGCAAGGCGCGTGAATTTATTCTGAAGATGTTCGCACGCACGCCCGCCGCGACGTGCCTGCTCGATGCGGATCGGGCGGCCTATACCAAAGCCGAATTCGACAGGCTGAGCCGGCCGTTGCCGATCGCGTCGATAAAGCGAATGAGCTTTGCGCTGACCAGGCTGGGAATGAAAACGGGAGGGCGATTGTCGGATGGAATCCGGTTGGGTCTTGAAACCGGTTTCGATTCGGGCAGCACGCTCGATTATGTTTACCGCGGGCGCGCGTCGGGAGTCACCCCAATAGGTAAGCTGATCGATTGGCTCTATCTCAACTCGGTTGGCTGGCGCGGGATTCGGCTGCGCAAGGAGAATCTCGAACGGCTTTTGATCAAATCGATCGAGATGATCGAGCGCGCCGGGAGCGCGGTTAGAATTCTGGATATCGCGGCCGGACACGGGCGGTATGTGCTCGAAGCACTCGAACACAGCCCTGCAAAAGCCGAAGTTCTGCTGCGCGATTACAGCCGGGACAATGTCGAGCGCGGATCAGCGTTGATCCGTCAAAAGAACATGGATCGGATCGCGCGCTTTGAGAAGGGAGATGCGTTCGATCGCAAATCCATCGAGGCCATTCGCCCGCGGGCAACTTTGGGTGTAGTCTCCGGTCTCTACGAATTGTTTCCGGAAAATGCGCCGGTGCGGGAATCGCTCGCGGGTTTGGCTGGTGCGATCGAGCCGGGCGGATACCTGGTCTACACGGGGCAGCCGTTTCATCCGCAACTCGAAATGATCGCGCGGACGCTTTCGAGTCATCGCGAACATCGGCCCTGGATCATGCGGCGGCGGACGCAGGCCGAAATGGATCAGCTGGTGGAGGCGGCCGGTTTCCGGAAGCTGGATCAGGAGATCGACGACGGTGGCATTTTTTCGGTCTCATTGGCGCAGAGGCTGGATGCTTGACGCATAGTCTCTCAAACAAAGACGGGCGTCTTTGGATTCGGGCGATGTTGTGGCTGGCGGCGCTGGTCCCGTTCTTTTTTCTTACCTACGGCTTCGCGAATTGGGTGACAGCGCAGCGGACCGATGTTCCTTCGATCGTGTTCGGGTGGGAGCATCGAATTCCGTTTCTAGCGTGGACCATCGTGCCGTATTGGTTCACCGATTTGTTTTACGTGCTGTCGTTTTTCATATGCCGCGATCGCAAGGAGCTGGATAGCCACGGCAAACGGCTGTTAGCCGCTCAGATCATTTCCGTCGCGTGCTTCCTGCTGTTTCCGCTGCGATTCTCGTTCCACGCGCCGCCGATCACAGGGGCGTTCAGCGGCGTCTTCGCATGGTTGTTCCACGCGCTCGGAAACTTCGACGGGCCCTTTAATCAATTGCCGTCGCTGCATCTGAGCCTGACGACCATCCTGTGGGCAAAATACTCCGAGCACACCCGCGGATTCGTGCGGCTTTTGTTGCGATGCTGGTTCGTGCTGGTGGGAATATCGACCCTGACCACCTACCAGCATCACTTCATCGATATTTTGCCGGGAATCTGGGTGGGACTCGCATGCATCGCCCTGTTTCCGGCCGAAAGATCGCAAACGCCCCGATCCCTGCGGAGCGCGCGGATCGCGTCATTATATTTCACCGGAGGCGGTGTGTTGGGACTAGCAGGCCTGTGGCTGGGAGGATGGGGATGGCTGCTGTTTTGGCCGGCGAGCTCGTTGTGGATCGTGGCAGCCGCGTATTGGATCGGCGCGCCGGCGATTTTTCAAACACGCGACACCCGCATGGACCCGGCGACGACCTTGCTTCTGGCGCCGTATATACGAGCCCGGCGGATTCACGCGCGATGGTCCACGCGGCGCGAACCTATTGCGCAGGAAATCGCGGATGGGGTCTGGCTGGGACGGTTTCTGCTCCGTAATGAGCGCGATGCTTTGAGAATCGCCTCGATGGTGAATGTGGCCGCGGAGCTTCCGGTCAATACTTCAGGAGTCGTAGCGCGCAGTGTGCCGATGCTCGACCTGATGGCTCCGACGGTGGAACAACTGGAGGCAGCGGTAGCCGCGATTGACGACCTGAACGCAGTCCGGCCGACGGTAGTGTGTTGCGCGTTGGGATACTCCCGGAGCGCCGCCGCGATGGCCGCGTGGCTGGTGGCAAGTGAAACGTCCGCCTCTGTCGATGCGGCGATCGAGTTGATTCAAACCCGCCGCCCGGCCGTGGTGTTGTCGGCTGGTCATCGGGAACAGCTTCACGCGTGGGCCCGGGCGAGAGTGCATGGCTGAGTAGCGTGGGGATTGCAGGCGATCGGCGATACTAAAGACTGGCTTCCCCAAGCCGTCACGATGACTCAGACAATCCAACTGTCATTTCCGCGTCTCGAAGTCATCCCCGCGTTGCCGGAGCAAGCCCCGATCCTCGAGAACCTGCTCGAGTTGTACGTCCACGATTTCAGCGAATTTCACGATGTGGAGATTGGGGAGGACGGCAGGTTCGGCTATCCGCCCCTGCCACTCTATTGGTCTGAGCCTGACCGGCATCCGTTCATTGTCAGGATGGATGGCAAACTGGCCGGGCTGGTTTTCGTGAAGAAAGGGCCGGGAATCTCGGGCCGTGGCGCGGTCTGGGATATGGCGGAGTTCTTTATCATTCGCGGATGCCGGAGACGCGGAATGGGAACCCAAGTGGCGCACGAGGTCTGGAAGCGGTTCCCGGGACCGTGGGAGGTTCGCGTAATGCAGGCGAATATTCCGGCGCAGCAGTTTTGGGCAGCGGCCATCTCGAGATTTGCGGGTGAGGCGATTCGCCCTGTTCATATCGAGAAAGGTGGCGCGTTCTGGACCTTTTTCTCGTTCGAATCCGGACGCGCCGCGTAATGTTCGAGCCACTGGTTGCGGCGTTCATCACCGGCGGAACGCAACTGCTCACCGGTGTTCGCGGGCGATGGGCGGGGTGCGGTCCGTCACAGGCGCAACGAATTTATTACGCCAATCACACCAGTCATATGGATTTTCTGCTGCTTTGGTCTGCGCTGCCGCCGAGGATGCGCGCCAAGACCCGTCCGGTCGCGGCTGAAGATTATTGGAGCGAGGGCATGATCCGCCGCTACATCGGGAAACAGGTGTTTCGCGGCGTTTTTGTCGAACGGGTCTGGTCGGATCGCACGACGAGCCCGATTGCGCCGATGATCGAAGCGCTCGATCGCGGCGATTCGCTGATTCTTTTTCCGGAAGGGACGCGCGGCGCAGGCGTGGATTTGCTGCCCTTCAAGTCGGGCATATTTCATGTCGCGCGCGAGCGGCCCGGCGTCGACCTGGTGCCGGTCTGGATGGACAATTCGTATCGCGTGATGCCGAAGGGCGCGGTGCTCCCGATTCCGCTGCTGTGCCGGGTGACGTTCGGCGCTCCGCTCCAGATTGATCCGGATGAGAATCGAGACGCGTTCCTCGATCGCCTGCGGCGGCATTTGCTGGAATTGAAAGCGGAATGAAGATTTCGCGCGATGCATATCTTCAAACGTCGCTGATCCTCGCCGGCCTGGGCGGTGTACTGATGGTCGCGAGCGTGATCGGGTTTGTGCTCGATTGGCGCACGCGGCATTTGCGCGGCAAAGATGACCGGGCGCGTTTAGCGGTCGAAAACCTGAACGCGCGAATTCGATCCTGGTGGGTGATGGTGATCCTGCTGAGCGGCGCAGCGCTCGCGGGACGGAACGTGGTGATCGGGCTGTTCGCATTGTTGTCCTTCGGCGCGCTGCGGGAGTTCATCACATTCACGCCGACTCGCCGCGCCGATCACGCCGCGCTGTTCACCAGCTTTTTCGTGATTTTGCCGGTGCAGTATTGGCTGATCTGGATCGGCTGGTATGGTTTGTACTCGATCTTCATTCCGGTTTACGCGTTTCTGACGTTGCCGATGCTGGCCATTCCTTTGGCGGACGCCAGGAATTTTCTGGCGCGGACCGCGGAGACGCAGTGGGGCCTGATGCTCTCGGTCTACTGTATTTCCTATGTTCCGGCGATCCTGACGCTCGAAATTCCCGGGTTCGAAGATCGTTCCCTTCTGCTGATGGCGTTCCTGATCATCGTGGTTCAATCGAGCGACGTGCTGCAATATGTATTTGGACGGCTGTTCGGGCGTCACCTGATCGCGCCGATGGTTTCGCCCGGCAAAACCGTCGAAGGATTCGCGGGCGGCATGGCCGGCGCGACCGTGATTGGCGCGGCTCTGTATTGGATCACGCCATTTACCCGCGTTCAGGCCGCGGCGATCGCGCTGGCCATTGCGCTGATGGGATTTCTGGGGGGACTGGTCTTATCGGCGATCAAACGCGATCGTGGAATCAAGGACTGGGGCCAGCTCATTGAAGGCCATGGCGGAATTCTGGACCGGCTCGATTCGCTGTGTTTTTCCGCGCCGATCTTTTTTCATCTGACCCGTTATTTCTTCGTGCCCTGAGCATTCGGGGCCTGATAGAGTAACGCGTATGAGCGGCCTTGCCGAGTACAAGCGGCTGAACACACGCAAAGCGTCCATTCTGCACGTCGGCGGCTTGCGTCCGACCGGCGATCCTTTCGCGTCAAACTTCGGGTTGAGGCCGCTCGGGCTTCCGGGCGAAGAATGGCCCGAGGATGGAAAGCCGCTGCTGTTCGTCTGCCACATGAATCTGACGGCCGCTCCCGCCGTTCCCCCGCTTCTTCAGGACCTAAAATTGATTACGTTTTTCGCGAGGACTGCGGTGAGCGCATTGAAAAAAGACAATGGCGATGGCTGGTATCTGCGCGCATACAAGTCCCTGGATAATCTCGCGCCGCTGACTCCTCACGAAAAGGTTCGCGTGAAGCGGGGATTTGAATGCCGCTGGGAGGAGTGCGACGACTATCCCAACTACGACGATTCCGACCGTGTGGTTCCCGACGGATTCGATGACTCCGAAGCCGGAAAGGAAGGGGCACGGGTCGACAACGTGGCGCGCACCAAGATCGGCGGCTATGGCATCCTGCGGAAACATGGCGCATGACGAACCGGCGAGGCTGAGAAGAGGATTGAATGCGGGACTTGGAAGAGGCGCTCGAGCGCTGGCGAGGCGCTGAATTGATCGACCGCGGCGCGGCCGAGCGCATCCGCGCGTTCGAAGAAAATCGCGCCGTCGAGTCGAGTTCACCGGGCCTGCGCTGGCCCGCCATTGTCGCGCTGGTGTTCGGCGGATTGATGCTCGGCGCGGGCGTGCTGTTGTTCGTCGCAGCCCATTGGGACAACCTGTCGCCGTCAGAACGATTCGCGCTGGTGCTCGCGATGGTCGCGGTGTTTCACGCCGGTGGCGCGATCGCGGCGCCGCGGAATGGCGAAAATCTCGCGATCGTGCTGCATGGATTAGGAACCGCGTCGCTCGGCGCGGGAATTTTTCTTTCCGCGCAGATTTTCAATTTGCAGGCGCACTGGCCGTCGGGTGTGATGCTGTGGGCGGCAGGCGCCTGGGTTGGATACGCGCTGCGCCGCGACTGGGTGCAGTTCGGAATGGCGGCGATCCTGACGCCGTACTGGCTCGGAGGGGAATGGGTCGAAGCCTATCCCAGGTTTGATCAGAGCATCGAGATTTTTCGTGTGCTCGCAGAAGGGATGCTCCTGCTCGCGATCACACACCTGGCCGCGCGGGCGCGGGACCTCGATAATCCGGTGCGGCGAGTCCTGGTATGGATTGGCGCAATCGCATTCCTGCCGTGGGCCGTTGCGCTCGCCGCTGAGCGGGAGCTGATCGGCGGTATGCAATCGCAACCGTTGGGAGACCGGGTCGCGGGGTACGCGGTGGCATTCATGCTCCCGCTCGCGCTGGCGTGGTGGCTGCGGCGGCGCGACATTTGGATGAACCTGATTTCCGCAGCCTGGGTCTTTCTCCTGGGTCTGATCGCTACCACCCACAATGTTGGCGTGTACGCATGGTGCGGGTTGGGCGCGGCGGGTTTGGTCGCGTGGGGAGTTCGCGACGCCCGCAGCGAACGCATCAACATGGGCATGGCGGGATTCGCGATCACTGTGCTGGTCTTCTATTTTTCCGAAGTGATGGATAAGCTGGAGCGGTCGGCCAGCCTGGTCGGCCTGGGATTGCTGTTTCTCGCCGGCGGATGGGCGCTCGAAAAAATACGGCGGCGATTTGTCTCGCGAGCCCGGGAGAAATCATGACACCGGCCGTGAAAGGCGCGATCCTCGGCGTCGTGCACGTCGCCATGGTCTTATCGCTGGGCGCCAAACTCCTGATCGACCGCTCGACCATGCCGCGCGTATGGGCAAGAACCGCGCCATATGATCCCGACCTCCCGATTCGCGGGCGCTATCTGAGCCTGCGCCTGTTGGCCGATGCGAAGGGATTCGCGCCCGGCGTCGTCTATCACGTCGCGAAGCTTTCGGTCGAGAATGGGAGGCTGGTGGCGCGTCCGAGCGAGGATAGCGGGGACATCGGGGCCACCGTCGGGAAAGACGAATCCATTGCGACGCTAACCGAGCCCGACGCATATTTCATCCCCGAACACGCCGTCGATCCGTCGCGGCGGCCGAGTGGAGAAGAATTGTGGGTCGAGGTGACGGTCCCGCCGAAGGGCCCGCCGCGGCCGATCAGACTCGGCGTGAAACGCGATGGAGTGCTGACGCCGCTTGATCTGAACTGAACGGCGTCAGCGAAAACTACGCCCAGCTAAATCCCGACTTGGCGATTGGCAGCGACCGCAGCCGCTTTCCGCTCGCCGCGAAAATCGCGTTGACGATCGCGGGAGGAGTCGGCGGCAGCGCCGGCTCGCCCAATCCCGTCGGCGGAAAAGCCGTCTTCAGGAAGTGAACTTCGATCTCCGGAGCCTGGCGGATGCGGGTCGGCGCATATTTGTCGAAATTCTGCTGCACCGCGCGGCCTTTATCGATGGTGATCTCCCAGTTCATCATGTGGCTCATGCCTTCGATCACCGCGCCCTGCGCCATATTTTCAGAGCTGCTCGGATTGACAATCTGGCTACCGATATCGCCGGCGACCCAGACCTTGTGAACCTTCACCTTGTTGTTCGCATCGACGCTCACGTCGGCGACATGCGCGAAGTATCCCCGATGGGCGTATTGGAACGCGACACCCATGCCACGGCCCTTCGGGAGTTTCGAGCGCGAAGCCCAATTGGACTTGTCGGCGACCAGATCCAGAACCGCCTGCATGCGTTTGGGGTCGAAGCCGTCCTGTGCGGGACCGGTTTGCGCGGCTTGCAAAAGCTCCATCCGGAATTGCATCGGATCCTTGCCGGCTGCGTGCGCCAGCTCATCGATGAAGCCCTGGAACGCGAAGCTGAACGCGTTGCTGCGCGGCGCGCGCATCGCGCCCGTCGGAACGCCCAGCGAAATCAACGATGCGCCCAGGTTGTAGTTCGGAATGAAGCGGGCAGGGAATTCGGTCGGAGTCAAATTCGCCGACGAGGCGAATCGGTCGCCTTCGCCATAGCTGACGAAGTGATTCTTCCACGCAATCAGTTTGCCTGACGCGTCCACGCCGCCCTTGAAATAATGGAATCCGCCAGGACGATAAAAGTCATGCGACATATCGTCTTCACGCGTCCACAGCAGCTTCACCGGCCCATTGATGGTCTTGGCGATCCAGGCGACTTCGACCATGTAATCGTTGGTCAAGCGGCGTCCGAACCCGCCGCCGGTCCGCATCATGTGAGCGGTGATTTCGGAGGCCTGCATGCCAAGTGTCTTCGTCACCAACTGGAGTCCCGCGCTCGGCGTCTGGCTCGGCGACCAGATGGTCAATTTTCCGTTCTCATAGGTTGCGGTGCAGTTCTGCGGCTCGAGCGGCGCGTGCGACAGGAACGGATACGAATAGGCCGCCTCGACCACCTTCGCCGCGCTCGCGAGCGCCGCGTCCGGGTCGCCGTCATTGAACATCTTCAACTTCGGCGCCTGCTTCGAGAATTCGTCCGCCTGCTTCTGGAAGCTTTCGCTCGATTGCTCCGCAGTCTTGCCTTCATCCCACTTCACCTCGAGCTTGGCGCGAGCCGTCTTCGCCTGCCACCAGCTATCGGCGACAATCGCGACGCCCGGGAGCAGTCCCTGAAGATCCGTCCCGCCTTCGATCACGAACGCGTGGCGCACGCCCGGCATCGCCTTGACCACGTCGAGATTCGCGCTGACCACTTTCCCACCGTAAACCGGGCATTTTTCAAATACGGCCCACAGCATACCGGGCAGCGTCAGATCGATTCCATAAATCGGCTTGCCGGTGACGATCGCGAGATTGTCGACGCCGTGAATCGGCTGCCCGATGATCTTGTAATCCGCCGCGTCCTTCAACTTGACCGAGGCGAGAGCCGGCGGCGTCATCGTCGCGACTTTCGACGCCAGTTCGCCGTACCCCATCGATCGATTGGACGCCTTGTGGTACACCCGGCCGGAGGCCGTGGTGCATTCCGATTCAGGTACGCTCCAGGTTTGCGCCGCTGCCGCGACGAACATCGCGCGCGCCGCCGCGCCCACCCGGCGCATCGGGTCCCAGTTGGTCGGAATCGCCGTGCTGCCGCCGGCATTCTGGCCGCCGTACTTCGCCTGATCGACATCGGTCTGTTCGACCCGGACGTCCTTCCAATCGACGTCGAATTCCTCGGCAAGCACCATCGGAAGCGTGGTCTTGATGCCTTGGCCGATTTCGGGGTTCTTGGCCATGATGGTCACGATGCCGCTGGCCGCGACGCTAATGAACGCGGATGGCACCAGATTCGGCGCCGGCCCGCGGCCCCGCCCTTGCTGCCCAAACGAGGGCTTCACGTACAGGCTGAGCAGCGCGGCGCCGCCGCCGAGCGCGCTCACTTGCAGGAACGAACGTCGCTTCATGATCTTTGCTTCTTCCGAGAGAGCCTCACGAGAGACCGGTGACTGTTTTTGAGTGGCCATAAAGCCTCCTTAGTCCTTTCTCAATCCCGAGCCGCCGCCGACCGAGGTCGGGCGGTTGCGCGACCCCATCGCCGCAGCCTCCCGCACCGCTTGCCGGATACGCGGATAGGTTCCGCACCGGCAGATATTGCCGTTCATCGCCGTGTCGATTTCGGCATCGCTCGGCTTCGGAGTCTTCGCGAGCAGCGCCGACGCCGACATCATCTGGCCCGGCTGGCAATACCCGCACTGCGGCACATCGATCGCCATCCAGGCCACCTGAACAGGATGGGTCCCCTCCGCCGAAAGCCCTTCGATGGTGGTGATCTGCTGGTTCGCCGCGGCCGAAACGGGGGTCTGGCACGACCGCACCGCCTTACCGGCCAAGTGTACGGTGCAGGCGCCGCACGATCCGATTCCGCAGCCGTATTTGGTGCCTTTGAGGTTTAGAACATCCCGGATCGCCCACAGAAGGGGCATGTCCGCGGGGACGTCGACCGTAGTGGACTTCCCGTTTACCGTCAGTTTGTACGCCAT
>Ga0182024_10015432_pt1 | contig 14633 bp, 16 predicted proteins | sample P32metaG_FD_120480 | JGI IMG/M metagenome (GOLD analysis project Ga0182024, IMG submission 120480) | Permafrost microbial communities from Stordalen Mire, Sweden - P3-2 metaG (Illumina Assembly) | ecosystem: Environmental > Terrestrial > Soil > Wetlands > Permafrost | place: Sweden: Stordalen... | reverse complement strand
GGAGGGCAAGTTCTCGGGTGAAGGTCTGCAGGCGCTCGACACAGACGAAGACCTGATGAGCGCGATGGCGCGGGAACTGGTCGAAAAGGCCGGTGTCGGAGAATCCGCCGATGCTATTTGGCGGGACCTCGGCCACGAACGCGAGAAGGTTCAGCCGCGCCCGGCTGCTGTGGAACCTGAATCTGAAGAGGAATCCGACCTGGTGCCCGACCTGCCGGGCTTGATCACCGCAGAACTGGCTCCGGCGGCATTCGGAATTCACCTGATCGAACCACGTCTGCCTTCAAAGAAGCGGAAGAAGGCCGCGATTTGGCCGACGGCCACAGAAACCAATGTGCAGCTCAGTCTCTTCGACTGAGCCGGGAGTATTGCATTTCGGAGGGAACAGCATGAGCGAGGAACGAGAAAAGATTCGTTGTCGCAGTTGCGAACTTGTTCAATGGAGCGATCGAGCCAGTTGTCGGCGTTGTAGGACAGCTCTGCCTGAGCCGATCGTGAGGATTGTTGAGCGAATTGTGGAGAAGATCGTGATCCGCCAGGATCCGCAATGCCTTCAGAAGCTCGAACAGGCCTCCAGATTGATCTCCACGGCAACGGAGCGGATGACGCAGCAGTGCGTGGAGTCAGTAGCTCCATTCGTCTTAGCGCAGGTTCCAGAGACGGGAGTCTTTCCGACTATGGCGGAGGTGGAGCGAGCGATGATCGTGGCTGCCTACGAGAGGTCGAATCGCAGACCTCTTGAAGCTGCACGGTTGCTCGGAATCGGCAAGACCACTGTGTACCGCAAGCTGAGGAAGATGGGTGAAGCGGCAGCATGACGGCGGCGGAGCCATCAATCTCCCCTGGCACCGCTGGTCTTCAGCATGAACGGGTGATAGCGTATCCATTGGGAGAATGTTCCAGCGAGGCCGTTACGGTCTCAACCAAGGCAAGGAAGAGGGTCGGCTCTGGCTGGCCCTTTTCCTTTGCGTGGAGATCACCATGCACAAGGGGCCATTTCTCCCATCGGACTTCACCGCAACGAAATTCTCAACCGGTGCGGACAAGGCCGAGTTCGGAAATACTTTACTACGCTTTATCGAATCGGAGTGGGCGTCGGCGCTCTTCACAAAGAGCTTCTACAATCGCCTCTCCATGTGCTTCGGGCACATTGCTCACAACAACCGTGCTCAATTCTACGAGGAGTGGTTTTCATCTCTTGCTGCTCAGCTGCGGTTCCTGAAACACACACTGCGATTCCCCTGCTACGGAGATCCGGAATACACGTTCTCCGATGTCGAGAGGTCGATTCAGCGAGAGATTAGCAACCGCAACTACCTTGCGCAGCATGAACTGCGCCTCGCGGAAGAGCAGCAGGCCACCGATCTTGCGTTGCTCAGGCAGTTGGAAAGCAAGTACAGGACGCCGGTGGGAGAGCGGGATGAGGAACTCCAGCTTGCTGTTCCACCAGTGGATCAGACTCCCGTCACGCCTATTCAGGGCTCGCTGTTCTGAAGCCGTCTCGAACTCCAGCCGAGCGCCTTCCGGGTCATTTGACCGGATTTCTGTCTGGAGGTACAAACCCTTCAATGACGCGGCGGAACGGACGGTGCAAGTTTCCCCGCCACCGCAGGAGGCCAGAGATGGAAACCTCAGATCCAACGCCCCGAGAGTTCAGTGCGGAAACTTCGAAATCGTCCGACCCAGCCAGTGCTGATGATCGAACCAAGCTGGCAGAGGGAGCGCCACGAACTGCGTCTGATCTCCTGGGTCCGCCCGCGGCGAATCGCCACCGGTTGCAGAATGAGCGCTCGGCGATCACGCATCACTTCGCGTTCGGGGGACATGAAGGCTATCTGACGGTCGGCTTCTACCCGAACGGTCAGCCGGGCGAGATCTTCATTCGCATGGCGAAGGCCGGATCAACCATTGCCGGGCTTATGGAGTGTTTCGGTACCGTGGCTTCGGTCAGCCTTCAGCATGGTGTACCTCTGAAGGTGCTCTGCGACAAGCTCTCGCATACACGTTTTGAGCCTTCCGGCTGGACTGGAAACTCGGAGATTGGGTACGCAAAGTCCATCATGGATTATCTTTTCCGCTTCATGGAGCTGCGATTTTTGTCCGGAAAACAACTCTCGCTATTCGGCCAAGGGAATGGCGAGATTAACGCTGGCAGAGAACTGACACCCCCCCCGGTCGACGATTCACAGCTCCTCTATGACATTGGCGACGCTCCGCCCTGTGTGGCCTGTGGTGGCCTGATGGAGCCCAGCGGAACTTGCTATACATGCGTCAATTGCGGTCAAACCAGCGGATGCTCGTGAATGTCTGGGTTGGAACTGACCCCGACAAGATCAGGCCATGAGGATCCGGTGAGATGGGCAAGCTGGTAACGCGCCTAGGGCTGCAGGTAGCAACTGAGCTTCAGGCGGACGCTGCAACCAGGAAGCTATGCCGCCCCGAGTGCAAAGAAATGCCGTCTCCCGATACTCGGAGTTGTCGTAGGATTGGGAAATGCGGATGGCTGAACTTCAAAATGCGGAGCAATGCGTCGCGTCACCCATTTGCGTGGCGGCGGAAGCGCCCGGGCGCGTACCGGCCAGTCCCGGGTATTATGCGATCTTCATCGACGTACCTTCTTCGCTGACAGCCCCTTTTTGTAACTTGTTGCTTGAGCGAAACACCAAGCTGATCTACATCGGCATCGCAACTCGCTCGCTGTACCGCCGCCTCGTCGAGCAGGACTTGCACCATCGAGGGCCATCTTCATTTTTCCGCGGAGTTGGGGCTATTCTTGGATACCGGCCACTCCTCGGTTCTCTTGCGGGAGAGAAGAATCGGAACAACTATAGGTTCAGTCCGACCCATACTGCTGAGATAGTCGGTTGGATCAACGAACATCTCTCGGTCAATTGGTTCTCGGAACAACCGGCACTCAACGAGGTTGAGAAGTCGCTAATCCAAGAGTATTTCCCAATTCTCAATACGAATCACAACCCCGAGCCAGTGCGAGCACTGGCCAAGCTTCGGCTCGAATGCCGGACCATTGCCACTACTGCACCTGCAGAGACGGGCGACAGCCACATCCTGGATTAGCTTTTCGAATTGAAAGAAGCGATGAATGCAAGAGATGTTCAATAAGGTTCTCTGGGAAGGGCTGCTTTCCGACCCCTTATCCCCTGAGTTTGAACTCCAAGCACGGAGATTTATTCATCTTTTTCGAGGCAGCGCAGAGAGGCCAAAAGTGTTGTCACACATTACATTGGCACGTGACCATGCATACGGTCCGAAGTGGTTTGAGCACGAATATGAGTTGACGATAGAGATTGCCTTCGCAATCGGAATGCAATTCGGATATCAACTTGGTATCTGCTATCCCCCGATCAAGATTTGAAGTCGTGCAATTATCCCCGCACGTCAAGTAGACGCTATTATGAGACATGCTTCCAAGCCTCTTCGACCCGGATTTGAAAAAGCAATGGGCGAAGGTGCGCTTGGATGAACTCGCAACGGAAGCGGTTATTATTCAGGAGCTTAATAAGCCAAAGTTTTCTTCCGAAGATGACTTGGAAAATGGTCGGTATGTCTTCCGGTTTGAGGAAATGCACGACATGCGGGCATTCCAAGCTGCATTGAGGGCTGGGGATTTTATTGCTAATCTTCGGTCGGCCTTGGATCATCTGGCGTGGCAATTGGCTCTCTTGGGCGGCGCTATGCCTACCATTGAGATCTGTTTTCCCATCTGCGAGGTCAACAATTCCGCGTCGCGACGATTTTTCAATAAGTGCACCCTTGGAATTCCGACTGCGGCAGTCGCAGTGATCGAATCTTTTCAGCCTTATCACCTAGGGAGTGATTACCGTTCCACGCATTTGTGGAGACTGAACAAGCTCTGGAATATCGACAAGCATCGGCACCTTACTCCGCACAGCATCTTGCCAGAGTGGCAATTCAAGACTGAAGGCGTCAGCGCCATTTCTACTAGGCAGCTCGATAACGGCGTGGAATTCAGTGTGCCTATTGCCGACAAGAGCAAAATTGCTTTCAATCCAAGCTGTAGCGTCGAGTTCACGATCCAGGACCGATCCGAAGGCATTGACATCCGAATCGCCGACCTCATTGAAATGCACAAGTTTGTCGCTGAAACAGTAATCCCAGCATTCGCGAGCTTCTTCCCGAACCCTGAAATGGCTGGGCAACCCTAGTAACGCAGTGATTCAAAGCAGCATCTCTGTCTTTCCGGCGGACTGTTCTCCATCCCATGCTAGATCGAGCACGGTTTCATTTATGAGGTACGCGGAGCAGCCGGTCGAGAACCTCACGATGGGCTCGTGAGATCCTGCGGTCGCGGTGAAGATCCTCTTTCTTCTTAATCACTCCTTCCTGCTTAAGTCGGGACAATACAGATGGAGTGAGGTTCCTAGAAATGCTGCCTTTACGCTTCTGGTATGCAACGAAGTATCGACCATCTTCCGTTTTGAAGTCGTCTTCATCGCGTACATCATTCAAGGAGAGATGTCCGCCATTACCGTGGAGTTCTGCCAAATAAAACGAACCAGCGGCTCGAAGTCTATCCCGATCCGTTTGCCTTGGATAGACCATCCAATCCCAGCCTTTGCTATCCCAGGCGGTCTTGTCCATGACCATTCTTTTTGTTGTGCGGTCCGCAAATTCGTCGAAATATGTGATGATCCGGGGTTCTGTACGCAACTGTTTTTTTCGGAGGGTTCTTTGAGGGGTTCGGAGCACCTGCTTGATTAGTGGATCTATCTGGCGCGTTGCCTCCCGCGACTGCCTGAAGGCAGGGGAGAACACTTCCACAATTTTGGCTTCTAAGGGGGACGAGTGCTTTGACCAAATCCGATCAAACGTCTCTCCAAGGTGGTTTAAGGCGCCTCTTCCGCCAACATCGGTAAGCCGGACGTTGATTTCGCCTGCGGCACCTAGTCCATCGCCCGTAAGATTCGAAGATCCTATAAAGGCAGTGACTCCCACTTTGCGTTTGAAGAAGTACATCTTCCAATGAAACCTGGGGTTCTCCGCAATTCTGACCTCAAGTCGTTCATCTGATTTCTTCAACATTCTGAGCAATCGTCGAAGCGCTGCTGGTTCCGTATGCCCGTTATACAAGCCGATCAGCAACCGTACTTGCAACTCCCTGTGTTTATCTTTCAGAGCTTCCTCAATAAATTTGATTCCGTCCCGAGTCAGAGATGCAGTGGCCAATCTGGCGATCATACAACTGCCAAGTTCCTTCCTTAGCTCAGCGATCATGGTGGCCGCACCTTCGTTGTCAACCACATCTAGGCGCATCACTCGCTCCCTTTCATAATGGTGAAGGTCTTGCTTCGCCCCACCTTAGGCTGAGGGGAAGTATATCTCACAAACGATGACCGATTAGACCGAGGTATGGCTTCTTTCTATATTGCTCTACTGGCGCGGAAGACTCGGTTGACGCACAATCGCCAGCCCACGCGCTGACCACCAACCCGATGATTGGCCATCTTGACTGGCACGGGGCCCTTGGGTGCGTAGCCAAGAATAAGCTCAGGCCGCTTCCGTAATTGGTCCGCAACGTGGGCCAAACGCAGGGCTGCGTCTCACCTGCACCCCGCACGCTCCACATTCCATGTACAACCCAAATCCTCCCAGGAGATGTTGATTCATGAGCAGCGTAACAGTGAAAGCCCTGCACCGCGAGTTCTTCTACAACGGAACCCGCATCCCCGATCCCGCACCCAACTTGACCGTCGAACAAGTGCGAGAATTACTAACGCCGTCCTATCCCGAAATTGCTACGGCGACATTGGCGGGCCCGGAGGACACCGGAAGCGCCCTTCGTTACACGTTCAGCAGGGCCATCGGCAGCAAGGGCTGATCCTGGCGCTGCACAAGGTGGCTCGTTCTGGTCTTCTCCCGCGCGCGTTTGCGACGTTCGCACCGCAAGTGAGCGAGGCGCTTCCCGAATCATCGAAACAAGGCGGCATATCATGAAGAATAGGAAAGCCGATCAGACCCACCTGCTCGCGGAACTCCGTCAGCTTGAGTGCAAGCCGCCCAAGAGAGCCGACCGGCTCATCGCGAGGCATTTGAAATGCGAAGAGTCACAAAGCCTGGCGCACGCCGTTGCGGAAGCAGCCAGGAGATCGTCGTCCGGCACGATGCTGGTTCTCGAAGCCCCAAGCGAACTGCTGCCGCCACTGATATAGCACTGCTGGGCCAGAGTTGCGGTGAAACCCTTCCGTCCCTCCGCCGCATCCCCTCAAGCTATCGCCTGGAGACAAACGGCGAGCGCCTCTACCGTCTTTGCCTGGCACTGGTGGAGCGGAATCTCGCAAACGAAAAACTCTGGCAAGAGACGGGCAAGGTCGCCGTGGTCTTCGTGCGAAGCGCCATCCAGAAGCTCATTGAGGAGTTCACGGGCGGCGCGCTTAAGGACAAGATCGACTATTGCTTTGAAGTCAGGGACGACCTTGGGACAGGACATTGGCGGGGCGGAGCTCTTGGCGAAGGCAAACTGATGGCCGCGTTCGAACTCCAGGCCTGCGGCTACCTCAAGATCGGAGCTGCGCTGGAGGCGCTCGAAGAGCAGGAGCGATTCCTCGGAGCGGCGTTCTACTACCTTTTGCGGAGATCGCTCTACCGCTGGATTCGCATCTACGACCACACGGACGCCGAGTGCTACAACGAACAACTGCACGAGTGGATGGAGGAGGACGAACCCGAGAGCCGGGACGCGTATGAGTTCCCGCCCGTCGAAGAGGCGATTCCGGAACCCATCAGAACCGCGAAGCACTGGACATATCCCAGCGCACGCAGGCTGCTGCGCAGGCATGTTAACGGGCCGCACTCGATCTGGATTCAGAAGCTGCTGACCCTTCATCGGCTGTCGCAGTTGAAGGGCCAAGTCATGCGCTTCGAGGGAGAGTACGACGATCCGCCTGTGCCTAGTCTCTTGCTGGTGTTCCGCGAGAATGACGCGATTCAGGCATGCTTCGATCATGAGTCAGAACGTTATAACGAGACCACCAATGAGCCGGCCTGCGCGGTCTGCTTTCGCCCAGAGGTCGGCGAAGAGTTCGACGCGGCGCTTCGCACGATGGCGATCTTTCTCAGGGTCAACATGGAACTCGCCGGCCTGATCACCCTGTTCGACGAGGAATGGGAGGAGAAGCATGCAGGTCAACGTGAGCATCGGACAGAACCATCACTTCGCGCTGCGTGAAGCCCTGTTGATTTACCGGTCGACGGAAAACCAGAACGGCAGTTTCGGAAATACCTTCATCTCCCACCATGAAGTGGACGCGGACAATCGCGCCAAGCAACCAACGATTGGTCCGGCAAAGACGCTGACCATCGAATTCGTTCAATCGCTGGTCCAAGCCTTGGGAGGCCGGGTGCAGGCGGAGTTTCTGCCTGCGAGCGTGATCGCGCGCACCGAACGGCAGATTGCCTGGTGGACGCCGCCACAGAAACGCCCGATGTTCTTCGGAACGACGCAGGGCGACATGGCCGGAATGAATGGCGCGATCTTCCCGCAGCCAGCTCTAGTCTGGCTCGCGATGGATCATTCACTGTCGATCAGGGCGTTCAAACAAGACCGCCGTCCCGCGGCCGATACAAAGCTTTGTGTGGCTCCCTACTGGAATGTGTACGACACAGGGAGCGTCTGCCTTGGATCGATGCGGGCGCCGGATGGCTCCACCGTCGCCTCCATTCCCCAATGGGAACAGAGCTTCTATGAAAGCGAGTTTACGCATGGCAACGTCGGGAGACTTACGCGCCATCCCGGCGGCTTCGAAGGGCTTTGGAAGGAACTCGCCGGCAAAGAGGAGTTTCACACTGAATCGCTGATTGAGTTACCGGAAACGGCGGAGGAGTTCTTGTCTGGAAAGAGGCGTGGTCATGTTCAATGAACACACACTCCCGAAATCAATGTGCCGCAGAGGGCAGCCGCTCCGTGTGCTGATTGTCGGCGCGGGAGGCAACGGCAGCGCAGTGCTGCTCGGCCTACCCTATCTCCACCAGGCGATGAAAGTGTGGGGCCATGCCGGAGGTATCCACGTGATGCTGGTGGACGGGGATCAGGTTACTGAAACCAACTGCGTCCGCCAGCCGTTTGCCGCGGCCGATGTCGGACTGAACAAGGCAGTCGTCTTGATCAACCGCGTCAATCTCTTCTGGGGTCTGAGGTGGCAGGCGCACCCCGAGCACTTTCACAAGGATTCGTTGAGAAACAATTCGGCAGGCCCTCACCTGATTATTGGCTGTGTTGATACACGGGCGGCGCGGCAGGCCATCGTCTCCGCTGTTACCTGGGCGAATGACAGCACTGTCTACTGGCTCGACCTCGGCAATAACGCAAGCAGCGGTCAATATGTGCTCGGTCAGCCGTTGAACGCCGCAAACCGCCGTAACGCGGTCCGGCTGAGAACCGTTGCGGAACTCTATCCGGAGATTGCAGATGCGGAGGCGGGCGAGGACCCGCTGCCCAGTTGCAGCGCAGCGGAGGCGCTCGAACGGCAGGAGCCTTTCATCAATCAGGTGTTGGCGACAAGCGCACTCGCTATGCTGGCGAGGCTCTTTCGCTACGGCACGCTCACCCATCACGGAGCCTTCTACAACGCCTCAACAGGTCGGATGAGTGTATTGGGGGTAGATCCCGATCTCTGGAAAAAGATACAGAGGCGCACTCACAGAACTTCATTGGCCACACGCAAGAAGCTGAGATAATGTCTCGCATACAGGTGGACCATGAAGAAATCTGCCGTCGACCCGGTGCTGGCTCTCGAAGCCAAGATGATCGTTGCGCTGGCATTCCGAAATGGTCCCATCGAGGCTCTGCACGCGGGAAAGCCCTGTCCGACTTGCAGTGCCGACAGCGGCTATTCCCGCATCTCCGATGAGGAGATGAAGGGCATCATGAAAGCGGCCGTAAACTCGGTCTACTCACTGCTGTGGAAGAAAGACAACGACAGTGAGGCATATGCCAAGTCCCTTGCTCTGGGAGCGAGATACACCCAGCAATGGGACGACCCCGAACGATAACCATCCAAGCCACAGTTTGATTCTCACAGGAAGGTGAATCCATGTTCAAAGAACTTGGTCCGCTGCTTCGGCAGAGGACCGTCGTGATGATCCTTACGCGTTTGGAGGACGACACCATCCGCGTCAACGTCATTCCCCGCAAGCTCAACGAAAGCGAAAACGACGCGCTCACCACTCCTCTTAGCGCGACCGGCACGGCTGAAGATCTTGACGCCGAGTTGTCTTCCGCGCTGGTCCAGTTTGTCGGCGCTCATCTCGAACTGAGGAACACGCTTGAAACCGCCAAGGACCAGATGGCGGCGGCGGCCAAGACCGCAAAGGCGGAGGCCCGCTCGAAGGTGACACCGAAGACTGCGCCGGTCCGGACAGAGCCAAGGGGGGATGAGACAAAGAAGCCAGTGGGCACAGCGCCCAAGCCTGCCGAGCCCGGGAAACAGGAACCGGCACGCAATGCCAGCCTCTTTGACATTGGACCGTCGCCGGAGTCAGTTCCCTTGTGCGCGTCGGATGCGAGCGAGGAAGAGGAGATTCTTGCCGAGGCCGACGAAGACGAGCCAACGGATGAATCCGACGACTTGGACGAGGCCGCGTAACCGCCAATCCTAGTCCAGCCAGCCTTTCTGTTCTGCGGCAACTGCTTTCGTCGAAACCGTGTTGACCAGCGCCTTGTTGCGGTCAATCACCAACGGTTTGAGAGGCTGAAGTCCACGCCACAAGTTCCAGTTGCGAACGGGCCGATGAACGTTTTCAAGACCGAAAGCGGCTGAAATGAGCATTGGCGACTCAAGGCGGAGCCAGAATTCCTCCGGCTACATCGGCGCTTGTCAGTACTAATCGCCCTGACTGCCTACCAAAGGCCCTGTCCAATCGAGTAAGACAACTGTTCAGTTTCCGGCATTTCATGCTCACGTTTGAAGAATTCGAATAGTTGTTTATCCGAGACCCACGCGCGATCTTTTTCTTCCAAACCAATGAGATCCGCAGCCCCCTCCGCCCAACTTGCTCCATCCTTTGATTCCTCGACAAGCTTTGAAAGCTCTGTCAAACCGTTTGTCTTCGATCTTTCTGAGTTAGATTCGGTGGTTCGAAGCCATCGCACGATCACCGGCCATCGAAGCGACAATACGATCCAGCGAGACAACTGCTCAACCGATGGTGCTTGGGCTCGGCGGGCAAGCAGAGCCGATCGAAGAAAGTAGTAAAAGCGGAATGAATTAACGAACCGTTTCGCTTCTCTTGGGTTACGCGAGAAGTTCTTGATTCCATTCATAATGATTTGGGCGATGCCATTGTCATTGTCAGTGAACTCTTTGATGTCCTTATTCATTTTGGCGATGGTTGCAGCGTCGTTGGTCAGCTCAGATTTCTGTGCTGGATCAAGCTGAAGGGCTTGATTTACCTCTTCAACGATTGCCTCAATCGATTTGCCGGTCTGATCTTCCTCTACCGATGTAGCAACCTTCTGCCTCGCCTGCAGAGTGAGTTTGCCCTTCATTTCTTTCGTGGCAAGCAATGACTGGGCGTAGTTCGCCATTTCGGAGGGTGTGGGAGGCGGCATAATGAAAGGAAGTTGGACGAACTTATCCATGAATCGCCACCCGATTGATGTCGCCCTCGCATAAGCGGGCATCAGGGCGAATACGTCAGAGTGTGCCTTATTGAGGGCGGCGGCGACCACCTCATCGTCGATCCCGAGAACGAACATGCAATGTTCGAACTCGCCCGCAAGAAAGAGATTCACGGCTTCAACAACTGCGCAGACCTTCCCGGGCGAACACCGATCTAGATCATCGATGAATATCACTAAAGGCCGGCTTGAGGGGGCAACCAGTTCTAGCGTGATTTTCAAGTCCTCGGTGACCTGATGGATAAAGCCGAGGTTCGCGTCATAATCCGGCGCCCTGACCAAATCGCCGAGCTCAATCTTTGCTGGAGTTGAAAGGTTTCTCTTCCTGGCCAGAATTGCCTGGAAGACGAGTAGTCCTAGATCAAAAACACCACCGAGTAGAGTGATCGCTGAGATCGACGGCAAATAGGTCGCGGCCACCTTCCAATGCTGAACGTAGTAGGTTGCAACCGGAATTACGAGGTAGAGCCACCACCAGTGAACAAACAGTTCATAGAGCTTCGACAGCACGCCATCCGTGATTTTTTTGCGAATTTTAGCAATGTCCAGTCTTTTGAGGTGGAGACGAAAGAAGAAGAGTTCCCGTTCCACAGGAGAAAGACGGTCGGTCACCTGTTTCACAATCGAATCGGCCAAGCCGGCCCAGATTTGGTCGGTACTCTCGTATTTCCATGCGTTGAACCATACTGTTACGCGATTCTTGACGGTGCCCACATCAATTTGGTCAGGTTTCGGATCTTGACCGCCAGCTTGGATCACATCTTCGATCTGCTTGATCGTGGCACTCGTTTGCTTATCAGGATCCCCCGCCGTCTTCACTCGTCGGAAGACAGGGTTGTCAGGATCCAGTTGAGCCTGAATCATTCGCATGAGCGAAGTTTTCCCGCCGCCCCAAGGCGCCTGAATACTAATGGCTAGTGGCGGCGCGGTTTCTTTGTCCGTCAAGAAACGGTATATGGCATAGGCGTAGGGATGGTAGCCCAACGCATCATCAGTGGTCCATTTGTCCCTTGCGACGTGCGTCGATGGCCCGACATTCTCTTCGGTTTCAGATTGAGTCCTGAAAGGCAAATCCGGGCCCACCTCTTCGGACGGCGTCCGCGATGTCGGAGGCAGCGTTTCTGGATCCGCCTCCTCTTCGCGCTCTGGGGTAGCCAGAGCGGGCTCTTCACCGGTAGGATGAGACTCGCCATTTTGTATCAAAAGCGGTGTGAGAGCCTTGATGACCGAGCACTCTCCCACGGAGAGGGCTCCGCGCAATAGATGGGTGCCTCCAACCAGTTTTGCACCGGAATCCCCTGCATATTCAATCGCACTCTTTACAGCCGCGCTCACATGTTTCGACAGCTTTGGCATCGCCGACGGCTCTCCAGCCGTATATCCGTCGGTTAGCCTGTTTCCTGTCGCAGTGAATATGATCTCAGCCACTTTTTCAGTAGTTAGACCAGCGTTTTCAAAGAAATCCCGAGTCCCAGACGCGCTCTCATCTAGGAGGCCCTTGACCAAGTGCTCCATGTGAACGCGTCCGTCCGACCGCGATGACTGGCTGATACCGGTGGCCCGTCCGAGGACATTTCTTGCGGATTGATCCAGCTTTTCAAACAAATCCTCGTTGCCGATTTGGACCATCTCGCTACTTTGTTCTCGTCCGCCCACCAGGATAGTATGTTCTGCATCCCGGCTCGGAGGACCACTGGGAATAGAGGTGTTCGACATTTTCTCTAGCAGATCCGTGCCATCGGCATTGATCCGCGCCGTAAATGGCAAGCTGTAGGTCCTAATTAGATTCCTGTCTCGCAGGTATTCCCACGCAGACTTTGCCGTTCGCTCGTCCAGATCCAGGCCAAGATCCATCACAAAGACTGGGGTTGAGCTGTTTTCGGAGTGCCTGGATATGGCGCGAAGTAAATTGAATGCGTTCTCTGGAATTTCAAGTGTCGAACCCGTATTTCTCTGGGATTGCCGTTTTCTATCCCGATGCTCGAGTTCTGCCTTCATCAATTCCCAATCGTTCGAACCTGGTTGAGATTCCACCATCGTGCGGTGGAGGTCGTCATCGGTGAATTGCGCGAGCTCGCTTGGTCCCCAAGGCCGTGGCGGCAAAGCCTGCGACGTTGGCGATGGCGCGCTCCCATAGTTCCCATAGTTAATGTTTGAATGCCAGCGCTCACCTTGGGGTGTGATTACGAGAAACGACGAGTCAGGGGCGCCCGGCTTCTGACCGAGATATCCTCGTCCCTGGAGGTACGACCAGGCCCCGGAGACCACCTTGTCAATCGTGTCGCGAAACTCCGCGGGATATCCGCTCGTGAATGCTCCCTCTCGTCCCAGATTGTAGAGATTGAATGAATCATCGCTAGAGGATCGGAGACAGGTCATCACCGCATGAGCAAGTTGATCCGAATCCATAGCGGTGAGGACTTTGGGATCAGGAATAAGTGACCATAGCGCAGTTCGCATCATTCAAACTTTCCATCCTTCTGCCGTTCTGCTGCTACCCGAAATGATAAGCTCGGTGGATTCCTTCGTTTCAGTACATTATTAACGATTGGGAACACGCTCAGGCGATGTGCCGCCGGACTTGAAGCCTAGCTGACTGCCCGCAACAGCTTCGATGCGATCATGTGTATTGCATCCGCGTTTGCTTTCGTTCTTGTTTCACCCGCGAAAACGCAATCATCCTCGATTTGTACCGATGTGTCGGCCAGTGTTCGCCGATCTGCCTAGGCATGATCCTGGGTTGACGATCCCGAGACGCTCATCTAGCCCATCTGGGGATCAAGGTGCGCGTTCCGGGTGGACCGTCCAACTCGGAAGCTCACTATATTCCAGCCCGTCTTCGTACTTGACCACAAGTTCGTTTCCGCACATTTCCAACCTATCGAGGATACTCCATGAAACCATCAAAACTTTATGAGGCGCTTCACGCGCTGATCGGCGAACGTGTGCCTCTGCACATCTGGGGCGCGTGCGGAGTCGGAAAGTCGCAGATCGTCTCCCAGGTCGCGAACGATTTGGACTACGACTTTCTCGATGTGCGGGCCGTGCAGCTTGACCCGGTCGATCTCAGGGGTCTCCCGCGGATCGCCGAGGATCAGACCGAATGGGTGCCGCCCAAGTTCCTTCCCACCGACGGCAAGGGCATTCTCTTTCTCGATGAGCTTACCTCGGCGCCGCAGATGACCCAGGCCGGCTGCTACCAGTTGGTGCTAGACAGGAAGCTCGGCGAGTACGTGCTGCCCGACGGCTGGGTTGTCATCGCCGCCGGCAATCCAGCATCGGAGCGTGGAGTCCACTTCGCGATGCCACGACCGCTTCGCAACCGGTTCGTTCATCTCGATCTTGAACCGGATCTCGATGACTGGTGCAGGTGGGCTGTGAAGGCTCAGGTCCGTCCCGAGATCATCGCCTTTCTCCGCTTCAAGCCAGAACTTCTGCACACGGCCGACACGACCTCAGACGCCAACGCCTGGCCCACTCCGCGTTCCTGGGAGATGGCCTCACAGGTGCTCTGCGGTATCGCCCGTCGTCAGAAGGCGCAGTTTCTCTCGGGGGCCAGCGAGTTTGAGGCGCAGCTCCTGGATGGAACGGTAGGGCCGGCAGCGGCTTCGGAGCTTGTCGCTTTCATCCGCCTGTTTCGCCAATTGCCTTCGATCGACGAAATCCTTCTGAACCCCACGACGGCGCCGCTTCCCACGGAGCCTTCCGCGCAAATCGCCATTGCTACCGCCCTGGGCAGGGTCTTGAGCGACACCTCGGTAGGGAGAGGAATTGCGTATCTCGACCGGATGCCGACCGAGATGCGCGTAATGGCCATGCGCGACGCGGCGGCGCGGGACACCGCCATAACCCACACTCCGGAGTTCGTTCGCTTCGGAGTAGATTACCGGGAGGTAATTCGATGATTACGGAACGTGCAATGCTCGCCGCCGTCCACATCAGTATCTGGACGGCCGTCAAACACGACCGCAAGGTCAGC
>Ga0182024_10015431_pt1 | contig 14636 bp, 6 predicted proteins | sample P32metaG_FD_120480 | JGI IMG/M metagenome (GOLD analysis project Ga0182024, IMG submission 120480) | Permafrost microbial communities from Stordalen Mire, Sweden - P3-2 metaG (Illumina Assembly) | ecosystem: Environmental > Terrestrial > Soil > Wetlands > Permafrost | place: Sweden: Stordalen... | reverse complement strand
GCGAGCATGACGTAGACCTTGCCCGAATCCGACAGCATCGCGACGCGCGATTGCGATCCGTCGCGATCGTTCTGACCGATCTTGGCGAGCAATCGCTCGAACTCCTTGACATAACGATCCACCGATTCGCGGAAAGCGGGGTCGTTGCGGTATCGTCGACGCAGTTCGTCGAAGGTCTGCTGTCCGGCCGCGGTGTAGAGGCGGCGAGAGACGGCGGTCGTGTCGCCGGCGCGCCAGCGCTCCCACATTTCGGACGCCGCTTCGGTGTCGACCAGCCGCGCGATGTCGAGCGAGATCGATTCCAGCGAACCGCTGATTGCGGCGCGCCCAGCCGATGGCTCCACGGGGCCGCTGGTCGCAGCGCGCGAAGGCGGTGGCTCCATGGGGATCGGGCCGCTGATCGCGCGCGGGGGCAACTGCGGCTCGTCACGCGACGCCGCGGCCAACAGGTTCGACAACCACCCAGACTGGCCGCGCTCCGCCGCCCCCGCAGTAGTGGGGGTGGGGTAGGGGGCGGGGGTTGGCGTCGCCCGCGGGCGGGGTTCGATCGTCGCCAATGGCGGCGCCACTCGGATCGCGTCTTCCTCGCGCGACGGAGCGGGCCGCGCCGGCGCGGCCAGAGCCCGCGGCCCATCCTCGCTGGGCGCAGGCTGACGCGGCGCAGGGCTGTACCGCGGGGCTTCCTCCTCGCGCGACGGGGCTGCGGAGCGGGGCGGGGGTTCGGGGCGCAAGCTCGGCGCAGTCGGCGGCGCCGGCTCGGCGACGTCGAAGCTGCCGCCCGAGGCCGAGACGACGGCGGCGAGCTCCTTCAACGCCTTGATCTGATCGGAGACGACGCGACGCATGGCGTTCGCCGCGTCTTGCGTCTCCTGCGGCAGTTCGAGCACGCCCCGCCGCAGTTCGTGGCGGGTGCCATCGAGCTCGCGCTGCATCTCGCTCGCCATTCCTTTGACCTCGGTGACGGACTGGCGGAACTTCTCGGCGGCCTGATCCATGATCTGCGAAAGCTGCGCGCTGGCCTGGTCGTAGGCGGACTGCAGCACTTGCGCGGTCCGTTCCCGCTCGCGGCCGGCGTTCTCGCGGATCATTTCGAATTGGCCGGCGACCGTGGAGGCGGTTCCCTTCGTCGCCGCGGCGAGCGAAGCGCTGATCTCCTGCGCGCGCGCCTGGGCTTTGTTGAAACTGTCTTCGACCGAGCTCGTGAAGCTGCTCAACAACTCGTCGAATTCGTGGCTCTTGACGCCGATGCTGGCGAACAGGTTCTCCAGGCTGGTCTGACGGTGCTGCAACGCCAAGTCGATCGTCTGTTGTTTGGCCGCCAGTTCCTTGGCCACTTCCGCGAGCGCGGCGGTGTGGGCGGCCATGCGTTCCACCATCGCGCCGGAATCGTTCCGGGTCGTCGTCGAGAGCCGGTCGAGTTCGGTCACCTGTGAGGCGATAGCCCCGAGCGAGCGCTGCATGCTCTGCACCTTGCCGCCGAGATCGCCCTGAATATCGCCGAGCTTCGAACTGGCGGACTCGACGATTCGGTCCAGCGCCGAACCGGTCTGGCTGAGCCGCTCCAGCACGAGAGAAAGCTCTTGCCGCAGACGGTCGCCGGTGGAGGCGAGCGAAGAAACCGAGGATCCAACGCCCGTCTCCATCGCCTCATGCAGCGCGACGCTCGACGCCTCCAATTCCTGCGTGAGGCGGGATACGAGCGCCGCGAGAGCCTCGGACGACCGGCCGGTGGTGGACTCGGCGACCGAGCGCAGCGTGTAGGTCGATTTTTCGAGCTCCTTCGTCAGCCGCGCCAGCAGGCCGCCGATGGCGTCGGTAGACTGGCTGGTGGCCGATTCTGTCGCCGCGCGCAGCGTATCGGTCGATTTCTCGAGTTCGTTCGTCAGCCGCGCCAACAGGCTCCCGACCGCATCCGAAGACTGGTTGGTGGCCGATTCCGTCGCGGCGCGGAACGTAGAGGTCGAATCTTCGAGTTCGTTGGTCAGGCGGGCGATCAGCGCGCCGATCGCCTCCGACGAATGGCTCGTGGTCGATTCGGCGACCGTTCGGAAAGCCGAAGCCGACTTTTCCGTTTCCTGGGTGAGGAGCCCGATCAGGCTGCGGATCGCCTCCGATGATTTGTGGGCGGCGGAGTAGGCGACGCTTTGCAGGTTCGAGGTCGATTTTTCGGTCTCTTGGGTCAACAGGGCGACAAGGCCGCCGATCGCGTCTGAAGACTGGGTCGTCGCCGACTCGGTGGCCGCGCGAAGCGCCGAGGTCGAGTCTTCGAGTTCCCGCGACAACCGGGCGATGAGAGCGCCGATCGCCTCGGAGGACTTGTTCGCCGTGGATTCGGCGACCGATTGCAACAGGTAGGCCGATTTTTCGGCTTCCTGAGTCATGCGGCCGAGAAGTCCCCGGATGGCGTCGTACGATTGGTTCGTAGCGATGTCGGTGGCGCCCTTCAACGAGAGGCTGGATTTTTCGAGTTCCTCCGTCAGATGGGCGATGAGCGCGCGGATGGCCTCGGACGAGCCGCTCACCGCGGCTTCGGCGACCTGTTGGAACGTGGACGTCGATTTCTCGGTTTCCTCGATCAGGCGCCTAATGAGAGCGCCGATCGTCTCGGCGGATTTCGCGGCTGCGGAATCGGCGACCGATTGCAAGACCGAGGTCGAATTTTCGGTTTCCCGGGTCAGGCGTAGGAGTAGACCGCCGATCGCGACGGCGGATTTGTTCGCGCTCGAATCGGCGACCGCCTGCAATGTGGAAGTCGACTTTTCGGTTTCCTCCGTGAGGCGCGCGAGGAGCCCGCCGATCGCTTCGGAAGACTGACTCCCGGCCGCATCGGCCGCCGCGCGCAGCGCGGCCGTCGAGCTCTCGACTTCATGGCCGATTTGGCCCGTGAGTGCGCCGAGCGAGCGAACAGACTCGGACGTGCCCGCATTGACCGCGGCCAGCAGATCGTCTCCGCGCCGCGTCAGCAATGCGATCAGACCGGAGATTCGCTGCTCGAAGGATTTCTCCGCCAGAGTTCCGACGCCCGCGATCTGCTCCGAAATCTCGGCGCCGCGCGTACCCAGATTGGCGACGAATTGGGCGCCTTGGCCGTCGAGCAGCTTGCGGAGGCTGTCGATCTGACCGGAAACCACCTGGGTGAGGTCGCCGCCGCGCGCGGCGAGCGTCGTCTCGATCCCGGCGATCGCCGTTGCGACGTCGCGACTGAACGTCTGCGCCTGCGCGGCCAGTCTCGAATTGATCTCTTCGGCGACCCCCTCGAGCGCGGCCCGCATGGTCTGGCTGTTGGCGTTGACGAGCCGATCGAGCGTTTCGGCGTGGCCAGCCATGGTTTGGGCGAGCTCAGCGCCGCCGGCCTCGAGCGCCTGGGTGCCGCTGGTGAGCGAATTCTGCACCGCCTGGCCGTGGACGCCGACGAGTCCGTCGAGCGTTTCAGCGTGGGCCGCCATGGTCCTGGCGAGTTCCACGCCGTGGGCCTCGAGCGCCTCTGTGCCGCTGGCGAGGGAATTCCGCACCGCTTCGCCGTGGGCGCCGACGAGCGCGTCGAGCCTCTCGGCGTGGGCCGCCATGGTCCTGGCGAGTTCGGCGCCGTGGGCCTGGAACGTCTCTGTGCCGCCGGCGAGGGAATTCCGCACGGCTTGGCCATGGGCGCCGACGAGCGCTTCGAGCTTCTCGGCGTGGGCCGCCAGGGTCCTGGCGAGTTCGGCGCCGCTGACCTCGAGCGCCCCTGTGCCGCCGGCGAGGGAATTCCGCACCGCTTCGCCGTGGGCGCCGACGAGCGCGTCGAGCGTCTTCGAATGATCCGCCATCGTTTTGGCGAGTTCAACGCCGCCGGTGTCGAGGCGGCCGGTGAGATCCCGCAGCGGAGAAACGATTTCCGACTGAAACCGGTTCGCGGCGCCGCCGAGCGAGCCGGTCAGTTCGTCCAGGTTGCTGACCAACGTCGCGCCGATGCTGCTCGCGAGATCCGAGAGGGCGTCGGTGATCGCCGCGGCGCGGGTCTGCAGCGTCAGCGCCACCTCTGCCGACTTGGCCTCTATTCCTTGCGTGATCTCACGCCCGCCTTCGCTCAGGACCCGGGCGGTCTCGATCGTATTCTTGGCGAGCCCTTCGTTGAGCGCCTTGCCGCGCGCCGCCAGGCCTTGATCGATGCGCTGGGCGAGCGCCTCGATCGACGCGCTGATTTCCCGCAGCCTGTCGCTGGCGCGCGCATCGGTCGAATCGAGGCTGGAAGCGATGAGAGTGGCGAATTCGATATTGCGCGCCGCGAGCTTTTCGTCGAGCGCGCCGCCGCGGCCGACGACCGTCTCTTCGATCGTAGCAAGCTTGCCCTCGATCAGGCTCGCGAGCGCCTTGGTCTCCGTATCGATTCGGGCGATGGTTTCCCGGCTGCCCTGGATGACGGAACTCTCGAATGTCGCCAGTCCGTTCTGCATCGCCGAATTGACGACCTGCGCATGGGAATTAAGCGCCAGATCGATCGCGGCGTGATGCCCCACCGAGGCGTTTTCGAAGCTGTCGAGGTGCCGGCGCGTGGTCTCGTCGATTTGGCCGTGATGGTCGGCCAATCGCTGGTCGAGTTCGCCGCTCCGGCTGGACATGACCGCTTCGATGCGGCCGTGATGGTCGGCCAATCGCTGGTCGAGTTCGGCGCTGCGATTGGACATGACCGCGTCGATCGCTTCGACATGGCTGGCGATGCGGTCGCCGAGCACGCCGGTGTGAACGCCGATCCGATCGACGATGGAGTCGCCGCCCGCGCCGACGAGCCCCTCGAGGGTCTGCAAATGCTGACCCAGCTGTTCGGTCTTCTCGGACAAGGCGCCCACGAGGGCGCCGCCGCGCGAGCCCATGGTGTCTTCGAATGCGCTCAGCCGCGAAGTCAGGGTATCATGGATGCTCTCGCCGCTGACGGAGATCGCGGCGACCGCCTCGCTCGCTGTCGCGGCGAACCTTTCGCCGACGTAGTCGGCCGCTTCGGTCCAATGCGCGATCGCTTCGCGCGCGCTTTCGCCGAAGCGCTCTCGGATCGCGCCGCCCTGGGTATCGATCGCCTCGACGGCGCGCTTGGCCCCGGCGTCGATCTGGCCGCTGATCGCGTCCGCGGTCTCTTCGAACGTGGCGCGCAATTGGGTCTGCCGCGTCGAGAAATGCTCGGACCACTGGTTGTTGGCGGCGTCGAAAACCGCGCGCGCGTCCTGCGCGCGCTCGGTGATTTGCGAGGACAGGCGATCGGCGGAGACTCCGATGGCGTCCTCCAGGGACTGACCGCGCACGAATACTGTTTCGTGCAGCCGATCGGCCACCTCGTTCAGTCCGGTCACAAGGTTGTCGGCGCGTTCGCCGAACGTCTCCGCGAGCGCGACGCGGCTCACCTCGATGCGGTCGAGCAGGTTTTGACTGCGTTCGCTGAAATCGTGGGCCAAGGACTGGCTGCTGTCCGCGAGCTGGACCGCAACGGTCTCGCCGTGGCGGCGGATCGCCTGTGCAGCTTGCGCCCCGCTCGAGTCGAAACGCTCGAGCAGTCCCTGGCTGCGTTCGGTGAAGTCGCGGGCGAGCGCGTCGCTTGCTTCGAACAGCCGGGTCGCGACGGTTTCTCCCTGAAATTGAATGGCTTCGACCGCTTGTGCGCCGCTGGCGTCGAGGCGCTCGAGTAGACTCCGGCCGCGTTGGCCAAAATCTTCGGCCAGCGCATGGCTGTTTTCGGCCAAGCGGGTCGAGACCGTATCGCCATGGAGACGGATCGCTTCCGCGGATTGGGAGCCGATCGCATCCAGACGTTCGAGCAGGCTCACGGCGCGGTGGCCAAACTCGTCGGCGAGCGCGCCGCTGGTTTCGGCCAACCGCGTCGAAACCGCCTCGCCGTGGACACGGATGGCTTCCGCCGCCCGCACGCTGCTGGCGTCCAGGCTCTCGAGCAGGGTCTGCGTACGCTGGCCGAAATTCTCGGCGAGCGCGCCGCTGGTTTCGGCCAGCCGCATCGAAACGCTGTCGCCATGGTGACGTATGGCCTCCGACGCATGGGCGCTGCTCGCGTCCAAGCGCTCGAGCGCGCTCTGCGTCCTCTGGGCGAAATCCTCGGCGAGCGCGCCGCTGCTTTCGGCCAGCCGCGTCGAAACCGTATCGCCGTGGTGCTGGATAGCCTCCGCCGCCCGGGCGCCGCTCGCGTCGAGGCGTTCGAGCAGGCTCTGCGTGCGCTGGCCGAAATCCTCGGCGAGCGCGCCGCTGGTTTCGGCCAGCCGCGTCGAAACCGTATCGCCGTGGACACGGATGGCTTCGGCCGCGCCGGCGCCGCTCGCGTCGAGGCGTTCGAGCAGGCTCTGCGTTCGCTGCCCGAAATCCTCGGCGAGCGCGCCGCTGGTTTCGGCCAGCCGCGTGGAGACCGCATCGCCATGAAGGCCGATCGTCTCCGCCGCCTGGGCGCCGCTCGCGTCGAGGCGTTCGAGCAGGCTCTGGGTACGCTGGCCGAAATCGTCGAACAGCGCGCCGCTGGTTTCGGCGAGCCGCGTCGAGACCATATCGGCGTGGAGACGGATCGCTTCGGCCACTCGGGCGCCGCTCGCATCCAGTCCCTCGACAGCGCCTCGAGTGCCCTCGGTAAATTCGCGCGCGAGTGCGCCGCTGGTTTCGGCGAGCCGCGTCGAGACCGTATCGCCATGACGACGGATGGCTTCAGCCGATTGCGCGCCGCTCGCGTCGAGCCGATCGAGCAGGCTCTGAGCCCGCTGGCCAAACTCGTTGGCGAGCGCGCCACTGGTTTCGGCCAGCAGCGTCGAGACCGCATCGCCGTGGAGACGGATGGCTTCCGACGCCTTGGCGCCGCTCGAATCCAGGCGCTCGAGCAGGCTCTGAGCGCGCTGGCCAAACTCGTCGGCGAGCGCGCCGCTGGTTTCCGCCAGCCGCGTCGAAACCGTATCGCCATGAACACGGATGGCCGCCGCCACCTTTGCGCCGCTCGAATCCAGGCGCTCGAGCAGGCTCTGGGCGCGCTGGCCAAACTCGTCGGCGAATGCGCCGCTGGTTTCCGCCAGCCGCGTCGAAACCGTATCGCCGTGGACGCGGATCGCTTCCGCCGCCTGGGCGCCGCTCGCATCTAGCCGCTCGAGCAGGCTCTGCCCACTCTGGTCGAAATCGCGCGCGAGCGTGCTGCTCGTTTCGGTGAGATGGGCCGCAACGGAATCGCCATGGGAGCGAATGGCTTCTACGGCCTGCACGGCGCCCGAATCGAGGCGCTCCAGCAGGCCCTGGCCGTTCTGGCTGAATTCGCGCGCGAGCGAGTTGCTCGCTTCGGCCAGCCGGTTCGCGACAGAGTCGCCATGCAGCCGAATCGCCTCGACGGCCTGCGTGCCCCCGAATTCGATGTTTTGCAGCAGGTTCTGGCCGTTCTGGCCGAAATCGCGCGCGAGCGCGTTGCTGGTTTCGGTCAGCCGGGTCGTGACGGAATCCCCGTGGAGGCGAATGGCCTCGACAGACTCCGTACTGCCCGAGACGAGGCGCTCCAGCAGGCTCTCGCTGTGCTGGCCGAAATCGCGCGCCAGCGCGCTGCTGGTTTCGGTCAGTCGGGTCGTGACGGAATCCCCTTGGAGGCGAATGGCCTCGACAGACTGCGAGCTGCCCGCGACGAGGCGCTCCAACAGGCTCTCGCTGTGCTGGCCGAAATCGCGTGCGAGCGCGGTGCTGGATTCGGTCAGTCGCGTCGCGACGGAATCCCCATGGAGGCGTATCGCCTCGACCGCTTGCGCGCTGCCCGAGGCGAGGCGCTCCAGCAGGCTCTCGCCGTTCTGGCTGTGATCGCGCGCGAGCGCGCCGCTGGTTTCCGTCAGCCGGGTCACGACGGAATCGCCGTGGACGCGAAGGGCGTCGATTACCTGCGCGCTGCCCGAATCGAGGCGCTCGACGAGTTCTTGGCCATGATGGGTTATGGCTTCCGTTGCGGCTTGGGCGGACGCCGCCAGCTGGACCGCGACCGAGAGGCCCTCCGAACGCAGGGCCTCGACAGTGCCCGCCCCGGTCGTGCTGATGCGCTCGTGAAAATCCTCGTGGCGGCTATGGATTTCAGCGATCAGCGATTGCGATGTCGCAAGAATTCGCGCATCGATGTCGGCGACTCGCGCCAGCAGGCTGTTCGTGCTGTCGTCGGTCGAACCGGCTAATCGCTCGGCGATGTCCGCGCTCAATCCCAAAAGTCGTTTGTGCAGTTGGTCGCCTTGGGCCGCGATCCGTTCGGCGGCCTTCGAGCCCGTGCGGTCCATCGTTATCGCGATTTCCTCGGACGAGGCGCCGAGCGAGCTGGCGACGCGTTGACCGACTTGGGAAATCTGCGTGGTGATCCGCTGTCCGATCCCTTCCAGGTCGCCGGCGACCGCGGTGTGAGCTTCGCTGATCGCGGCGCGAACTTGCCCGCCGTTGGCGAGGATCGCTTCGCGCTGATCGGCCATTTCGGCGATCAGGCTACGAATCTTCCGCTCGTTTTCGCCCGACGAGCGTTCCAAGGACGCGACCTCGGTCCGCACGAGCTTTTCGAGTTCGGAGGCGCGAGCGTAGGCGCGCTCAACCCCGTCTCCCATCGTCGTGACTTCGCGGCGGATCGCCTGGGAAAGCGTGACGAATTGCTCGCCCGCCATCGCTTCGGGCTCGGCCAGCCGCATCGCCACCCGTGCGATCGAACTGGCGGAAAGCCGCAGCTCCTGCAGCCGGCGCCCGAGCGCCGCGAACGCAAACAGAAATATGATGGGGCCCAGCGCCGCCAACCCGAACAACGCCGATTCCGGTCGTAGCAGAGCCGCCCGCGCGGTCGTCCCCGCCGGGATCGATGCGTATTGATAATAACCGTAGACCGCGCACAGCACCAGCCAAGCCAGCGAGACCAGCGTCGCGGCGACGATCGGCGCGTCGCTCGGCCTGCGGATTTGTAGCGCCTGGACAATCGCTCCGGCGGCGGCGCGATCGTCGTTGGCAGGCGGCGTCTCCGGGGGCAATCCGGGCGCGGGGTCGGGGGAACGCGTGGCGCTCCCGCGCGCCAGCAGTGGGGCGTCGGCCGACTTGGCGGCGGTCGGCGCCTTCAGTGTCGCTGCAAGCGCGCTGGCGGGGGTCGGCGCCGGCGCCGGGTCGGAGGGGGCGGCCGGCTCGGGCGGGGCGGGGACCGGATCGGGCTCGAGGTTGAGGTTCAGCGCGTCCTCGATCGCCTGCATCGCTTGCGTGACCGGATCCGAAGCTGTATTTTTTTGCGCCATTGAGTCCGCCTCGTCATCTAGTCCGCAACGGTCGCGACGGCGCGCGACCTCTTCTCATTCGCGAGCGGACCAAGGGCCTCGCACCGCATCGCGAGCGGGAATTAACCAAACCGCAGTCTACAGCCAGCCTCCCGGGATGGAAACATCGCCGGACTGGCAGATTTAAAACAGCGTTAACGTTTAGATCACCATATTTACAAGGGGGCGCCTCGGTTGAGGGGCGTCGGGCTCGTGATTCGCCGACGAATTCGGTGGAAGACGCCCCGCATGGCTGCGCCGGCCGGAGGTTTCTATGTATGCCATGCAATATCTCGCCGCCGAAGATGGACCCGAATGGGCGTCCTACGCCATGAACGAGGACGAACCGGCTATCGATCTGGTCCATCTGGCGCGACAAACCGACGGCGACGTGGCGCTCGAGGCCGAGCTGCTCGCGCTTTTCGACCGCCAGTCGGCTAGTCTGCTCGCGCAATTGACTGTCGAGGGCGCGCGCGCCCCTTGCGCCGACATAGCACACAAGCTGCGCGGCTCCGCCCTCGCGATCGGCGCGGGCCGAGTCGCCAGCGCGGCGCAGGCGCTCGAAACGCTTCTGAACTTCGAACGCGTGAGCTCGAGCGAGCGCGAGTCGGCGCTCGGCGGCCTGGCCGCCGCCGTAGCGGAGGCGCGGGGCGCCATCGCCGAACTGCTCGGCTGAGCCGGCTCGTCCGATTTCGGCGCGACCCGCATTCCCGCGCGCAATGCTCTTCCGTTACGCGCCGCCGCGCCCTATGAAGGCGAGCGCGCGCCGGTCCGGCGGCGCTCGCGGGAACCTTATCCCGCGCACACGCGTGGCGAGAAGGATTGATCTGTCCCGATGACCAAAGTGACCTACATCGACGCCGCCGGAGCGTCGCGCACTGTGGACGCCCAGATCGGTTCGACGGTGATGGAAACCGCGCTGCGCAACAGCGTGCCGGGCATCGAGGCCGAATGCGGGGGCGCTTGCGCTTGCGCGACCTGCCACGTCTACGTCGCTCCGGAATGGACCGCGATCGTCGGCAAGCCGTCGCAGATGGAAGAGGACATGCTCGATTTCGCGTTTGAAGTGCGGCCGAGCTCCCGGCTTTCCTGTCAGATCAAGGTCGCGCCCGCGCTGGACGGCCTGGTCGTGACGACCCCGGCCAAACAGGGTTGATGGAAATGAGCGAGACTGTAACCACCGACGTCGCGATCATCGGCGCCGGGCCGGCGGGGCTGTTCGCGGTGTTCGAGCTCGGGTTGCTCGACATCAAGGCGCATCTGATCGACATTCTGCCGAAGATCGGCGGCCAGTGCGCCGAACTCTACCCGGAGAAGCCGATCTACGACATCCCCGGTTTCCCCGTGGTGTCCGCGCAGGGTCTGGTCGACAACCTCGTGCTGCAAATTCAGCCTTTCCATCCGACGTTCCACCTCGGCGAGATGGTGGAGTCGCTGGAGGTTTTGGGAACCGCGGAACACCCTAAATTCCGGATACGCACCGACGCCGGGACCGCGCTGGAGGCGAAGGTCGTCATCGTCGCGGCCGGCGGCGGTTCGTTCCAACCGAAGAAACCTCCGATCCCCGGCATCGGCGGCTATGAGGGCAAAAGCGTCTTCTACGCCGTGCGCAAGATCGAGCAGTTTCGCGACCGGCGCGTCGTGATCGTCGGCGGCGGCGATTCCGCGCTCGATTGGGTGCTCAACCTGCATCCGGTGGCGCGCCGCATCACGCTGATTCATCGCCGCGACGCTTTTCGCGCGGCGCCGCATTCGGTCAATGCGATGCACGAGCTGGTGGCGGAAGGGAAAATGGACTTCCTGTTGGGTCAGGTCAGCGGCCTGAAAGGCGAGGATGGGCAGCTATCGGGCCTCACCCTGCGCAAGGAGAATGGCGAATTCATCGATTGGGAATGCGATGATCTCATGCCGTTCTTCGGGCTGACGATGAAGCTGGGCCCGATCGCGGACTGGGGCCTCGATCTGCATGAAAATCTGGTGCCGACCGACACGGAAAAATTCGAGACCAACGTTCCCGGCATTTTCGCGATCGGCGACATCATCACCTACCCCGGCAAGCTCAAGCTGATCCTGTCGGCATTTCACGAAGGCGCGCTCGCCGCCCAAAAGGCGCACCGCTACGTATATCCCGAGAAGAAGCTGGTGTTCCAGTACACGACCTCGTCGACGAGCTTGCAGAGGAAGCTGGGGGTGGGGTGAGGCGCTTGGGTGAGCAGAGCGGGCGAATGCGGCGACGCCGCTGAGTAATCGAGTCGATCGACGATGAAGCACTTAGCTCGCGGCGTCTCCGAAGGATTACCACTGAGCGGCGGACATGAATGCGATTCAGGGGATCCGTTTGAGGAATCCCGCCCATCCCGGCGGGTTTGTGGAGAGCGAGATCATCGAGGCCCTCGGGCTTTCGGTGACGAGTGCGGCCCAGGCGTTGGGCGTGACGCGGGCGGCGCTGTCGAACAGCGTGCGCGCCTGTCGCCCGAGATGGTGCTGCGTATTGAGAAGGCCTTTGGCGTCTCGATGGACACTCTGATGCGGATGCAGAATAGCTACGACATTGCCCAGGCCCGAAAGCGGGAAGCTGAGATCGACGTTGCCCTCTTCAAAGGGAAGCCGCTCGATCAGCAGCCCGAGCTGATTTGAGCCGACGACAACAGGAATGATCGCCATGCGCAGAGTCTCCGAGGCGGTGGAGACCCCGAATTCTCTGTGGCTAAGACTCGCGTCAGATTTGGGCCGAACCGCCATCCACGAATAGCTGGCTCCCGTTCACGAAGCTGCTTTCGTCCTCTGACGACAGGTTACGTACGGCGTCGCCTGTTCGACAGGTCAGGCGATGGGTGTACCAAGCCGTGCATCGATGTCGCGAATGACATCTTTTAACGAATCGATATTCCCCTCAACCCCATCGTAGATAACGTCGAATTCGTGCTGGGTATTCGATAGTGTTGAGGTGTCGTCCATACGCCTCTCCAGCAAATCGAGCCCAGCGAATATCTTGTCTATGTGATCAGACGTCGTCGACGAATTGAATCCCCGCTCTCCAAGTTCCTCGCGAAGCCCATTTATTGTCTCGCGGATCATTATGGCGCGAGATTGTGCCTGCGGCACGCGGCCAGCATCGGCTAGGTCGCAGTGCAATCTTTGTAAAAGATATGGAAATTCGTTTTCGAAATACGTACAAAAGGGCCTTGCCGCCTGCTCATTCCGAAAATGACGCTCTTCTTCGTCCATCTTCATCTCAATGCACTCCATCTGGGCCGCCAACCGCTCCTCATTGTCTTTGAGGAACAACCGCACATCCACCGCGAGGTCTTCAATTCCATCGTCATAGTACACGTGGCCACGAAATCCGTCTTGAGTAATATTGCGGTCGGGAATGATGGCCGACGAGAGACGACGCGGCTTTTCGTTCTCGCCCGCCCACGCGGGGTGTCCAGTCAATCGATTGCGAGTATCGCGGATTTGCCTGAGCCGCTTATCGTTGTTGGGACGCCAACCCTCCAATCCAACGGCAAGCGAAAGGGTTCGCACGGCATCTTGCTGCACATAAAGCGCCTGAAGAAAGCCGTAGCACACCAACAGTTTCACACCTGAATCTGAGGCGATAGCGCGACTATAGCTCATGGCGGCCTGTCCCGCATCCAGCAGTGCGTCCGTGGCTCCGTAGAACATGCGCCACTTGGTCTCGTCGCGTCGATTAGATTCGAACACGAAATAGTCGCGCGACTTACGATGGAGCCGCTCCCTAATTTCTGAAAGACTTACTGACAATTCGAATTCCTCCTCTCAAAACCATCCCACGGCGGAGGTCGAAGATGGCCACGGCGGAGCCTGAGAAATAGGGTCCGCGATTAAATTAGGTCCGCGATTACTTCCGCGATTAGTGCTCGGCGCGTTTTGGCTTTCGGCCCGCAAGAGCTCGCGCGGGCAAGTTCGCTTCCTTCCGCGCCTCAGGCCAGACCCGTTTGTCAAAGCCGTTCAAACTTAGATCGAAGCGGGAAAGCGCGCCGCGGGCGGCCTGCTTCGTCATGTAAGGAGCGGCCCTCAATAATCCGGCCAACTCGGTGATTGCGCGAGTTTCTTCACCGACCGTGGGTAAAGAAATCTGCTTGAGAAAAGCCACAAGGCTCGTACGGGTCACAAATAGCCAGTGTGGTTGCCGTATTCTGCGGCGCTGGCTCACGGGAACCCAAGGCCGAACGTCGCGCTGTTCCGTCTGAAACGATCCAAGAGCCTCTATCCACTCTTCAATTGACAGAGTTTGGGGTTTGAGAGCCCCAAGCGGCCCTCCGGCTTGGCCTTCAACTAGTCTTACCAGGCATGCCAATTCGCCAGCCCCGAGCGCCCGTGCAACCGCGAGGTTCACCTCTCTCAGACGCTGTGACGCTTGTTCGGCCGGTTCTCCCTCTAGCCGTCCCCCGTCCCATTCAGCGGAATATTTGGCCCGGCCAACTTGGTCGACGGCGTTCCCGAGGAATACAGCATCGTGCGTGTCGAGTGGCGTCGAGATCGCTTCAGACCTCATCTCACGTCGTAAATATTCGAAATTGAACGACTGTCCCAAGTTTCCTGTCCTTAAAGTCGCCCCGGGTATACATTAACTTGGGTCGCCCTTCAACGACGTCATCCCGCCGATGTGCGAGATCAATTTCGTCGCAATTAGCAATATGTGCGGAGCGACTCGCGCCTCCGATGTTCAGACAAATAGGCCCTCACAATCAGCTATGCTATCTCGTTGATTTCCAACGGTCCGCGAGCTTCTGGGCTTCGTCAATCTGGGTGGGCATCAGATTTTGGGCAACAGTGTCTCGCTGCTCTCGGGCTGTCTCGTTGCCGCCAGCGGCGACTAGGCTTAACCACATGTATGCGCGTACATAGTCCCTCTGCACACCGCGCCCGTTGGCATACAAAAAGCCGAGAGCCCACTGAGACCGGACGTCACCTTGCTCGGCAGCCGGGCGATACCACCGCATTGCCTCGGTATCGTCTTTCACAACGCCCCGGCCGAGGAAGAACATAAGAGCTAAATGGTATTGAGCGTCTGCGTCGCCTTGATCCGCGGCCGCTCGATACCATCGAGCAGCTTCGGCATAATTCTGCGGCACTTCGGTGCCGTCCTCGTAAGCCATGGCGAGATGGAACTGAGCAGACACATTCCCCTGGCCAGCTGAGAGACGATACCAGCCCATCGCCTCATCGTAATTCTGCGAAACGCCAACTCCGAGCCTGTAGGCAATTCCGATCATCAATTGTGCCTTTGGGTCTCCCTTTTCGGCCGCGAGGCGATACCATCTTACAGCCTCGGCATCATCCTTGGCCACATGGTCCCCGATGGAGTAAGCTTCGCCGAGCTTATACTCTGCCCTTACATCACCTTGTTCCGCGAGCGCG
>Ga0182024_10015430_pt1 | contig 14637 bp, 14 predicted proteins | sample P32metaG_FD_120480 | JGI IMG/M metagenome (GOLD analysis project Ga0182024, IMG submission 120480) | Permafrost microbial communities from Stordalen Mire, Sweden - P3-2 metaG (Illumina Assembly) | ecosystem: Environmental > Terrestrial > Soil > Wetlands > Permafrost | place: Sweden: Stordalen... | reverse complement strand
GCTTATGCACGCTTTTGTACTTGCCGTAACGCTCCGGAAGGTCAGCCCATCGCGCTCCCGAGCGCAGTACCCACAGCACGCCGTTCACAAATAAACGGTTATCGGCTGCTGTGCGGCCCACATGCTCTCTGCGGCCGGGAAGAAAATCCTTGATCTTCTCCCACTGCAAATCGCTCAATTCATAACGGCTAGGCGACATACTCCCACTTCAACACCTGGAAACCAGGCTGCAAAGTGCATATGTCGATATAGCCTAGGAACTAGGGACCAGGGACTAGAGAATTGGGCTTAGGGATCGGGATTGGCGGCCGCAGGCTGTTCCTGTTTGCGCAGCTCGGCCAGGGTGGGTTCGTTGAGCAGCGTGAAGCACAGCGGAAACACGCCTGGCGGCAGCTCGAGCGCGGTGACGGCGTCGCAGACCACCCCAGCGGTTGCGTCCAGGCCGCGCTTCCAGCCGGGGCGGGCGGGGTCGCGCACTATCAAGCACTCGGGCGCGATGCCGGCGGCGATCAGCATGGTGCGCGCGATGCGCTGGAACTCGCTCCACCGCGAGGCGACGCCGACCAAGAGGCCGGCCTTGGCGGGCATGTAGCGCTGCAGGTGATCCTGGAGCGACGGGCCGACGGGATGGACTTCAAGCACAGTGAGCGCGGTCGCGGCGGGCAGCAGCTTGCGAACCGCCGCGGCCTTGCTGGGCAGCACGACGGGCAGCGACCGGTCCAGCACTTCCTTCGTGGCGCAGTCCTCAAACGCGCAGCCGGCAACGGGAAGCGCCAGCGCCTGCTCCATCTCGTGGATGACGATGCGGCGCAGTTCCGGGTCGGGCTCGATCACGAGCCAGCGCGCGGGCGGAGCCAGATCGAGCCACTGGCGCAGGCGCGCGCGCAAGAGGCTCTCTGGCGCGCCCAGCTTGCGGGCTCGGGCGGCCAGGTCGCCGATCAAATGATCGATGGCCAGCTCCGGCGTGAGCGGCGCGGCGGGGCGCGTGGCCCGCACATACACTCCGCTGCCGTGGCGAAGCTCGACCCAGCCCTCGCGCTCGAGCTCGCGCCAGGCGGCGCTGGCCGTGTTGGGATGAATGCCGAAGCGGCGCGCCAGCTCGCGGGTGCTGGGCAGCCGCTGGCCGGGCGTGAGTTCGCGGCACAGGATGCCGAGCACCACCTGCGTCATCAACTGCTCGCGGAGCGAAACCTCGCTGGTGCGATTGAGCCAGAGGCGCATTGGCTAGTCACTATTCACAACGGCTTTGTCCGGCCGTCGGGGCATCCCACCCTAGCCGCAAAAAACAAGTACGCGGCGAGGGTGGGGCACCCAAGCGGATAAATTCCTCTTGAAAACGGTCTATTCGAGCGCGTGTTGCAGCGCAGGCACCGAGATCGGCACGGCCCGCTTCTTGCCGCCGTAGAGCACCAGCAGCACCACGAGCAGAAGAAGAATCACGCCGATCACCAGCAGGCTGCCCTCGGGGCCGTCTGTGCCGCCGCTCCACAGCGGATTGCCTCCCGTGGTTGTCGAGAGGAAGTGTCCTTTGGCCACGAAGCCGCTGTCGGCTGTGCCGTAGAAGTAGGTCTCCGCCCAGTCCCACGCCGCGTGGCAGCCAATGGCCCACCACGCCGAGCCGGTGACGCGGACGCTGACGCAGAAGACGAATCCGATGGCCGCGGCGGCAAAGATGCCGATCCAGTTTTCGCCGCCGTTCGAGGTATGGCCGAAGCCGAAGAAGGTGGACGTGACCCAGGCGGCCTGCCAGAATCCGGCCCCCGGCGATCGCCTCAGATGCAGCCACAGGCACGGCCCCAGCCCCATGAGCGCGATGGCATACACGCCCCATACGCCATTGCCTTTGGCGCGGATCGCGAGGTCGAGGCAGATGGCGCCGATGAGCCCAAGCGCCCACCAGAAGTTGAGGCCGCGGGTGAGAGTGGAGAGCAGGAAGCAGCGCATCGACCCTTCCTCGACGAACCCGACAAAGAGAAACGCCAAGCCCCACATCGCGGCATACTCGAAGATCTTCGGTCCAGAAAGCGCGACGGGTCCGAAGTGGAGCCATCCGCCCCACATCAGGGCTCCCACCAGCGCAGAGAGCGCCGCGAAGCCGGTCAGGAATCCACTGAAGAAGAAATAGGGACGGCGCGGGCCGGAGAGGTTGTAATCCATAACGCTGCGCCGTTCGATGAGGGCCACGATCCATGCTGCCGCAAGAATCAGCAGAAACGCCAGGAATTCGGAGATGAGCGCCCCGCCGGGCGTGAAATCGTTGCCGCTGCTCGAGGGGCGGATCTTGTGCATCACAAAGCTGAGAGCTCTGCCCAGCAGGAGAAGCACCGCGATAAAAATCGCCACCGACCACCCGGCGCGCAGCCCCTGGGGGCCCATGAAGATCCAGCGCAGCGGGTTCGGCTCCCGCATGTGCGGGGGAAGGGCGAATGGGTCAAGGGCTGCTGCTTCATGGGCGGGTGGTGCGGCTGCCGTCCCGTCCTGTGGCGCTTCCGCAAGCATGTCCTGATTCTCCGGCTCCATTGAGCCTCCTTGGAAGTGGGAACTGATTGTGCGCTGAATTCTACTGCCCGAAAGATACCTTACGCCAGCAGGAAATGGGCGGCAGCTTTTCTGGAGGGAGCAGTGGCCTTCAGGCCGCTGAAGAAGGCCGAAGAAACGGCGTGGGCTTCAGCCCCGGTTTTTTCGCCGCCGGGCCTGAAGGCCTTCGCTCGCGCCCATGCAAGTCGTGGGCCTGAAGGCCCACGCTCCCTCCGGATATTAACAGCCGAATTGGCGCAGCTCAGGCGGCACAGCAAGTTAGGCTGGCACCGGTCTCATGCCTCCGATTGACTCCTTGCCTACTGGTCTCGCAGCGCCACCATCGGGTCGATGCGCGCGGCGCGCCGGGCCGGCATCCAGCTGGAGAAGAGGGCAATGGCCACGATGGACGCGGTGATGCTGCCAAAGACCGTGGGATCGTAGGGGCTGACATCGTAAATCAGGTTTGCGACTCCGTGCGCCAGGGCAACCGCCAGCAGCAGTCCCACGCCCAGGCCGGTCGCCGTGAGAATCCCCGCCCGCCGCAGGATCATCTGCAGCACATCTTCGCGCCGCGCGCCCAGGGCCAGGCGGACGCCGATCTCACGGGTGCGCTCGCCCACCAGGTTGGCCATGACGCCAAAGATGCCGATGGCGGCCAGCAGCAGCGCCACCAGCGCGTCGAAGCCCAGCAGGACGGACACGTACTCCATGCCGATCAGCTTCTCGTGCATCGACTGCGCATAGGTCTCGAGGCTGTCCAGCGGCAGGGCTGGATCGACACCGGCCAGCGCTTTGCGCGCGGCCGAGGCAAGCGCCAGCGGGTCGCCGTCGACGATCACCGAATACGTCATGTCGGCAGGCGGCTGCTGCGCCACATTCAGATACACGGACCCCGCGTCCACGCGAACGAACGTGGTGTAGCTGGCCTCGGCGGCCACGCCGACAATCGACATCCAGGGGGTCTGCTCGGAAGGCGTGGATCCCATGCGGATGCGATGACCGATGGGATTCTCACCGGGAAAATACCGCTGGGCAAGCCTCTGGGTCACAATGGCCACCGGCTGCGAGCGGAGATCGTCGCCCTGCGCGAAGCCGCGCCCGTAAAGCATGGGAATCTGGAACGCGCCGAGATATCCGGCGCTGACGGGAAGCCGCAGCGCGCTCTGGAACTTGCCCGGCGCCACGGGGCGGTTCTCGATCTGGAAATCGTTCAGCCAGCCGTCGTCGCTCAGGGGCAGAGCGCTGGTCGCCTCGGCATGTTTGACGCCCGGCAGCGCGCGCAGCCTGTCGAGACTCTGCTTGTACCAATCGGCAAGCTGCTGCGGAGATGCGTAGCGGGCGGCAGGCAAATGAACGCTGAACGTAAGCATTCTGCCCGGCTCGTAGCGGTCGCCCTGGTGCATCATGGCCACCATGCCCTTGGACATGAGCGCCGCGCCCACCACCAGCGCGACGGCCAGCGAGATCTGCGCCACCGCGAAGAAGTTCCTCAGCCACTTGGCGCGGCCTGCGCCGGCCACCGAGCGCGATCCGGATTTCAACTGGTCCACCAGGTTGAGGCGCAGCGCCTGCAATGCCGGCGCAAATCCTGCAATCGCGCCCGCTCCGATAGCCAGCGCCAACGAAAGAACCAGGGCGTGGCCGCTCAGCGAAATATTGGACCAGCCGGCCATGTTGCGGGCGATCCGTTCGGGCATGAAAACCACGGTGAGGCGCAGATAGAGCTGCGCGAACAGCAGCCCGCCAAACGCGCCGATCACCGCCAGCAGAATGTTCTCTGTGAGCAATTGCCTGAGCAAACGCCAGCGGCCGGCTCCGAGCGCGGTGCGCATGGCGATCTCCGGCCGCCGCGCGATGCCGCGGGCGAACTGCAGATTGGACACATTGGCGCACACCACCAAGAGCACAAACAGCGTGGCGCCCTGGATAAGTTTGAAATAGAGCGGCGTCAGGTCGCCGTTGATGCCGGCGAGAAGCGGCTCCGCCCTTATGGTCCATCCCTGATTGGTCGCCGGATACTGGCGCGCGAGGCGACTGGCGATGGTGGTCATCTCCGCCTGGGCCTGGGGAACGGTGACGCCGCGGCGCAGGCGGCCGATGACCAGATAGTCATGTGCGACGCGATTGCCGAGCTCGGCATCGGTGGGCGCAAAGGGGAGAAAGAGATCGGCGGTCGACGGATACTGCATGGTCTTTGGCATGACGCCGATCACGGTGTAGGTGTGCTGATCGAGCTCGATGTTCCTGCCGACGATCGCGGGGTCGCTCGCAAAATTCTGCTTCCAAAAGCCGTAGTTCAGCACCACAACGCGATTCTGCCCCGCTTGCATCTCGCTCTGGCTGAAGAGGCGGCCGAGGAACGCGTTGGTGCGCAATACGCTGAAAAAGGCCGGCGTGGTCAACTCCGCCTGCACGTGCGCGGCGTCGCCGGCCCCGGTGAGGCTCATGTTGTCGGCGCTGCGAACAGCCATCTGCTCAAATGAGCTGCTCTGGCGCTGCCAGTCCTCAAAGTCGGCCAGCGCGGCCGGGCTGTCATTGCCGGGATTCTGCTGCTCGTAAACGGTCATCACGCGGTCCATGTCGGGCACGGCGAGAGGCCGAAACACCACCGCGTCCATGACGCTGAAGATGCCGGTGTTGGCTCCAATGCCGATGGCCAGCGTCAACACAGCCGTGATGGCAAATCCCGGCGACTTGGCCAACTGGCGCAACGCGTAACGCAGGTCCTGAAACAGGTTTTGAAGCAGAGTTCGCATCGGAGTTCTCCCGGTGGAATGCAGAATTCGAAGGATTCAACCAGGATGTTGACCGCACTTTCAAGGCCAATTCGGACGGAACGCCGCGCGGGATGATTCAAAAAGGCTTAAGCCCGCAGCCACAGATGGCGCGCTGGGCCGTTTCCTGTCCAGTATCGCGAAGCATTGTCCGTATTCGGACAGTTGCGGCGGGGCTGGAACGAAGAACAATCAGCAGGGCTTGTAACGCTTTTCAAGCGGGATGCGGGCGCAACGACGTACGCCTATCGATCCCGCCCGCAATTCGTGTTGCGGTCTCCCACCCTTGCGCCAGGGAATATCCGCAAGGGTGGGGCACGCAGAGTAAGTACTTACCAACCGAACCCGCCGTCGGAGTCGCCGGGAGCGAGAGCGACTCCGCGGAGCACTTCGCCGGCCCTGGCGCTGCGAACGGTGAAGAAATGGCCCAGGTGTCCGTGGCCCGTGGGCAGCGTCGTGTCGCTGACGCGATCGGTCACGCTGACCAGCTTGTTGGGATCGGCGCCCGTGTCTCCATTGGCGCTGATGGTTGAGGTGATGGCGTAGATGGTCACGGTTCCGTCGTGGTTATCGCGGCCTGCTATGTTGCGGCAGCCGCCTGTTGCCGGATTGATCGAAGAGGGATACCAGTCGATCCCGTAGGGCACGCCGATGTTCAGGCCGTCCTGGAGGATGTATTGGAGCACCCAGGTACCGTTGACCAGGCGCCACTTCTGCAGGCCGGCGGTGGCCAGAGATTGGGCGTCGGCCACGTTGCCGTTGACGGGAGGCGACACCAGCGTGCCGTCGCCCTCGTCGCAAACATAGAGCGTGTTGGCGTCGGCGAAAAACATGCCGAAGGGAAACGCGGTGCCGGTGCTGGCTGCGGTGTTTGGAAATCCCGGCAGGACGGTCAGCGGCACGGTGGCGAGATCGGCAGCCGAGCCGGTGGGCAACGTGCCGGCAGTTCCCGCCTGATAGACCGTGTTGATGCCATTGCTGCCGCTCCCTTTGCTGACGTAAAGAGTGTTGTTGAAGATGGTGAGGCCGCGGAAGTTGGTGTCTTTGCCCGGCTTGTCGGTGCCGAACTCCAGACGCCCGATCATCTGAATGTCGGGCGGCAGCAGAGGCGCTGCGCCAGGAGAGAGCAGCTCGGCGCCTGTCGAATTGACCAGGTCGATGCCGTCAAAGGTCGTAGACATCTGCTTCTTTGAGAGGTTGCCGGAGTTGTCGTTGCCGGCCATGTAATAGAGGCCGTTGCCGCCCTTGATGGCTGCGCGGCCGTTATCGCCGCTGTAGGCATTGCCGTGGGTGATGCTGAGATGGCCGTCGGCATCCACTTCGGCCAGCGAGCGGTAGTAGGCCGTGGGAACAGCGGGATTGCTCTCGAACGGGCTGATCACCGGATTGGTGGGATCGCAAACGCCGGGCGTGTTCGAAGCCGAAACATCGAGCAGGCTGGGCGCGGTGGGAGAAACCTCCGAGCCGCCGCAGCCGACGCCGCCGACGTAGGCCATGAAGGTGATGGAGTGACCGTCAACGGAGCGGTTCAGCGCCAGCTCGGACTTGGAGCTGAAGCTGGTCACGATCTGATCGCTGGGGATGGGGAGCGATCCCAGCTCCCAGCCATCGGGCGTGATGTCGTCCAGGAAGATGGGCGACGTGACGCCGAAGCTGCCGTCGGAGTTGGCATTGTTCCAGACGTTGTGGGTATCGAACAGGTTTGGGTATTCGCCGTTGTCGCTCGCCACGCCGCACGGAACCGTCACGGGCGTGGTGCCGCCGGTTGTGGTGGGAACATTGACGGTCAGGCCGGTAAGGCCGCCCTGGCATCCGAGAGGCAGCGTCTCGCCGATGGTGATGGTTGAGGCGTTGCCCTCATAGACGCTGCGGCTGACAACCAGTGTGCCTGGCACGAAATGAAAATCCCTGTCGTGATCCTTGGGACGGTCTTGTTGCGCGTTTAATCCTGCCGGGGATCCTGCCGTAATGGCCAGGAAGAAGATTGGGGCAATAAGCAGATGCTTTTTCACGGATTAACCTCCGTGCCTAAAAATACAGACCCCGGCTCGCGCAAAAATCAATAACGGGAGAAAGAGAGATGAACGCTCAGTGAACAAATTCGGCGTCGCCTGGCCGGTTTCTCGCTGGTTGCGCCATCCGGATGGGGAGTGGGGGCGGCGCTAGAACGAATCGGGCCATTCCTGGGCGCCATGCATGATTGCAAGTACGTGGATCATTTTTTCGCTTTCCAGAATTCGATATGCAACGATGTAAGGCGTGCCAGTGACGGCTACCTCCCGGCTCCCGGCGACTCGGCCAATTCTGCCGGCATTCGGCATGCGCGCGGTTCGCTGGATCACTTCGCGAATTCGCCGCACCGTGCGGTTGGCTGCGGCGGGACTGTCGACAGCGATGTAGTCCGAGATGCCTTCCAGCTCACGCACCGCCGGCATGGTCCAGCGAACCTTCACGCCCTCTTCCTCAATGCGTTTTCACGCTCCCAGGTGTCAAGCAATTTGCCGACCTCTTCGTCGTCGATCATATCGCCGTTTCTTGAGGCCTCCAACCCCTCCTCAACCATGGCAACAAACCGCTGCTGTTCGCCGATGTAGTTGTCCAGCGCTTCATTGATCAGGTAAGTACGGTCGCGATCCATGGCTTTGGCCAGGGCGTCCAGTTCGGCGACCTTCTCCGGTGGAATGCGAAAACTGACAACACGGGGGCTGCTCATAATATCCAAGAATACATCGTATTACAGGTTCACGCAACCCACACCGGGGCTTCTTTCGGGACTTCCGTTCTCTGGCGGTTCGGACCCCTCCTTGACACATCCAGCCCCGCCCTTGATGCTTAACAGTTCTGGCTTTTCTACTTTTCGCGTCAAGAGAGTGGCTAAATTTGCGGGTTCGCGTCTTTTACCACGACAAATGTTTTGACGGTGCTTGCTCAGCCTCTTTGTTCACGCGGTTTCATCGCGAGTGCATCAACCACGAGGCCAGCTACGACTACCACGGCCTGGTGCATCGCGCCGGCGCGCTGTTTGACGAGAGCGAGTTTACCGGCGACGAGAACGCAATCGTCGACTTCAAGTACTCGTCGTCGCCGCGAATCACGTGGTGGTTTGACCACCATCTGTCGGCGTTCCTGACACCCGCGGATCAGCAGAGCTTTCTCGATTGCCAGCGCGACCCGGTGTGCGCCGCGCACAAGTTCTTCGATCCCGACTACACGTCGTGCACCAGCTTCCTGGCTCACATCGCCCAGACGCGCTTCGGCTTTGATACTGCGCCGGTGGCGGAGCTGATCAAGTGGGCCGACATCGTCGACGGCGCGCAGTATGAGAGTCCCGACGCAGCCGTCGAAATGGCCGCGCCGGCCATGAAGCTCACGCTCATCATCGAGTCCATTCAGGACCCGCTCTTCATTCCGCGGCTCATCCCGTTGCTGACAGAGATGAGCCTGGACGAGGTGCTGAGCCAGCCGTTTGTGGCCGACCTGCTCCCCGCCCTGATGGAGCGCCACAAGCAGGCGATCGAGCTGATCCGCGAACGCTCGGACGCCCGCGACGGCACGGTCTTCTTCGACATCAGCGACCGGCCGATCGAGGGATTCAACAAGTTCATCCCGTATTATCTGCATCCCGAGGTGACTTACTCGATCGGGCTGTCAAAGTCGAGCTTCCGCACCAAGGTGGCGGTGGGCTCGAATCCGTGGACCACGGCGCGGCCCGAAGACTTGGTGAACCTGGCGCAGATTTGCGAGCGCTACGGCGGCGGCGGCCACGCGCGCGTGGGCGCGATCAGCTTCCCGCCCGACCAGGCAGACCGCGCGCGGGCCGCGGCGGCTGAGATTGTGGCGGAGTTACGGGCGAAGAAGCCGCTTTAGGCGAGGCCTTTTGCAGGACTTCAATGTTATTAGGTGCTAATTATGAGCGAGGCGTCTTCGGTCGAGCGCCAGCAGCGGCAAGCATTGGAAAAATTTCTTGTTTTGAACCGCGACTTGGCTGAGCTTGAGCTGCTTGCCAAGCGGTTCAACATCTTTGAGGCCCTCGGGGTGGTGTGGGCGGAGCGCAAGCATTCTAACTTTCTCGGCTTCCTTTTAAATCCGGCAGGAAATCATGGCCTCGGTGATCGCTTCTTGAAGAGCTTTCTCCAAGCTTCGTTGGCGAATCAGCCCTCGGTAGCCACATTGACGCCAATCGACATTGACCTCCTGGATCTCTCTCAAGCCGAGGTATCGATCGAGCGGGGCGGAGTCGATATTTTGATACGCGACGCACGCGGCGGTATCTCCGTGATCGTTGAAAATAAAATCTATTCGAAGCAGCACTCGGACCAACTCGCAAGGTACTTCCGGCTCGAATCGGAACGATATTCGAAAAGAACAGTCTTTGGAATCTACCTCACGATTGACGGCGATGACCCGGAGAACGAGAACTACGCACCAATCTCCCACTCACAGATTCGGCGTCTGCTGACGGAGGTGTCTGCGACTCCGGGCCTTCACATCGAGCGCGAGGTCCAATTCGCACTCGGACAGTACCTGGACATGCTTGGGAGGCATTTCATGGCGGACGAACAAATAAAGAGGCTCTGCGAGAGAATCTACAAGGAACACAAGCAGGCAATTGACCTGATTTTAAGCCACATGCCAGATCCTAGAGCTGTTGTGCGCGAGAAACTGAAGGAGCTTATCGGATCCAACAGCGCCTTGATTCTAGATGATTGTACGAAGTCGCTTGTCCGCTTCATCCCAAGGTCACTCGACCTGCCTTTTTTCAAATGCGGGTCAGGATGGACCAGCTCCAAGCGCGTTTTCTTGCTTGAATTTGTAATTGATGAGTCAGTCTTTTTCTTCGTAGAAATGGGACCAGGTGACCCAGAGAAGCGAAAGCACATCGTGGATTTCGCCTTGGCAAAGCGGGGTACGTTCCAGGGTGGAAAGGAGGTTAAAGGAGGATGGCAGTCACTCTTTAAGAAGGAGATTGTCGAGAGGTTAGACGACAGCCTTGATCCAGAGCAACTCGCCCAAATGATCGAATCGAAGTGGCAGGACTTCCTCGAAAGGGACCTTCCGCCCATTGAGCAGGCACTTCTGGCTTGTCAGTGGCCCACGGCATAGGGGTCGCTTTGAGGCGGACTACAATGGTTCACCTCGGCACCCTGTTCCGCAGGCTGGGCCACTCCGGCTTGCGATGCTGCAAAAACGCCGCCACGCCTTCCTTGAAGTCCTCGGTGGAGCGCTGCTCTGCGTTGGCGCTGATGGCGTCTTCGATCTCTTCGTCGAGGCGGCGGCGCGCGTGCCTGGCCAGCAGGCGTTTCACCGCCTGCATGGCCTCCGGGCTGTTCTGGAGCAGCGTCTGGGCCAGGCACTGGGCGGACTGCATCAGGTCCTCGGCGGCCACGATCTGGGTCACGAGGCCCATGTTCATGGCCTCCTGCGCCTTGAGCAGCTTGCCGGTAAGCAGCAGTTCGCGGGTGCGCTTCTCGCCCACCTGGCGCAGCAGAAAAGAAGACACAATGGCCGGCACGAATCCGATGCGCACTTCGGTGTAGCCGAACTTGGCCTCGGGAACGGCGAGCGTGAAGTCGGGGATGGTGGCCAGGCCCATCCCGCCGGCGATCGCCGGGCCGTTCACCGCGGCGATTACTGGCTTGGGGAAGTCGTAGAGGCCGCGCAGCACGCGGGCAATGTTCTCAGAGTCGCGGCGGTTCTGTTCCGGAGTTTTGGCCTGCATGGTCTCCAGGTGGTCGAGATCGAGGCCGGCGCAAAAAGCCGAGCCGGCGCCGGTAAGGATGACCACGCCGCAGTCGCAGTGTTCCGCATCGCCGAGCGCCCGGGACAGTTCTTCGATCAGGGCCGGCGAGAGTGCGTTGCGCTTGTCCGGGCGATTGAGGGTGATGGTCTTCACTCCGTTTGCCGAGCGGACAACGATGTTGCTAAAGACGGTCATGAGCGTCTCCTGAATCGCCTCTTCTGAATCGAAAGACTGCGAACAAACGGCGGCGACAACAATTCGCCATCTCACCTGCTCATGGTAGCGCATAGTTGCCATGACGGCCTGTGACGGGAGTCATCCCGAACGGGCGAACAGCAACGCCGCGCCCCGCAGGAGGCACGAACTGGACCTTGACGCAAACGGGGCTGCCTCGTCAAGAGGGCAGTAAGTATCTCGTGAACTGGAATTTTTTCTGGCGCGGGCCGGGCCCCGGAGCGTGAAACGCTCAGCGCATCGTCATCTGATTCAGCACACCGCTGAGCAGCCAAATATCGACCGCGCCTAGGAAGTGAAGAAAGCACAGATGCCCTGCCACGCCGGAGAACGAGAGGCGAGACCGGACGGCCATTCTGGCGATCAGTCCTTCCAAGGGAAACTGGGCGTAGATCAGGAAGTGCTGCAGCGAGATCGAAGCCTGGTTGTTCAGATGAGTCTCGGGGACCCCGGCGAGCACCACGAAGGGAAACAGCAGCCGCATGCCCCAGGGCTGCCAGGGAGACACCAGATCGTGCAACAGGGGGGCGACGAAGGCCAGAAGTACGCCCACACCGACGGGCCAGAAGCTCACCAGGTAATTCAGCTGGGCGCTGCGCCGTCTTTCGAGGTCAATTTCGCGGGCTCTTTGAGCGCCGGCAGCACGCTCAAGCTTGATGATGAGATCAACGTCAACGGCGGCGGACGATGGCGATCGTCCTTTGCCATCGTCCGGACCAGGCACGGTTTTGTATTGAGCAAACATTCGTGGCAACTTCACGGGGGAACCGCGAGGCTTCACTTTAACACGATCATTCCTGGCTGTACATACAAATCTTGGACATTTTTTATGTTCATTTTTGATCATGACAGGAACATCTATTTTAACTCATAAGAAAAACTCATAATCGCCCGTCTCCCGTTCATTCGAAGTCCAGCGCCAGGACGCTCGGCTTGCGCAGAAATGCGGATGCCGGACTTTGCTGGGCGAAGCAGTTCAGCGCATTGGGATTTGAGAAAGGCCGCTGTTGATCAGCCACAGTCCGGCGGCGCTCAGAAGGTGAAAGATGATCACCTGAGCGGCCGCGCCGGCAACCGTGATGCGGTTCCTCAAGGCGATCTTTACCAGCAGTCCCTCAAGGGGGAACTGGGCATAGAGCAGGATTTGCGGCAACACCCGGGACATGAAAGCGCCAAAGTGCACCCCGCGGTAGCCTGCCAGGGCCGCCAGCGGGAACAGCGCGCGGGCGCCCCAGGGGCCGAGCGGAGAGACCAGATCGCGCAGAACCGGGGCAAAGCAGGCGATCGAAATTCCCATCAAGACGGGCCAGAGGTTCACCAGCCTTTGCACAATCTCCTTCTGCTTCCGCTCTTCCTCAACCTCGCGGAGCCTTGCCATGCCGGAGGCGCGCTCCAGTTCGACGATCGACGAGATCTCCTGGAGATCCCAGTCAGGATCGCGCTCCTCCCTGGGAACGATCTTGAACGTGCTTACCGGGAACTCGCTTCGACACCGATCATGCATGGATTCGGCTTGCCCTGATGAGAATTTTGTCTATCTTTTCACGGCCAAATTGGCGTGTATGTAACACTTCCGGGAGCCGCAAGCGAACCTTGGCGGCGTCGGTGCTCACCAATTCATGGAAGTTGAACACTGGATGCGGGGGCCCTGGGTCTCGAATCTAAGTGTTAGATCGGCTTTGAAGGGGCACGGCATTAGCCGTGTCGCAAGGGTGATCAATAACACCCCGAGTTCTAGCTCAGGAGGGACGTCTTGCAGGGGCCAAATCGTGTTGATGAAATGGCCGCTAGGGCGTCGGCAAGGCGAGCAGCATGAGCACCACCGCGCCCAGCACGTGGATGAGGACCAACTGCAGGATGGCGCCGGGCAGCCTGATGCCGCGGCTGAAGGTGAGCCTGGTCAACAGCCCTTCCAGCGGAAACTGGAGAAACAGCATCACCTGCGGCAGCATGCGCGCCATCTCGTCGCTGAGGCCAAGCTCGTGGCGGCCGCAGAGCAGCACGTAGGGAAACACGAGGCGCATTCCCCATGGATCCCACCGGGAAACCAGGTCGCGCAACTGCGGGGCCACGCAGGAGATGGCAATGCCGGCGGCGAGCGGCCACCAGCGCACCCAGCCGCCGGATGGAGCGTTGGGCTTTTCATCCTTTTCGTGCTTCAAATCCTGGCGGGCCGATGCGTTGGATGGCGACGCGTGGCGCGGATGCCGGCGTACGGTGCGCCTGCCGGGATCGGGCATGGTGCCCGGGAGATGAGACATGGGGACTGCCGCCAGAGAGGTTCTGGAAGAGCTACAACATGCTGGCACATGCGCGGCGCTGCTGTCACTGACATTCTGGTGGCAGAGACGGGATCATGCCACGGCGGAGCTCTTTACACCGTGATAGGCAAGAATCTCTTCCTGTGCCTCTTCGAGGGCGATCTCGCCAGCAAGAATGCGGGCCTTGACTGAGGAGAAGTTTTCCGTTGGAACAAGGCCTGAGAGCAGGAGGCTGGCTTCCGCCTCAGCAAACCCATGTTCCAGCTTTGCCTTTTGATCTGCAGTCAGCATCGGAAACCTGCGTGATTCGGCGCTCTCGATGCATTGATTTTACCGCCATTCCAGACCGGGTCCCGTGCAGGTATGGCACACTGGATTCGCTATGCTGATCGAAATTTGGGAGCGCCTGCGCGGCTACGACAAGTGGATCGAAACTGCGGCGACCATCAAGTCGTCCAAGCTCGAGGAGGTTGTTGTTTCGGCCCGCAAGGATGGCACCCCTATCTATGGCTGGCAGGGTGACGAAGAGATTGTGTGGACCGATCGGGACGGTGACAAGCAGTGCGAGCAGTTGGAAGTGATGGAGGATTCGCCAGTCTTCCAACTTTACGACGGCAACCCGGTAGTTATTCGCTACAATCCCGCAAATCCTTCTCATTTCTATGTCCGCGAGCAGTTGCGGTACGAGGTCAGGCGGAGCTCGAAAGTCATCCTTGTTGTCCTGGTTGTCATTGGCATCGTTCTCGCCATAAAACTCAGCTGATTTGTGGCTCGGGAGCAGGGGCCGGGGATACTCATAGCCCAATCTCGCCGGCACGCCGCCTCATCGCCGCCAAACAAAACCCAATGTGCGTGTCCAGGTCGACGCCCAGCTCCGCCGCGCCCTGGATCACGTCGTCGCGATTGACGCCGCGCGCGAATGCCTTGTCCTTCATCTTCTTGCGCACGCCGGCGACTTCCACGTCGGCGATGGCCTTGGTGGGCTTGACCAGCGCACAGGCGGTGAGGAAGCCGGCCAGCTCGTCGCAGGCGAAGAGCGACTTGTCGAGATGGGTGACGCGGGGGACGCCCGAGTATTGCGCGTGGCCGAGGATGGCAGTACGCAGCT
>Ga0182024_10015429_pt1 | contig 14638 bp, 12 predicted proteins | sample P32metaG_FD_120480 | JGI IMG/M metagenome (GOLD analysis project Ga0182024, IMG submission 120480) | Permafrost microbial communities from Stordalen Mire, Sweden - P3-2 metaG (Illumina Assembly) | ecosystem: Environmental > Terrestrial > Soil > Wetlands > Permafrost | place: Sweden: Stordalen... | reverse complement strand
GTCCGGGGCCGAACGCGGCGGAGATTTGGCGGCGGTTTTTTCCTGCACCGATGATGTGGCGCGCGTGGTGTTGGCGGATTGCGTGGGGCACGGTTACGAGGCAGCGGCGGTAGCGCGGCACGTGCATCATCTGCTGCACAAATTTCGTGATGTGCGCGACACGGCGGCACTGCTGGAAGCGCTGAACGATGAGTTTACGCTGGCGTCCGAGGGTATGGATGGGCCATTGCGCTTGACTACCGTGGTGACTGGCACGTTCGACGGCAAGAGCGGCGTTTTTACCTTTGCGTATGCCGCGCATCCACGGATGTTCTTGTGGCGTGAAGAGCAGCGTGAGTTGTGCGAGATCGGCGAGGGACTGGAAAATTTTCCGTTGGGATTTATCACCGGGGAAAAGTATCTCGAGCAAACCGTTCGGCTGGCGCCGGGCGATGCGATTTTGGCGTTTTCCGATGGCGCCACGGAAGTGGAATCGCCGCTGGGGGAACAACTCACATCTGCGGGATTGTCGGCGCTGACGCAGTCTGTAGCGGCGAGTCTTCCGGAACCGCTGGTGTTGGGAGAATTTTCCAAGGCGTTGCTCGCGGCGATCCGCGAATATCACGGCGCAGACCGGGAGTTGGACGATGATATTACGTTGCTAACGATGCGGAGGGTAGCCACTTAGTGGTGTAAGACGGTCCATCTATAGTTTCTCGCCTAAAATTTTCCTGCGATTACTGCGTCGGCGTGGGTTGCGGCGGATGCGCAGCGAAGTACTGGTCGATACTTGCGGTGGCTTCGTGCAGCCCGTGTTCTATGTTTTTATCGAGGGCGGCGACGACGGCGCCGGGCTCCTTGGCGGGGACGGGTTCATCCTGGCGATATGTGGTGTTCCAAACCACGGTGCCGGTCCGATTGTCGCGCAGTTCCAAATCAAACGAGACGCGTGCCACCAGATTGGGCCCGGAAATCTCCTTGAAATCGTAGAGATGTCCGTGGAGCAAGTAATCGCCGCGCACCCCGCTTTTCATGGAGTGCACCTGGCGGAAGTGGTGGGTGTTGTGGAGTTCGCGAAGCAAAATGGCCCCAATCATCTCCGTGGGCGGCTCGGCCCAGCGCTCATATTCGTAAGTACCCATGCCTTCGCCTTGCGTGCCGTAGACGATTTTGTCTTCGCGATAGAGGTGCGAAGTGGTGAGCGAGCCGAGGACAATGGTGATCGGGTAAGTGTCAGAGGAACCGGTGGGAACGATTTCCGGAACGTTGAGCTGGTAATAGCGGATGGGCCGCGCCGCACCGCAACTGGCAACGGCTATGGCGACGCACACCAGCGCGGCCGCGCAGACGCCGGCCTGCAAGAAACGGCGCCACGTCGCGCGGCTATATGGCAATTCGCGCAAAATAAACTTCCGGCTGCTAGGACTGGCTAGCATGTGCAGTTCCCCCACGTTATTTCTGCTGTCCCGGAATGTGATCTCGCGGATTGGTAATGCGAATCAGCGAGTACGGCCGGGCCTTGATGTTGTCCGTAAATTCCCTGAGATTCTCGGTTACATCGCGCATGTTTTCGAGCAAATCGTCGATGTTATCGGAGTTGGCTTCCAGCGTGCTATTGAGCCGGCCCACTAATTCGTTGGCGGAGCGCAAAGTTTCGCGTAATTGCAAAATCGCTTTGTGAATGTCGGGGCGGTTTTCGGCGAGTGTGGCGTCTACGTGATCGAGCACCTGATTGGCTTGCGTCAAAGTTTTCTTGAAGTCGTCGATAAGCGGTTCCATTTTGCCAGTGATGTTGTCCAAATGATTGAGCGTGGAGCGGATCTTCGGGCGATTTTCATCGAGCATGCCGCGCGTGGTGGCTAGCGCGCCAGAAATATTTTCGCGGTTTTTGTCGTTCAGCAGATCGTTCACGCGGGCCAGGGTCACTTTTAATTCGACGGCGCGTTCATTCACGGTGACCAGCAATTGCTTAGCTTGCGGCGCGAGGTCATTCAGGTTATTGGTCAGTGTGGTGATGTCAATGTACGGCTCCGCCTGCAGGGTCGCGCCGGGACCCGCAAGAGGCGCGGGCTCGGTATGAGGAACAAGCTCCAAGTGATTGTCGCCGAGCGCGCTCAAAGCGGCGATGCGCACGTGCGTGTTGGTCTTGACCGGGATTTTCGATTCCACGCTGAAGTCGATTTCCATGCGGCTGGGATCTTGCGGATCGATGCGCACGCTTTCGATGCGCCCGACTTTTGGTGACCCGGCATAACGGACCCCGGAACCCTGTTCGAGACCGCCGGCGAAGGTAAAGTACGCCTTGTAGCGCGTGGTGCTCGTAGCAAATGCGCCGCTGAGCGCAATGACCGTGGCGACCAGAATGGCTACGGCCACCATAACAAATAGCCCTACGAACGCTTGCTCCCGTTTAGAATCCATACTTCCCTCTCAAGCCTTCCGGTTCGCGTTAGATTTTTACGCTGCGGCTCAACGACGCACTCGGCGATGATCAGCGGTGAGCATCTGCAGGTAGTCCAATTCCTGTTCAACTTCCGGTTCGGGGACGCGATCGAAAAATTGCCGGACGCGGGGCGCCGGATTAGCCTTCATTTCCGCGGGCGTGCCCTGCGCGATGATGTAGCCTTTGTCGATGTATACCATCTGATCGGCAATTAGGAAAGCGCTGGCCAGTTCGTGGGTCACCACGATGATGGTCATGTGAAAAGCTTGCTTCAGTTCCAGGATGAGTTGGTCGATGCCCGCGGCGATGATGGGATCGAGGCCGGCGCTCGGTTCGTCGAAAAAGAGAATTTCCGGATCCATCGAGAGAGCGCGCGCCACGGCCGCGCGTTTTTTCATGCCGCCGCTTAGCTCGGACGGGAAATAATCCTCAAAGCCGGCGAGGCCGACTTGCTCGAGTTTTAAACGCGTCATGATTTCGATCGTCGAGTTTTCCAGCTTGGTGTGCTCGCGCAGCGGCAGGCCGACATTTTCGCCTACGGTCATGGAGCCGAAGAGCGCGCCGCTCTGGAAGGACATGCCCATTTTCCTGCGGATCTCATCGAGGTCGGCGTCAGAAATGGCGGCAAGATTCTTGCCACGCAGCCAAATTTCGCCGGAGCTGGGCTTTTCAAGACCCACGAGCGTGCGCAGAAGCGTACTTTTTCCAGAACCTGAGCCGCCAAGGATCACCAGTGTTTCGCCGCGCTTGACTTCCATGGTGATGCCGTGAAGAATTTCGCGTTCGCCGTAGCGCACGCGGAGATCTCGCAGGGAGATCATGGAGTCAGAGCCGGTGTCGTCGAGTGGTGCAGTCATGTCATTTGGCCGCAACGTCTTTAGCTTTCCACAAAGAAAAATATCGTAGTGAATACCAAATCGACGATGACCACCAGAAAAATGGACACGACCACCGCGGAGGTGGTGGATTTGCCCACGGATTCCGCGCCCGTGCCGGTCGCGAGGCCCTCGCTGCAACCCACGGCCGTGATGGTCATGCCGAACATGATGCTCTTGATCAGTCCGGTGACGATATCGCGGAGAAACAGCGCATCCATTGTGGCGTGCATGTAACCAATCCAAGAGAAATCCGCTTTCCAGACTCCAAACAGCGAACCGCCCAGCACGCCCATGAAGTTGGCCCAGATCGTCAGGCACGGCAGCATGAGCATCATGGCAATAAATTTTGGCGCGACGAGAAATTGCACCGGGCTAATGGCCATGGTCTCCAGTGCATCGATTTCTTCGTTCACTTTCATCGTGCCGATTTCCGCGGCGAATGCCGAGCCGGAGCGGCCAATGACTACGATTGCGGTGATGAGCGGGCCAAGCTCGCGGGTCATGGAAATGGCCACGGCGTCAGCCACGAAATGCATGGCGCCGAATTTGCGTAGTTCATAGGCGCCCTGCATGGCGAGAATCAGGCCAATGAAAAAAGTGATGAGCGACAAAACGGGCAACGCGCGCACGCCAACTTCCATGGCTTGCGCGAACGCGCGGTCCAGGCGCAGCGGGCGCCCGCGAAATGGGGAAACGAACGCGTAGTAGCCGGCTTGTGCGCTGAGGCGCACCAGCGCACCGATGTAGGCCAACGAATCAATTACTCCGCGGCCGATTTGCGCAGTAAGTTCCAAGGAAGTTTGTGCAGGCTGGCGGAGGCAGGGGGACTGCCAATTTATGCTAGCGCTTGCTCCTCGTTGTCGTGGATTTCAAAAATTTTTATCAGCCGCGAGAGTTGCAGAACCTCTCTCGCGCTTTTGCTCAAGCCGACTAGTGCAAAACGCAATCCTGTATCGCGCGATGCCTTGAGGCCTTCGACCAGCGAGGCCACGCCGGAGCTGTCAATATAGCGGACCTCCGTCATATTGACGATGACGCGAGCCGTGCGCTTTTCCCTGAGCTCGCGCAGCAGCACTTTTCGCAGTTCGGGCGACGAACTCAAGTCGATATTGCCAACGATGTCGACAATGGTAGCTTCTCCAACGGACCGTTCCGAAATCTTCAAAAGTGATGCTCCCTTCCGAGGGGACCCTGGGGTAGCCTGCCAGCGCAGGTACTCTACCAGAAGCGGGGCACTTTCCGCGATTCTTTGTGGTACTGCACGATAATTATTTGCATTGCTAGATGGCGGGAAAGTTTCGCGAGCTACAGGGAAGACTTGCGCAGGCGCAGAGCGTTGGCGATGACCGAGACGGAGCTGAAGCTCATGGCCGCGCTGGCCAGCATGGGGCTCAGCAGCCAACCAAAAAAAGGATAGAAGACGCCGGCGGCGACGGGAATGCCCAGCGCATTGTAAAGGAAAGCGAAGGCGAGATTTTGCCGGATGTTCGAGATGGTGGCTTGGCTCAGGCGACGAGCGCGCAGGATGCCTCGCAGGTCTCCTTGGAGCAAGACCATGCCGGCGTTTTCGATCGCTACGTCGGCTCCGGTGCCCATAGCGATGGCCACGTCGGCGGCTGCGAGGGCCGGAGCGTCGTTGATGCCGTCGCCGGCCATGGCGACGATGCGGCCGTCGCGGCGCAAGCGATTGATCACTTCGGCTTTCTGTTCTGGGCGGACATTCGATTCTACTTCATCGATGCCGGCTTGCTGCGCAATGGCTTGGGCGGTCTCAGGTCGATCGCCGGTGAGCATTACGATGCGCAGTCCTTGCGCGCGAAGTTCGCGAATGGCCTCCGAGGTCGAGGCTTTGAGTTGATCGCGCAGCGTAAGCTGCGCGGCAATTGCGCCGTCTACAGCCACGAAGATTTGCGTTCCCACAGCGACTGCATCCTTTATAGGACCAGACCGTGCTGCGGTCCGCTCGGTGACGTCTGGTCCACCCGTGGTGAAGTTTCCTGCACTCGCAATTCCCCGCTGCTCCAAGAATTGCAAAGTGCCAGCTGCAATCTTGCGACCACCGACCGTTCCTGAGACGCCGCCGCCCGCGGTCGCGCGAAAATCTTCCACCGGACGCAGCGCAATACTTCTTTCGTGCGCCGCGCGCACCACGGCGCGAGCCAGCGGATGCTCACTTTGGTTTTCCAAACTGGCAGCCATCGCGAGCAATTCGTCTTCGGCAATGCCCTTCGCGCGATCGATCAGACGTATTTCCGCTACTTCAGGCTTGCCTTGCGTAAGCGTGCCCGTTTTGTCGAGCACTAGCGTGTCGACCTTGGCCAGCGTTTCGAGCGCTTCCGCGTTGCGCACCAACACCCCTGCGGCAGCGCCCCGCCCTACCGCCACCATGATGGACATCGGCGTGGCCAAACCCAGCGCACACGGACAAGCAATGATTAGCACAGCGACAGCGGCAACCAGCGCGTGCGCGAATCGCGGCGCGGGGCCGAAGGCGGCCCAGGCGGCAAACGCGAGAATCGCGGCAGCCACCACGCCCGGCACGAAGTACGACGCAACTTGATCCGCCAGGCGCTGCATGGGCGCGCGGCTGCGTTGTGCTTCGCTGACTAATTTTACGATTTGTGCCAGCGTCGTTTCGCTGCCCACGCGCTCGGCTTGCATCACGAAGCTGCCACTGGTGTTCAGCGTGCCACCCGTGACGCGGTCGCCCGGCGATTTTTCCACGGGCAAGGATTCGCCGGTGATCATGGATTCATCGAGGGCGCTCGCGCCTTCGCGGACCACGCCGTCCACCGGCACGCTCTCGCCGGGCCGCACGCGCATGCGATCTCCCGGCACGATTTGTTCGAGCGCGACGTCCTGCTCACTGCCGTCCGCCGCGAGGCGATGTGCCTGTTTGGGCGCCAAGTTCAACAAAGCGCGAATGGCGCCGCTGGTTTTCTGCCGCGCACGAAGCTCCAACACCTGCCCGACCAGCACCAGCGTGGTAATAACGGCAGCCGCCTCAAAATAAACCGGCACCGCGCCATGCATGTCCCGAAACGACGCTGGAAAAATTTGCGGGAACACCGTAGCCGCGACACTATCTAAATACGCTGCGCCCGTGCCCAGTCCAATCAGCGTGAACATGTTCGGGCTGCGATTTTTAAGTGACGCCCAAAAACGTTCGAAAAATGGCCACCCGCACCATAGAACCACCGGCGTGGCCATTCCGCATTTTAGCCAATTAAGCGCATCGTTGGCGGCAGGCAAATGAATGTCAAGTCCGACCATCGGCGCCAACGTTCTGCCGAACATTGAGATGATCAGCAGCGGCAGAGAAAGACCCGTCGCCACCCACAAGCGCCTACGCATGGAATCGAATTCGGGATCGCTCTGGACTTCGCCCGCGACTATGTCCATCGGCTCCAGCGCCATCCCGCATATCGGACAAGCGCCGGGTTCCAGTCGCACGATTTGTGGGTGCATCGGGCACGTATAGCGGATTTTTTCGGAGGAAGCAGCTGTCGACGCCGTCGCTCCCGAACCGGCCGCAGCCTCCGAAATTCTCTTTCCAACGGACGATTGCATTCCGGCCGTCCCGGGAGCAGTAAGAAACTTTTCCGGCTCCGCGGAAAATCGCTCTACACAACGCGTCGAACAAAAATGGAATTTCGTGCCCCCATGCTCCACCGCTCGCACAGCCTTCTGCGGGTCGACCAGCATCCCGCATACAGGATCCTTTTCGCGCGGCGGCGAAGCCAGTGGCTTCAGATCAGAAATAGGCGGAGTTGCAGAGTTGCTGGATTCACCCATCAGAACATATTAGATGATTCCGTACGCGGCTGCGGCGCATCGCCATCACCCGCGACGCTGATTTTCGTGCCCCCGGGTGCGGGCGCCATTCCTCACCTCGCCGATTTTTACCCGATGGGAGACTGCGCCCTAGTTATGGTGACGCCAAAAAACTATGACTATCACCTATGTATGCTTCCAGATATTCCGAAAGCCCAGTAACCGCGGCTAGCGGTAAATAAATCCATCGCGAGGTAAATCATCGACGACGAAACCGTTGCCGAAACTTCCGGCGGCTGAACACCTTCCGCTAGCCTTGCCGCACGCGCCAATGTTGGAATTTGCTTCGGCTGCTATACTGTTGCGCATGACGCTCATCGAAATTACTTATCAACTGCAAGCGCCGTTGACACCGCACCAGCTCGCTATCTTGGGCGAATTTGCGAACACTTACGGTTTGCGCCGCTTTCGCGTAGACGAAGGTAAGAATCAATTGTCTCTGGAATACGACGCATCACGCCTGAAAGAGACGCAGGTGATGCATGTGCTCCGCGCGGCGAAAATTCCGGTCACCGGAAAAATGGAAATCGGCGGCACCGACGATCGCATCCCCACCGAACCTTCTACCCTCGCAGTGTCCCGCGTGTCTTGAGTCTTGCTGCCAAAATGACGCTAACATTGGTTCGCAGCTTCGGCACTCTAAGGAAATGCCAGTGGGTTTACGCGCTTGGCAAGTTGCTGATTGTGGGTACATTAAAAAAGGGGCCCCCGCTTGGGACCGGGGACCCGAGAAGGCGCGTTCCGTTGCCGGTGTCGTTTTCACACCAGCGTGGGGTCATCCATCCTAGCTTCCCTCTCAGAGGCAGGTGGGAACGGGACGTAAAAAGTGTCAAGCAAGGCCCTTCCCCCTCGCTTGCCGCTCTTTACTTACCCGTCATGTAGGACGCGCCTACGCAGACGGCTATTGCACGCTGCCAGCCATCGGCCTGCTAGCCGGTCGTCTTGTATAACTTTAATGTTATCTGAGCTTTAAAGTTGAGCGCGCTACCGCCACTTCCGCTTGGCATGGTCCGCCGGTTCCAAATCGGACTCCGCCACGCACGCATTCGGGAATCCCTCGCTCGCTCGCCCTCCCTCTCACCTCGTTCTAGGACTTCCGTAACATCACGCTCGCGCGCTCCGTTCTATCGGTTTTTTTCCGCCCGCGCGAGAAACTCCACCCATGAGTTCCTTCGCTTCCCGCTCTCCGTGGACGCGCCGCCTCGGTCGCGGCATGCTTTTTCTACTTCTCGATGGTTTGGTCGCGCTCATCGCGTGGTCCTGGCCCGTGATGGCTGACACCTCCGCGACGCTCCGTTCCTCGCCAGCGGGCTGTTTTTGCTCATGCGCGGAATCTCATGCGCACGCGGGATGTCCGAAAATGTGTGAGCTAAAGAGGTACGCCTCGCGTTGGTGGGCTACCAGTTGCGCCAAACCGCACGGCGCCTTCCCTAAGGACGACTCGGGATCCGGGCCCCGTTTCCCTCATCCTGGCCGAACCGAGCATGCGCGCGTTCCGAGCAACGCAAACGCGAGCTAAAACGGCGCAAAGTACCGCTCTGCCAGCGGCCACTATTCTCCCAGCAACTTCGCCAGAATTTCCGGTATTTCAAAGATCGCGCTATTTTTCTGTGCCGCCACATTGGCGCGAAATTCCGACAGCGCCGCTGGGTCTAGCATTTTCCGCACTCCATCGACCACCTGCTTGAAATTCTCCAGCACGATCCCCACGCGCTTCTCGATTACCCACTCCGTGTTGTAGCGCTCTTGCGGCAGCGTCCACGCATTGCATTCCACCACCACCGGCAAGCCCTTCACCATCGATTCAGCGATGCTCCCCGGTCCCGGTTTGCCGATCAAAAAATCCGCCGCACGCATCAGCTTCGGCACTTCCTTGGTAAAGCCGATAACGTGCACCGGCATCTTCCATTTCCGCGCGCGTAGCTTGCTCGCCAGTTCTTCGTTTTTGCCGCACATTAATATCAACTGCAGTCGCAGCGCGGCCCCGTCGAGCCGCTCGGTCATTTCGTACATCACTTTCGAACCATGTCCGCCGAAGAGCATGATGCCAGTCGGCAAGTCCGGCCGTAGACCCATCTCCCGGCGCAATTCGAACGGGTCGGCATAGTCTTCCTCGTAAAAATCCGGCCGCAGAATCATGCCGCTGGTGCGAAAAATGTGGTCCTCGTCGTGACCAAACGCGCGCGCCTGCTCCACGGCTTTTTCTGTCCCGGCGATGACGTACTGCTCCTGCACCGGCTCGATCCAAAAGCGCGGCGGAAAATCCGCTAAATCCGTGATCAGCGTGACAAACGGCCTTCCCGGGTACACCGACTCCCAGCTCTCTGCAATCTGGCGGTTGAAGTGCGGTATCACCGAAATCAGCATGTCCGCCGGCCGCTCTTGCCACACCTTAGCCAGCAACTTGACCAGCGGCCCATGGAACAGCCGTATCGTCGTTTGCAGCACGCGCAACAGCTGCGTCGCGCCCAAAGTCCAGCCGTTCTGTAGGATAACGTTATATTGTTCCTGAATCTGGATACCTGTCAGCTTACGCAATACATCCAGGTGATCCGTAAGGTCTTGGAACTGAATGAGTTCCACCTGCCAGTCGCGTCCTTGCCGCGATACAATGGTTTGCAGCGCAATCGCGGCGTTGCGATGCCCGCCTCCGGCATCGTGATAAAGGATGTGAATTTTCTTCATGCCGGGGATTGTGACACAGGCGTGACAACTCGCGCTGAGAGCATGCTATATGCCATGTGGATAACTCTCTAACTTCATTGTGCTCAAGCAGTTCCATGGACACATTCACGCAGATTTCGCGACCTCTTCATGTGTTGTTCATATCCCTCGCTCATACTTTCACCATGCGATGCGACCTGCACCTTCACTCGGTTGCTTCCGGACCTTGCAGCACTCCAGGCCTCGGCCGCATTAGCCTGGAGTCATACAACGATCCCGCGCGAGTTTATCAACGTCTCAAACAATTGGGGATGTCCGCTGTCACCATTACTGACCACGATTCCATCGACGCCGTGGAAGCTCTGCGCCACTGTCCGGATTTCTTTCTCAGCGAAGAGGCTACCGTGCGCATGCCCAGCGGCACGGAAATCCATCTCGGCGTCTACAATATAGTCGAACGCGACCACGCCGAAATTCAGCGCCGCCGCAGTGACTTCCTATCCTTGCTCATGTATTTGACCGAGCGAAAGCTTTTTTTCAGCATCAACCACGTTTTTTCGGGGCTGACCGGCCGCCGCGAATCCGAAGATTTTAACTGGTTTGCATCGTACGTTCCCGCGTTGGAAACGCGCAACGGCCAAATGTGGCCGCAAGCCAACGCTAGCGCCGCACGCTTGGCGCAGCGCTTGGGCAAAGTGGCTATCGCCGGCAGTGATTCGCACACCATGTCCGGCGTCGGCCGCACCTTTACCGAAGTACGCGATGCGCAAACCATCGAAGAATTTTTTGCCGGTTTGCGCGCCGGGCGCGGCATTGTGCACGGCCAGCACGGGAGTTTCGCCCGGCTCACCGCCGACGTTTTCCGCATCGCCGCATGCGTGTTCGAAGAAAAGCCCGTAACGCTCGCGGCCTTGCCTCTGACCGTGCTGATTCCTGCCATCATCGCGGGGCATTGGTTCAACGAAATCCGTTTCTGCAAAAAGTGGACGGCCGCCCTCGAACACCCCGAGAAGACTCCTCGCATGTTGTGGGACGTGGACGCCAATCTCGAAGCTCATTGGGCGAATTAATTTATGACGCGGAACAAGAGTACGCTTTTAGTGCCGGGAAACAGCGCAGCGCCGAATCCGCATCTAACCTGGTGGTGGCCGGGTTTCTTTTTCGGCCGTAGCTAGCGGGGTATCGCGATGGCAGTCGCACGCAACCTCTGGGGCATTATCGAACGGCGCGATCATCACCTGATGCGCCGCATGAACCGCTGGCGTGCCCCGCGCTGGATTCGCTACTGGATGATCGCCGCCACCCGCATGGGCGACGGCTGGATCTGGTACGGCTTGGGCGCCATGCTCCTGCTCTATGGCGGCGCGCAACGTTTTGAAGCTGTCGGCGCTGCCGGCTCCGCCGCGCTGATCGGCGTGCTGGTCTTCAAATCCATCAAGAAAATCAGCCAGCGCCCGCGTCCTTGCCAGTTTGAACCGCACTGCTGGTCCAAAGTTTTGCCACCGGATCAATTTTCGTTTCCCTCCGGCCACACCATGACCGCGTTTTCCGTTGCGCTGGTGGTCAGCTATTTCTATCCTTCTCTCGAAGCGCCGCTTTATTTCCTGGCCATCAGCATCGCTGTCTCTCGCGTTGTGCTCGGCATGCACTTCCTCAGCGACGTCCTCGCTGGCGTCGTCCTGGGCGTGGCTCTCGGCTGCGCCTCCATCACCGCCTTCGCCTCCATGGGCTTGGTCTAGAAAAATCCTTTATTCTCGGTAGGGGCGCGGAATGCCGTGCCTACCTCGCGATATCCATCAGTCGCATCACCCTCCAAGAAACGTCCTATCCAAGCGTGTCGCTCCTACGGTTTAATGTTCTCGAGGCTGTTCGCTGCAGCGTACAGATTCCTGATCTTGCCGAAAAAACCTATTCTGGAGATTAGCGTGGAAACTGTCGGCGGAGCGCTCGCCGCCGAACGTGGCGGTGCGCATCGCCTGGAACTTTGCAGCGACCTGAGCGCTGGAGGCATTACCCCCGAAGACGAGCTAATGCGCGCGGTGCTCGCCGAGATCCGCTTGCCGGTCTTCGCGATGATCCGTCCGCGCAGCGGTGGGTTTGTCTACACCGACACCGAGTTTGCGATCATGAAGGATTCCATCGCTCGCGCACGACAGCTAGCCGTGCGCGGGTTCGTGCTGGGCATCCTCACTCCTGAGCATCGCATTGACGTCCCACGCACTCGCGAACTCATAAATTTAGCCGCTCCGCTACCAGTAACTTTCCACCGCGCCTTCGATGCCTCCAGCGATCTCTTTCAGTCCCTCGAAGACGTGCTGCAGACTGGCGCAACGCGCATTCTCTCGTCCGGCGGCGCTTTTAGCGCTTTCGCTGGTGCCGCCACGCTCGCTTTTCTGCGCACTGCCGCCAAAGGCCGCATCAAGATCATTCCGGGCACCGGCATAAATCCCGGGAACATCGCGGAAGTCGCGCGTATCACCGGCGCCCAGGAATTTCATTCCGGTCTTAGCAGCGTGCTCGGCTACAACAATCCAGACCACGCCCTGTTTGAGGAGCAAGTTCGCGAAATGGCCTCCGCTCTGGCGCAATGTGCGAACGAATAGCCTTGTCCATTTTTATCTCGCCCATCCTATCCGAAACCCATCACCGCATGTACTGAATCTGTGCGCAATTGTTTTGACCCAACGAAATCCAGCTATAAAATCAGAGAGAGGCGCACAGTTCGGCTGCGCATCGACAGGGTGGTTACTCGTTATAGAACAAAACGCGTGGTAAAACCGCCTGGAACGAATACTTGCAAAAGGTCGTCAAAACAAAAAACTTTAAGGTCCTTTAAAATGACAACCTTTTGAACCCCCCCGGATGCGTTCTCATTCGCAAATGGGAAAAAGTGAGCTCTTTCGCGGCTAGATTTTTTGCGGTTAAGCCTTTTGCGCTTGCCGCCGCATAAAGGTCGGAACGTCCAGATCGTCGGAAGTGACGTCGCGATTTACTTCCCGGCTCACTTCGCGAACGTTTTCGTGAACTTGGTGCACCACGTTCGGCAATGGTTGCTGCACCGGTTCCGGCATTTCCTCCGGCACATCGCGGCCGGCCTTCCAGGACTTCGGCAGCAGCGATTGCTTGTGCTGGCTGTTTTTCCGGTTGGCTTCCTTGAAACCCGCGGCAATCACGGTAATTTTCAGAGCGTCTTTCATGGCATCGTCCTGCACCGCGCCAAAAATAATGTTGGCGTTCTCATGGGCCGCTTTTTGAATCACGGAAGAGGCTTCATGCACTTCATGCAGCGTCAAACTGGAGCTGCCGGAAATGTTGATGAGGATACCTTGCGCGCCTTGAATGGAATTGTCTTCGAGCAGCGGGCTGGAAATCGCGCGCATCGCCGCATCCGTAGCGCGGTTCGCGCCCGTCGCCACCGCGGTACCCATCACCGCGTAACCCTGGCCGCTCATGATGGTTTTTACGTCGGCGAAATCGCGGTTGATAATTCCGGGAACGGTGATGATATCGGAAATGCCTTGCACCGCTTGCCGCAAAATATCGTCGGCGATGCGGAAGGCGTCAAAAAAACTCGTGCCGCGTTCGACGGTTTCCATCAAGCGTTCGTTCGGAATCACGATCACGGTATCAACGCAGGCGACCAGATCCTGCAGCGCTTGTTCCGCTTGCATCATGCGGCGCTTGCCTTCAAACGCGAATGGCTTGGTGACCACGGCAACGCTGAGCGCGCCGAGTTCGCTGGCCAGCGAAGCCACCACCGGCGCGGCGCCGCTCCCCGTGCCGCCGCCGAGACCGGAGGTAATGAAAATCATGTCCGCGCCTTCCAGCGCTTCAATAATTTTCTCCGTGTCTTCGAGCGCGGCTTTGCGGCCCGTTTCCGGATTCGCGCCCGCGCCCAATCCCTTGGTAAGTTTCGCGCCCAACTGCAACTTGGTCGGCGCCTGCGAAAGCCGCAGCGCCTGCAAGTCCGTGTTGGCGGTGATGAATTCCACGCCTTCCACTTTGGCGCGAATCATGCGGTTGACAGCGTTGCATCCGCCGCCGCCCACGCCAATTACTTTTATTTTTGCCGGCTGCAGCTCTTCGCTGAAGCTCATGCGGATTCCTGCGTCTTTTGCGGTCATGCGTTCCTCAACCTTTCTCAACCCTTGCGGGCCGCATGTTGCTTACGCCGTTCGGGCAGGTTCACGAGGCGCCGGCGAACATGGCTTTCAGTTTGGACATCATATTTCCAGAGCGCTGCGGCTGAGTGCGGCGCGCTTTTGCTGCGTACATCACCAAACCAACTACCGTTGCATATTCCGGCTGAGCTACCTGCTCCGGCAGATCAACCAAACCCTTGGGTTCCGCGATGCGCATTGGCAAATGGAACGTATCTTCGGCGACATCCAGCAACCCGTGCAGCCGCGCTCCGCCGCCCGCGAGAATGAAACCGGCGGGAATTTGCGAAAGCATTCCGGCGCGCTGCAAATCATCGCGAATCAACGCCAGCAATTCCGTGGTGCGCGGTTCAATGATGTCGGTGAGCATGCGCGCAAACACCGTGCGCGGCGGCCGGTCGCCCACGCTGGCAATTTCGATGGCGGTATCTTCGTGCAGCAGCGAGGCGGCCGCGCAGCCATGACGATGCTTGATGCGTTCGGCTTCTGGAATCGGCGTGCGCAAACCAACCGCAAGATCGTTGGTGAAGTGATCGCCACCCACCGGAACCGCGCCGGTGTGGCGAACCACACCGCCACCGTAGACGATGAGTTCGGTGGTACCGCCGCCGATGTCGAGCAAGCAGCAGCCCATGTCGCGTTCATCTTGCGTCAAGCAAGATTCCGCGGAAGCCAGCGGC
>Ga0182024_10015428_pt1 | contig 14638 bp, 11 predicted proteins | sample P32metaG_FD_120480 | JGI IMG/M metagenome (GOLD analysis project Ga0182024, IMG submission 120480) | Permafrost microbial communities from Stordalen Mire, Sweden - P3-2 metaG (Illumina Assembly) | ecosystem: Environmental > Terrestrial > Soil > Wetlands > Permafrost | place: Sweden: Stordalen... | reverse complement strand
TGGCCGCCTACCGGATCCGAGATAATGACAAGGACCAGTTGATCCGCATCTTTACCCGGCGCACCATCCGACAAGTAGATTTCATTGCGGGTTCTACCTTCTGAATCCCGTGCTTCGACTCGTTTTTGTTCAGAGGTTATGTGGGTTCCATCAGACAGGGTCTGCACGGTCTTGGAGACAATCTCGGCGCTGTATGGAAGTCCCTTGCATCGAGCATCAGGTAGGGAGAAGGAGCCAACGCTGCCGCCAATTCCGCTGCCAATCTGGCAGAATGCGGGCTGAAAAGGAGAACTTGTCAAAACCACCAAAGCAGCAAAGGGAACAATGGAGCGGTGGCGAGCCATGGAACTCCTCCTCAGCGTTGTGGCCTAAAGTATCCCGCTTTGCTGAATTAGCCGCAAGCCAGACTGGGGCCAGTATTGGCTAAAAACCTTGCTTGGGAATGAGAAATACGGCTTCATCCGCATTGACCACAAGCGAAGAAAAGACGAAACTTTAGTTGAGGATGACACAGGGATGAAACGGTCCGGCATAGCCGATCTTCCGCTCCACGGCGGGCACGTGCCGCGCTGGCTCGCCAGCCGCATGACAGAGCTGGGTACGGCGATTGCCGAGAACATTATCCTCGCCTATGGAGCGACAGAATTTCTTACTCGTCTCAGTGATCCGTTTTGGTTTCAGGCGTTCGGCTGCGTGATGGGGATGGACTGGCACTCCTCCGGCATTACGACCTCGGTGATGGGAGCGTTGAAGCGGGGGCTGAACCCGCGCTTTTCCGAACTCGGTCTCGCCGTCTGCGGAGGACGTGGCCGGCATTCTGTCCGCACTCCCGAGGAACTCCGTGCTTTTTCCATGAAGGCCAGCCTGGACGGAGAAATGCTCGCTCGGACCAGCCGGCTCACCGCCCGCGTTGACAACAATGCGGTAGCCGATGGCTTTCAGTTGTATATCCACTCGTTTGTGGTGACCAAGTCAGGCGAATGGGCTGTGGTGCAGCAGGGGATGAATGCAGACAATCGCCTGGCTCGCCGTTACCACTGGCACTCCGCAGCCGTCCGGGACTTTGTATCTGATCCGCACACTGCAATTGTGGGTAAACCCCAGGGCGAGATCCTTAACTTGGTCGACGCTCGGGCCGCGAAAGCCCAACAAGCGCTGCTTACGATTGCCAAAGAGCCGATAGAGACGTCGCTCAGCGAAGCTCGCAAGCTAACCATGCCAGCCCATCATGACGTTCGCGCTAAGGATGTTGACCTGAAGCGCCTGGGTGCCGTGCTCGCAGTTGCGCACGAGCAGGATCTTCGCGACTTCGCTTCACTTCTACTGGTGGAAGGCCTCGGTCCACGGACGCTGCAATCCCTCGCACTCATCGCCGAGGTTGTGCACGGCGCGCCGAGTCGCTTCTCTGACCCGGCACGCTTCTCCTTCGCCCATGGCGGCAAGGACGGGCATCCATTTCCGGTTCCGCTGAAAACTTACGATGAATCGCTTGCAGTGTTGCGTCGCTCTCTAGAGGCTGCTCGCCTGGGGCTTACGGAGAAGATCGAGGGCTTTCGACGCCTGGATCGTCTGACCCGGAGTGTAGAGCAGGATCGTGAGCCCCAGGCAGACTTCGGTGCGGCGTTGGCCCATGAGCACCGCATCTCTGCGTCGGTCGGAGGCAGAACGGTGTTCGATGACCGGTCCTCGAAGAAACGCGCAACTACGGCGCCACAGCTTGATCTCTTTACTCGCTAGCCAATCTGATCCAATGACGGTTGGAGTCGCGGTCTATGCCACCTGAAGCGCCAGTTTTGAGCAACACAGAGATCGCCGACCGCTTAGCCAGTCTTGGCCAGCTGCTATCGGTGCAGAAGGAGAACCCGTATAAGGTCAAAGCTTATCTACGCGCGGCGGCCAGCATCCGCACTTTGTCAGAAAGCGTCGATGCACTTGTGCGCAATAAAATCGACTTAACCGCTTATGCCGGTATCGGCGAGGGGATAAGCAGTGCTATCCGCGAGATTGTGTTGACGGGTAGCCTCGGCAAGCTCGAAAAACTGCGATCCGAGGTCAGCCCCGAACTGATCGGCATCAGCGCCTATCCCCGGCTGGACCCAAAACGGGTTTTGCGCATTTACAAAAAGCTTGGCATTGCATCGATCGAGGCACTGCGCGAGTCGCTTGAGAATGGAGCGATCGCACGAGTGTTTGGCCTGCGGATGGCTCAGCATGTCGGTCATGGTCTGGGGGAAGCCCACGCAATTCTTTTGTATTGGGCCCACGATCTCCGAGTCGCCGTCGAAGAGTTTCTCCTCGAAAAAGCGGCCGCGCGTCGGGTAGAGGCGGTGGGCGACTACAGGCGCCGGGTCGAGGTGATCGAAGAACTGGCTTTCATCGTGGAGACTTCAGACTTTGCTGCAGTGGTCGCCAAAATTGAGAGCTATGGCGGGCGCACGCCGCTAGCAAAGTCCACCAACTCCTCTGCGATATTTGCTCTTTCCGCGGGGGTCTTATTGCGGGTTGATACGGCCAACAAGGAGAATTGGGGATTATCTCTGGTTCGATGTACTGGGAGCAGGGCCCATTTACGCAAACTCGCTGCCGTTACGGGGAGCTTGGCGGCGCTGGAGACAAAAGGTCCTTTCCCCACCGAGGAAGCTTTCTACGGCAGGTTTGGCCTGTCGTTCATCGAGCCTGAGCTCCGCGAGGGCTATGATGAGGTGAAACGGGCTGCCCAGGGCAATCTTCCCGCCCTTGTAACCGTGAAAGATCTTTGCGGTGAGCTTCACGCCCACTCGACTTCGAGCGACGGCTCGGACTCAATTGAAGAGATGGCCATCGCCGCGCGCGACCGTGGCTACGAATATATCGGCATCACGGATCATTCCCAGAGCCTGAAAATAGCGCGGGGCGTATCCATCGAAGCTCTATGGAAGCAGATCCGCTCTATCGAGAAACTGAACGGCCGTTTAAGCGGCATCCGCATCCTGAAATCCGCAGAGGTGGATATCCTGGCAGATGGCGCGCTGGATTATCCTGACGACCTGTTGCGCGAACTCGACTACACGGTTTGTTCCGTTCATTCGCGCTTTAACCTCGATAAGAACCAGCAGACCGACCGCATCTTGCGTGCGATGGACAACCGGTATTTCAACATTCTGGGCCACGCGACAGGGCGGCGTCTTCTGAAGCGGCCCGGTTACGAAATCGACATGGAACGCATCATCGCGCATGCAAAGCAAAATGGCTGCTTCTTCGAAATCAACTCGAGCCCGGAACGGCTCGATCTCTCGGCAGAAAATGCCCGGCTGGCAAGCGCGGCCGGAGTGAAGATAGCAGTCTCGACGGACGCGCACAGCACACGTGAATTGGGTACCGTCCGTTACGGCATCGATCAGGCACGCCGTGCCGGTTTGGAGAAGACGACTATTCTCAACTGCCGGCCGTGGCCGATCCTTGCTGGGCTCTTTAGACGATAAGGCAGCGGTGTGCTCCTCTTAGCGTCGAGCGCGAGCACTACTTCCCGGGCATGGGTCCACCCACGATAGAAGATCCGGTTCCGCTACACCCGTCGCCGCCATAGCGGAGAAACTTCTGGATCCGTTTTCCGGTGTCGACTTCGCCGGTGTAGATGTTGCCCTTGCTGTCCAGGCTTACCTGGTGTATCCAATGGAATTCCCCCGCCATCCGGCCGCTACGCCCGAGCCGACCCAGCTCCTGCAGGTTGCTTCGGTTCAGCAGATAGATGGTCATGTTGGCGTTATCTCCGATATAGAGGCAACTCTGCGCCTGATCTTTGGAGAAGCTCATGGAAACCGCGGTGCCAATGATGTTGGTGTGCTCGCTGACAAATTGCTCGGTGACAAAACCACATTTGCCGGCCGCGCCGGTTGGATTGCTGCAGGGTTTGCCCAGCGCGGGATCGTGGGTGTCAAACACCTGAATGCGGTCGTTTCCCCGATCGCAAACGTACATCTTGCCGTCATTGGCAATCTTTACGCAGTGCACGGGGTTGCGGAAGAATGCGGGCTTCTTATTGCCTTTGCTGGAGTCTTCGATCCACGTCCCGGCGGCCTGCGCGCCTGCGTCGTCGACGGGATTATTTCCATAGGCGCCGAAATGGCCGATATATTTGCCAGTGCCGGCGTCGACGATCAGAACCCGGCGGTTTCCGTAGCCGTCGGCAATGTAGAGGCGGTTGGTCGCGGGGTCGACCACCATGTCCGCTGCCTGGTAAAGCAGCGGCGTGCCATTGATACCGCCATCCGTATTGTTACTGTCTGGTCCCTTGGGTGTTCCCCCGATTCTCATCTTGAAGTTGCCGTCCATGTCGAATTTCAACACAAAGCCATCGCCGCCTTGCTTATTGGTCGCCCAGGGCGAGCCGCCATGGTCCGCGGCTGCGGAATTTCCCGAAAGCCAGACGTTGTCGTTCAGATCGACATAAATGCCATGCTCACTGCTGGGCCAGATGCAGCCTGCTTCGGCCTTACATTTGCCACCAACAAAGCCGGGGTCGGCCGGACCACCCCAGGCCCGCAGCAGCTTTCCGTCGGAATCGAATTCCAGAACGGAAGGAGCAGCTTTGCAGCAGTCTGCGATGGTGCCATACATCCGCACCTGGCCCAGTCCGTTGACCGGCTGGCCTTTTTGATCGACGGCGCCGGGCACGGGCCCTTCCAGCCCGGCCTCTTCGTTGGTCATGGTGCGCGGCCGGTTGTAAACCCAGATATGGTCATGCTGGTCTACATAGAGGCCGCCTATCTGACCAAGACGCCAGTTGTTGGGTAGCGGCTGCGGCCATGCGGGGTCCACCACGAACCCCGGTGTCTTGCCCGTGCTCGAAGTGTTGTACACGCCGGCTTGCTTGAAGAGCCGGGCAAGAGAGCCATTATTTTTCAGGAGATTGCTATCGCTATCGGCAGCCATGGCCAAGCCGGTCAGGGTCACTACCATCATTGACAGCGTGGCCGTCACTTTGCGGTTGATCATCACTTCATCTTTCCTTCCAACTCACTGCCCCAGCAGGGAATGACACGGGGCTGGTTTGCATCAAGAACGGGTTCGGTCTCCGAATCGGTATTGCAGCCAGAGCAGCACGCAGCCAATGATCGGAATCAAGAACTCCATATAAAGGGATAAGGTGGACAATGGTCGCCATGATACACGAGAGTCGTTTGGCGGCCCCCTACCTGCCCCAGCGATGCTTACAGAGCAGGCTCTGCAGAAGCTGAGCGAGGCCGTGGTGGCACAAACAAGCCAAGCGCACCGGCCACGCAATGTAACATGAATGGAGGCATGGAGCAGAGGAATCCTGTCGCTGTACTCGCCTCCGTGGTTCACCGCTCTTCAGGGCGGAGAACTCGCAGCCGGCCTCTCCGACGAACCAGTGGTCCACCATGATCTGCAAATCGCGGCGATGGCTGAACACAAGAAACAAGAAGTACGTCTGGTACTTGATCGTGCAACATCAGGGTTGAGTTAACTGAGGAAGAACGATGAACGAGGCGAAAGGAAACCGGCGGAAGAAACGCATTCCTGGGCAAGCCAAGGGTCAGAGCCGCTCGCAAACTCGGCCCGAGGAGGAGAATTACGAAATAGGAGCCCTTCGCCGCGGCGGGATCAGCGTTTTCATCCTGTTTCAGCTGTTCGCCATCACAGTCGTGGCCGTGCCGTTGAAAGCGTTCTCGAATGTCAAAGAGCTGGTGATGCCTTACATGCGGTGGAGTGGACTATATCAATCCTGGGACATGTTCGGTCCCGATCCTGTGTCGGTCAACTCCTACGTCAAAGCTGTCATTATCAGTCGAGATCGCCACATGCAGGTCTGGTCGTTTCCTAAAATGGAGGAACTTGGTTTTGGGGAGCGGTTTCGAAAAGAGAGATACCGTAAATTTTTGGAGGTCCTGCCCCAGCAGCAATATGCTCCGCTATGGCCCGATGTTGCAAGTCACCTGGCGAGGTCGTTAAACAATCCAGCCGATCCTCCCGACAAGATACTCCTGATTCAGTTTCAGTCCGATATTCATCCGGGCGCGGATGGGTCCACTGAGCCAGTTCCCAGGCCGAACGTCTTCTATGAAGACTATCTTCCACCTGGGGCACTTCAATGACGCTCCGAAAGTTGGCTGAAGCCTGGGACCGCCTTTTCTTTACTCCACAATCGCCGACTCTCGTCGCGCTGTTTCGAATCCTCTACGGCATCTGTGTTTCCGTCACGGTCGTCCTGCTGCACTCCGACTGGCTGAATTGGTTCGGTGTTCATAGCTGGGTAACCCTCTCGACCATGCGACAGGTGGAACCGGGTATTCGGCTCAACCTGTTTACGGTGATGCCGCAGGATGACCGGTGGATTGCAGCGTTCTTCTGGATCTTTCTCGCTTGCGCAGTGCTCCTTACGGCGGGCGTGTGGACTCGTTTCAGCAGCATAGCCGTCTTCCTCTGTCTCACTTCTATGGATCAGAGGAATCTCCTCATCCTTCACGGCGGCGATACCTTCTTACGTGTGGCCGGGTTTTTCCTCATGTTTGCGCCGGCGGGAGCGGCGTTCTCGGTAGACCGTCTGATCAGAGTTCGCAGAGGACTGGAAGGGCCGCTGATTAAGCCGCGGGCCCCCTGGGCCCAGCGCATGATCCAATTCGAGCTTTCGTTCATGTATTTGATGGCATTCTGGTGGAAGATGAAAGGGCACACGTGGCTCAATGGAACGGCACTCTACTATGTGCTCCATCTGCACTCGATTGCTCGGTTTCCAGTTCCGCTGTGGATCCAATCTCCCGTGATATTAAAAGCGGGTAGTTGGTTCACGCTCGCTCTGGAGTTTTCCCTTGGCACCCTCATCTGGTTCCGGCGATTTCGCTATCCGTTGTTACTGCTGGGCCTGCTGTTCCACTTATGTATTGAATACGCGCTCAACCTGCCGATGTTCTCGTGGGACGTCATCATCGGTTACATACTATTCGTCGACCCGTCGGATCTAGACCATTGGTGGCGCGGTGTCTGCCGGCGCCTGGAGCGGATCCCTCTTCGAAAAACGTATGTTGCTCGCGAAGTTCCTACGTTTGAGAAATAACAAAGATGGCCAGCGTGCCTATCGGCGAGCTACCCGCGGCTCTCTTTTACGATCCTTGGGGACAGGCTCATAAGCCTTCATATGGGCTCTCTTTACGAAAGGTGAACATACTACTCATGGGCAACGGTTTGCGCGCCACACGCGAGCTACTCTGAAACCTCCACCCTGGAGAGCGGCAATTAACACTTCAGTTCCGGGTCTCCGGTTATCATCTTCTGCATGCCGCGCTCTGTACGTGCGCTGTTCTTCTCCGTCCTGGTGGGAAGCCTCGCTCTGCAGATGAAGGCTCAGGATTGCGGCGCAAACGCGCAGAGTCCGATCTCAACAGACCGGCCCCAGATTACAAATTCGAGTGTGGTCGTCCCCTGTGGCAGCCTGCAGTTTGAAAACGGCTTTCAGGAGACCGGCAATGGCGGCCAACGAAGCTTTGATTTCCCCGAGACATCAGTGCGATTTGGCGTTGCCCGCAAAACCGAGCTTCGTTTGGGCGTCCCGGACTACTTTTTTAATGATGACACTGCAACCGGATTTACCAACGGGTTTGGCGATTTAAGCCTGGGGTTCAAACAACAGCTTGGGCCAACACGCGGCAGATTCGACGTCTCGCTCATACCATCGGTGAGCCTCCCCACCGGCGCGAACTTGATATCAAGCCACGGCTATGACCCGACCCTCCAACTGCCCTGGTCGCATTCTCTGACCAAGAATTGGACCGCTGCTGGAATGTTTTCTCTTATGTGGCCGACCGAGGCAGGAAGACGAAATTTGACTGGGCAGTCCAGTTTGTATTTTGACCGGCAGCTCCGGCAAACCTGGGATGCCTATGTCGAATATTCGGGCGCTTTTCCCCAACGCGGCGGTCCGCAGCACGTGATCGATTTTGGTACGGCCTACAAGCCTTCGCCGCATCAGCAACTCGACGTTCATTGCAATTTCGGTCTTTCGGCAGCAACCCCCGACCACTCGATCGGTTTTGGCTATTCTGTCCGCTTCCAGGTAATTCGATCCAGGTGACCCAACAAAAAGCGCACTTGCGTTACAGGTACCAGGGGATATTGATCACTATGATGCGCTGATTCCCGCGCACCAGTAACAGAAGCTTCAGTAGTTGAGCCCGTTGATTGTGGAGTGGAGTCTGCCACCAGTGTTTGACGACGAGCTCGGGAACGAGGACAGCGATCTGACGATCGGGGTGGTCGTGCTCAACCTTCAAGATGTACTCGACGAGGGGCATGATGACGAAGCGATAGGGTGAGGAGAGAACGACAAGCTCAGGAACCGTCTTGCCTGACGCGCTCAAAGGCTCGGCGACATTGTGTCGCCACATCTGTTGCACTTCGTCGCAGCACTCCTCAGCATCGACATGCACTGCTTGAACCTGGTCGCTGATCTTTAAAGCAAAGCGCAGGCCCTTTTCCGTGATGCGCGACCAGCGATCGAGCGGGACGATGACCAATGGCTCGGTGAGGTTTTCGACCCGCATGGGGCAATCCACGGCGATCTGGCGCGCGACCCGATCGTAATGACGCTTGACGGCGCTCATGGTAATGATCAGGGCGGGAACGAGGATCGCGGTGATCCATGCGCCTTCGGTAAACTTGGCGACCAGCACCACCACAAGCGTGATGCCGGTGGCGATGGCGCCGACGCCGTTGATGACCATGCGTTGCAGTGCGCCTTTGCCGCCTTGTCGCTTCCAGTGCATCACCATGCCCGCCTGGGAGAGCGTGAAGGCGAGAAACGCCCCGATGGCGAAGAGCGGGATCAGGCGGTCGGTTACGCCGCCGAAGACGACCAGCAAGAGGGCAGTGAAGCCCACCAGAGCAACGATGCCGTGGGAGTAAAGCAGGCGGCGGCCGCGGATCTTGAAGACGTGCGGCAGGTAGTCATGCATGGCGATGGCGCGCGTAAGACGCGGGAAGTCCGCATACGACGTGTTCGCCGAGAGCGCAAGCACCGCGAGAATCGAACCTATCGTGACGTAGTAGAACCAGCCGCGGCCCATGACAGCGGCGGTGAGCTGGGAGAGGATGCTCTGGTAACCCGCGGCGCCTGGATCGGTGGCGCCAATCGAGTATGCGCGGCACAGCAATGCAATGCCGGCGAGGAAGACCATGAGCAGGATGATGATGATGGTGAGCGTTCGTTTGGCGTTCTTCTGCGTGGGCTCGCGGAACGCGTTGACGCCGTTCGAGACCGCCTCAACACCGGTCATGGCGGTACATCCGCTGGCAAACACTTTGGCCAGAAGCCAGAGGGAGAACATCGACCCGGTGACGGGCAAGTGCGGGGGCTCGACAATCGGCATTGGATGCCCCCGGGCTGCGAAGACGCGCACCGCTCCGACGATGATAACGAGCAGCAGCGTGCCGACGAAGAGGTAGGTGGGGATGAGGAAGGCGCTACCCGTGTCCTTAACCCCACGCACATTGATCAGAGTAAGGATGAGCAGGATGGCGAGGCAGAGTATGAGGGTGTGAGGTTCGAGCCGGGGGAAGGCCGAGACCAGCGCGCCAACTCCCGCGGAGATGCCGACAGCCGCGTTGAGGATGTAGTCGATCATCAGCGCCGCGGCGGCGAGCAGGCCGGCGTACGCACCCAGGTTCTCAGACGCGACTGTGAAGCTCCCGCCACCGTGGGGGTAGGCGTCGATGGTCTGGAGGTAAGAGAAGAAGACGATAGCCAGCAGGCCGATGATGGCGAAGCTGATGGGTACGATGTGCTGAATGCCCGCGAGGCCAAGGGGGATCAGAAGGGTGAGAGCGGCCTCAGGACCATAGGCAGCCGAACTAAGCGCATCAAGGCCAAAGACGGGAATGCCGGCGATGGGACCGATGTGCTCCGCACGCTCTTCCGTGGTTGCGAGCGGTTTGCCGACGACAACGTCGAAGAGTGACATGAGTCCTCTTTCGGTCAGCTACAAAGGTAGGCCAACATGGAACAAAGTTAGCCCAAAACGCATAAGCAAACCGTAAAGGTAGTGCGCTGGCTCCCGAGCGCTCCGAAATGAGCGACATGGGAGCTTCATGGAAGCCTCGCTCCACCACCACGTCGAGCATCGCGTCGAGAATGGCTTCCCGCTTACTTGGCTTTGCCTTAGTTGCCATGCCTCATTGTTCCATGTTCAGACCAAACCTGACCGAAGGCACGAAGAGTAGGTATCCTGTTCCATATCCTGCATCAAGGGAATGGGCGGCTGTTGCGACGTCGCTCAATAGGTTCATAATGGCGCGTATGAGTAGGATGAGCGTGTCCCTCATCGAAACGCTGTGGACCGATGTACGGCAGGTTCTTCGGCAGATCCAGAAGAAGCCGGCATTCGCCGGACTTGTGGTGCTGGTTCTGGCGGCGGGATTCGCCGTCAGCACTGCCATGTTCAGCACCGTCCGAACCGTTCTTCTCAACCCTTTACCGTATCGATCTCCCGAACGTTTGGTCCAGATTGTCAGCAGGTGGCCGAAGACCGGCGATCAAAATGGCTGGAGCGCCCCGCTCCGGGACGCAGTCGATTGGAAGTCCACGGTACCCGCTTTCGAAGACGTTGCCGCGTACCGATACGATCTGGTCAATCTGACGGAAGGATCACCCGAGGCTCTCTATGGATTGCGTGTCTCGGCGAATCTGCTCCCTATGCTGGGGGTGCATCCGCAACTGGGGCAATGGCTGTCTGCTGGCGAGGATCGGCCGGGACACACGCACGTGGTCCTGCTCAGCCATGATCTCTGGCTTCGCCGCTTCCATGCCGATCCACACATTGTGGGGAAAGTGGTCCACTTCGATAGCGAAGGGTACCAGGTGCTTGGGGTGATGCCCAGGGGTTTTAATTTCCCGCTCAAGAGCGGTGGAAATGTACAGCTTCCCACGGATCAGATGCAGTACTGGGTGCCACTCGGAGCAGATCTTGCCAGGGAGCCGCACGGGGCTCCTAATGCCGGGGTGATTGCCAGGTTGAAAGAGGGAGTATCGCTGCAGGCGGCTCAGGCGCAGCTGGAGACGGCGTGCCGGCTGCTGCAGCAGGAGTTCCCGGCCACCAACCGAGACCTGAGCGCAAGCTTGTCGTCTCTTCATCAACACACCGTGGGTGCATTCGATGGGCCGCTGTTTGCTTTGCTCGCGGCTACGGCTCTGATCCTTCTGCTTACTTGTGCCAATATCACCAGTCTGCTGCTGGCGAAAGGAGAATTCCAAAGCCACGAGTTGGCGGTACGCATGGCGCTTGGGGGAAGCGTCGGGCGGGTGGCGCGGATACCCTTAGTCGAAGGGATTGCGCTCTGTTTCAGCGGCTGTTTGCTGGGCTTGCCGCTGGCCGTCGTTATTTTGAAATTACTCATTCGCCTGGCTCCGGTGAATGTGCCTCGACTGGCCGGCACCAGGATCGACCTGCATGCCGTGTTGTTTGAACTAGCGCTGGCCCTGGTATGCGGAATGGTGGTGGGCGGTTTGAATGCGCTCCAGGTGTTGCAGCGCTCGCCCCGGGAAGTGCTTTCTGAAAGTTCGAGAAGCAGTTCGGGCCAGCCACGAGCCAGGCTGCGCAGCGCATTGGTTATCGGGCAAATTGCACTTGCAGTCATTCTGGTGAGCGGGGCCGGCTTGATGCTGCGGACGTTTATGAACCTCCTGTCCACCGATACCGGCTACAAAGCGGATCACGTTCTGTACGCGATCACTGTTCTCCCGGCTTCCCGGTATCCCAAGCGGGCTGATATGGAACTGTTCTACAGCAAAGTGCTTGACCAATTGCGCGCTACACCAGGAATCGAATCCGCCGCGGTCTCTACCGCCCTTCCTCTGGTCCGGCGAGTATAACGGCGCCAAGCTACAAACGAAGGGCATGGCCGCCGGAGAGATAAGCCCGGAAGTCGTTGCCGTGAACGAAGTCTCCTCCAGCTTTCTGGAGACCATGGGTGTAAGGATCATCAAAGGTAGATCGATCCGCGAAACGGATACTGCGGAGGCCCCAAAGGTAACCGTGATTGATCAGGGCACGGCAGCTCGATTTTGGCCGCATCAGGATCCGCTGGGAAAACTGATCAATGCAGAAGATCCCGCCACACCTGTGTGGCGCCAGGTGGTGGGGGTCGTTGCATTCACACGCAATCGATCTCTTGACATTGCTCCACGTCCTTCTATCTATCTTCCGCTCGCTCAAGGGTCGAGCGGGATCAGCTTTCTGGTGGTCAAGAGCTTCGCGACCCCGGCAGAGACGATTCGCTTGCTAAAGAGTGCGGTCGCCGGCGTCGATCCTGATCAATCGGTGTTCTTTTCCCAGACCGTAACGCAGTTGATCCAGGATTCGATTGCGACGCGGCGCTTTCTCTTTTTGGTGATGATGTTTTTTGGGGCGGCTGCGCTCATACTTTCCGCACTGGGGATCTACGCATTGGTTTCGTTTCTCGCGGCAAGCCGTGTCCGAGAGGTCGGGATTCGGATGGCCCTGGGAGCAACGCGCGGGAGGATCGCCCGGCTCGTGGTTTTCCAGGGAATTCGTCTGGCCCTGATTGGTACAGCTGCAGGTTGGATTGGATCTATCTTCCTGAGCCGCTTCATGACCAGTCTTCTTTTTGGTGTTAGGCCATTCGACGTGGGCACATTCATGTCTGCCGTTCTGGGCCTGGGAGGGGTCACCACATTGGCAGCACTTATCCCGGCGTATCGCAGTGCGCGGCTTGAACCAATGGAAGCGTTGCGGACGGAATGATGAAATCTGACTAGTGGAGAGTCGGGGGTGCCATGAAGCTTCGCATTACGCGTTCAAGGATTAGCTGCAGCCTGTGTATCTTGGCCTTGCTCGCTCACGGCCAGGAGAAATCGTCTCGCCTGACGTTTGAGGTGGCGGCGATCAGGCCTGCTCAGCCAGCCGATCGCGGTGGGATAAAGCCGATGCCCGGAGGCGACGGGTATTTAGTGCAGAACATGCCGGTAAAGATCATGATGAGTCTGATGTATAAGGTGCCGACCCGGCAGATCAAAGGCGCCCCCGACTGGCTGGATAGCGATCGCTACGATATTGAGGCCAAGGCGGACCACGCTTACAGCATTGACGACCTCCATGTGATGTTCCAGAATCTGCTGGCTGATCGGTTTAACTTGAAATTCCATAAGGAGATCAAGGAAGGTCCAGTGTATGCACTGATGGTGGACAAATCGGGATCGAAGATGAAGGTCAACGAGAGCGAGCAGGATTTCAAGATCCCCATCTTGCCCGGGCCAGACAATGTCTTCGTTGGGGCGAGGGTTCCCATGCAGTACTTCTGTTGGTTTCTGGCGCAGCAGCTTACGGCAGAGGAGCGGCCGGTCATCGACAGGACAGGGCTAGACAAAAAGTACGACTTCACGCTGTCTTTTTTGCCCGAGTTCCCGCCAAATTTTCCCAAAGAGAATCTACCCCCGAGCCTCCTGGACCGTCCGTCGATCTTCGACGCGTTGAAGGATCAGCTTGGTCTCAAACTACAGGCAGAAAAGGGACCAGTGGAGTATTACGTCATCGATCACGTAGATAAGCCGTCAGAAAACTAGGTTACCGCTCTAGAAGACCGCAAAGGCGAACCGCAGATCTCTCCACTACGCTACGCTCCGGTCGAGATGACAAATTTGTTTGTACAAGAAGAATTGTCATCTCGACCGGAGCGTAGCGTAGTGGAGAGATCTGCGGTTTACCTTTGCGGGCGGCTTCCTATTTACAATTCCGCGGCGGAGTCTGTGTCCAGGTAGACTGTGACGTCCGGGTGGGTGCGGAGAAGAGTCGAGGGGCATGCAGTAGAGATTGGGTCGTGAACCGTGCGCCGGATCACCTGCGCCTTGCGGGGGCCCGGTACTGAGGCAATCAGCTTCGGTACACGGAAGACAGTTGGGATGGTCAAGGTGAGTGCTCGTTCCGGTGCTTCCTGCCAGGTTGGGAACCAACCCTCGGCCGCCTGCTGCTGACGGCACATTAAGTCCAGTGTGACGATCTTCATCTCCAGGGGGTCGTGGAAGTCAGCCTCGGCCGGCTCGTTAAATGCCAGGTGCCCGTTTTCGCCAATCCCGAGCAGGCAGAGTTGCGGTTCGGCAATGTGCATCTGCTTGATGTATTCCCGGCATACGGCTTCAAGATCCGGGGCGGTACCGTCCATCTCGAAAAATGCACCCATGGCTACGCGTTGCGTCAGACGTTGGCGTAGAAAGTGGCGAAAGGAGGCTGGGTGGTCCTCACTCAGCCCGACATATTCATCCAGATGAAAGCCTCGCACCTTTTTCCAGGGCAAACCGGCCGTTGAGGTTAGGAATTCAAGCGTGTCAAACTGGGCGGCGCCCGTGGCAAAGATGACGCCAATCTGCTCGTGAAGCTGGTCCAACCGCCGAAGCTCCTCTGCCACCGCAAGCGCGGCCGCTTCGCCAGCCGCCCTTTTACTGGGGTAAATTTTCAGCTTCATCTTGCCTGCGGTAAGAGATGTGACCATATCCTTTGTCGTTTCCATAGCTGCCTTCCGAGCGTTGCTCTTGTCCTGACTGCCAGAGTGCTGTCAGTTGTCTCTTTTATCATGAACCAAGCCGAGGATGCATCTGCTGAAGTCTCAGCAGTGCACGAGGCCACAGTCATTGCAT
>Ga0182024_10015427_pt1 | contig 14639 bp, 22 predicted proteins | sample P32metaG_FD_120480 | JGI IMG/M metagenome (GOLD analysis project Ga0182024, IMG submission 120480) | Permafrost microbial communities from Stordalen Mire, Sweden - P3-2 metaG (Illumina Assembly) | ecosystem: Environmental > Terrestrial > Soil > Wetlands > Permafrost | place: Sweden: Stordalen... | reverse complement strand
TCACTCACTCGTTGGATGGGCGGTCTCCTCCCCGGTGGCGCTGAAGGCGCGCCACTGGGGATAACGGGGTTCGACGCATTCTCCCCTCGCACCTTATAATTCACAGACGGGTCGCAAGCTCCGTTTTCATTTTTCTTTTCATGTCGCTCCACCCTGTCCTCATTGGCAGCAGCGAAGATGCTTTCCATGAAGGCAGGCCGGTCTATATCGTGCCGGCTGCGCGCCGCCGTCACCTCGCCTTATTTGGAGGCTCGGGTTCAGGCAAAAGTACACTCCTCAGGAACATCATTGCGGGAGACATCGCCGCCGGACACGGCGTGACGGTAATCGATCCCCACGCCCAGCTCGTCGAAGATATTTTGGATAACCACATCCCACGCCATCGGACGAACGATGTCATCTATTTCAATCCCAAAGATCATGAGCGCGCTTTCGCGCTTAATCTGCTCGAATGCCGACGACCCGAGCAGCGAGGACTCGTCGTCTCAAACGTGATCGGCATTTTCAAGAAACTGTGGTTCGACTCCTGGGGTCCGCGCATGGAGGACATTCTGCGTAATGGACTTCATGCGCTGATCGAACAGCCGAAACCCGTGTCCATTCTCGCGTTGCCAAAACTGCTCACCGATTCGGCGTATCGCGCGGAAGTTCTCGGTGCGGTAACGAATCCGGCCGTCCTCGATTTTTTCCACAACACCTATGAGCGATGGGATAACCGGTTTCGAGAAGAAGCCATCTCCCCGGTGCTGAATAAATGCCGGGCGTTTCTCACTGATCCCCTCCTCCGGGCTGTGATCGGCCAGCCGCGATCAAGCTTTGATTTTCGGGCAGCAATCGACGAACGAAAAATCATCTTGTGCGACCTCTCGAAGGGCGCGATCGGCGCTGACAATGCGATGTTACTCGGGTCGATTATTGTGATGCAAGAAAAACTCGCGGCACTCTCGCGAAGCGATATCCCGGAATCCGATCGCGTGCCCCACCTTCTCTTCGCGGAAGAAGCGCAGAACTATATCGGCGACTTCGAATCCATACTTTCTGAAACCAGGAAATTCAATTTGGTGCTCGCAATCGCAACGCAGGTGATCGAGAGCCTCTCCCGCGAGACGGCCGCAGCCATTTTTACAAACGCGGCAAATCTCATCGCATTCCGTGGATCGCACACGGATGCCGAGTCTCTGAAAGATGAATTCACGATGGCATTCGCCGGAGCTGCGATCCAGGATCTTCCCGACTACAAAGCGTACGTCCGTACGCTCGTTTGCGACGACAATGGCTGCCGACCGGCGGAGCCTGAGCGGATCGCGACCTATCCCCCGTTCCTAAAGAACTCCGATGCGGAATGGCGCAGCAAGATCGAACGCACGAGCAACCAGCGCTACACAACATCGCGCTCAGCAGTCGAAGGCCAAATCGTTCGATTCTTGCTTCGGCAGCACGAAGATTTAAAGGTAACCTAGAACGGGGTGTGGTTTAACACAAACCGATTTTGAAAAGTGCCTCGGTCATGGCACTTCCGCGACATGCCGACTTATCCGGCCAAGTGGATCGACGGACCTTTGCAACAGAGTTTCGCCACGCTCCCGACCGTCAATGACTGGCCACTGGGGGGGCTCTTTTCAGCACCCATTTTGCGACTGACTTTTGTAACGCTGGAACCCCGTCTTCAGGGCCTCTTGTTCACGTTGCAAAACTTACCCTCTTTGCGACTTCTCGGAGGGCTTTATGTTACGTTCAAATAGTCCTAATGACAATCGACTATGGAGCTTTGACGCTGGTGGCCGGTCCGTACAAGAACCTCCACACGGGGAGGATTTCGACATATACCGTCAACGGATTGCCCTCGCCCTTAAACGCCGAAATTCGCGGAGGAGGACAGCAGTGGCCGGGCTACCAGTTCTTTTTTTCAGAGAACGGAGGAACGCCGATGCACCCTCTGTATCCGCCTAACTCTTCCCAAGAGCCAGAAGGGGCACTTGACGATTTGAAACACTACCTGCGGCCGAAATACCCACAATCAGAATGCTAACTAACGCGTAGAAAAATCAGTGAGCTTTAGAAACGGGGCAAATTCTTGGGGCAATCGTTCAAGGTGCTCACCGGGGATTTCGAGTTTGGCCGCACCAAGTTGGGTCGCCCTTTTTCTGATGTCTTGAACGATTTCGAGGCCGCTCGTGATGCCCGCCTGCTTTAGGGTATCGAGGGAGACGATGTTCTTTAAAACCTCGTCGTTCACCCGCTTGCATAGCTGGTCCAAATAGGTCTGTAGCTTCAGGTTACCTTCGAACAGAAACGCAACCTCAAAGCGCGCGATGCTGGCCCTCCGAACAAGGGCTTTAATCTCATCATCACCTTTCTCGGGCAGCGCGAGCAGAAGGTCCCGGAAGGCACCGTAAACCACCATCCTACGGTCGTAAAGCTGGTGCCGGAGCTGCTGCTTTGCGAGGCGGCGTTGCCAAAAATTAAATGAAATCGTTACGAGGACGACGGCTACAGAGACGGTAAACGGCCCGACGTCCTTGAGCCACCCACGAATACACTCAGCCATATGCTGTAGGTTAGCAATGGTGCCTTGTTGGTCATTCTTAAACGGTAGCCTATAGGTGTCTCTAAAGGAACTTACAGCGACGGTGCTGAGCGCCCGGCCATGTCACTTTTTCAGCCGCGGGGTCACTAAGGGCCCTTTCGTAACGTCGATTGCCACTTGGCCGTATCACCCACCCGTAGATGTGGATCGCTCTTGACTACGCGAATGCTCGTATGGAAACCGATAAAAAAGCGCTCACGAAGTTTCGTAAGCGCCCGATGTTCATCGCATCCCCTGAATCGAATTGAGTAGGCGGCACAGCTCATCGATGGAAAGCTGATCGGGTTGCACTCCGTCAGAAAGTGTTACTACGTCCACTTGATAGATGATGCGACGAAGTCGATCCACAGTTGTTTCCGATGCTCCCCTCCCCGCTTCATCACCATCGAGCATCACGACGACATGCGCGAAATGTTCCCGGATTATTTCTTCCTGTGCGTTGCTCATCGTGGAACCCATGAGCGCGACACACGGGAACCCGGCTTGAATTACTTTCATGCAATCGAAGAAGCCTTCGACGAGAACGACCGACACGTCCTCTCTCACGCGATGCACATTAAACAGTTCGAGCGACTTGTGGAAGCCCGCCGGAAATTTGTAGCGCGGTTCCGATCCGTCGATTGTTCTTCCGGCATACGCGACGAGTTCGCCCTTTGAGTTGTGGATCGGGATCACGATGCGATCATGCATCGATCCCTTGCCGGGGAAAAATCCCACGCCGAATTTCTGCGCGGTCTCAATGCTCACTCCCCTCTCTTTGAGATACGGGTGAGCGTGATCGATGTTTTGAAGATTGAACGTTAGCGGTTTGTTCGAATCACTCTCCCCTCCTCCGTTGCTTTCTTTTTTTGAAACCAGATCGTGCTCCGGTTCCTTGCCCGCGAAACTTTTCGCGCCAGGTTCCTTGCCCACCGATCCCGAACCGTTACCGGCGGCCGGAACCAAAAACCACATTTGTAATTTGATCGCTGCATCGCGAACCGAACACCGTTCCATCGCGGCGACGAAATCGAGAACGTTCCCGCCGACACGCCCGCGCGATTTGATGCAAGATTGCGACTGGCATGCCCAGGCGCCGCCGACACCTTTCGTAAGAGTCGCGGTGAAACTCTCTTTGCTTGTTTCCGATCCATGCGACGGCAAGGGGCACTTGCCCCGAAGTGTGTTTGCGTTCACGCGACGCAACGGGATTCCGTACCGCTCGATTGCCATCTGAAGCGTGACCGTTTTTTTAATCTCATCGAAGCTCACCCAATCCATTGATTTGATTCTCCTTAGTGATGGTTTATGACCTGCTCCGGTAACCCTAAGGCTGATCGACACCTCTGTCAAATCGACGAATTGTTTTTGCCGAGCCCGCACTTGCGCTCAGTGGTGCACTCCGAATCAAATATGCTTTAAAACACGTGTTTTCGTGGTGCACCGTGAAGCAAATGGAGATGGTGCACTTCGAATCAAGGAGTGCACTTCAAAGCAAGGAATGGTGCACTCCGAATCAAATATCGGTGCACTTCAAAGCAAGGAATGGTGCACTAGCAAGCAAGGTTTAGTGCACCGCGAAGCAAGTCACGAGATCAATAACTCCACATCTGTATGGGTCATGAAGCCATTGGCCGTCGCTAGACATTCTTAGATGTTTTAGATTACTTCAAACAACTCAGATAAAGGATGTTTGATGAAAAAGTAGTTCCATGGAAGAATTAAGAGACTATGGAGGAGAGGATTGAAACAAAAACAAACGAAGACTTAGAAGGGAAGAGTGGCGGCGCACTTGAGACACCCGCCCGCAACCTACCATCGACCGAGTTCGTGAAGGTCGAGAAGAATTTAGCGTCGCTCGGATTCTTCACACCCTCCAGCAAGCGGCTGCGCAACGCGCAGGAAAAATCATTTACGGTCACGACCGTTACCGATGGCCAGCGCTTGGAGCTCAAGGGTACCATCATACCCTCCGCGAAATACGGACTGCCGATTACCGCCGATCAGGATAAATGGATTGCACTCTGCAAAATCCTAACCGACATCATCCGGAAGGAAGGCCGCGTGACGAATCCGGTCTCGTTCACTTCGGCCGAAATCCTGCGACTACTCCATAAGCATCGCCACAGTGGAAAGAACTATCGCGAGATCGAGGAGTGGCTCGATGTGTTGTTCTCAACAACTATTTTTTCAGAAGGTGTTGTGTATCTCGCGGGAGAGAAACGTCGCGTCAAAGATCGGTACCGGGTATTCGACCGCGCGGTGAGTTTCGGTAAGGAACTTTCCGACGGCAAGGTCGCAGACAAAAACTACGTTTGGTTTTCGGACTGGCAGATCCAAAACATCAACAACAACCATTTACTCCCAATCGATCTCGAAGCATATCGCGAACTCAAGAATCACATCGCGAAGGCTCTTGTTCCGCTGTTGCAGATTTGGCTCTACGCCACGCGTCGTGAAGGTGTATATGAAAAACGGTATGACGAGCTCTGCCAATTTCTCAACATTCAGAGGTACCGGTATGAATCTCTCATCAAGAGGACGTTGGGTCCGTCACTCGACGAGCTGAAGCAGTTCGGTTATCTCGCCGATTGGCAGATCGAAAGGACGAGTGACGGCGAAAATTATAAGATCGTGTTTTATCACGGCGAGAAGTTTCACCGGGACCGTCGCACGAGGGAGAGTAGCAAGCTGAACGCAAACGGTGCGGCGACAATATCGGAACGAGATCAGCAATCCCGTCCACTTCCTCGGGACCATCGAAGCGAAGGCAGATTGACATCGGTCTCGGTACCTAAGCATTTCGATCCTATGCTCGTTTCAGAACTCACTCGGCGCGGCATCAGCGAAAAGAAAGCTCATGAGCTGCTTGCGAATTTGAAACCCGGCCAAGAAAAAGAACTCGGCAGGCAGTTGGAACACGCTGAGCAACTTGTCAAAGAATCGCAGGTTCCGGTCACAAATCCCGCCGGCTTCATCATCCGCCTTATCGAATACAATACTCCGGTCCCCGACGGGTTCGAAACAAAAGCGCAGCGCACAGTCCGAGCGGAGCGGGAGCGTCAGGAAGGGGAGCGCCGCGCGGCAAAAGAAGCTCGACAACAACTCGAATGGGAGTACGACGAGTACCGCGATGCGGAAACAGACCACTACATCGAAGTGAACGCAGCAACCTTCGAAGCCCTCAAGGATGCCAAGTGGAAGGAAGATCGTGAGCAGTTCACCTTTACCACCGAAAGCACGGCGAGAATGGCTGCCCGGTTTGAAATGCAGAAGCAGATAACCTTCCTCACCTTCGAAAAATTCCTGGAACGCAAGAAACAGGGGACTGATCTCTTTTTGAAACCAGTTGGGCCCTCCCCGGCGGCGGAACTGGCCGCAGTCGAGCCTGAAATCGAAGATGCAACCGCAGAGATCGAAGTTGGGAACACGCCATCCGACACTGCTGCTTCGGATACGCAACACGAGACGGCGATGGAGCCGCTCTTCCCACAAAAGGAGCCTCTAGCAGAGGTTCTCCTCGCCGCCGACGAGATTCGAGAGGCGGATATGCAGAAGCCGACACCGGGGGCGGCAGGACAGAACGCGCCAGTTCAATCGACGCAGGAATCCCCACTGCCGGAACCGATGATGATCGAGCTTGTTTCCGATCCGCCACCAAACGAATTTAGCGGAGCAAGTGCGGAGGGGATAGCATAAGGGTATGCCCGCCGCGCGGGTATAGATGATTTTGAAGATGTTGGATTCCAACGATTCAACTAGGAGCCAAACGTTCAACTAGAGCGCGAAGATCTCTTTGCGACGCAATGCGTTCGATGGAGCGCTTTTCCTGAAACGCTTGCTTCAGCCTTATAAACAGGTGGTCGCTGGTTCGAGTCCAGCCGCGCCTGCCAACCGATTCAAGCCGTTGGCGGCCGCATTCCGATGAGCGGCATGGCTCACTGTAGATGAATTTGAGGATAAGGAGGCCCTCCGCGTGGTTTCCAGCGGTTTTCCGAGCCGCACTCCTTCTGAAGTTTCCCGCAAAAAGTGATCCTACGAGACTAAAGACGACAGCTAGTGTTCCGCGACCTGAGTCCCTGTTTTAGAGCCGGATGGAGCCGCGGAATACAGGGCCTTAGAATTGTTGTATGCTAATCGCTGTATTTACAGTTTGACAGCTTGACTGTAAGATAAAACAAGATCTACCAAATTTGTTCCGGAGAGGTATACTACGATGCCTAGTGCAAAGGTGACCGTTACGTTCCGTGTTCCCAAACTGCTTAACCAAAACTTGAAAGCATACTCCGTCCAGTATGATACCTCGCAAAACGAAGTTGCTGTGAAGGCAATAACAGACTTTCTCAGGGAACAGGGGGTCAATGTCGATGCCAAACCTCGCTTCTTTGAACGTCCCCGTGGGGGACGACAGCCAGCCCCACAAGCATCATAAGCTTCGGCGCCTTCGGCGTTCCCCTCGTTAATCCCGGCCTGCAAATCCTCGGTTGAAACGATCAAGCTCCATGCGTCGCTACATGGGGCTTGTTTTTTGTTTTAACTTGGGTTATAGTGCCTTAAAGCAATCATGAAAACATGACAGCACTGGCCAGCAAAAATTAACGTTAGCCCCAAGCTGGATGGCAGGTCAAAGAGAGAGGGTGAGTCGATCTTAGTCCGAAAGTGACACAAGGAGGTTCGCGAAGTGAAAACTGCCGGGTTCCTTGATCGAAAGTACAGCACGCTCTTGTGCGACCATTGCCGCAATTACCTGCGAGACATAATCACCGAAGATGCTCCGCGAGGTGCGTCTTTCAGTGTCTCTGCTGAATTCCAAGGTGCGAGCGGTTTTTGCCAGGTGAATGTTGTGCGTACGTTGCCAGCATCAGATTCGGTAGTCGGTGGATCGAGGCTGAAACTTCCTCTATGCGGTCCTTGCTGCAATGAAGCGGCACGAATACTTAAGGCGAGCGGCGGTTCTGTCTCGGATCTAGAAGTCTATATCGAACAGTTCGGACGCACAGACGAACCGCTGATAGAAATCATAGTACACTCACGCACGACTCGAAAGGCGGCTGCTTATGAATCTGCTGGCAGGCAAGGCCTCTGGTGGCATACACTTTAATCCTTACAACTCAAATGGCGCAATTCTTGTCCCAACCACAAGCGTGGTAAGCGAGGGCGCGCCTAAGCCGCACGCTTACGTGACTTGAATTTATAGCCAATCTTACAGATCCTTGGCCACGGTCGAGCCGGAAATCGAAGATGCAACCGGAAGGATCGACCCCGGCAACGGCCCGTCCGATCCGGCTACTGCCGTCGAAACGGAGTCGGCAATGGTCCCGCCTGAACCGGCAACGGAAGCGGCAACCCGCGGAAACGGCGGAACCGGAAGTGTCCCCGGCAATGCCGGCGCCCCTGATGATCGAACTTGTTTCCGATCCGCCGCAGGAAGAGCCTGGCAGGAGTGCCGCCAAGCCAACTCTCGGATAACTCGGAAGCCTATCGGCCCAGCTATCGCGCGGTTTAGGGTATGGAGTAGGGTATAGGGCAGGGTCTAGAGTCGTCCCCATACCCACCACAAACTACCGCGCGGCGAGAATGCCGCGTAAATGTTGGGGCTATCGCCTGAACTGGGGCGCGCACCTGTTGCCTGCTTACCGCCGGCTGCCCGGCTTTTTGGCTACCACCACTTCACTATCGTTTCGGGATGAGTGTCTTACCAGACCCTCACCAAAATCCGGGCAGCCGACGCTATCACCCCGCCAACCGCGCCTATCGGCGCGGCAGCGGCTCCGCTGACCGCTCCGGGCAACAGGTGCGCGCAGAACTGGCTTTCCGGGTTCCTTGCCACGGCAACGATTCGTTGCCGGAATAGATGCGAACTAGTTTCAAATAGAAAACGGGTTGACGGTGCGTAGTTGACAGGCTTCGGGCACCTGCTATGATTCAGATGCGGTTGAAAGAAGTTAAACTAAGTTATAAATCATAAAAAGCAACATGAGCAGAACAACCAAAATTCTCGGGTTCTCCGTGCCACCAACCATGGTTAAAGAAGTGGAGACTTTTGCTAAGGAAGAGCGCCGCACGAAGAGCGAGCTATTCCGGGAGATGGTACGCGTCTATCGGCGGTTCCGGGACCAACGGGACCGCGATGAAGCGCGTTGGGTTGCAAACGTCATCCAAGAAGCCAAGACGGAGCAGGCGAAGAGACCCATGACGGTCGAAGAGATCCTTGCGGAAAGCGATCGCCTTGCCCGTCGCGGTGCGAAGCACGCCGAGAAACTTCGCATCAAGACGGACCCCGAAAGCATAACTCAACTCATCCATGAGCGCCGCAAAACCCGGAGGTCTGCTTAAGGTTGTCCTTGATACGAACGTCTACTTCTCCGCATTCACTACTACGCGCGGCGTTCCGTTCGATCTCTGGCGGAGAGCGGTACGAGGGGAGTATACCCTCCTCATCTCGCCAGCTATCATCCGCGAAGTGGCTCACGTGCTCCGCGAGGATCTCAAATGGCCGGAGCCGGAGATCATCGCGCAGTTGAAACTCGTGGTACGGGTGGCGAAAACGATAGAGCCAAAGCTCATGTTGGAAGAGATCAAAGCCGATCCTGATGACGACCGCATTCTCGAATGCGGCGTTGCCGGAAATGCCGATCTCATCGTCTCGGGCGACCGTCATCTCACGAGGCTCAAAGTGTTTCAAGGTATCGGAATTGTGCGTCCGGTCGATTTCTTGAGAACCTTGGGACGGTAAGCGGCCAGTACGGGCGCGCTCTCTCGCTCAATGGAGACAGAGACCCCGATCACTAGACGTTTCCCACTTGTCAATTTCTGAAAGCCCGATTTTCCCGTCGGTGCCTGCCATTTGGATTTCCAACCAGACACTCGTTGGGAACGCGCTCCAAAGGATCGCGTCACGCGCCATCATCCGTCCTAGCTTTTCTTTTCGCCGGGTCTCCGCGCGTGCTTCTCGATCCCGGAGACCACTTCCGATACCGTCATCGAGAGCGCCGCGGCTATCTTCGCGAGGTTCGAAAAACTAATGTTCGACTCGCCGCGCTCAACCGTTCCCATGAACGTCCGATGGACGCCGCACTTGTCAGCGAAGCCCTCCTGCGAATAGCCTTGTTTGGTCCGGAGTTCGCGTATCTTGCCCCCGAGGGCCGACAGCAAGGGATCTTCCACTCGCCCCATTGTCGGAAGGCTGACCTTTAAGCGTCTACATCGTTTCCATAGGCACTGTTTGCGTAGAGATCGTGATAAACTGATCCTTCACGGCCGATGCTGCGCACGCTCATCCTGTTCTTTCCGCTCCTCCTCACGGGGCAGACTCCCCGCAGCGCCGCCGCCAACTTCAGCGTGGATCTGAAGGGCGACCCGGACGTGAGACCGAGTACCTGGGGGACATCCGGCTACGTTGTGTGGAAGGTCCCGCTCTCGGTCCCGGCAGGGAAACGCATCCGGATTCTGCGCGTGTACGGCGACTTCCTCGTATGGCCGAAGGGAAAAGCGCCGGACGGCACCTACGCGGGAGCACTCTTGTCGCTCCACACGTCATCCCCGGACAAGCCCGTGAACACAGTCTCGCCCTATCTGGCGGACAACTGCTTCCTCTACCTTCAAACGGCGACGGGCGGCTTGCCGTCCCGCGCACCGTTCGATGACGATGTCTCAGCGGGCGGCCTGCTCGCCGACGGAACGCTCTACGTGAAAGTGGCGGTCTGGCTGAACAACACCGGGCTCGAAATCCACATGGAGCCGACGATGGTTGTCGTTTACCGCTTCGAGGATGCCGCCTCGCCAGCCGTTTCCGCCCGGACGGCAAGACAGTGAATCGAAGCATGAACGGAGGTTTGACGAACGTGGGGAATGTCCGTAAACTGTAAGCAAAGCTAACGTGCGAACGTAGTATCCACCATGAAAACAACCCCAACCCAAGAGCGAGTCGGTCGCGTCGGGCAGCGCCGCCAGGTGGTGATCCCGCGCGAGATCCTCGAAACCCTCAAACTCCAGGCAGGGGACTCAGTGGCGTTCACCGAGCAAAAAAACGGCGTGCTCATTAAACCGAAACGAGCGGTCGCTCCCGACGACACGCTTTCGCCCGAGGAGGCGAAAATCGTCCGCCGGGGCGAGGCGCAGCTCAAGCGTGGAGAGTCGAAACCCTGGCGCGTCATCAAGCATGCGCTACCGCGTTGAGGTTTCCGACGAAGCGGAAAAGCAATTATCACAGTTCCCACGCAAAGCGCAGGAACGGATGAAGCGTGCCATTGATGAGCTTGAAGAAAAGGACGACTTCCCCTTGATAATCCTTCTCTCGCGGTGTTGCCGAGCTACGTAGCCAGTGCTGAGGTCGTGAATGAGTAGTTTGAATGGGTCGGCTTCAGCCGAGTCTTCTCGCACTGCTTCCCCATGGACTGCCTCCCAGATTTGCTGCCTTGTGATACCCGGCGACTTGAAGAATGGGGACCAAGGAAGACGTAGTACCGCATTATTCCCACTCATGCGACGCATCGGACGCGCCATCCCAGTCGGTCTAATCCGGCAAATTCCCGACTTCGAGATCGACAGCGTTGTATTCGTGGGACTTGTGGCACTCTGGACACTTGAGTACGCTCTTCCATTGCGGGCTCTGCCACTGCGGGTGCGTCGGATCATAAACGAAGGAAGAATCCTGATTCGCGAGAGGCGCTTTGCAGGTCTTGCATCTTACAAACCAATGCTCCACCATCCGATCTTATCCCGATTCGGAGGGTAGGCGATGCGACCCAAGCCAGCAAATACGCCGAGTCTCTGAAAGCAGTATGAGCACTTTTGAACAGACAGAACGCGGGCAAACATGCGTAAATGGGTGGACGCCTTTAAAAGGAGGGTACTTTAGATGACGACGCCCGTAGTGCCTTCAGCGGCTGGCGTGACGACCCATGAGAGCAGAGCTCTTGCCAGGAGAACGTACCGGACAACGACGTCCTTCGTAGCTGTTCATTTCGATCAAGCAGGGAAAGGACGGATCATTTTCCTTCCGTACGGCGGCCTAAACGATCCGAAAGACTATCATGGCAGCCTGTAAACGATGTGGCGCTGAAACGCAACTGTACTCAAATGGCATTCCTTTATGTATCCCTTGTTCGGACGGTGTGGTTGCGAAACCCACACCAAAACATGAATGATGTGCAAGTAAGTCCTCCGCATGATTGAACTCGGCTCAGGGTTTTGAGGACCCTGATCAAATCCTGAATCTCGTAAAGCGGAGTCTCTGGTGAGCGTTCTTGAACAGACGCCGCCGACGCTGGCCTGATACGCTCGCTTCAGAGCAATTTCACAGAGGAGGAGAGCATGAAATCAAGCGCCGCAGTTGCGGTCAAGAGCAAGCTTCACATAGTGAAGGATAAGACGGAGGAAAAGTTGGGAGACTTGATAAATGATCCCACCTTGGAAGGCAAAGATGAGAGTAAAGTTGGAAGATTCCAGAGGAAAATCCGTCAGGCAAACAACGACATCAAAAAGTGACCAGGGCCGGCTGCTCCCGTTGCCAGTGAAGAAAGTGCCTTCGAGTTCGTCATTGTCGTCCTGCTCATCGAGAGCGGTATCTCCGGCCGACCATCGACAAAGTTTGCCCTTGCCGGTGCCCGAAGAGCCTTCCATTCGTCCCGTCCGGCATCGAATGTGAGGAAGAGGAAGAAGGAGGAGGAGACAGCATGTTGTTTGACCGGCAGAGGTTCGTTCTCGCTGTTCACCAGGCGCTTAAAGAGCACGACAAAGAGAAGGATACAGCAACCGATTCCGGTGGCCATAATATAGCCATAGACTGCGATAACGAGTTGGAACATTTTGCAGACCGCATCCTGGAACTAATGGAGTAATGCCAGAGCGGCCGAAGCGGCGGTCCATCCCGCTGAAGGGAATATCCGACCCGCATGACTCCGGTCGCACGGGTCGCCACGCACGATATGAAACTGCCGCTGGCAGATCGCTAGGCCTCCAGTTATTAGCTCTTGATTGTATCAGCGAGATCGCGGCTGTCCGCCAATACAGATCACTGACGTTTGACCAACATGAGGGACACCCGTACACTGGAAGCACAAGCCGGTTCGAACCGTATTACCCACCATGACCGTCGCCATCAAGAACAACAACAAAACGCCACTCGTGGTCCCTCCGGCAGTCCGCCGCCGAGCGGGTTTTAAGAGCGGCCAGGGACTTGAGATCAAGGCGTCCGGTGGCGTCATTACCATCCTTCCGAAACTTCCGGCCTCGGACGACCTGTACACACCGCAAGAGCGACGCGCCATCGACCGTGGCATTGCGGCAAGCGAGAAGGATTACAAAGAAGGCCGGTCCTATGGACCGTTTGAAACACACCAGGAGTTCATCGCTTCCCTGCACAAAGATGCAGGGAAGCTGCGCTAGAAAAGTAACCGCGCAGCTGCCTCGAATACTTCAAGGATTTGACGAACCGGTGCTTCGCGCCTACACTGAAAACAAACCTATCGCGTAAGCGGTAGTACCATCACCATGACCGTCACCCTCAAACCCAAAACTGAAATTATGGTGCCGAAAAGTATCCGCCGCAAGGCCGGCATTAAACCGGGAGACCAGGTTGAGTTCAGTGTGACGGGCCGGGTAATCAACATTACCCCAAAGCTCTCACCCGACGAACTGCAAGACGAGCGTGAGATCCGTGATCCCAAGGTCCGCGCAACTATCCGGCAGGGTTATGAGGAATTCGTCGCTCGGAAGACACGCCCGATGGCGGAGTTTCTTGCCGAACGCGCCGGTCCAAAACGTCCGCGCCGTCGCACGGGAGCATGACAGCACCGGCCTTCAGCGTTCATCCAACGTCCCGGTATGAGCGGCTGTCCACAAAACTTCAAAAAGGCCACCGCGATTTCGAATCGGCAGAAAAGAGCGCGGTAGCCGTTCTTTCCACAGATCCGTATAACCGCTCCCGATCGCACAACATTAAAAAGCTGGAAGGCGTGCCATCTGGCGAAGGCCAGTACCGTCTTTCGCTCGGCCACTGGCGTTTCCGCTTCGACATCCTGGGCCAGGTCGTACTACTCTCTTACTGCGGTCTCCGCAGGGAGGACACGTATTAAGTACCGATGCCGCTCGATTAGCGTACTACCCGCCTTGCTGTGGGGCGAATTCCGACGATTCGCTTACTATACTTGCAAAGGCTACCGTTCTTTCGTTCAACATGCGATGTTCCGGCGCAGTCCAGATCGGGATTGCCGCTAATGGCGTCCGCGTAGCATGCGCCGAATGAATGTCAGCGTTCTGGGCTCCAATGCACAGCCATCGCTTCTTCGGCTCTGCGAACTTCCTCTTCGGCTTTGAGCCAGTCATCGAGTTCGGAGCCAGATTGATTACCGCGCAGAACGTAGAGCTCAAAAGCTCGTCGATGGATTCGTTCTTCGAGCGAACTCGTCGCGAGCTTGGATTCCCTTGCAGGTGCTGCTGCAGACATAGGTGCACCTCCAGCGATGACGGTATCACAGATGGTAACCGAACGGAACGCGAATCGACGAGAAGCTGGCGACCTTCGTGGTTCGCGCAGGGACTCATGGCGTTTGAAAGACGGAACCTTGGCGCACGATTCGTTGCCGGAATGGCTGCGAACTAGTTTCAAATAGAAAACGGGTTGGGAGAGTACGAGGTTTGACGAACCTCGTGAATGGCGTACACTGAAAACGAACCAAGGTCCCGAACTGTACTACGTGTCATGACTAAAACCCTCACCACACCCATCGTTGTACCAGAAGCCGTCCGACGGAAGGCAGGGCTTCGCGCTGGCGAGCTGGTTGAATTTCGGGTTTCGGGCCGCGCGATCACAATTGTCCCCAAGGACTCCGGGAGCGACTACCCCATGGAAACCGTGATGCGCATTGTGAAAGAGCAAACGGAAAAGCCGATGAGCCGACGCCGCATGACGACCCTTGATGCGGAGCTGAGGTCATACGGAGCGAAACAAGCCAAGAAGGTCGGCGTAAAAGAGCGCGATGTCACGCGCATTATCCATGAGTCCCGCTCCCGGCGCCGAACGCCTTAAAGCCGTCCTCGACACGAACGTCTACATTTCGGCGTTCCAATA